>QGCX01000045.1_pt1 | contig 37623 bp, 38 predicted proteins | sample 4708031 | NCBI WGS metagenome assembly QGCX01 (sample SAMN08941163, study PRJNA450518) | Sediment metagenome, whole genome shotgun sequencing project. | reverse complement strand
CAATTATATGGTTGGGGCCTATGCAACATGGGAACTGGATGTTTGGAAGAAACTGCGCAATGAGAAAAAGGCTGCGGTTTTCGAATATTTATCCAGTGTAGAAGGCAAGAACTTTATGGTGACCAATTTAGTGGCGGAAATTGCTGATTCCTATTATGAGTTGATGGCTTTGGACAATCAAATGGCAATAATTGACCAAAACTTGGAGATTCAGCAGAATGCATTGCGCATGGTTAAGTTGCAAAAGCAAGCTGCACGGGCCACAGAATTGGCGGTTAAGCGTTTTCAGGCCGAGGTGATGAAAAACCGAAGCCATAAATATGAAATCCGACAGGAAATAGTGGAGGCAGAGAACCGATTGAACTTTTTGATCGGTCGTTCACCGCAGCATATTCAGCGGGAGTCCGATAACTTTATCGATACGCCTATTGATACAGTATATGCGGGCATACCTTCGCAATTGTTGCAGAACCGCCCCGATGTGCGTAGTGCCGAGTTTGAATTGGCAGCGGCCAAATTGGATACCAAAGCGGCTAAAGCCAGTTTTTATCCACAGTTCACGATTAAGGCAGGTTTAGGTCTGGAGGCTTTTGATACTAAATACCTCACCACTACGCCAGAATCTGTTTTGTATTCTGCGATTGGAGATATGGTAGCTCCTTTGATCAATAGAAATGCAATAAAGGCGCAATACAAAAATGCTACAGCTCGACAGTTGCAAGCGGTGTACGAATACGAAAAGGCCATTTTGAATGCCTATATAGAAGTGGCGAACCAGTTATCCAACATCGATAATCTTAAAAAGAGCTATGAATTGAAAGATGGTCAAGTACAGGCCCTAACGGAATCCATAGACCTGTCCACACGTTTGTTCCAGTCCGCACGGGTGGAATACATTGAGGTGCTTTTGGCACAACGTGAGGCTTTGGAGTCCCGAATGGAACTGGTAGAGACCAAAAAAGACCAGATGCTGGCCCAGGTAAATATGTACCGCGCCTTGGGCGGTGGCTGGAATTAAATGTCCCAAATCGATAGTTTTACCTACTGTCTTGGCTATTGATTTACCCAAAATGAAGCCCGATTTACAATTGTAAATCGGGCTTCTGATTTTATCGCATTTCAAAATTTACAGTTTTAATAGTTGCTATAAAATGTGGGCAGTTATAATTTTCATTCGGGTTTATGTACCTCTAATTCAATTTCGATCATAAATTCCGGAAGCGCCAATTCTTTTACCCCAAGCCATGAGCCCGCTGGAAAATTCTTGGTATAAATGGATTCTCTATAGGCTGCATTTTCAATGAATGATGCCATATCTGTAGTGAATATATTTTCCACCACAACATCATCAAAAGTGCAACCGAAGTGATTTAATACTTTTTCCAGATCGGCGTAGCAATTCTTCATTTGCTGCCCTAAATCGGCAATTGCAGTTGGATTACCTTCATTATCCATACTGACAGCTCCTGAAATCTTTATATCGTTCCCAATTTTAACGGCATGAGAATACCCATAAGCCTGCTCAATATCCGGCCGAAGTTGAAAATATTCTGGTGCTACGGATTCGACAACTGTAACTTCCTCTTCAATTTCTTTGGTTGACTCCTTTTCTTTTTGCTCACAACTCTGAAAGGCCAGCATTGTAGAGCAAAACATTAAAACTAAGATGAATCGGTGGTTGAGTTTGTTTGGTTTTTTCATTGTCATGTTTATTTAGTGCCTACTTTGGTCGGTTTTCAGCTATCCCGTTTTTTATTAAGATTCAACGTTTCATTTCTCCTCCAAAGTCACAAAAAGCTGGGATTTTATTTTCCACTTACCAGATGCTTTGGTCCACATGGCGGAATAGTTGCCACCAACAATTGCATTGTTGCCTTTTTCAGGATTGTATCCTTTCCAAACCCCATTTTCCCAGGCTAAGCCTCTTTTTTCGTTTACCATAATTTCCTTTGCTGTCCGTACCCAATACATTTTACTTTCTCCGCCTTCTAAAATATATTGTTTCAAAGCTTTTTTACTTGATAATAAAGTTCCGTTCCCCGTTGTAGTTAAAACATCATTGGTTAAATAGGAAAGTACTTGTGTGTTGTCATAAGCTTTAAGAGCTTGGTTGGAAGCATTTCTGATCGCTAATATTTCCTCTTTGTTAGTTTGTGAATAAATTTCAGGGGTGTGCAACAAAAAACTAAGGACTATAAATAGTAAATGTATTGTAAATTTCATTTTGGAGGTTTTTGGACAATCAAGATAAGGAAACTATTACCATGGTATCCTTAACCTATGAGGTAAGGTTAATTTTCTGAAAAATTACGTACATTCAAAAAAAATTGGGTGAATGATAGAATGTCCTTGATTTCCAACCTAAAACCAACCAACCTCACACTAATGAAAAAAGCAATATTCACTTTATTTGCCGGTATATTCACTGCAGTCGGCTTTGCCCAATCCAATGATTTTGACGATACCTTAACGAAAATCGCGCAAGAAAAGGATAGTACGCTCACAGCTATGTTTCGTGCAGACTCGATAAAGGTGGACAATCAGTTCAAAAGAAAACTGATGATAGCAGAATTCAAAGATGTAGCCACGTATCCTGTAATCGATGCAGGCACTTTTTCCGGAGTAGTTCCCGTTGAAGATATTACCGAAATCCCCGACCCAAATCTGGAATACAAATTGATGTTCGAATTGGTGAATTTTGATAGTGATACCCCCTCCAAATTGGATGCAAGTATTGTTGAGGTGGCACGTATAATCAATTTGCATGTGGCTTCCGGTATTCCTTTAGAAAATATTTCTCCTGTGATTGTGGTTCATGCGGGGTCGCTCAATGCTTTTACTACAAATGAATTTTACAATGGAAAATTTAAGATGGACAACCCGAATATGAAACTCATTGGGGAATTGGAAAAATTAGGAGCCAAATTTATTTCCTGCGCACAGGCCATGTTTTTCTTTGAAGTGGATAAGGAAGCCCTTTTACCAATGTTCAAGGTATCGTTAACGGCGCAGACTATTTTAAGTTCTTACCAAATGAAGGGTTATGTGAAGTATCGTATCAATAGATAGAGAATACTTGAAATTCAATCCAAGGATTTGGGGTCGGAGAGTTGAATTATCAGGTCCATGGTTTTTGTGATCTGATTTAGTTCTCCTGTCCCCGTGGCACTATTGATAATGTTGTTGAGGTCGTTATGTCTGTCGAGCACATAATTGTCAAAAGCAAGGGTTTCTAAAAATGTCAAATCAATTCTCGGATCTGACAACACCTCTTTATAGTCCAAACTGTATTTAAAATGTTCTTTTTCGAAAGGTTTTAAATGGTTGAGGTAATTTTCGCTGGCCCGTATTTCTTCTTCCTGATAATCGGACAATATATCCTTCCAACCAATAAGTAATTGTCGAAGCTCATTATTGGAAATAATTTCAATCGTTGAATTGTTGAGCAAACTATTAATGATTCCCGTGGAAGGGTTGTACGTATAGGCAAAACTGACCGTAAACAAGTGATATGACAATGAGTCCAGGTTGTCAATACGATTAACATCGATTGGCAACCGCGATTTTAAGTATTCAGCAGACTTAATGGTTCGTTTATGATAGGTCATAATAGAATCCAAAAGCTTTTTATTGAAAACAAACTCTTGGTGAAGATCCCTTAATATAAATTCCTCCTTTTGTTTTTGCTTTCGCAGATCATTCCAATTATTTATTTGTAGCGCGAGTAAAATCCCTATGACTACAAGAAAAATTTCTCCAATGGCGTACAGCAAGTATTTTGTGAACTTATTTTCATTAAGCAATCGTTGCCGAATTTTTCGGAATAATTGTATCATTAGATTGTAATTATAAAAGGCGAATAGTATTTTTTATGGCTATCGTATAGTCTTATAATTTGCTATTTTCTTGATAAAAATGTCCGAACATCCTGGGCTAATTTTATTAAGTCGGGCTGGTGAGTATACATCATGTGGCCAGCTTCGTAATAGACCATTTTAATTTTTTCTCTCTCGATACCGTTTCTGGAAAATGTATACTCGGCATCAAAGAATGGACAGATTAAATCGTAATAGCCACTTGCCACCATCACCTTCATCCCAGTGTTTCTTCGCATGGTCTCACTTAATTTTCGGGTAACATTAACATATGAAGGTTCCCATCCACTTTCTTTGGCGACAGGTTTCCAATTCCATTTCCCATAAATTGCTCCATTGGACGTCAGGTAGGGCCTATCCATTTTTACACCTAGCTCGGATGTATAAAAATGATTCAGTGATGCAGTATAAGCAGAACTAATCTGATAACTGGATGGATCTCCAAGATGTGGGCCATCGGTTAATTTATCCACTTCATCACCCATATATCGTCCATCTAGCCTACCAATGGCGAGTCCTTCCTCTGCAAGGAGTTGTTTTTGAAAACGAGGCATCAGTATCCGTAAGTTCGATTTCAGAATATACTTCTTATCCAGTCCAATAAAATAACTGAGTTTTTCTGCAACCTCATTTTTTTCGGCATCGGTCAAAAGAGAACCCTTATATAGTGCCGGTGCATAGAAATTATAAGTGTAATTCCTGCATTCTTCAACAAAAGATTCAAGTGATTTGCCTTGGCCAGCTTTTTTATGGTACCAAGCTGTGGCGGCCATACTGGGCAGGTAGGTCAAATAGGAGGTAATGTTATCATGAACAGATGTGGAACCTGCATAATCCAATGCTTGGGAAATGAGTATTAAGCCGTTTAAAGCCATATTCTGACCGTTCCCTTCCAGTGCGTTGGCCACTCCAGCGGCCCTTGTTGTTCCAAAGCTTTCGCCAATGATATATTTCGGGGAAAGCCAGCGATTATTTTTCGTAACCCATTGTCGCATAAACTGTGCAACTGAATTTGCATCCTCAGTTAGTCCCCAAAAGTCTTCAACTTTTCCTTTTCCGATAACTTTACTAAATCCCGTGCCCACAGGGTCTATAAAGACCAAATCTGTTAAATCCAGTATGCCGTTTGTGTTTTCTACTAAGATGTATGGTGCCGCGCCATCATCTTTAGCAGCATCGGAGTCCACTTTTACCAATTGAGGGCCGAACATGCCCATCTGCAACCAAACGGATGCAGAGCCAGGACCACCGTTAAAAACGAAGGTTACGGGGCGTTTGCTTGGGTCTTCCGTACTATTTTGTATATAAGCAACCGACCATATGGAAGCTACCGGCTCTCCGGATTTATTTTTAAGATAAGTTTCAGAAGCAATCGCTTTGTACTTGATAAGTTTTCCACCGTTGGTTATTTGATGGTTGCTAATGAATGATTTCGGTTCTGGAACAGAAAGTGAATCAATGTCCGTTTGTTGGGCAGAAATGGTCAATGAAAAGAGTATGCATGTAAATAGCGTGTATAATTTCCCCATGGTCTTTTTTGATTTCTATAAATATAGTGAAAGGAACGGATGGTTCGAGGAGTATTTTAAGGTTGCTTGGAACTAAGGCGTGTACCTTTAAAAGTCTGCTTTAATGTTTAAAAAACTGTCCATTGGGCCAATCAAACTTATTGGCAAGTGTAGCGAGTATTTCCAGATAAAGTTTTTCTCCGTTTGCGCTGTTGGCTGAAATAACGGCCCCTTTCCCTATCGAAGGAAATCCCATTACAATGCAAACTGAACCGGGAGAATTGTAGCCACTGTGAATAAAAGCCAAATTTTCGTTTTCACCAATTAGCAAAACACCAAGTCCCATAAAGGCTTTTTGATTATAAAATCTAAAAGGAAGTTCCAATTCGTTTTGAAGCAACCGTTGAACGGTTTTCTTCGAAAATGTTTTAGAATTGTTTTCATACCCCTTCATTATTTCCGTGGTTAACTTGGCCAAATCTGCTGGTGTTGTCATCAAACCACCTTGGGCTTTAGCAGGTAATTCCAGTTGGGAAGGTTGTTCCTTTCCAAATTTATCATGGGGTTTGGCCTCATTATTTTCGAAATTAGGAGGCAAGGGGTATTGAAATGTACTAGAATTCAGTTGCAAAGGAATAAATAGGGTTTCTTTTGCAATTTCTTGGAAGGATTTATCTGTAATATCTTCTAAAATTTGTTGGATAAGTGCATATCCAATATTTGAATAGGACCATCTACTCCCAGGAATTGCATTGGGAATGGCAGGTTCATTGATCGCAGGCGAATCAGCATTCAGAATTTGAACAAGTGTTGGAACACCTTGGTTTTTGTCAAAATCAAAATTAGTGCTGGGAAGTCCCGATTGGTGCGATAATAAAAGCCTTAGCGTGACTGGAGTATCTTGGGTGAAATCATTTTTTGGAACCTTCCATGATTTTAAATATTGATTGACATCTGTATCCAAATCCAATAATTCTTGTGAGATAAATTGATGTACAATGATGGCAGTAACATACTTGGAAACTGATGCAGCTTGAAATATTGTATTACTGTTGACAAAGTTTAAACTATCTCTATTTCCAAATGTAATTAAGTCATGAATTCTGTAATCATCTATTACCGCAATACTTACCCCTGGAACATCTAACTCCTTTAATCTTTTTGCAACAGGATGCATTCTTTGGGTTTGGATTTTACCCGAATCTGATTCTATTATCTCATAAATCCCCTTATTCAACACATTTTTCTCCTTGCAACCAAGAAGTAATATTGAAAGAAATGTCAATACTCCAATATAGGAGAGTGGTCTACTCATAATAGTTTATGTTTCGCATTGAGAAATACTGGATATAAAGTTAATTCTTATAAAGTTTATAGTATTTGTGCGCTAAAGAAGAAAATCATCACTTTTTTATATATTCATTTCGTTTACTTCTTATCTATAGTTTTATTTCTTTTAAGCGCCCAAAGCATAATAAACAACATTGCATTTGCTGGCCAAACAAACATTAATGGCATTTCCAACACCCTAGGATTTATTATAGCTAAAACAATAAAAGCAATCAATGCAACGATGCCCCCGATTAATTCCCATTTCCAAGCAAGACCAAGCCCTACTAGACCAACTGCTGCTATTGATAATTGCAAAATAGCATTGCTTGTTAATGGTCCGCCGGTGCTTTCTTCAAAAAAGGTTTCACCGATAAACATTAGCAAAGAAAATGCTATTAAGAGTCCACTCAACCCTCGTATTGCCCACCGTAATTTCTTATATGTTTTAGTGCTCATGGTTATCTTTTAAAGTTTAATCCTATTGTAGATGTTTCCATTTTCTTAGTGTGACTTCCAAGCTCCATAATATTGATATGGGCAGGGGGCAGCGATAGTTTTCGTAGACCAACTCTTTCAATTAGTTGGCTGTACAGCATTATTAAAACAGTTATTCTGTATTCTTAATCCAATCATCCAAGCCATAATAAATATCTCCTCGAGTATGGTCCACAACATAACCTTGGGTAAAACGAAGATTATTTTTGGGTTGCACAAAGTCATTGAATATGGCCATATGTACAGAACACACTTCAGCATCACTATATCGGACTCTTAGTCCATCGATTATCTGTTGTCCAAAAGCAAATGGTACCATTTTATGATTGGGAAATCTTTCTCGTATACTATTCTCTAGTATCAAAAAGTCTTTTTTGAACTCCTTATAAGGGGAGCCTGTAATTACATTGGCAGCACGATAGCCTGATGAGGAATCTTTTTCGTCTAAAATTCGAGTTGAGTCCAAACCGTAAATTGAAAAAAAATTTCCAACCAAACTTAACGAAAAATGGAGCTCTTTTAGATGGCTACAGTTCCCCATAACATTTCGTTCAACAATTACCGAGGAACTAAAGCTAGGGGCTTGTCCGTAGGTAGTCCCTATAATTTCCTTATTTAATTTTTTCTCCAATTCATGCATGTAACTAGTCCATCTGCTATTAAAGTTTTTTTCATCATGAACATTATCCATGACTAATTTTTCCAATTTTTTTACTCCAGCATATTCAAAAAAAATTCCTCTCCCGTTCTCTCCTCTAGGCACACCAATCGGATAATAGTTCTTTATGGATTCATATATTTCCCATAGGTTGAAACGGTGTGAGTTGAAGCTAAATTTATTTGAAATCATATTTTTTGATTATTCCTAACTTCTGCAGCGAAGAAAGTAGGGCAGGTTCAATTAAACTCCAATTTAATAAATCAATTTGTCTAAAACCACATTTCCAATTTTTTCTATCTTGGTTTTATGTTTAGCTACGATTTGTTGACATATTTGGAAGGTTACCTCACCGAAGGGCGAAAACAACGTTTTTTGGAAGTACTTCAAAAGAGAACCAAGCATATTACGGTTGCCGTGGAAGATGTATACCAATTACACAACACAAGTGCCATTATTCGTAGTTGTGATGTCTTCGGAATACACGACCTTCATGTAATAGAAGACCGTTTTGGTAAGCGTTTGGATAAAAACATTGCCATGGGGGCCGAACAATGGGTAGATGTGCACCGCTACCAAACCACCACTGATTGTATCTCCAAATTAAAGGACGATGGCTACCAAATCATTGCCACTACACCGCATAACGATTCCAACTTACTTCACGATTTTTTCCCTGCGGAGAAATCGGCCATCTTTTTTGGAACTGAAAAAGAAGGACTGTCCGAAGAGGTAATGCAACAGGCAGATGGATTCCTTAAAATTCCAATGGTCGGTTTTTCGGAGAGCTTGAATGTTTCCGTATCCGCAGCTATTATTATCCAACAATTGGCACAAAAAGTGCGTAGTTCCCGTCTAAACTGGCAATTAACTGATTTAGAGGTTCTTGAAAAGAGGTTGGATTGGACCAAAAAATCCATAAAAGATGTTAATGGTATCATCAAAAGATACCTGTTGGAGTAAATAATTTTTGTACTTTTAACTGTTAATCAATCAATTACAGTTATGATGGTGCTTTATATTGTGTTGGCCATAGTGGTGCTTATTCTTTTTCTGGCAGCCATTGCCCCAAAAAACTACGATGTTTCCCGTTCTATTGAAATCAACCGACCCAATAGTGTTGTTTTCGATTATCTCAAATCTTTGAAGCGCCAAGATGAATGGTCGCCATGGGGAAAACGTGACCCTAATATGGAAAAGAAGTTTACAGGTACCGATGGAGAAGTAGGTGCCATTAGCTATTGGAAAGGCAACAAAGAGGTTGGAGAAGGGGAGCAGGAAATCACCAATATTGTGGAAGGCGAACGAATTGAATCCGAACTTCGATTTTTAAAACCATTTAAGTCCACTTCGCATGCGTATATAGCAACCAAAGAGGTGGAAAAAGAAATGACCAAAGTGATTTGGGGCTTTTCGGGGAAAAACAAATTCCCAATGAGCATTATGATGCTGTTTATGAATATGGACAAAGCGATAGGCAAGGATTTTGAAGAAGGATTGGCCAATTTGAAGCAAATTTTAGAAAATCAATAAATATTATGGAAGGAAACATGGTAGGCTGGTTTGAGATTCCGGTCACAGATATAAGCCGAGCAAAAACATTTTACGAATCGGTTTTTCAAATAGAAATGCAACTTCATGATTTGGGCGGAACCAAAATGGCATGGTTTCCTTGGGCACAAGATAAATCGGGTGCTCCTGGCGGACTTATAGAAAATAAAGACCACTATCAACCAAGTGAATCAACAGGTGTGCTTATTTATTTTTCAAGTCCGGATGTTAGCAATGAACTTGGACGGATTGAAGCTGCTGGAGGTAAAATAACACAGCCCAAAACACAGATTAGCCCCGAAATTGGTTACATGGCTTTGTTCTTGGATTCCGAAGGCAACCGCATTGCACTGCATTCCAGAGCTTAAGGTTTTTCAACTAATTCCAAAAGTGCAATATCAAAATCATTGTCCAAAATAACTTTTCCGTTGGCCACAGTAACCTCAGTTTCCGAGTAAGTGTCATATAATTTGGTGCCGTTGCCAAAAAAACCTTTTACCCAAAGTGACTTTTTACCTTTTGGTAAATCCAGTCCAACGACAACTTTGTCCCGATACTCCCCTTTATCATAGGTTCTGGAGAATACATAGGGTGATTTGGCCAATCTTTTATGTTTTCCAGCACCGATGGCAGGGTGATTGGCCCTGAATTGACCCAGTTTTTGCCAATGCTTGTGTATTTTCTGTACTTCGGGAACACTATCCAAATCCTCCCAATTCATAAACGAACGCAGGGTGGCATCACCTTCAGTACCTTCGATAATTAAGCTTCTTGAGGTTTCATCTCCATAATATACTTGAGAGGCCCCTGGTGTCAACAAAAGTACATTGGCAGCACGATATGGCTTTGTCCTGTCCTTGTCGTAAGGGGAACCATCATCATGGGAGGTTAAATAATTTAGTACACTTTTGTCCTTTAGTTTGGTGTGGAGCAGCTTGCTATACTTTTTAAATATGGTCTCATAGCTTTTGTCTGCGTCGCTTTTGAGTTCAAAGTTGATAAGACTTTTAAATCCATAATCAAAGAAATCTACTTTCTTATCACCAAAATCAAATTCACGACCTCCAGAAATGCCATAGTTGTAGACTTCGCCGACCATATAAAATGGATTGTCGTCCAGAATTTTATCCTGATGCTTTTTCTTCCATGTTTCAAAGGCATATTCCGCTTCTTTATGCAAGTCCGCCCAAGCGTTTTCATTCACATGCTTCACCGTATCCACACGGAAACCATCCACCCCTAAATCGTTGATATAATCTGTAAGCCATTTGATGATATAATAGCGGGGTGCCCGTGGATATCCGGTGCGTTCAAAAAATAGTTGTAGCTCGTCAAGCTCCTTGCTCAATCGTCCTTCATCTTTCCATTTGGCCAAAAGGGCATCGGGCAATTCCACTGCTTCATCGGATTCGGTGAGGATGTCCGGCAAATTTTCAACTAGAGTACAAGCCGTTGTGTTCTCGTAGGTGGTGAACTCACATTTTGGCCCAGTTCTTACCCAATCGTCTGGCCAAACGGGGTCTTTCTCTGTAACGGGCCCGGTATGGTTCAATACCACGTCCAACAGAATACGAATTCCATGGTTATGAGCTGTTTTTACTAATTCTTCTAAGTCTTTTCGTGTTCCAAAGTTTGGATCAACCGAAGTCCAATCCTTTGCCCAATATCCATGATAACCATAGGTTTTACCAGTGCCCTCGTCGGTTGCCCCATGGATTTGCTCCACTACGGGTGTAAACCAAATGGCATTGATTCCCAAATTGGTAAAGTAGCCCTCTTCAATTTTTTGGGTAATCCCATGAATGTCACCTCCTTCAAAACCTCTTAAAACGCCTGTTTCTTCCGTTCTATCAAAATTCAAATCATTATTTGGATTTCCATTGTTGAAACGATCGGTAAGCAGAAAGTATATGTTGGCACCTTCCCAAACAAAAGGCACCTCCTTTTTCGGTGTTTCAACTTCAACTACCTGCGTTTTTGGTTGCTTTTTTTCAACTTTTTTGCAGCCAATAAATAGGGGGAATAATGACAAGACAACAAGCAGTTTTTTCATGTATTGGGATTTTGTTTAAAGCTATAAAATGAATACGTAAATATAAAATTTATTTATAGCCAGATAGGTCTATCCCAATACAATGGTTTAAAAGATATGATTAGTTTCGGTTAAGTACTTTATATTCTTCATAGCAGCTGGAGATAGCGTCCAAAATTTGAAGGTCGTTGGCTGTTTTGATAAAGGATTTGGAATAGTTGCAGTTATTGAGGATGTCCTCGATATCCACTTTTTCAAGTTGCAGCAATTCAGTAAGGGTCTCCCTGTCAAATTTTGATGCCAAAAGGTCTCTGATATTGTCATCTTCCTTGATTTGTCGCAACTTACGCATTTGCCTAGGTTTTTTTCCGAAGAGATTCCGTAAGAGGTCGGCAGGGTTTAGAATTGCTCCCAGTACCTTGGTCACTGCACTTGGGCTTTTATTTCCGGCCTCATAACTGGTATTAAGGCCGGATATACTGTATTGATAAGCATTGTTTATAGGAAGGTTTTTCACATCAATCTCCAAATACCCTGTAAGCTGATAAGGCCTTACGACCACTTCTTCCAAGGCATATGCCAGCTCTGTGAGGGCAATCTCGGTGTTTCCAAACCTTAACATATCGTTGGTTACTCTTACTTTTTGAGTTTTAAAACCCAAGTAAGAGAGATAAAGGGTATCATTCACGGCAGCAGGAATGGAGAACTTACCATTCTGGTTTGTAATGGTACCTTTAACTTGGTTTAAATTCACTACATGCACACTTTCCAAAGGAAATTCTGTTTGGGCATTGATTACCGTTGCGGTAAAATCTTTTACCTCTTGGTTCTCATCGTCTTCTTCTTGGGAAAAACCAAGTAGTGGGATTAGGGTCAGTAGTATAAGTAGTAATCTTCTCATGCAATCTTTGTAGCTATAAAAGTACTAAACAAAGAAAAATAAATAGGAGAGGCTTACCATTTAATATAGAATTAACTAATAAAAGCCTTGCTTTTTCTTACCTCCTTTTTTCCCGTAACCTCCTTTTTTTCCACCACCTTTATAGGATTTATTTCCTCCGCGGTATCCTCCACCTTTTTTACCTCGACGTTTTTTACCTCCTCTTCCGCCGCCACTGCCACCAGGGTTCTTGGAAACTTCAACATTTATAAAACGACCATCTACCTTAAACTCGGTAAAGGTTTGAAGAATGAATTCGGTCAGTTGCGCATCGGAATTAAAAAATGAGAAGGTGTCCTTAGTGTCTACATTGTAGATGTCCTCCTTTTCCAATTTAAGCGTATCTCGAAGGAAATCTTTTAGTGACATCCAATCGTAACCGTCGCGTTCTCCTACATTAATAAAGTAGCGAACAGAACCTTCTGATGGAATATCTCCTTTGGAAGTTCCTCTGTCCTTACCGGAATCCTGGCTGTTGAGGTCTTTGGATTTACTGTAGTAGTTATAAAACTGGGTAAATTCTACGGAAACAATCTTTTTGATAAGTTCGTCACGGTCAATACCTTCCAAAACATCATTAATGGCAGGTAGATAACTCTCAATTTCTTTATTGACTTTGGTTTCTTTGATCTTATTGGCCAAATGATACAATTGAATCTCGCAGATTTCAATGCCATCTGGAATCTGTTTGGAAAGGAACTCCTGCTGAATCTTTTTTTCGATGGCTTTAATTTTCCTAAGCTCAGAGCGAGTGATGATAACCATGGAAATACCAGATTTACCTGCACGTCCGGTACGGCCACTTCGGTGAGTGTACGTTTCAATCTCATCGGGCAATTGGTAGTTGATTACGTGTGTAATATCGTCAACATCAATACCACGGGCGGCAACATCGGTAGCTACCAACATTTGCACTTGTTTCTTTCTAAAGGAGTTCATTACCAAATCACGTTGGTTCTGGCTTAAATCTCCATGTAGTGCTCCTGCATTGTAACCGTCTTCGATAAGCTTTTCAGCCACTCGTTGCGTATCCCTTTTTGTTCTACAGAACACCACGGAAAATATTCCTGGATTGGCATCTGCCAAACGCTTAAGCGCTGCATAACGGTCACGACCACCTACTACATAATATTCGTGCTGTACGGTGGATGCACCTGCATTTTTAGATCCAACGGTAATCTCAACAGGGTTGTGCATGAACTTTTTGGCAATCGTAGCCACTTCTTTGGGCATGGTTGCAGAAAAAAGCCATGTCAACTTTTCTTTGGGTGTGTTAGATAAAATGTCTTTAATGTCTTCAAAGAAGCCCATGTTCAACATTTCATCGGCTTCATCCAAAACACAATAATCAATTTTGGAAATATCAACCATTCTTCGGCCGATCATATCCTTCATACGACCTGGAGTGGCAACAACAATTTGCGCCCCTCTTTTTATTTGTCGTGCTTGTTCCGTAATGCTGGCACCACCATAAATGGCGACAACATTAAGTCCTTTTACGTATTTGGAATAGAGTTTCAACTCATTTGTAATCTGTAAACATAGCTCTCTTGTGGGGGAGAGTATCAATCCTTGTGTGGTTCTGCTTTCCTCTTGGATTTTTTGAATCATAGGAAATCCAAACGCAGCAGTTTTACCTGTTCCTGTTTGTGCCAAGGCTACCAAATCGGTTTCCTTTTCCAATAAAACGGGGATTGATTTTTCTTGTACTTCTGATGGGGATTCAAATCCGAGGTCGGAAATAGCATCCAATAGGGGTTTGTCCAACCCCAAGGCTTCAAATTTTGTCATAGCGGTGTAATACCTTAAATCGCAAATATGTTTGTGTTGTATAGAGCGATTCTTGTATAACCCATTTAAGCCCATCACAACACCTTGCCCATACCGGCGGCGTTAATAAAGCGGCAAAGGTACGTTAATTTTATTCCGTGGGAGTCAAGACCCCTTGTTTTTTAAGAATTCCACTAATTTTTGAATGGCTCTACCTCTATGGCTAATGGCATTTTTGGTCTCGGAGGGCAGTTCACCAAAGGTTTTGTTGTATCCGTCGGGTTTAAAAATAGGATCGTAACCAAAACCACCGGCACCATGTTCATTTTTGGTAATGACACCTTCTACAATGCCTTCAAAGGTGTAACTGTTGCCCTGCAGATTCAAATGGACTGCTGTTTTAAAGTGGGCATTCCGGTTTGATATCCCCTTCAGTTCCAATAACAGTTTTGTCATGTTGTCCTTGGCGTTCTTATTTTCTCCCGCGTATCTGGCAGAATATACTCCGGGTTGTCCATCCAAAGCATCTACAAGCAAACCGGTATCGTCCGAAAAACAATCCAAACCATAGGTTTGAGTTACGTAATCCGCTTTTATTTTGGCGTTTTCTTCTAGAGTGGCTCCGGTCTCGGGAATTTCATCAAAACACTCAATATCTTTTAATGATAAGATTTCAAAACCTTCAGGCAGTAACTGCTGAACTTCTTTGAGCTTATGGTCGTTATGGGTGGCAAAAACTAGTTTCAAATCAAAAAGGGTTCTATTTTGAGATTCAAAAGTAGTAATTTCGGACTTTAACCGATTTGTATGAAAATGAAAGTGCCGCCAGCATTGGTAATGCTTGTTTTTGGAGGATTAATGTATGTTTTGGATATGTTTTTACCTTTTGGCGATTTTGAGTTTTTTGGTAAACAGGAACTGGCAATGTTTCTTTTTGGATTAGGAATTTTGGTGATTTTGATATCGGTAATCCAATTTTTTATGACAAGAACTACGGTGGACCCTTTGAATCCCAAGAAAACATCCAATTTAGTAACCAATGGCGTCTATAAATTCACCCGCAACCCTATGTATTTAGGGATGCTTCTTTTTTTGCTGGCCTTTGGTCTTAAGCTTGGTAATGCATTCAACACACTCGTAGCAGCTGGTTTTGTATCGTACTTGAATCGATTTCAGATTAAACCTGAAGAAGAGGCGCTCAAAGAAATGTTCGGTAAGGAATATAGTATCTATTGTAAGTTGACAAGACGGTGGTTTTGATAACTTAGTTGATAGTTGATAGTTGATGGTGGTCATTAGTTTCAAAAAAGGCTTCTGACCACCAACATACAACTGGACACTGCTTACTGGATTATTTGCGCCTGAACTTGAGTTTGATATCTAAATTTGATTCGTGCACGATTGCAAAAAGATGAGTTTTGGGTGCCATTTAAAACAAATCGTAATGGATTTTTGATTTATCCGCAAAAGTGTAAGGTTTTTGACAAGTTCCGATTCTAAGGATAGAATTAATGTTTAATTTTATGCCTTAATTTTTTTTGAAGCGACTCATGGTAGAAACAGGACGCAAATATGTGTTCGATTTTGATAGCACGCTCACAAGAGTGGAGGCTTTGGACGTTTTGGCAGAAATGACCCTGCAAAACAATCCGAAAAGGGACGAGATTGTGTCGGAAATCCAAAAAATCACCAATTTGGGGATTGATGGGGATATTTCTTTCACCGAATCCTTGGAACGAAGAATCCGTTTGTTGAGTGCCAACAAAAATGATTTAGAAGATTTGGTAGTGGAACTGCGTCAAAAGATTTCTAAATCAATTGCGGCCAATAAAGATTTTTTTCATGAATTCTCGGAACATATCTATGTGATTTCCTGCGGTTTCAAGGAATTTATCGATCCCATTGTTGAGGAATACAATATTCCGTCCGAGCGTGTTTACGCCAATACCTTCAAGTTTGATGATGAGGGCAATATCATTGGCTTTGACGAAACCAATGTGTTGGCTGCACATAACGGAAAAATAGAATGTTTAAAAAACTTGGATTTGGAAGGCGAAGTTCAAGTTATTGGCGATGGCTACAGCGATTATGTAATGCGCGAGGCAGGTATTGCCCATAAATTTTTTGCCTATACTGAAAATGTGCACCGTGAAAAGGCAGCAGATAATGCCGACCACGTGACACCTAACCTAGATGAATTTTTATTTGTGAACGATTTGCCAAGAAACTTATCATACCCAAAGAACAGAATCAAGATCCTTTTACTGGAAAATGTACACCCAGCAGCTTTTGAAAATCTATCCGAAGAAGGTTTTTCGGTGGAGTTGATCAAAACCAGCCTTTCGGAAGAGGAACTTGTAGAGCGTATTAAAGGAGTGCACGTTTTGGGAATTAGGTCCAAGACACAAGTGACCCAAAAAGTGTTGGATGCCGCTGATAAATTATTGGTAGTAGGTGCGTTCTGTATCGGTACTACCCAGATAGACCTCGATTACAGTAAAAAGAAAGGTGTAGTGGTATTCAATGCACCTTATAGCAACACGCGTTCAGTGGTGGAGCTTGCCATTGGGCAAACCATTATGTTAATGCGTAGCATTTTTCCACGCAGCACGGAGATTCACAACGGTGAATGGAACAAAACAGCCATTGGATCACAAGAAGTACGCGGTAAAAACTTAGGTATCGTAGGTTACGGGAACATTGGTAAACAAATGTCCGTTTTGGCCGAAGCCATGGGCATGAAGGTATATTATTATGATGTAAACGACCAATTGGCCCTAGGTAATGCGGTAAAATGTGATACTTTGGAGGATTTACTTAATGTTTCTGACGTTGTAACTCTTCACGTGGATGATAATAAAGCCAACAAAAATTTTATTGGGGAACGCGAGATCAACCAAATGAAAGATGGCGCAAAACTCATCAACCTATCCAGAGGGTTTGTGGTTGATATAAATGCATTGGCCAACGCCCTTGAAAGTGGAAAACTAGGTGGTGCAGCCATAGATGTATATCCTTCCGAACCAAGAAGCAATGGTGAATTTGAAACACCATTACAAGGATTGTCCAATGTGATTCTTACCCCTCATATTGGAGGTAGTACAGAGGAAGCGCAACGAGACATCGCCGATTTCGTCCCTAATAAGATTATGGATTACATCAATTCAGGAAATACAGTAGATGCCGTGAACTTTCCGAATATTAGATTGCCTAAGCAGAACAAAGCGCATCGATTCTTGCATATTCACCGAAATGTTCCAGGTATTATGGCTAAAATTAATGAAGTGTTGGCGCAATACGGACTTAACATTTCAGGACAATTCCTCTCTACAGATAGCGAAGTAGGTTATGTAATCACTGATTTGGATAAGGAATATAACAAGGATGTGATCAAGGCCCTCAAGAAAATTGAGAATACCATCAAGTTTAGGGTCCTTTATTAATCATTGATGATGATAGGGTTCGTTCCTGAGAATGGTGAACCCTCTATATATCTGTTCCACAATAAATAGTCGCACCATTTGGTGGGAAAATGTCATTTTGGATAAACTTATCCTTCCAGAGCTTTTAGCATACACAGCATCACTAAAACCATAGGGACCGCCAATGACAAGAACAAGGTTTTTGATGCCACTGTTCATCTTTTTTTGAAGGAACTGGGCAAAATCCGTCGAAGTATATTGTTTTCCCTTTTCATCAAGTAAAACAAGGGTGTCCGTGGGTTGCAGTTGCGCCAAGATAAGTTCACCCTCTTTCTCCTTTTGTTGGGCTTCGGAAAGATTTTTTCTATTTTTTATGTCGGGAATGACGACCATTTGAAACTTGATATAATGCTTCAGCCGTTTCTCGTATATGGAGATAAGTTCTTCAAGTTCAGACTTGTCGGTTTTTCCAATGGCAATCAAAGTAATATGCATGCCCAAAAATAAATGATTCTGTTTAAATTAAGCATGCCTATCACTTCGACATGGAACAATGTTTTTACTATTTTCGTTAAAAGCCCAACTGGATGATTTCCGAAGAACAATTTCAAAATGAACTGGATTTGATTATTGCCAACGCAGTTAGAGAGGATGTTGGTGATGGGGACCACAGTTCCTTGGCATGCATTCCTTCATCTGCACAAGGAAAAGCAAAACTTCTTGTAAAAGACGAAGGCACGCTTGCCGGAGTCGATTTTGCAAAAAAGGTGTTCAACTATGTCGACCCCAATTTGGAGATAGAAATATTAATAGAAGATGGCGTCGCTGTTAAATATGGCGACATCGCTTTTTACGTTGAAGGAAGCTCCCAAAGTATTTTAAAGGCAGAGCGCTTGGTGCTCAATGCTATGCAACGGATGAGTGCCATTGCCACTAAAACACAAAATTTTGTCACCATTTTGGAAGGTACAAGCACTAAAATATTGGATACCAGAAAGACCACCCCTGGAATTAGGGCTCTTGAAAAATGGGCCGTAAAAATTGGAGGCGGAGAAAACCATAGGTTTGCTTTATATGATATGATTATGTTAAAAGACAATCATATCGATTTTGCTGGCGGAATCACCAAAGCCATCCGGAAAACACAGGATTACCTTAAAGAAAAGGGAAAGAACCTTAAGATTATTGTTGAAGCCAGGGACTTGGATGAGGTTGACGAAATATTGAAATCCGAAGGTGTGTACCGCATCCTTTTGGATAATTTTGATTATGATGATACCCGCGAAGCAGTCAAAAGAATAGGAGATAAGTGCCTTACCGAATCTTCTGGTGGAATTACAGAGGATACCATAAGAAAATATGCCGAATGCGGTGTGGATTATATTTCATCGGGAGCATTGACACACTCTGTTTATAATATGGACCTAAGTTTAAAAGCCGTTTAAATGTCTGCAGCCATAGAAGAGCAGTTAGAGAAAATACCCGTGATCAATTGGATAGTCCGGTTATTGAAAAAGATAAAGCTAAAAGCTTTTGAGGGGCTCTCTTTTTATGATTTGATTGAAATGTATTTGGTTGGAATTGTTAAGGGCACGCTATCTTCCAGGGCCAGTTCCATTGCCTTCAGTATTTTTTTGGCGTTGTTTCCCCTCCTCATTTTTCTGGTCACTATGATTCCTTTTATTATTCCATATGTAAGTGTGGGCAACGAGAATTTCGATGCGCAATTTTTGGATTTTTTGGAATCCTTCCTTCCTTCGGCAACGAGTGATTATTTTGGAGAAATCTATCAGCAGATCAAAGATCAAAAACAAGGAGGTTTATTGTCTTCTGCATTTATCTTGTCCATCTTTTTGATGGCCAATGGTGTTAACGCCATTTTTGGTGGATTTGAAAACTCCTATCACGTGGAGTTGACGCGTAATTTTTTCCGTCAATACGCCTATGCCCTCATGGTTGGATTGATTCTTTCCGTTTTATTGATTGTTGGTGCTGTTGCCTTTGTTTATTTTGAATTTTACATCGTGGAATACACTAGCGAATATTTGGGAAAAACGCTGGGCTATGATGTAGAAAAAGGTGACACCATTGGAATACAGGTAGCTAAAATTTTCTTTTTCCTTTGTCTTTCTTATTTCACAACGGCCATACTTTACTATTTTGGAACAGCAGAAGGGAGACAGGTTCGGTTTTTTTCTGCAGGAGCACTAATGACAACTCTTTTGTTTTTATTGACCTCTTATCTTTTTGGAATTTATGTTGAGAAATTTGCTCGTTACAACGAACTTTACGGAGCTTTGGGAGGATTATTGATTTTAATGGTGTTTATATGGCTAAATTCTAATATATTATTGTTAGGTTTTGAATTGAACGCCACACTTAATTCATTAAAAAAAAGACATGAAAAGCAGCAAAATTCGTAATAAATGGATATATATGATATGTTTTCTGCTTTGTCAGGTAACATGGTCGCAATCCGTTTTCGGGAAGTGGAAAACAATTGATGACCGGAATGGTATTACTAAGGCCATCATCGAAATTTACAAGGAAGATGGATTAATGCACGCCAAGGTCGTGAAGATTTTGGAAAAAGGAAAAAAAGGCGCTTTGTGCACCAAATGTGAAGGAGATAAAAAGGATAAGCCCATTGTTGGAATGAAAATCATGGAAAATTTTGAGAAGAACAAAAAGGGTATTTATAAGGGGGACAAGCTGTTCGACCCGGAGCAAGCAATGACCTTTAAAGGTAGGGTATGGCTGGATGAAGACAATAAAAACCGGTTGAAAGTGCGGGGCTATTTGGCATTTTTGTACAGGACCCAAACATGGCACAGGGTACTAGAGAATTGATCTATGGATTATTTTTTGGATGTTGTTCTTCCCATTCCTTTGGAAAAACTCTTCACCTATAAAATCTCGGAAGCAGAGGCTGATTTTATTAAGGAAGGTATGCGAGTAGCCGTGCCTTTTGGCAAATCCAAGATATATACGGCATTGGCCTACCGTATCCATCAAAATGCACCTGAAGCCTACGAACCCAAAGAAATTTATCAAATTCTGGACGAACACCCTGTAGTGACTCAGGTGCAATTAAAACATTGGGCGTGGGTAGCCAAATATTACATGTGTACCTTGGGGGAGGTTATCAGAAGTGCGTTACCCAGCGCATTTATGCTAGAAAGCGAAACACTCATTTTACCCAATAAAAATGCTGAGGTGGATGAAAAAGAACTCACCGATGATGAGTTTTTGGTTTTTGAGGCACTTCAACATCAAACCGCATTAAAAATATCGGAGGTCAGTGATATTGTGGACAAAAAAAATGTGTTGAAGTTGATAAACACCTTGGTTCACAAAGGCGTGGTGCTTCAAAAAGAAGAATTATACGAGCAATACAAGCCTAAATTGGTCCGCTATGTAAAACTCTCCGAGCAATATGAAGATGAAGAACAGCTGGCAGAATTGTTGAATGAGCTTACACGAGCGCCCAAGCAAAGTCAAGTAGTGCTGTCCTTATTTCAGTTGAAAGCCAAAAGCACTAAACCTATACCCATTGCAGAATTGGAAAAGGAGAGTGGTAGTTCCCGAGCAGTGATCAAGGCACTCATCGACAAAAATATTCTGGAGGAATATCATATTCGGAAAGATAGAGTGCAGTTTGATGAGCGCTCGGATGAATCTAAACACATTACCCTGAATGAATATCAGGAAAAAGCATTGGAGGATATCAATCATGGTTTTGATGAGGGAAAACCTGTGCTGCTGCATGGGGTTACTTCTTCTGGGAAAACGGAAGTTTATGTAAAATTGATTCAAAGATGTCTTGATGAAGGCAAACAAGCGTTATATCTGCTCCCGGAAATTGCCCTAACCTCCCAATTGATCAATCGCTTGCGACGTTATTTTGGGCATCAAGTTTCCGTGTACCATTCAAAATACAGCATTCATGAGAGGGTAGAGGTTTGGAACAATGTGCTGAAGAATACAGAAAAAGCAAAAATTGTGATTGGTGCCCGTTCCGCTCTATTTCTCCCATTCACTAATTTGGGGTTGGTGGTGGTGGATGAGGAGCACGAAAGCTCCTTTAAACAATTCGACCCAGCTCCCAGGTATCATGCAAGGGATGCTGCGGTGGTCTTGGCAGCGCTTCACAAAGCAAAGATAGTTTTGGGGTCTGCTACCCCAAGCATTGAAAGTATGTATAACGCCAGAACAAAAAAGTATGGCTACGCGGCTATTGTAAACCGGTTTGGTGATGTGTTGATGCCAGAAATTAATTTAGTGGACATAAAAGAGGCTACCCGTAAACGCCGAATGAAAGGGCATTTTTCGGAAATACTTATTAAGGCCATTACCGAAGCGCTGGAGGAAGGAGAACAGATAATTCTGTTTCAAAATAGAAGGGGTTTTGCTCCTGTAGTGGAGTGCACTACCTGCGGGCACGTGGCCCAATGCCCCAATTGCGATGTGAGTTTGACCTATCATCAGCATAGAAATCAATTGCGTTGCCATTATTGTGGTTATCATATGGCGTTGCAACAGGCTTGTTTGGCCTGTGGCAGTCATACTTTGGATAATAAAGGTTTTGGAACGGAACAGATTCAGCAAGAGTTGGGGCAATTGTTTCCAGATGTTTCTGTTGGTCGGATGGATTTGGATACTACGCGAGGAAAATATGCGTACGAGAAAATCATATCATCGTTTGAAAATCAGGAGATGGATATTTTAGTGGGAACCCAAATGGTGACCAAGGGGCTCGATTTTAGAAACGTGAGCTTGGTGGGTATCATGAATGCCGATTCCATGCTTAATTTTCCCGATTTCCGTGCCCATGAACGTAGTTTTCAAATGTTGACCCAAGTTGCGGGTAGGGCAGGGCGTACCCAAAAAAGAGGCAAGGTACTCATTCAGACGTATAATCCGTACCATCAAATTTTACAGCAAGTCACTACGAATAATTACGATAAAATGTTCGAGGAGCAGTTCTATGAAAGGGAACAGTTTAAATACCCACCTTTGGTGAGGCTTATCAAAATAACCTTAAAGGATAAGGATTTCAATAAATTGAACGAAGCTTCGGAATGGTTAGCGAGTTCGTTACGAAATGTGTTGGCCGCGCAAATTCTTGGTCCTGAATACCCGCCAGTGGCAAGAATTCGAAGGGACTATCTAAAAAATATAATGATTAAGATCCCAAGGAAACAAGCCTTGGCACAAACAAAAAATAGCATTAAAAGAATTGAAAAATCTTTTAATGCTATTTCCAAGTATAAAAGTGTACGACTGGTCTACAATGTGGACCACATATAACTATACATTGGCCAGCGCTTCCGCTAGTTCTGTCTTTTTGTTTCTACTTAATGGAATCTGTCTTCCCCCTACTTCAACATTTTTACTGTTGAATTTTTCAATCTTCTCCAGATTCACAATATAAGATTTATGGATACGTAGAAATTTTTCGGCGGGCAATTGCTTTTCGAAAGATTTCATGGTGGAAAGAATTACAATATTGGCTTCATCTGTCACCAATTTAATGTAATCTCCCAATGCCTCTATCCATTTAATGTCGTTTAGGATAACCTTACGCTTTTTAAGGTTACTCTTTACAAAGATGTGTTCTTCATCTTCATCAACCCTGTTCATTTGCTCGTATTTAGCAACAGCTCTTTTTACAGAAGCTTCAAAACGTGCCAAAGTGATGGGTTTATGAAGGTAATCGGTTACGTCGTAGTCAAATGCTTTAAGTGCATAATCAGGTTTTCCCGTAATCAAAATAACCTGTGGTGGGTTCTCTAGGGCCTCTAAAAGGTCAAAACCACTAATAATAGGCATTTCGACATCTAAAAAGATAAGGTCGATTTCGTGGTTTTTCAGGCCATTTTTGGCTTCAATCGCATTGCTGTACTCAGCAACCAAAGCTAAGTGCGGATGATTGTTGACCAACTTTGCAACGGCCATGCGCTGCATCGAAGAATCGTCTACAATTATACTTTTTAATTTCATAGAATGGGGTGATTTGTAGGGTTTTAAATCATCGGCAAATTACATAAAAAAGACGTTTGGGAGCAACAAAAGATGTAAACATGGTCTATTTTGTTGTGTAAATTACCATATGTGTTATTTAGGTTTATTGGGTTCGACGTTGTTGATAACTCTTGTACTTAAACGAAGTTTTTTTAGTTTTCTTGCAGGGTGTAAGAAATATTGTTAATTTTGCGCTCCTTTAAAAATATATTATAATGAACCATTACGAAACTGTTTTCATTTTGAATCCCGTTCTGTCTGAAACACAGATAGAGGAAACAGTCAAGAAATTTGAAGATTTCTTGATTAAGAATGGTGCCAAAATGGTCTCCAAAGAAGATTGGGGACTTAAAAAATTGGCCTATCCCATTCAGCACAAGAAAAGTGGATTTTACCACTTGTTCGAATTCCAAGCTCCAGGTGAGGCCATTGGCCCGTACGAGTTGGAATTTAGAAGAGATGAGCGCATTATGCGTTTTTTGACCGTTAAATTGGACAAGCATGCAATTGCTTGGGCGGAAAAAAGAAGAGACAAACTAAAAGCAAAGGCATAAGGGTATGGCATCTATTGAACAACAAGCAAAATCGAAAAAAGACGGGGAAATCAGATATTTGACCCCGCTTAATATTGAGACCAGCAAGCAAAAGAAGTATTGTAGGTTCAAAAAATCTGGAATCAAGTACATTGATTACAAAGACCCAGATTTTTTGATGAAGTTGGTGAACGAGCAAGGTAAATTGCTTCCAAGAAGACTTACAGGTACTTCCTTGAAATACCAAAGAAAAGTGGCGCAGGCCGTTAAAAGAGCCCGTCACCTAGCGTTAATGCCGTATGTAGGCGATATGTTGAAATAAAAAAAACCAGAGAATGGAACTTATTCTAAAAGAAGATGTACAGGATTTGGGATTTAAGGATGATATCGTTTCCGTAAAAAACGGTTACGGCAGAAACTTCCTTATCCCACAAGGTTTGGCCGATTTGGCTACGCCTTCTGCCAAAAAAGTTTTGGCGGAGAACCTTAAGCAAAGAGCTCACAAGGAGAAAAAGGTTATTGATGAGGCTACTAAGATTGCCGATGGATTAAAGCAATTGGAAATCCGTATTGCCGCTAAAGTTGGTGCAGGTGACAAATTGTTTGGATCTGTAACCAATATTGACCTTGCGAGTGCTTTGGACAAAGAAGGACACCAAATCGATAGAAGATTCATCAATATTAAAGGTGGAGCTATCAAAAGAGTTGGTCCTTACGAAGCAGTAATCAGATTACACAGGGAAGTTATTGTTGAATTCCCATTTGAAGTAGTTGCAGAAGCAAAATAAACTTCAAACTATATAATATAAAAAAGCCCGAGCAATTTGCACGGGCTTTTTTGTTTTCAATATAAAATTGATTTTTCTATTGTGGCTGTTCTGCCAGCATAGTCCTTAAACGACCTTGAAGCTCTGTATCGCTTTGCAAAGCCATCGCTATAGTTTGGTAACGTTCTATGCTCATACCTTCGTTACTGATAATCTCTTCAATTTTTTCAGTAAAACCAGCTTGCATTTGTTGAATTTCGTTCATTACTTTTCCGAAGCGTTCTTTTTCCTCGTCGCTGGCGTTAGCAGTTTTTTCCGGAGATGCGGAGGCTTGATATAATTCGTTGAACCTATTGGCGTCAAAGCCACTTTCCTCAACTTTTTTTATAACTTGTTGCTGTGCTTCCATGTTTACTTTTTGTATGCCTTGGAACGCGGAGGCAATTTTATTTAGTTCTGCATCGGTGACCTCTACTTGCTCTTGTGCGTTAACTTGCGAGAGAGAACTAGCACCAATGGCCGCAATGCAAACCACTAAAGTTTTAAATGATCTTAAAAATCTCATTCTGTACGTGTTTTATTAATAATGTTAGTTTCCGAAACTACAATAAATAAAAAGGCTTGCCAAAAAACGTAGGGACTCTGTGTGTTAATCTAAACTTAAATAAACAGTGATAAATTCTAGGTTTTGAGGCTTTTATTGACTCCAAAGTATAGTTGTTCTCCAAAGCCTTTTATATTTTTGCAGCATGAAGTACAGACGATTGACCAAGGAGCAATTGGAAGAGCTCCACCCGGAATTTATCAACTTTTTGGCAACCCAATCCATCACGGCTGAGGAGTGGGATACTTTAAAAAAAGAGAAGCCCGAAGTTGCTGAGGAAGAGATAGATGTATTTAGTGATTTGATATGGGAAGGCGTATTGAACAAAGTGGAGTATTTGGAGAACATCTCCGAACGCCATATGCATTTGTTCCATTTAACAGATAAAGAGATGAAGCTCCTTTCCGTTAAAATCATGAATCCGGAAATAGATTTAAGGACCGAGGTAGGCTTTGGTTGGTTCAAACGTAATTTTCAGTCCGATTTTGTGGAATATCTTACCGCCTCCAAGGCTTACGGCAAGGATAAGAACGTAGATAAGTTTGAAATCATCAAGCAAGGCGGCGTAATCACCAAAGGAGAATTGTACCAATGGTTTGAGCAGATTGTGGAGTGAAATCAGATTTCAGAAAAGAGATGTCAGTTGTAAGAATTATTACAAATTACAATCAATTTTCAGTTTGATCCTTTTTACTTCGTTCAAGATAAACCAAAGTCAAGAACCTATTAGGAGTAATAGCAAAATCTACCTGTCATTCTGAAAGAACGGAACGATTGAAGAAGAATTGGTTGTTATTCTAAATCAAGAGATACGTCGAGACAGATAAAATGAATACGGGGTTATCAATAGATTTGATAACCCCGTATTTGTCTGAATTATTTATTTTTCACTTATTCCAATCCGAAGTATTTCATTACTTCATGGTAATTTGCGATGTCTACTCCAGCACTTTTTAAATCCTGAGCAACTGAATTTTTCCCTGCCATGCCATTAGGGCTTATTTCAACCATGGCAATATGTAGGATTGCGGATATACCTTCTGGTAAAACAGGCCACATTCCTGGAGTCCCATCCATGTTATATATTAAAACTGCCAATATTTCTTCACCATATACGATTTCCAGCTCTAACGGAAAAGTGCTTACTTTTCCAGGAAGTAAAAAATATAAGGTATCGTTACTATCTGAAAGTTCCAGATATGCCATTATCATATTGTTCTGCAAAGCTTCTATTGTAAATTCGGGAATAATTATTGGGATTTCACTTTCCCCAGCAGGGGTAAAGCTAAGGTCGAATTCCAATTTTTGAACATTCGCATTGCCGTCTTGCCCAGTTTCTCCTTGGGGCCCTTGCTCACCTTGTAGTCCTTGTTCCCCCTGAAGACCTTGTTCGCCCTGAATGCCTTGTTCACCATCTGAACCGGAACAGGAAATAAATAAAGCGCTAATAATTAAGCAGCTGAAAATTAAAATTTTTGAAGTTTTCATAATGTATGGTTTAACAGTTATGTCACAAATAGAATACTTATGATCTACATTTACACTGGTCAATTGATGGATGCTGGAGTTGATTTGATAGATGCCCAATATTGATTTATATTAAAGACTTTAATGGGTCTCGGTATTTGCTATATCTATGGTTACCCTTATTAAGAATTAATATTTTATCACCGTATATTTGCATGAGAATTTAACACTACATGGCAAAGAAACCATCCATACCTAAAGGAACCCGTGATTTTTCACCTGCAGAGGTGGCCAAGCGCAACTATATCATCCAAACCATAAAAAAACATTTCGAAACCTATGGTTTTCAGCCGATAGAGACCCCATCTTTTGAAAATTCAGAGACTTTGATGGGAAAATATGGTGATGAGGGGGACCGTTTGATTTTTAAAATATTGAATTCGGGAGACTTTATTTCCAAAGTGGATGATGTAACCTATAGTTCCAAGAATTCAGCTTCTTTGACGCCCAAGATTTCCGAAAAAGCGCTACGCTACGATCTTACCGTACCTTTTGCGCGATATGTGGTAATGCACCAGAACGAGATTGATTTCCCATTCAAACGATATCAAATTCAGCCTGTGTGGCGTGCCGACCGTCCACAAAAAGGACGTTTCCGTGAGTTTTACCAATGTGATGCCGATGTAGTCGGTGCCAATTCGCTGCTTCAAGAAGTAGAATTTGTACAGTTGTACGATGCTGTTTTTACCGATTTGGGACTGAAAGGAGCAATCATCAAAATCAACAATCGTAAAATACTTTCTGGAATTGCCGAAGTCATCGGTGCTAAGGATTTGTTAGTAGATTTTACCGTGGCCTTAGATAAGTTGGACAAGATAGGCGAGGAGAAGGTGAAAACCGAAATGATGGAAAAAGGCATCTCTGAGGACGCCATCGCCAAAGCACAACCTTTATTTGATATGAGGGGGACCGCTTCGGAACAATTGGAAAAACTGAAAACCATCCTCGCAGATTCCGAAGTTGGAATGTTGGGTATTTCAGAATTGGAAGAGATTATTTCAACCGTGGATATGGTTGGTTTGCAATCGACAAGCTTGCAGTTGGATGTAACCCTTGCCCGTGGCCTCAACTATTATACAGGTGCTATTTTTGAAGTAGCTGCACCAGAAGGCGTGAAAATGGGTTCCATTGGTGGTGGAGGCCGTTATGATGACCTTACCGGTATTTTTGGACTCAAAGATGTGAGCGGAGTGGGTATTTCTTTCGGGTTGGACCGTATTTACTTGGTTTTGGAAGAATTGAATCTGTTCCCGGATAGCTTGGATTCTTCGTTGGACGTACTTTGCCTCAATTTTGGAAAGCGAGAGGGAATGGCAGCCTTAAAATTGGTTTCTGGACTTCGTAAACAAGGTCTAAGGGCCGATTTATATCCTACGGACACCAAAGTGCAGAAACAGTTTAAGTATGCTGATAAAAGGGGGGTGCCTTATGTGATTCTCCTGGGAGACCAAGAGTTGACCGATGGCAAATTTGTAGCTAAAAATATGAAAACGGGCGACCAAAAGGACTACTCATTGGATGCACTTGAGGAATTTGTGGAAAAGGTCAAGTCCGACTTTTAATCGCCTTAATGATGGTTTTGTAATACGTAGGTCCATGCGGTACATATTTGCCCATGCTAGCCAAGCCCCATGTTTCTTCAGCAAATTTGAAAAGGGGCACCAAGGCTAAATCTTCAACTTCACTTTCTTGTATGGTAAGTTGATTCAAGGGTACACTTAGTTGACACAGAAAAATGTGATGCAGCTCCGCGTCTATAAAATCTTCCGAAATTTTATGAACAGCTTTAAAAGTCCCTAAAGATTCCAAATCGATTTCCGATATGGTAAGGCCAATTTCTTCTTCAACTTCTCTACTGGCAGCAGTAACTATTTTTTCCCCTGCAGCAACATGTCCAGCAACCGAAACATCCCAAAGTAGGGGGTGAGTAGCTTTGTTTTTGCCACGCTGCTGAATCAATACTCGACCCTCTGGGGTATAGAACCAAATATGAACGGTTGGATGCAGCAAACCTTTGCGGTGCGCTTCCGATTTTAAACAGGATTCCCCTGTAGGTTCGCCATTCTTATCCAATATGTCAACGTGCTCATCCATATCACATAAAGATAAGAAATTGTCACATCGAGCGAAGTCGAGATGCGATATAAATTCTTAAAAAAGGGACTATACGAGTACTTGTCATTCTGAACGTAGTGAAGAATCTCTGACTTAAATCAGATTCTTCAGTCGCAAGACTCCTTCAGAATGACAATCAAAAAAAAGCATCGCGACCTATGTGTTAGGGCTGCGATGCTTTTAAGTTTATTCAGAGCTAACAATTAGTTAATCAAAATAACTGAAAGTTTCTCCCTCTTTTATGTTCAACAATGTTTCGTAAATCAAACGGATAACGTTTTCCACATCATCTTTGTGAACTGTTTCTACCGTTGTGTGCATATAACGCAAAGGCAACGAAATCAAAGCAGATGCAACTCCACCATTACTGTAAGCGAAAGCATCGGTATCCGTACCTGTGTATCGAGAAGATGCATTACGCTGGAACGGAATCTTTTTGGATTCTGCGGTTTCCAAAATACGCTCACGTAATTTGTTTTGTACCGCTGGTGCGTAAGAAATCACAGGACCGTCACCAATTTTGGTTTCACCCTCTGTCTTTTTATTGATCATAGGGGTAGTAGTATCGTGACAAACATCTGTTACAATCGCAACATTGGGTTTAATAGTCTGAGTAATCATTTCAGCACCGCGTAGTCCAATCTCTTCTTGGACCGAATTGGTGAGATACAATCCAAAAGGAAGTTCTTTCTTGTTCTCTTTGAGCAAACGGGCTACTTCGGCAATCATAAAACCACCCATACGGTTATCCAAAGCTCTACAGACAAACTTGTCTTTGTTCAAAATTTGGAATTGGTCAGGGTAAGTGATCACGCAACCTACGTGCACGCCCATTTTTTCCACTTCCTTCTTGTCCTTGGCACCTATGTCGATAAAGATGTTGTCCAATTTTGGTGGTTCTTCCTTGGCTTTGTCCCTAGTGTGGATAGCAGGCCATCCAAATACACCTTTTACAATACCTTTTTTGGTATGGATGTTCACCCATTTTGATGGTGCAATCTGGTGATCGCTTCCTCCGTTTCGGATAACGTAAAGCAAACCTTCATCCGTGATATAATTAACGTACCAAGAAATTTCATCGGAATGCCCTTCGATAACAACCTTGTATTTTGCTTTTGGATTGATAACCCCTACGGCAGTACCATAGGTGTCCGTAATAAATTCGTCTACATGAGGTTTCACATAGTCCATCCAAATTTTTTGCCCTTCCCACTCGTAACCTGTTGGAGATGGGTTGTTCAAGTATTTCTCTAGAAATTCAAGGGATTTTTTGTTGATGATTTTCTCTTTTGACATGAATTTAATTTAGTACACAAACATAAGAATATTCACTTTTATTTAATAACCAAATCATACCTTTATACTTACTTTTGGCAAGACTATTGAGAAAGAAATGTTATGCTACGTAACTGTTTTCTTGTTGTTTTACTGGCAATTAACGCCCTAGGGTTTGCTCAGGAACCAAAAAAAGATTCCATTGTAAGCCATAGGGACTCTATTGGCAACGATTCCATTGAGGATTATTATGTTCGGTTTGAAGGGGACTCCATTTTGATGAGCTCCATTGAACTGGAAGAAGTTTATATCTTCGGAAAACTCGATTTCGCTAATCGAAAGGATAAATTACGTTACTATATTCTTCGAAGAAAAACCTTGAAGGTTTATCCTTATGCCAAGTTAGCAGCAGAACGACTGGTGGAATTGAATGATAGTCTGCAACTTATCAAAAAGCGACGCCATCAAAGACGCTATACCCGAAAAGTGCAAAAATATATTGAAGGTGAATTCTCCGAAGAATTGAAAAAACTCACCCGTACCGAGGGACAGATTTTGGTCAAATTGATACATCGACAAACTGGTACTACGGCATTTGATTTAGTAAAGAACCTGCGCAGTGGATGGCGTGCGTTTTGGTACAACACTACCGCAAGTTTGTTTAAAATAAGTTTAAAGGAAGAGTTTCTTCCTGAAGAAGTACATGAAGATTACTTGATTGAGGACATTTTGCAACGTGCTTTTGCTGCCAGTAGGTTGGAGCGACAAAAATCGGTCTTGGATTATGATTACGCCCAACTTTCCAACAAATGGAAAAGCAACCCTTCTCAGCCTAAAGATTAATCTTTATTTTTCTTTCCAAAAACAGCTTCCATTACAATACTTACCGATCTAAACCCTAAATAGACGGCTAAAATAGCACTGATAATACCTAAAATCAATACGGGCCAGTAAAAGGGGTGTCCCTCATTTTTGAAGGCTTCGTAGATCAAAAATGGTCCCATAAACATGGCAAGCACGGTAAATCCAAAAGATTTTATTCCTTTTGCCAGAAGTTCCTTGTTAGTTCGCCTCATAAGACCAAAGTAGGAATATTAGCTTATATTTAGGGGATATTGCACTAAAAATTAACCATGGAAATACTAGTTCTTGGGGTCGTCGTCCTCTTCATTATTATTGCTACTGTAAAATTTAAGATGCATCCCATTTTCTCACTAACAATTGCCGCTGTAGCTTCTGGATTTTTATTGGGAATAACGCCTCAGGATATTATGTCCACCATGGCTGAAGGCTTTGGAAAAACATTATCCGGTATTGGATTGGTAATTGCTTTCGGAACCGTTATCGGTATTTATCTCGAAAAGACGGGAAGCACCCAGGTATTGGCCAATAGTATTTTAAAAGTAATTGGCCTAAAACGCTCTCCACTAGCAATGAATTTAGCTGGATTTGTAATTTCCATTCCGGTTTATTGTGACTCGGGATACATTATACTTTCATCACTAAACAAGGCCATTAGTAAAAAAACAGGTATCCCGACATTGGTTTTTGCCATTGCATTGGCCACAGGGTTGTATTCGGCCCATGTATTTGTACCACCGACTCCTGGACCTTTGGCCGCCGCGGCTATTTTGGACGCTGATCTAGGATTGGTATTGATTTTGGGACTTTTGGTTGCTATTCCCGTTTCTATTTCGGGTTATTTTTGGGCACGGTTTATTGGCAAATCCCTTAAAGAGGATGAAACAGCTGATGTACGGGAAGAAAAAGAAGTGGTTAAATCCACGGTAAAACCTTACCAGGCTTTTTTGCCGTTGCTTGTGCCCATTGTACTGATAGCAATAAATTCTGTTGTTAATTACCCCACACATCCGTTTGGAGAAGGTTGGTTGTTCAGCATATTGGATTTTTTGGGAAGCCCTGTAATTGCACTTTTGATCGGTGTTTTCTTTGCTTTTGCCTTGGGTAGAAAGGTTCCTGCTAAAGAAAAAGAAGGATGGGTACCTGAAGCATTTAGACAGGCTGGCTCTATTGTTTTGATTACCGGTGCTGGGGGAGCATTCGGGGCTATTTTAAGGACCATGGATATTGCTTCCATCATCAACTTGGAATCCAGTACAGGTATTGGAGGACTTTTGATTGCTTTTGTAATTTCGGCCGTGCTTAAAACGGCTCAAGGTTCTTCAACAGTAGCTATTATTACCACTTCGGCTATTATTGCACCGTTATTAGAAACTTTTGGTTTGATTTCCATAACCGATAAAGCATTGGCAGTTCTTGCTATTGGAGCTGGGGCCATGACGGTTTCCCATATTAATGATAGTTACTTTTGGGTGGTTTCTCAATTTTCGAACATGAATGTTAAAACTGCCTTGAGGGGGCACACTTTGGGTACGTTGATACAAGGAACGGTAGGAATCTTGATGGTTTTATTACTCTATGCAATTGTCTAGTAATTAACTATTCAATAGTAATGGTCCGGCTGTATTCTTGAACCATGGCAAAATAGCCTAAAGCGTAATCATTGGGGCGTTCTACATTGTCAAATATGTCGATGTTGTCCAAACCCGTGATGTCAAAAACATTACCTCGCACTGTGGCGACTGGAGTTTGGAAGACTCCATTGTTGTTTTCCGTCTGTTCTAGAACCAAATCCATGTAATTGTAGAATTCCTCGGTCGCTCCCAAAATACTCACTGTCACATCTTGGCCCGCACTTAACTTTTGATCATAGAAATAGGAGAATTCAAATTGTTGACCTTGGAAGAATTCATCCTCCACTGTTTGAAATTCACTGTTCATAAAATCAAATACGTAGAAATTATCTTGATCTGGATTATCGGTAAAGGTGACAATAATCTCAGTTTCTTCATCATCAAAAAGTGTATCATCACCTTGTTCCAAATTATCTATGGGAACAGCAGGGACATATTCGGTTTGGGCATAGTACCTGTTCTCTTTTTGGGTTATTTGCAAGATAAAGACAACCCCTGGTTCTACATTAGCAGTGTATATATTATCCTGTTCTAGATTTGGGACATATACTCCGGTACCAGCATCCTTTTCAACAAGGTATGAAAAGGATAGGTCTTCAAAAAGACCACCGCCCGTTGGTCTTCCGTAGTAAATCAATACACTTTCGGCTTGTGTCGGTTGGTTTTCTTCAAAAAAGTTACTGGATTCTTTTAGTTTAATTTTTACGTCCACCAGTTCCTGGCTTTTGTCAACGCGTACGAGTCCGTCCACAACTAGTCTTGTTTCCGCCTCTGGTAAATCAATATCGAATACATCCTCACAGGAAAAAAATAGTAAAGTCCCGAATAATATGGTAATTCCCTTCTTCATTGTTCTAGTTAGAATATACGGCCTTCCCTGAGAAAATTATATTTATCCATTCCATGATAAATGTTGTGTCAATTAAGTTGACTACAATACCGTATGGATTGATTCAGAGAACTGTACTGATTTTTTTTACAAGTTGTTTTTTCTCAAAGAAAAACTAATCAGTAATGGTTAAAGTTCTAGAAAACTCCTGAACTACGGCAAAATACCCTAGTGCATAATCGTTGGGGCTCTCGACATTATCTAAAACAGTAATATTATCAAGATCTGTAACATCAAAAACATTGCCACGGACAGTTGCAACTGGTGTTTGGAAAACCCCACCGTTGTTTTGAGTTTGTTCCAATACCAAATCCATATAATTATAGAAATCCTCATCAGCCCCCAAGATACTTACAGTGACATCTTGCCCAATCTCCAATTTGTCATCATAGAAATAGGAAAACTCAAATTGTTGTCCTTGAAAAAATTCATCTTCTACGGTTTGAAACTCACTGTTCATAAAATCAAACACGTAAAAATTGTCTTGCTCTCCATCATCTGTAAATGTTACGATAATTTCTGTTTCCTCTTCATCAAAAAGGGTACCGTCTCCTTGTTCCAAATTATCTAAAGGAACTGTTGGCGCATATTCGGTTTGGGCAAAGTATCGTTTTTCTTTATGGGTAGCCTGTAAAACAAAAACGACACCAGGTTCTACTGCAGAAGTACGTATTCGTTGGTCCGATGAAAAATTTGGATCAGGGACATAAACTCCAGTTCCCGGTGCTTCCTCGACAAGATGTGAGAAGGACAGACTTTCAAATAATCCACTATCATTAAGTACACCATAATTAATCACGGCATTTTCGACTTGAGTGGGTTGGTTTTCATCAAAAAATACGCTTGTTTCTCGCATGGTAATCCTAACACCCACAAACTCCTCGCTTTTATCCACCCGTAAGAGCCCGTCCACAACCAATCTAGTTTCTACTTCGGGTAGATTCACGTCAACTACATCTTCACAAGAAGTAATTACGGTAAAAGTCAATATGTAAATCAGTAGTTTTTTCATGCCACTAAAATTTAAAGTTGTAGGTTATGGATGGGATTATTCCAAATATGGAGGTGCGAATCGCTTCGTTTCTTCCCGTGTCCTCATTTTCCCTAAAATTAATAGATGCCGCATTTTTACGGCTATAAAGGTTGTAAATACTAAATACCCATTCTGATTGTATTTTTTTGCGACGATTTCTTTTGGGAGTCAATATAGCAGAGATATCCAACCGATGGTAATCTGGCAACCGTTCCTTGTTTCGTAATCCGTAATAAGGGACGTTGACACCTTCAAATTCAAACTGTCCAACAGGGTAATTGGTAGGTTGCCCCGTTTGATAAATGAAATTTGCATTGAAATTCCATTTATCATTAAGATCAAAACTACCATATAAAGAAAGGTCGTGAGTTTTATCGTAAGGCGTGCTGTACCAATCCCCTAGATTTATACCTGTTTCTAGGTTTGATCGCCCGGAATCAATATTTAGATCCCTTCCAGGTGTTCTTTGTTCCGATCTTGATAGCGTGTACGCCAGCCAACCTTTAAAGCGACCCGTATTTTTTCTAATCAAAAATTCCAATCCATAGGCCCTTGCTTGACCATTTAATATGACCCTTTCAATGGCATTATTGGCAATGAGGTTGGCGCCGTCGATATAATCTATTCTATTTTGAATGTCTTTGTAAAAGGCTTCGGTTTCTAAGCTATATGCCCCATCTTTTATGTTTCTAAAATATCCTATGGCAAACTGATCTAATAATTGAGGTTCTACAAAAGGTCCGCTAGGTGTCCATACGTCCAAGGGAGTAGGGGAGCTGGTGTTGGATAGCAAGTGTAGGTATTGCGCTAATCGGGTGTAACTTGCTTTGATGGAATTATTCTCTTTAAAATTGTATGACACGGAAATCCTAGGTTCTAAATTAACGAAGGATTTGAGGGTTTCACTTCTACTAGAGCTTATGGAATCTATGGGTTCCGCTTCGCGATAGACCAAGGTGAACGGGTCAAATTCAACTGGGTTATTGTTTTCGTAAACATAGAGTTCATCTTGCCCGAAACGATTAAATTGACTCACTCTTAGACCGTATTCAATACTTAGGTTTTCGGATATCTGGTGTTCAACGTCAACATAAGCGGCATTTTCGTTAGCATATTTTTTGGTGAGTTGTTCCTCTACAATGCCAGAATCGGAACTGTTGGGAACTATTTTACCGGGATTGAACACATAATAGATGCTGTTTATCCCGTAATTCAACTGAAACTTATCGTTTAGGTAATGTTTTAAATCGTATTTAAGGTTAAAGTTCTGTATTCCCGAATTCCACTCAAATCCTACAAAATCGAGTTCTAAACCGTAGTAGTAATCCGAATAGATAAGGGAAAGGTTGGAAAAAAGTTTGTCCGAAAAAAGATGGTTCCATCTAAAATTTCCTACCGCATTGCCATAAACATTCACAAACCTATCGCTAACATTAAAGAGGTCTCTTCCAAAATAGCCAGATAGAAAGATACTATTGTTTTCGTTGATTTTATGGTTGATTTTGGTGTTTAAATCATAGAAGTAGGCTTTATTGTTCACATCGAACAGTGGTAAAAACAAATGAGCATAGGAGGCTCTTCCACCTATTAAGAATGCGGTTCTATCTTTCTGGATTGGTCCTTCAACAAGTAACCTGCTGGCAACGGCTCCAATACCTCCACTTACCTTTACGTCTTTGCTGTTACCCTCTTTTTGAAAGATTTCAAGTACAGAGGAAACTCTTCCACCATATCTCGCAGGAATACCGCCTTTAAATAGTTTGACATCTTTTATGGCATCGGGATTAAAAACCGAAAAGAAACCGAATAGGTGAGAGGAGTTAAATACAGTGGCCTCATCCAAAAGAATTAGATTCTGGTCTGCTGCTCCGCCCCTTACATTGAATCCAGAGGATGCCTCTCCTGCACTGGTAACTCCAGGTAACAGAATAAGAGATTTTATAACATCCGCTTCCCCGAGTACCACAGGAATTTGTTTGATGGTTTTTGCGGCTAGAGAGGTCACACTCATTTGGGGTTTTCGAATATCCAAACGTTCTACATCTTCTGTTACAACCACTTCTTGGAGCTCTTCTGCCTGCTCAATAAGATTAAAATCTTGCTTAAGATTTTTGTTCAGGTTGATTGTTCTTACTACTTCTTGAAAACCTAAATAGGTCACAACCACTTGATATTGACCTTCGGGCAGTGTGATGGAATAAAATCCATATTCGTTTGTAGTGGTCCCCGTTTTAAGCTCCGATATGGCAATGGTAACACCAATTAGAGATTCATTACTGGTTGCCTCTGAGACAGTACCGCTCAAAGTAAACTTTTGCTGGGCATGAAGCATAAAAAAATGCCCAAACAGGGCGAGCAGTATTGCAAGATAATGTCTGGACATTTGACTGGTTTTTTTAAAAATACGCATTTATGGACAACGGAAAAAATGAAAAGCGGATGCTAGATTGAATTTTAACAATTGAATCTAAAAAATAAAAGGCAGTCTTTCTGGGACTGCCTTTCATAAACTTTTAGTAATCTGTTTTGATTTATCCTATGGAACTCAAAATCTTATTAAAGGTATCACTAGGTCGCATAGCTTTGGATGCTATCTCTGGATTTGGAAGATAGTAACCCCCAATATCAACAGGTGAACCTTGGGCATCAATTAATTCTTGTGCAATTTTCTCTTCATTTAAGGAAAGTTCTTTGTGCACTTTACTAAAAATCGATTTCAACTCTGCATCCTCCTCTTGTTTTTCCAATTGCTCGGCCCAGTAAAGCGATAAGTAGAAG
>QGCX01000044.1_pt1 | contig 38094 bp, 31 predicted proteins | sample 4708031 | NCBI WGS metagenome assembly QGCX01 (sample SAMN08941163, study PRJNA450518) | Sediment metagenome, whole genome shotgun sequencing project. | reverse complement strand
GCCCATAATCATAACACACTGAAAATAGTTATTTTCTACTCTTGATACGCTTCCATCGGCAGGCAGCTACAAAATAAATTCCTATCCCCAAATACATCGTCGATACGATTCACCGTGGGCCAGAATTTGTTTTGTTTTACCGCTTGGCTGGGGAACACTGCCAACTCGCGACTGTAGCTATGTGGCCACTCGGCATCGGTGAGGTCGTCCAAGGTGTGCGGCGCAAATACCAAGGGGTTATCTTGTAGGCTCCACTCACCGCTTTCTACCTTGGCGATTTCGGCGCGTATCGCCAGCATCGCGTCAATAAAGCGGTCTATCTCGGCTAAAGATTCCGACTCGGTAGGCTCTACCATGAGGGTGCCCGCTACCGGGAAGCTCATGGTTGGCGCGTGGAAGCCGTAGTCATTTAAGCGCTTAGCGACGTCCATTTCACTAATGCCAGTCGCCTCTTTAAGTGGACGCATATCAATAATACATTCGTGCGCCACGCGGCCATTTTTACCGCTGTACAAAATTGGGTAGGCTTGGCCTAAACGGCTGGCTAAGTAGTTAGCATTTAGAATGGCTATCTCGGAAGACTGACGCAGGCCTTGGTCACCTAACATGGCAATGTACATCCAGCTAATTGGCAAGATAGAGGCGCTACCGTAAGGCGCTGCCGATACCGCGGGGTTAGCGTGGCTGGCTTTGCCGTTATCTACCACCGTATGCCCCGCCACAAACGGCGCTAAATGGGCTTTAACACCAATTGGCCCCATGCCAGGCCCACCACCGCCATGCGGAATAGCAAAGGTTTTATGCAGGTTAAGGTGGCTCACATCGGAGCCAATAGAGCCCGGTGAAGTAATGCCTACCTGAGCATTCATGTTGGCGCCATCCATATATACTTGGCCACCATTATCATGAATGATTTGGCAAATTTCGCGAATACTCTCTTCGTATACCCCGTGGGTACTCGGGTAAGTAATCATAATGCACGATAGCTGCTCGGCCAGCTCTTCGGCCTTGCTGCGTAAATCGTCCATGTCTACGTTACCGTATTTATCACAGGCCACTACCACCACTTTCAGCCCCGCCATTTGCGCCGAGGCCGGATTAGTGCCATGCGCCGAGCTAGGAATTAAACAAATATTACGGTGATGATCGCCACGGCTAGCATGATATTTTTGAATCGCCAATAAACCAGCGTATTCGCCCTGCGCGCCGGAATTAGGCTGCATGCAGATGGCGTCGTACCCGGTAATCTTCACCAACCAATCTTCTAACAGCTGAATCATGGCATGATAGCCCTGTGCCTGCTCGCTAGGGCAGAACGGATGCATGTTGGCAAACTCGGGCCAGGATACTGGAATCATCTCGGCGGTGGCATTGAGTTTCATGGTGCACGAGCCTAGCGAAATCATCGAGTGATTCAGCGCTAAGTCTTTACCTTCTAGTTTGCGAATATAACGCAGTACATCGGTTTCGCTGCGGTAACGGTTAAATACTTCGTGGCTTAAAATAGGCGTATCGCGCAATAACGTTTCTGGTAGGCAAGTTTCGCCTTTCACAATGGCGTCTAAACGCGCCGCATCTAAACCGTGGCCTTCGCCCAACAATACCGTGAACAAATCATTTACGTCGGCAGCTGTAGTGGTTTCATCCAAGCTCAGGGCCACGCGGTCATCTAAGTCCACTCGTAAGTTAATTTTCAGCGCCTTACTACGGCCAATTACTGCATCTTTGTCACTCACTTTAAAGCTTAAGGTATCGAAGTATTGACCATGCTCTGGGATCAAGCCTTTAGCTTCTAAACCATGGGCTAAAATAGCAGCGAGGCGATGAATGCGTTGGGCTATGGTGCGCAAGCCATCAGGGCCATGAAATACTGCATAAAACGAGGCCATGTTGGCCAATAATACTTGCGCAGTACAAATATTAGAGTTGGCTTTCTCACGGCGAATGTGTTGTTCACGGGTTTGCAGTGCCATACGTAAAGCGGGTTTGCCGCGGCGATCTTTCGATACGCCAATAATGCGCCCTGGTAGCGAGCGTTTGTAAGCATCTCGGGTGGCAAAAAAGGCGGCATGCGGGCCACCATAGCCCATAGGCACACCAAAACGCTGGGCACTGCCTAGTACCACATCGGCCCCCATAGCCCCCGGAGATGTCAACAGCACCAAAGCCATAATATCGGCGGCTACCGCCACTATGCCCTTGTTACTATGTACTTGTTCAATCAGTGGCTCTAAGTCGCGTACGCGGCCAGTGGTGCCAGGGTATTGAAGTAAGGCTCCAAATATATTGTGTTCAGCCACTGTTTCGGCAGCAGCGACGACAATGTCAAAGCCAAAAAACTCGGCACGCTCATACACTACGTCGATGGTTTGTGGATGCACATCGTCGGCCACAAAGAACAGGTTAGATTTTTTATTCTTAGATACCCGCTTAGCTAAAGCCATGGATTCGGCAGCGGCGGTGGCTTCGTCTAATAACGAAGCGCTGGCCAAGTCAAGGCCACTTAAATCGAGGCTGATTTGCTGAAAATTAAGCAAGGCTTCTAAACGCCCCTGGGCTATCTCGGGTTGGTAAGGTGTATAGGCGGTATACCAGCCAGGGTTCTCTAACACATTACGCAAAATAACATGCGGAACATGAGTAGAGTAATAGCCCATACCAATGTAGTTACGCTGCACACTGTTTTGCTTAGCCAGCTTAGCCAAGGCCACTAAAGCTTGTTGCTCGCTAAGACTGTCACCAATATTTAAAGGCTGGTTAAGGCGAATTTGCTCTGGCACTGTTTGCTCAATCAACTGCTCTACAGAAGCAACGCCCAGTTGCTCAAGCATGGTATTAACTTCTGTTTGATCGGGACCTATGTGGCGGCGAATAAAATCTTGATTTTGCTCTAATTCGGATAACGGCAAAGACGGATGCATGAAACCATTCCTGTAAAAATAAACTAACTACATCGTATTGTTGGTGAAGGGCTTGGGGACAATTACAAAAAAGCGCTCCGACCAGCGGAGCGCCTTTTAGTAAAACCTAGTCTTCATCTTCGATGCTGGCGGCGTAATCTTCTGCCGATAACAAATTATCTAACTCGCTTTCATCACTAGCTTTTAGCTTAAACATCCAGCCGTCGCCGTAAGCGTCGCTGTTCACCAGCTCGGGAGAGTCTTCCAACTCTTCGTTAATTTCTAATACTTCGCCAGTCAAGGGCGCGTAAATATCAGAGGCAGCTTTTACCGACTCGGCAACCGCGCAATCGTCACCAGCGTCAATTTCATCGCCCACATCGGGTAGGTCAATAAATACCATGTCGCCCAATAATTCTTGAGCGTGCTCGCTAATGCCAACGGTGTAAACGCCGTCACCTTCAGAGCGCACCCATTCGTGAGTGTTTGCATAGCGCAGTTCGGCAGGGATAGTAGCCATAATTCCTTTCCTCTATAAGTTCTAACTTAAGGTGTTAATTTAAAGATAAATCTACAAATAAAATGCTGTTGTTTGGGCTTACACTTTGGCGCCATTGCGCACAAATACAGGTTTCACTACTTTCACTTTAACCTGTTTTTTGCGCATTTCCACTAAGGCTTCATCAACATCGCAATTGGCGATACGAGCTAAGGCAATACTTTGACCCAAAGTGGGAGAAAAGCTGCCGCTGGTAATAATTCCCGGTAGCGCTTCACCAAACTCGTTTACCACGGTTACCGCTTGGCCAGCGCGCATTACGCCTTTACTTTCCATTAGCAGCCCAACTAGCTTGTCGCTGCCTTCGGCTTGTTGTGCCTCTAGCGCCTTACGGCCGATAAAATCTCGGTCTTGCGGCTCCCATGCTATAGTCCAGCCCATATTGGCGGCCAAAGGAGACACTGTCTCGTCCATGTCTTGACCGTATAAATTCATGCCAGCTTCTAGACGCAGGGTATCCCTAGCACCTAAACCACAAGGCTGTACGCCCTGCGCTTCTAAGGCTTTCCATAAGGTAATGGCCTGCTCTTGAGGCAACACGATCTCGTAGCCTTGTTCGCCGGTATAACCGGTGGTGGCAATGAATAAATCGCCTGCTTGCACACCAAAAAACGGTTTCATGCCTTCAATCATGGCATTTTGTTCAGCATTAAGAACCTTGGCGGTAAGGGCTTTGGCTTGTGGCCCTTGCACAGCAATCATCGCCAGCTCGGGGCGCTCGATAATGCTAACGGCAAACTCGCTAGCTTGTTGATTGATCCAAGCTAAGTCTTTTTCGCGAGTGGCGGAGTTCACCACCAAACGGTAATCGGTTGCGCTGAAGTAGTAGGTAATAAGATCGTCAATCACTCCGCCCTCAGGGTTTAACATGCCGCCATACAGCGCTTTGCCTTTTACACTGAGCTTCGCCACGTCATTGGCGAGTAATTTACGCAGAAAGGCTTGGGCTTGCTCGCCCTGCACATCAACAATGGTCATGTGGGAAACATCGAACATGCCGGCTTTGCTACGCACCGCATGATGTTCTTCTATTTGCGAGCCGTAATTAATCGGCATTTCCCAACCGTGAAAATCAACCATTTTGGCACCAGAATCGAGGTGCGCCTGATGAAGTACCGTTTGCTGTGTCATTTGCCGTTCCCTTTATGCTGAAGAGCCGCAGCCAATTATGCCGCTACTAATGCTGAACAATTATAGCTAGATGCCGCCAACAAGAAAGCCTCAAACACAAATTGAGCTAATCTAACACTTACACATTTTAATTACATACCTTCAACAGCAGAATGACATAGTCGCTTTAAAAACAGCATAAACATGCTAAATTTTCTGTATAAATACAGAAAAATAAGCTAATCAAGCTAAGTTTTAGCTAGGGTGACGAATTTAGCTTTATCGAATGGGATCTCAACAAACCGCAAAACCATAAGTTAAACTAATGCGTTAGAAAATAATTAATAAAAATAAATCAAGCTTGGGCTGCTTTATCACACGCCTCTGATAGCCTGCTACAAAGGCTGAAAAATGTCGTCTTGGAATAAGCATTAGTCCACAAAAACTCGCTCGGCCTCTTTCAGCAAAAAATTCGGTCGGCCTCTTTCACCAAATAGTCGATCAAGGCTCTAGCGGCAGGTGACAAGCTAGCGCGGGTGGGATAAACCATCCATCCTCGCCCAGCCTGTGAGTCAGTCTCAGGTAGTAAGTGTACTAACTTGCCTTTGGCTAACTCGCTTTCAACTAACGTTCTAGGTTGATACATCAAACCCTGATGTTCTAAACAGGCCCTAATCAACAACGAAAAATCATTCACCACTAGCCTCCCCTTGGCCTCGAAGCTGCGGCCATTGCACAAGGGAAATCGTTTGGCGAGCTTGCCGTTGGGTTGACGATGAATAATAAATTGATGCTGCATTAACTCTTCTTCGCTGCGCGGCGTGCCGTGCTTAGCTAAATATTCAGGGCTGGCATAGTAACCAAAGGTAACTGTTTTTAACGGTCGAGCGATTAGACTAGAGTCTTCTAAGCGTTCGCCGATACGCAAAGCCACATCAATATTGTGTTCAATCAGGTTGCGTTCATCGCTACTGGTAATGATCTCTATCGCCACCTTGGGATGCATTTCCATAAAATGGAAAATAATGTTCTCAAATTGCTCGATACCCGGCAGAGGCAGCAAATGCACGCGCAGTTGAGCATTCAGTTCAATCGACTCATTCACCATCGCTTCAACGGTAAACTCTAACTCGTTGATGATCGCCTTACTGCGCTGATAAAACAGTCGGCCATTTTCCGATAGCGTGATTTCACGGTGATCACGATGAAACAGCTTTACTTGAAGTTCATTTTCTAAATTCTTCAAGCGACGGCTAAGGTTGGACTTAGGCAAATCTAATAGCTCTGAAGCCTTAGTCAAATTACCAGCATCAACAATGAAATGAAATAATTTTATATCTTCTGTTTTCATCAACCTTCCTTGATAAGTTGTTCATATTTTTTATTCTATTACAAGCCTAAAACCACAGTAAATATGAGGCTTAAACTGCTTTACTAAAGGATTACACAGCATAACAGCTTTGTTCTATTTTATAGAACATTGAGTTTCGTTTGCGCAGGTTTTTTCATCTATATGGGATCCCTATAATGCTTTTTATTTGAACAACGAAGGGAAGACATGTTGAATTTCAGCCACTATTCAATACTTACCGTAGCCATTACCAGCTTATGCTTGAGCGGCTGCGACTTAGCCAACAAAGCCGAAGCCAAAGACATTGGTACAACTAAACCTCGCCCAGTGAAACTGATTGATATCGACCAAACCTTGCCAGCTCAGCAACGTAGCTTCCCAGCTAAAATTTACGCTAGCCAGCAAGCCGAACTGGCGTTTCGTATTGGCGGTGAACTGAATAACCTCAAGCTTATTGAAGGCCAACGAGTGCACAAAGGCGAAGTGCTTTCTGAGCTAGATAAGCGCGATGCTCAGAATGCATTGCTGACTGCCGAAGCCAACTACGAGCTGGCTTCCGCAGATTTCAAACGCAAACAAAGCCTGCTTGACCGCAAGCTTATTTCACCCGCTGAAGTGGACAGCGCGCGGGCCACCCTGAAATCGGCCGAAGCGAGCTTGCGCACGCAACGTGACCAATTACAATACACCAGTATCTACGCCCCCTTCTCTGGTATTGTCGCCAAGGTGCATACCGACAACTATCAAATGGTGCAGCCACATCAAGCCATTGTCACTTTGCAGAATACCGACAGCTTCGAACTAACATTCGAGCTGCCCGAAGCCATGTTAAACCGGATACAGCGTTTATCGTCTTTGCCACAAACCCAAGCTTATGTGGATTTAAGCAAGCTAGGCTTAGACCAGCCCTTGCCAATTCAATATAAAGAGCACAGCAGTTTAGCCTCGCAAGGGACCCAAACCTATGAAGTCACCTTTAGCCTCACTCCGCCAGAAGGTTTAACGCTACTACCTGGTATGAGCTCTTCAGTGCTCATTAACTTGCCTGAAGTTCACACTAGTCATACACCGATTGCCATTTTGCCGTTGAGCGCCTTGGTACGAGAAGGCCATAGCCTTACCCACAACGGTAATACAGAGGCTTCGGTATGGGTCTACCAGCAAGACAAGCAAAGCTTAAAACGTCAAACCGTTATCTTGGGTAATATTCTTGCCGATGGTGTAGAAGTAATATCAGGCTTAAACCAAGGTGATCGCGTTGTCGCCAGTGGCGTTAACAGTTTAACCGGTAACGAAACCATTAAACCGCTGCATTGGGTGAGAGGTGTATAAGCAATGAATGCAGCACTTTACAGTATCAACCATAAGGTCATCAGTTGGATGGTGGTGATATTAATGGTAGCTGGCGGCATCATTGCCTTTAACGGCCTAGGCCAGTTAGAACAGCCAGAATTTACCATTAAAAGCGCCCTGATCATCACCGCTTATCCGGGAGCCAGTACCGAGCAAGTTGAAGAGGAAGTCACCCTTCCCTTAGAAGATGCTTTACAGCAAATGTCGCAACTTAAACATGTTACTTCAATTAATAGCGCTGGCCTGTCGCAAATTGAAGTAGAAATGAAAGATCAATACGACAAACAAAGCCTGCCACAAGTATGGGACGAGCTTAGACGCAAAGTTAACGACAGCCTTGGGGAATTGCCGCCGGGCGTCGCTCAACCAATGGTCATCGACGATTTCTCCGATGTTTATGGCTACTTTGTTAGCATTACCGGTGAAGGCTACAGTTACCGCGAATTAGATAACTACAGCAACCTAATTCGCCGCGAGTTAGTCACTACCCCGGGAGTGAAAAAGATCTCAGTAACCGGTATGCCAGAAGAGCAGGTGATCGTTGAAATAAGCCAGCAAAAACTCACTGCGCTTGGCTTAGAGCCGGACTACATATACAGCCTACTACAAACGCAAAATGTGGTATCCAACGCTGGAGAAATGTTAGTAGATGAGCAGCGTGTGCGGATCCATCCCACTGGTGAACTCAGTGACATTTCAGAATTAAAAAATCTATTGGTAAGCCCACCCAGTAGCAACAAGTTAATTTATTTGGGTGATATTGCCAATATTTACCGCGCCAGCACCGAAGCACCCGACACTCTTTACCATTTTAACGGCGCCAAAGCGCTTTCCATGGGGATCTCTTATAGCTCTGGGGTAAACGTTGTTGATGTTTCTAAGCTGGTCAGTGCGAAAATCACCGAATTGCAATCGGAAATGCCGATTGGCATGAACATCGACGTAATCTACGATCAGGGTAATATCGTTGAAAACTCGGTCAGTAATTTCTTAATCAACTTTGCCGAATCGGTGGCCATTGTGATCATCGTTCTATTGGTATTTATGGGGCTAAGATCGGGCTTGCTGATTGGCGGCGTGTTGGTGATTACAATTTTGGGCACCTTCATCGTAATGAACGTGCTTAATATTCAGTTACAAAATATCTCCTTAGGGGCGTTAATCATTGCATTGGGCATGTTAGTGGATAACGCCATTGTGGTGACCGAAGGGATTATCATTGGCATTAAGCGTGGTCAAAGCCGTACCCAAGCCGCAGCTGGTGTAGTTAAACAAACGCAATGGCCGTTATTGGGGGCCACTGTGATTGCCATTATGGCCTTCGCCCCGATTGGTTTATCTTCTGATGCCACCGGTGAATTTTGTTCCTCACTGTTCAAAGTGCTACTGATTTCACTGTCGATTAGTTGGTTAACAGCCATTACTATTACCCCCTTCTTCTGTTATTTGCTGTTCAAAGACGGCGATACCAGCAAGGCCGAACAAGATCCTTACAACGGCACTATCTTCAGCATTTACCGAGCCATATTGCATACAGCCATGCGTCATCGTGTAGTTAGCTTAGTCGTCGTACTACTAATGTTGGTATCTGCGGTATTTGGTATGGGCAAAGTGAAAAACGTGTTCTTCCCTGCCTCAACCACGCCCATTTTCATGGCTGACATTTGGCTGCCAGAAGGGACCGACATTCTTGCCAGCGAGGCCTTTGTAAGCCAAATTGAACAGGACTTATTTGACCCCAGTTCACAACAACAACATGGCATTGCCAACGTTACCAGCGTGATTGGCCAAGGTGCCCAGCGGTTCGCTTTGACCTATCAACCAGAGAAAGCCTACGCTGCCTATGCTCAGCTGATCATCGAGATGAAAGATTTGGACAGTTTGGCAAAGTATGCGCCGTGGTTAGAACAAACGCTAAGGGAGCAGTACGGCGACGCCGAGTATCGAGTGAAATTGATTGAAAATGGCCCTTCACCGGCAGCTAAAATTGAAGCGCGTTTCTATGGTGATGATCCAGTGGTGCTGCGCGATTTAGCCGAGCAAGCTGAAGCTATATTCCATCAGCAACCCGCAGCCGATAACATTCGCCACACTTGGCGTAACCAGCAATTATTAATTCGCCCACAAATGGACTTAGTTCGCGCCAGAGAAATTGGCATTAGCAAACAAGAGCTTGATGCTAGCTTGCTACGCAACTTCAATGGCCAAAAGATTGGGGTTTATCGCGACGGTTCACACCTATTGCCGATTATTGCCCGCGCCCCCGAGTCAGAGCGAAAAAATGCTAATAGCATCAATGAGTTGCAGGTATGGAGTTCGAAATACCAAAGCTTTGTACCGATTGAGCAGTTGGTCAGCTCGGTAACCACCGAATGGGAAGATCCGCTACTGTTACGTCGAGACCGTAAACGACTCATTACCGTTTTGGCTGACCCAGCTCTAACCAAAAACGAAACAGCAGATTCCTTACTACGCAAAGTGCGGCCAGCCATTGAAGCAATAGCGCTCCCAGATGGTTATGCTCTTGAATGGGGTGGCGAGTTTGAAACCTCTAGCGAAGCCCAACAAGGTATTGCCAGCTCCATTCCCATGGGCTACCTCGCTATGTTTCTGCTAACGGTGCTGCTATTTAACTCGATTCGTCAACCATTGGTCATTTGGGCGACCGTTCCCTTAGCCATTATTGGTGTGAGCTTTGGTTTGTTAGCCTTAGGCGCACCGATGAGCTTCATGGCCATTCTTGGCATGTTAAGCCTCAGCGGCATGATCATTAAAAACAGCATCGTATTGGTGGACCAAATCAACCTAGAGCGAGACGAAGGAAAAGCTGCTTTTGAAGCCGTTTACCACTCGGCGGTAAGCCGGGTTCGTCCAGTGGGCATGGCTGCCTTAACCACCATGTTAGGCATGATTCCACTGCTCACCGATCCCTTCTTCAAATCAATGGCGGTGACCATTGTATTTGGCTTAGGTTTCGCCACCTTGCTGACTTTGGTCATTCTACCGGTAATTTACACCTTGGTATTTAGAATCAAGATCCCAGCAAAATTTTAAGATTAGCGGGGCCGCTTAAACCGATCTCTTAGGCCCCTATTTTGTCTATTACGCGCCAGCAGACGCTGGCGCTTCAAGGAACATGCAATGACATTGACGCTTAAATCGCTATTGCTGAGCACCGCGCTCACTGCTAGCTTTGCAGCTCAAGCTGACGACCTGCTTCAAATATACCAATTGGCGGAAACGCGCGATCCACAGTTATTACAAAGCAAAGCCGAACGTGACCGCGCCTTTGAAAATATTAGTGAACAACGCGCGGCCTTACTACCGCAAATCAACCTCAGTGCCGGCGCCAACTACACCAGCACTAACAACTCAAACATCGACAATATTGGCAATACGCAGGCCAGCTTAGGTTTACAACAAGCCCTATATTCTGCCACTAGCTGGCAAAATTTTAGCCTTAGCGAAATAAACGCTTCACAAGCCGACATTCGCTATCTTGATGCCAAACAACAACTGATGATCCGCGTCAGCAAGGCTTATTTTACGGTATTAAATGCCTTGGATGAACTGAGTTTTATCGCCGCTAATAAAGTTGCTGTGGCTCGCCAACTAGAGCAAACCAAACAGCGCTTCAAGGTGGGATTAACGGCCATTACTGATGTACATGAAGCTCAAGCTGAATACGACCGCACTCTAGCGGACGAAATTCAGGCAAATAACGTGTTAAGTAACAGTTACGAAGGTTTACGCCAAATCACCGGCTTAGAACATCGCCAACTTAGCTTGTTAAATGCAGAATACTTTTCTGCCCAGCAACCTCAAGAAACGGCTAATCAGTGGTTAGCAAAAGCCAATCAATACAACCTGCAACTACACGCCGAGCGCCTTGGCAAACAAATAGCCGAACAACAGATCAAGCTAGCGCAAAGTGGCCACCAGCCCAAGCTTTCGCTTTCGGCTTCGCTGGGTTATGAAAATAACCGCTACGGTAACGATGTCTATGATAGCCGCAACGGCGGCTCGGCCAACAGTGGCACTATTGGCCTCGATTTTTCTCTGCCTTTGTATAGCGGCGGAGCGATATCTTCGCAGGTCAAGCAAGCACAACAGGCCTATGTTTCAGCTAGTGAAGCTTTAGAACAACGCTATCGTAGTGTGCAAAGCCAAACTTACTCACTGCTCAACGATGTAAATGCCAGTGTCAGCTCGATTAAAGCCTATCAACAAACAGTGCTTTCTTCACAGAGTGCCTTAGAAGCCACCGAAGCAGGATTTGAAGTGGGCACCCGCACTATTGTAGATGTGCAGGACGCCACGCGTAACCTGTATTCAGCCAAGAGCCAACTAGCCAATGCTCGTTATGCTTACATTTTGAATATTTTGGCCTTGAAACAAACCGCTGGCAGCTTAAGTACCGAAGACTTAGTACAGGTGAACGCGGGTTTAAAGCCCGCAGAAAACTAATTCTCTGTTATTCCCTAACCGGTTGTCATGATGAATGGGGCAACCTTCATCAGAACAACTCCTTTGAAGCCTTGAATTTAGCTTCGCTATCCAGTAGCCCAGCTGCTGGATTTTTTTATCTAAAAACATGGCTCAAGCAGATTTAGCCATGGCCCGTTTAGGTAAGTCCCCAGCTAAACCCAGTGCTCGTAACATTGCCTGACGCTTTACAGGCTCGGCTTTGTCTACCATCGTCATCCCCACACCACGTAACAGTTTTAATGCAGGATTAGCATTACCAAACAGTCGCTTAAAAAACTCCATGGCGGCAATCATTTGACTAGCTTCACTCTTACGCCAGCGTTCAAAATGACGCAAGTTGGCATAATCAGCAATATTTTTACCCGCTTGTTGCAAGTCAATTAACTGCTCAGCCAAGGCGGCAGCATCCATTAAACCTAGGTTCACGCCCTGTCCTGCCAATGGGTGAATGGTATGGGCGGCATCACCAATTAAGGCAAAGCCTTTTCCGGCAAAGTCTCGCGCGTAACGCATCCGTAATGGAAACGCGCCCAGCTCGCCGACTCGTTGACATAAGCCTAAGCGACAATCAAAAGCCATCGTTAATTGCTTATTAAATTCTGACTCAGACAATGCTTGTAGCTCTGCTGCCCGTTCTGGCGATACCGACCAAACTATCGAACAGTGCTGCGGGTCGCTAAGCGGTAACAAGGCTAAAGGCCCCTCTGGGCTAAATATTTGCCGAGCGCAATGTTGATGAACTTCTTCAGTTTTAATGGTGGCAACAATGGCAGTATGTTGGTAATCCCAGTAAGTCAGTGGTACATCCAATTGCTCTCGCAACCAAGAATTAGCACCATCTGCGGCGACGAGCAACCTACAACTGAGCGCTTGACCGTCGGCAAAACTCAGCCAAGACTCACTGTCACCACGATGTAACTTATCCACTCGCTGCTCAACAAATACCACATTAGCTTGCTGACTCACCTGTTGCCACAAGGCATAGCGCACAATGTCGTTTTCCACGATATGACCGAGGTTATCCACTAGCAACTGTTCGGCCTGAAATCGGATTTTGGCGAAACTGTCTTGCTCCCATACTTGCATATCGTTGTAGGGAGATAAGCGTTGTTGGCTAACGCTGTGCCAAACCCCTAGCGTGTTTAAAAAGCGTTGCGAGGACAAACTAATCGCGCTCACCCGCAAACTATAGTCTTGCAATAGTGGCTGCTGAGCAGGTTTAGGCTCAACTATGGCAATATTAAACGGGCTATCAGCCAGTGCTCTTGCCAGCGCCAGCCCCACCATGCCACCACCAATAATCGCAATATCTACTGTTTGCATCACTTTGTCTTAATCCAAATTATCGAGAGAATAAACCAAGGCTTTGTTTAGCCAATAACAACTTAATACTAGGGCAAAGCTGCATCGCCATTAAACCCAAATTACGTGGAATCACCGAACTTTTATCACTACAGGCAAACACACTAGCGAGGCCTGCGGTCATGCTAATGGTGCGCTCTATATCCTGTAGGCGTAATTGCTGATAAGCATCCAGCAAGCTATGCGCGCCTAAATCTTGCCCTTGTTGCCACTGTTGTAATAGCAGTGGTGCTAAGTCCGCCACATCACGCAGCGCCAAATTAAAGCCCTGACCGGCAATGGGATGCAAACTATGCGCGGCGTTACCTAGTAGCAACATACGATGAGCAAATAAACGCGGATAGTAACGCAAGACCAAAGGATAGGCCGCACGCTTACCCACAGCGTTAAAACGTCCGGCTCGATAACCAAAGGCTTGCTGTAGCTCGCGAAGAAAAACCTCATCGTCAGCCAACTGCATGCGCTTAGCTTGTTCGGCCTCTAACGACCAGACCACCGACCAACGCTGCTTGCTCATTGGCAACAGCGCTAAAGGGCCTTGTTCAGTAAAACGTTCAAAGGCGCGTCCGGCTGGGTCTTGTTCGGCTTGTACATTGGCAATTAACGCGTACTTGGCAAAATCATGTTGCTGCTGCCCGCCAATTTGTTGGCCCACCAGTGAATCGGCCCCGTCGGCTCCAATTAACAAGCTGCCACTGAGGCATTGTTGGTCGTCTAGCTGCAATAGCACCTGCTGTTGCGACTGCTCAATGTGTTGCACTCGGGCTGGACAAAATAGACTGATACCTTGGCGCTGCGCCAGCTGTTGATGCAACTCTCGGCCAGCATGTTCTAGCTCAATCACCTGCCCAAGCGCATCCAAGTGATACTCGTCAGCTTGCATGGTGGTCCAGCCGCAATGACCTCTGTCAGACACATTAATATGTTCGATGGCACATGCATATGGGGCCATCTCTGCCCATAACCCTTGTTGCTGAAACCAGCGTATTGAACCCGCAGACAAGGCTATAGCTCGTCCATCAAATCCCGGATGATGACCAAAATTCAGTTCTGCGGCTTCAATTAAAGCAATTTTTAAGGGCTGGCTAGTTTGAGCTTGGCTTAAGGCTAAGGCAAGGCTGGCGCCGGTCATACCGGCGCCAATAATAATAATGTCGAAATGTTGCGGCTGGCTCATGTTTAACTCGCCATTAAGGCTTCAATTTCATCAATGGTTTTAGGCACATCTGCAGTGAGAATATCGCAACCTTGCTCAGTTACCACCACATCGTCTTCGATACGAATGCCGATACCTTTGTATTCATCGGGTACATCGGCATCGTGTGGAATATACAGCCCCGGCTCAATGGTGAAGGCCATACCAGGCTGCAACGGGCGACTACGCTGCACATCGTGATAATCCCCCACATCATGCACATCAATACCCAGCCAATGCCCCAAGCCGTGCATGTAGTAAACTTTATAGGCTTCTGACTCTATCAGCTGACTTACTTCACCCTGCATAATACCTAAGTCCACTAAGCCTTGAACCATGATATTTAATACCACTTGATTCATCTGATAGATAGAAATCTCAGGCTTAATCATCGCTAAGGCGGCTAACTGAGCAGATAACACCACATTATACAACTTAGCTTGAGGCTCGCTGAATTTACCATTGACCGGAAAAGTACGCGTAATATCACCGGCATACATTTGATACTCAGCCCCGGCATCAATCAGCACTAAGTCGCCGTCTTCCATCAAACTATGGTTTTCGGTGTAATGTAAAATACAGGCATTTTCACCCGCACCTACAATGGTGCCATAAGCCGGAGCACGAGCCCCTGCCATCAAAAATTCATGGTGGATTTCCGCTTCTAGTTGATATTCCCACATACCCACTGCGCAGCTACGCATGGCGCGGCAATGGCCAGCCGCCGAGATTTCGCCAGCGCGACGCATTAAGGCCACCTCTTCGGGGGATTTTATCAGGCGCATTTCATTAACAATGGGTCGCCAATCTTCAAGTAAGCTGGGTGCTTGCCAGCCATGGCGTAAACCATTACGCAGTAACTCTAGCGCAGCGAATATATGCAGTTCATACTTAGGATAACGCCCTTGCGCCAGATACAGCTTAGTTAAACCATTTAGCTCAAGGTGCAGATGTTCGGTCAATTCTTCTATTGGCAGTGCGTTATCCACTTCCAAGTTGACCAAGGCTTGTTCTTGCCCTAATCGACGCCCCTGCCAGATTTCAGCTAATTTATCTTTGCGACGATTAAACAATACGCTGCGCTGGCTTTCACCTTGCTTAATTAATAGCAATAAAGCATTGGGTTCGTTAAAACCACTGAAATAAAAAAAGTCACTATCCTGTCGAAAAGGATATTCGGTATCACGACTACGGGTTTGCTCTTCGGCTGCAACAAAAATAGCAGCACTATTATCTGACATAGCGGCAAATAACTGCTGACGACGTTTTATAAACACAGCAACTCCTTGGCTTGTAGCTTTTAATGTAGCGTAGGCTGTTGTTGTTCGGCATCGTTCCCGGCGAGGTGAGCGAAGATAGTAATCGCACCAATGCGAACATATTCAACAACTTGAAATAAAGCCTGCTCGTTTTCTTCATCTTCATCAAGATCAGACGACAACTGGCTAATTTCGGTAAAGTCTTTAATTAATTCCTGAACATCTTCGGCAAGCTTGTTGAGATCGTTTTGCACTACCCCAAAACCCACCAAAAAACTCTGAACCCATTGCGCGAGAGCCTCAGTACGTTCTTCTACCAACACTTCATCTTCTGGTAACATTAACTGAAAACCTAACAAGCTATCGCTCATTCCGCTATGGGTAGCTTCCATCACTATTTTAAGTTTATTTTTTATTTCGACTGGCAGCCCCTGACCATCGTTGATCAGTTGATTCATCTGACTCATCCAGTCACCATCACTAGGTAAACCAGCAGCCAATAGACCACTTAGTAAACCATGTACCTCTGCAGGGCTAACTAATACTTTAGAACTGAGTAGCAGCTCTCCCAGCGCTTCATAATCTGGATATACAATTTTACTCACAATAAACACCTAAGGACTGTTAATCAGCTAATCCTAACACTGCTTGAGTTTAGCAGCCATGTTAAAGATAGATTTAACTCCCCCTTGCTGGCTAATTTTACAAGGCTTGTTTTAACTGCTGACGACGCGCTCTAACCCGCTCTATATACTGTTCACGGAATAGCTTAATAAGACCGCTTTCTTGCCGGCGAATGAAACGAGCCGATAAGTGAGTCGCCTTAGTAAACTGCAAACATAGTTGCGGATACGGGTCACGCTTATTCTCTATTTTCCGGCAAATTCTTGCTTCAAAGTGGTGCTCATAACCTTGGTCACTGTAATTGTGGCTTAACTCGGCAAATTCTTCTTGGACATCCTTTGGCAGGTACTTAATTACTTTGGCTAAATCTCGGTTAAATAGGAGCCTACCAATTAAAATCTTGCTAGAAATAGGTAACGGTTCAGCAGAAGAGCGCCATTGAATACGACACCCCCCCTCAGAGAGGTCTAACACTGGAAAAACATAATCACCGATCTGCATAGCCGGTAAAAATTGCCCTAAATGAGCATCTTTTATTTCCAAAGGTTTGCGCCCTTGGGGAGCCACCCTAGCGACTTTGTTATTCAACATTTTAATTAATAGCTGAATTAAACGCACTGGATAAACTACACGATAAAACCTACGGCGTTCATCGGCGAAACGTCCTGCTTGCGCCATTTCCTTACTTTCCCTAACTAAATAAGCGAACGGAGTACCAGCTTCAGTGTCTACTGAAACGAAATTGCTCATTATGGTGGACAAATAAACTAAGTAATTCAAGCAAATGTGTTAGCTTTTAGGGTACTCTAACATAAGATTTGTATAGCTTTGCAGCAAACTGTTCGTTATTAACGCAGCGGGTAGCTTCACGCTTCTTCTAAGGTTGCAAGTTAGTGCCTCGCGCTATATATTCACTCGAGAATAGAGTTTAGCTAAGGCGAATCATGGCGCAGGGCGTAGACATAATATTGTTAGGCAAGAACTACCGTGTTGCTTGCCCGGAAGGTGAAGAAGATAAACTTCGCCGAGCCGCAGACGAATTATCTCAGCGTTTGGAAGCTCTAAAAGAAAAAACCAGAGTAAATAGCACCGAGCACTTAGCCATTATGGTGGGTTTGCATTTAGCTTACGAGCTACACAAAGAACAAGCCCAAAACCAAAATTATGCTGATAACATGAATCAGCGAATCGTAGAGCTACAACGCACCATTGAACGGGCTTTGTTAGAACAAAGCCAACCCAATGTTGACTAGCTATTTGAAGTTTTACTACAGTGTAATAAGAAAGTTTAAAATTCCTGGGGTGTTCGCCAGTTGGTGATGTCCCTGAGCCGATAATTGTATCTTAAGGGTAACTTTTTGCTACTATTGAGCATGCTCAGCTCGACTGAGAAGCCTACGGTATGTAACTTGTTTCCCGCCTTGAACCGCATGGTTCAAGGGCTAAAATCAACAGCGGCACCCTGGGTACTTTCTTAAGCTTTTAAACAAAAGCATTTCCCCTTCTCTATAAGAAACTGCACGTGCAACTTTCATTGCAACGGCTCAAGCCTCCGTTAAGGCGTATTATGTTACCCAGCATCCTAGATAGCAGTTAAAGCAAGAGTAAACCAAAAGTGAATATTTTGTATGGTTGAAAAGTGTTCAGCCTACAAGAGACTTAGACAAGTTGATATAGAGTGACAAAACAGCTTATGAAGGTTTCACTACAATCATTATTTTCGAGGGAAAATGTACAATTAATTAATCAGGCAATCTCACATCAAAATTGTTGGTTGTTATATCCCTCATTAAGAGATTCCGTTTGGTAACATTTTTAGGGCGATTTGTTCAAGTTTTAACCTGTCCACTATTTCATATCCTCCCTTGCACTTAACTAATACGCCGTCCCTAGTAAATTTAGCAAGAACGTATAATAAATGACGATACGACACTCCCATATACTCCGCTACTTGCGAGTGTTTTTCGTTATACACGTCACCATACTGTGATAATAAAATGAAGGCAGCAAGACGATTATCTAGAGGGTAGAACTGATTTTGTATAGACGTGGTTATGTTTTTTAGGTTCTTGCGGATCAAAAAGGTGCAAAGTGTGCGTAAAAACATCACATCGTTCTTTAGCTGTGCTCGATACTGTTTCATGGGTAATGTGAGACACCAACAACTTTCTATCGCTTGGACAGAAAATGTTTGATGATGAGGATCAATTAACTCCATTTCACCGACGAAACAAGGAGCGCAAAAGAAGTCAATAAGAGCTACTTTACCATTCGCCAGACTTGTATAGAGTTTGGCTCGTCCCCGAGCAAGATAAATGAGTTTAGTTGGAGAGCAACCTTCTTCAATTAAATAACCACCAGATTCCACGTATTCCAACTCGGTATCGTGTTGTGGGTCAAGGGAGAAGCAGTCTTTGTAACCTGAATTTTCTATAAGATCTTGTTTTATATCATAAGATTTATTTCCCTTCATAATTTCATCCTTGAGTGATATTTCTCATACTAGGCGCTGAATATATATTGGTATTCTTCCCAACTCTTTACAAGATAAGTATATAAATTATGTCGTAGGGCTATAGGGATCAACAACACTATTGATTTTATCGAGACACATGAACTCTGAAAAAGGGCCATCTTCGTTATCACACAGTTAGTTACCAGAAATTCTGTGGACCGAACAAGAAGTGGCAATAAAGGATGATTCCTACAAGTGGTCAATGACTAAATGAGCTATGTATTGTGCGAAGCTGTTAGTTGGGTTCTTGCAGATTCTTCGCACTTACAGTGCACAAGCTATGAAGCATACGCATAGGGTTATAGGTATGCCCGACACTCTGTATATCGTTTAAATGCGATTCTTTAATAAAAGCTCACTGCCAAACTGAATTGTGCAATAAAGTTTCGAATAATTTTACCTGTATCCAAAAAGAACAGTAGCTTAAGAATCAAGCAAGCGGTGACAACGACCTTAAGAAGAAGCGAAATAAGCCAGTCTTCCTCCCCCCAAAAAATCACCTAGCTATCTTTGCTTAAGCATCTGAATACTTACGAAAATTTAATCAATAGAATAGTGCCCAACATCTTTATTTACAAAAACACTTATAAAAAATAATTTGCCTGCTATTTATTTAAATTTAGGAAACTGTGGGAAACAACTCGTTATACATAACAAATATAGAATGGCTTCCGTTTGATTCCGAATACGTCAAATTTGTGAGATAGCTTTCACTTTATATTAAATTGGCTTTTTGTATATTTTAAGAACAGCAAGGAGATTTGTAATGTACGTAGAAGAAAGACGAGCTTTGATACTTAAATACTTAATTGAGAATGAAAGAGGTACGGTTAACTACTTTTCTTGTCTTTTTGGTGTATCGAAAGAAACAATTAGACACGATCTAAATACATTAAAAAACCTTAGCTTTATTAAGAGATGTCATGGCGGTGCAATAATATCTCGCAAGTCAATTAAATCGGAATTCAACTCTGATACAGAATTTGGAGTGTACGAAATTTTAAATCAAGTAAAAAATTCCGCATTAAATAGCAGTAATGAGGTGGTAAAAAATATGAATGGTAAGGTATGTGTGTTTGGCTCTTTTAATGTCGATATTGTAGCAAAGGTCTCGCGCTTCCCCAAAGGAGGAGAATCACTTATGGCATGTAGCAGTAGCATAGGGCCTGGCGGGAAGGGGTCAAACCAAGCTGTCGCTGCTAGTAAGGCAGGAGCACAAGTCCATTTTGTGGCCAAGGTAGGAAAAGACCAGTTCAGTCAAATGGCAACAGACCACTTAGTATTATCAGATATCCATTCATTTAATCTCTATCAATCAAATACCGAGCCTACGGGTAGCGCTATTATTTATGTAGCAGAAGATAACGGTGAAAATATGATTGCAGTTCACTCTGGCGCCAATGTGACCGTTTCTTCTAAAGAGGTTCAAGGGATTATTCCAGAATTGGAATCATCGAATATATTACTTCTCCAGCTTGAAAATAATTTAGATGCTATTTCATCATTAGCAAAAATAGCTAAAGAAATGGAGAAAACTGTAATACTAAACCCTGCCCCCTTTTCACCTGAAGTAAGAGACATATTACAATATATCGACATAATAACACCTAATGAGACTGAGGCTTCATTGCTGTCTGGAATAGAAATAACCAACTACGATTCAGCAAAAGAAGCCGCACTTATTATAAAAAGCCTCGGAGTAAACACTGTATTAATTACGATGGGATCTCGTGGGGCATTACTTTTCCATAAAGAGAGATTCCATCATATTAAACCATGTCCATCTGTTGTTGTAGATACTACTGGAGCTGGTGATGCATTTAATGGTGCTTTTGCTGCTTCATTAGCGTCTGGTAAAAGTCTATTAAAATCCGCAGAGCTAGCATCTGCGTTTGCTTCTTTAGCCGTTGAATTAGAAGGGGCATCTTCAATGCCATCGACTGAAGTCTTTCACTCAAGGTATTCAATGAAAAATAGCGCATAAATATATAAAAAGGAATTAAACAAAAACAACCCTACTAAAAAATATTATAAGGAAATTTAAATGAACGTTGAAATAAAAGAACCTGTCAGTATATTTAAACTAATGCTCGCACTATTAGCTGCATGCGTAGCTTTCCAGTTAAACGCAAGTATGCTAAGTCCTGTTTTAGTGACGATAGCAACCGAACTAAATGTTAACGATGCGGCAGTAGGGCTTTCACAAACCGCATTTTTTACCTCAGCAGCACTATTCTCTCTTTTCTTGCCACGATTAAGCGATCTGGTGGGGAGAAAGAAAATAATGAACTTAATGTTGATATTGATGCTAATTGGTACACTTGTATGTGCAACATCAACAACTATTACAACGCTTTATATAGGTCGAATTATACAAGGAGTGTGTGGGCCCGTTGTCGCAATATGCTTGATGATGCTTAGAACACAAGTCAAGGATGTAAAAAAGTATGGCATGCTGATGGGAGTAATCACTGCCGTCAATGGAGGGATTGCAGGCATCGATGCAATTCTAGGTGGTGTCCTTGCTCAGAACTTTGGGTTCAGATCCGTATTTTGGTTTATTGGTGCAATAAGCATTATCTCATTTCTACTTGTCTCTAAGTATGCAGATGAATCATGTCCATCACCAAATGTAAAAATGGACTGGCTCGGCACGACACTTTTGGTGATGTTTGTTGGCGCTTTATTACTTGCATTAAATGAAGCCAGTAAAATAACCACAATGTCATGGGGTGTGATTGCGATTTTCTCATGTATATCCCTAATCTCATTCATATTATTTCTGTCTGTTGAAAGAAAGATTAAATATCCCCTTGTCCCATTGAAGTACTTGAAGCAGCGAAGTACGTGGTCTCTTCTTCTTACGACGACTCTTACGATGACTGGTATTTTTGCCGTAATAAATGGATTAGTAATGTCCTACGTGCAAAATACACATATTGGTTTCTCTCTCTCTGCGGACTGGGCAGGATTATTAATTCTAACGCCATATGCACTTGCTGGATGGTTTGCTGGTCCAATATCGGGACGACTAGCTCCCGTTGTGGGATATAACAATATTCTTAAAATTGGTTTATTAGTAAGTGCTGTCTGTATTGTGTTAATTACTGAAGTTGGAATACATTCCTTACCAATACTTATCTCTGCTGTTATTTTTCTGGGGATAAGTTATGCCGGCATGGCAAATATTATGCTAAATGGATTAGGAATAGTACTATCACCAACAGACAATTTAGGGCTTCTTCCTGGTCTTAATGCTGGTGCTTTTAACCTTGGGGCCGGTTTAAGCTTCGCGGTGCTTCCCGCTATTCAGATAATCTCGGAAGACAAATTCCAGAGCAGTTCATTAGGATATACCTATGGTATATATGCTGGTATAGGAATTACATTTCTTGCATTTTTAAGTTCATTACTTATTCCGCGACCAGTTTCTGCTGAAGTTGATAACCCATTAAATATCGCAAGCGCATAGATGAATCTTGATTGATACTATTTACCCAAATAATAAATAATCAACCCAGCAATATTTTTAATAAAAATCAGCAACAATATCTAAACCCTGACTTTAAAGAGGAATAAAAATGTCTAAATCAAAAATTATTTTAGATTGCGACCCAGGTCATGATGACGCAGTGGCTATCATGATGGCAGCCCGTCACCCGAAACTTGAATTACTTGGCATTACGGTTGTTAAGGGCAATCAGACTCTTGATAAAACTACACGAAACACCCTGAATGTCTGCCAATTTCTTAAACTTGATGTACCTGTGTATCAAGGAATGGGTGTGCCAATGGTAATTGAATCACCCTCGACAGAGGAACGTGTCCATGGGGAGTCTGGACTTGATGGCCCTGTTTTCGGCCCCCTAACCAAAAATATACAATCAACACATGCGATTAATTACTTAGTTGAAACCTTAATGGCTTCTGAAGGGGATATTACATTAGTACCAACAGGGCCACTCACTAATATTGCAATGGCCATGCGTATCGAACCACGTATTAATCAGAAAATAAAAGAAATTGTTCTTATGGGGGGGGCTTACCAACATGGTAATGTAACACCTGCAGCGGAATTCAATATATTTGCTGATGCTGAAGCTGCCTATGTCGTATTTAATAGTGGGGTAAAAGTTACTATGATGGGGCTAGATATTACACGCCAAGCCCTTTGCTATCCCTCAGTAATTGATAGAATGAGCCAGCACAATAACCCCGCAGCTAAACTATTCGTCGACTTGATGGGCTTTTTCTGTAAAGCGCAAAAGGAAACTTATGGGTGGGACGGTGCTCCTCTTCATGATCCAACGACGATTGCTTACCTCATTGATCCTTCGGTGATTTCAATAAAGCCAATGCACACGGATATTGAAATTCGTAGTGTTCAAAGTTATGGACGAACAAACTGTGACTATTTTAACCTAACAGACAAAAATATAAATACAGATGTAGCGATCGAAATTGATACCGATAAATTCTGGGACATTGTCGAAGATTGTATAAAGCTATACAACTAGATTCTTTAATCTCTACCTGCACCCTTTAATATGGGTGTAGGTTTTTATTTTTCTATACAGTCAAAATGAAAATAAAAATAACATATATTGCAATTCAATTCACATACTGGTCTATATACTGTGTAACTTATGGGCTTGCTAGCCTTTACTTGCTAGAAAAGGGGTTTAAAAATACTGAAATCGGAATTACTTTAGCTTTATCCAATATTATTTCCATGTTTTTCCAGTGGATTATCAGCTCTGTGCTTTTAAAAAATTTGGAATTACAATTACGTTCTTGTTTAATTTTTCTCGTGATAATTAATATACTTTTCCTTTTAATTCAAAAAACAAGTCAAGATAGTTCTTTTCTTGTTGCTTCTTATAGTTTAATTTTAATTAGCATCACTCTAACACTACAACCATTTATTAACTCACTCGCCTTTGAGTTTATAAATAACAATATACACATTGACTTTCCATTGTCTCGTGGCTTTGGCTCTCTATCATTCTCTATTACCTCCATTCTATTGGGCGGAGGAATTTTTAAATACAGTTCGGGTGATATTTTTACAGATTCAGCTTTAGTGTTGAATATATCTCTTCTCTTTCCGATTATAATTTTAAACGTGAAAAAAAACACAGAAAAAGAAAAACCAACCATAAAAAAAGATGGCCTATTTAGATCATATCCATTTTTGTTTCTTTTCCTCTGTGGCGTATCATTTCTTTTTTGCTTTCATACAATAGTCACTAGTTTTCTCGCTCAAATAATTTTCAGTTTCAATGGGTCTAATATTGATGTATCTATGGCTTTTATGATTGCTGGATTATCAGAGTTACCCATAATGTTTCTTTTTTCATATCTTTTAAGAAGAAAAAGTGCCTTAGAATTGGTCAAACTATCTTCGTTATACTTTCTAATCCGTAGCTTAATATTGCTTTTAGCAAGTTCGTCATTGATAACACAATTTTCCCAATTACTACAAGCTTTGAGCTTTGCTCTATTTGTACCTGCCTCGGCATTCTTACTAAATCAATACACGAACAAACAAGACAGTGTACACGCACAAACTTATTTAAATGTTGCGATGACGTTAGGCGCTGTTATAGGTGCTTTGATTGGTGGTTTATTATTTGACTTATTTAAAGTCACGGCGATTTTGACCTTTGGTTCATTAACTGCAGGAATAGGTTGCTTTTTGGTTTATTTCAGCCTTTCCCTATTAAAAAAGACCCAACGCATCAAAAGCGTACCTGTTTTCGCTGGACATTGAAAAAACAAACTCTGAATGATGCCAGCCGCTAACAAACTTTGGTCGAATAGGCGGCACTTGTTGCCAAGTAACGCCCTCCTAAGAACCGTACGTGCAACTTTCACTGCATACGGTTCAAGCCCTCACTAAGGCGTATTGCGTTACCCAGCAACCTCACAAAGCAGCTGAGGACGAGTCAAATCAAGAGTTTTTTATACGTTTTGGCTCAGTTTGCTCTAATTTGGTTTTTTTGTTGCTGGTAAGTACTTTTAACCATGCAACTTGGCAGCAGCAGTGCCATTTGAAACTAGATGCTGGTTTTGCTAGCGCGCCTAACAGCCCAATGTTCGCTAGCGAGGATCAAGGATTTGCCGACGCAGCTCTGCGCTGATATCCGTAATACAACAATTTGTAAGGGCAGCTGGTAGCACTAAGTAAAAACAAACAAAAACAAGATAATCAGTACGATTTGATCTTTGCCGAACTGTTCAGGAAAACCGAGTTAGCCGAGTGTGACCAACTGGTAGGTAAGCAAGGTATCGACTTAGGCGTAAGTTATGGCTTTCGCCCTTATAGACATGTTTTTACCCTATTGGCATAACCCCTTAGCGATTCAAGTTGAAGAAGGTGTTGAAGTGTTAAGCCTTAGTCAGTTTAGCGGCAGTAGTGAATATACCTTGTTCGACACCAACTCCTACCTAGCCATTAAGTCCGAAGGTTGGCTGCAACGCGGAGCCAGTTTACGTTGGTACCAGCTAAGCAATAGTAGCGAGTGGCAAGCGCTTAGCTATTACGATAACAAACGGACACTCAATCTTGGCGGAACTTGGGTTACTACCTTGGTGATGCATGGGAAGTACATGCAAAATCACGCTATCAACAGCATTATCTGCGCACAGTTAGTCACTTAAATACCGTCGAGTTACCGAGCTAGAGTTCAAACGTAGTTTTAAGCAAGCTGCTAAACAAGGCAATGGCTTGGCCTTAGACAAAGGCGGCTCCTTGGTAAAATTGGAGTTTCCATGCAAGCAATAATGGTTGATGACGCACCCCTACAGCGTTTTCATTTAGACAAAATGCTCGGCGAGTGTTGGCCAGAGCTAGCGATTGTAGGCAAAGCTGGTGATGGCTCAAGCGCCTTAGCTGCTGCCGAGCAGTTAGCCGCCGATGTGGTGTTTTTAGATATTCGTATGCCCGGCATGACCGGCATTGAAGTGGCGCAAAAGCTCAATCAACCGAGTAAATATCCACGCATTGTATTTACCACCGCTTATGATGAATACGCCATTCAAGCCTTTGAACAACAGGCGGTTGATTACCTGCTAAAACCCATTGATGAGCAACGCTTATAGCAAGCCTGCCAGCGTATTCAGCAGCGCCAAGTACGCCAGACTCAAGCCCAAATTGCGACTTATAGGCATTAGTGCAATCCTTAGACGACAAACCTGAATACTTACAATGAATTAGAGCCAGCAAAGGTGGAGCGCAACCAACAAGGTGACTATGTTATTCGTACGCCATTAAAACAATTATTAGGGCAGATTGAACCCGGCTTGTTTTAACAAATTCACCGCTCAACTTTAGTTAAAGTTAATGCCATTAAACGGTTCAATAAAAAACATCTTAAGAAAATTGACCGTGGCTTTATAAGATGACAGCGCATATCTGGTAAGCCGCAGCGCTAACCATTTATTCATAGCTATGTAGCAACCCGCTAACCCCATTCTATTAAGAGTAGCCACTATCACTTGTTATTGGCAGATGGCCAGTTTTAACCAGTATGATTGTTTCTTGTTCCACAAAAGGATGGTGTTGGCTTTGGTGGGGGTTACGCAACCAACTGTACTTAGGATAATCGCCATATTGATCTTTAAGTTCACCAGATAGAACTAAAATTTCTTCCCCGCCAAAGTGGCGATGTGGCTGAAAAACTTCACCCGCTGGCCACTTCACTAAGGCCACATGTTCATGTTCAAAGTCATGGAGCGGCATTACTTGCAAACCACCTTGTCCAGCTAACCAAGTTTGCTGGTGAGTATTGATCCGCACCGTGCTGAGATCGCGCGGGTCAAACTGATTCAGCTTTACAAAAATCACACAACCTTGTTGACTAAAAGGACGATGTTTACTGCCTGGAGGGTTGCGTATATAGCTTCCCGCTGGATAATCACCATATTCGTCAGAAAATACACCTTCCAGTACAAAAATTTCTTCGCCATGCGGATGCTTATGCTCGGGGAAAAATGACTCACTCTGATACTGCACAATACTGGTAACATGCCCCGACTCACGAGCTTCTCGCTCCAGCGGCTTACGCAAAACACCAGGTGCGGGACTGGCTTGCCAATCCATTTGCTGGGTATTGATTGCTAAAGCTTGGCTAAAGTCCATGTGCAACATTGTTTTCGCTCCTAGGTGAAATTGGCTTGTCTTGTTCATTCTAGCGTAGACTCACAATGATGAAAGAACAGAAAACGCCAACCATAAATAGCAAAAAACCAAGCCGAAGCTTGGTTTCTTTTCAACAATACGCTTGCTTAGCGAGCTTTCATGGCTCGGCGAATACAAAAGATGGCGCCGCCCCAAGTACAGGCAAAACCAAGTAACATCATTGTAATGGCAATCGGTTCCATATTATTTCTCCTCAGCTTGCATGGGTGCAGTTGGTAACTTACGAATAATCACCGATAGCACAACTAAAATAGTCACCAGTCCCCAACCAAAGGTCATTAGGTCAAATTGACTATAACCACCGTAGCCATCTTGTAGCAAACCAACAAAGTTAGTGCCTAAGATCACTAGTAAAATAGCGGGACTAACAAAACGTAAACACCAAACAAACCAGTCACCAATCAGTAATTCTGAACGACGGTTAGCATATTCTTTTAGCTCAGGCAGCCCTTTAAGCATCCATCCAACAACGAATAGTTCTAGTAGACAGCTACCTAAAATACCCACGTTATTCATGAAGTAATCGACAACGTCTAGCAGTAACAAACCGCCATTGGTGGTAAATGCCGTAGAAACAGCCAGCGCGACACCACAAACCAAAGTAGCCGCTTTTTTACGAGCGTAACCAGTTTTGTCCATAACCGCAGACGTCACCGCTTCAATAATTGAAATCATTGAGCTCAAGCCTGCTACGGTGAGGGCTAAGAAAAACAGCGGACCGAGAATATACGGTGCAGGCAGTAAATTAATCGCAGTAGGAATGGTAACAAAGGCCAAACCCACCCCGGCTTTTACGACTTCGGTAATGGCCACACCTTGTTGATCTGCCATATAACCTAAAATAGCAAAAATCATAATCCCCGCGAGGATCGAGAAACCACAGTTAATCATTACCGTCATAAAGGCGTTGTTACTGATGTCAGATTCTTTTGGCAGGTAACTAGAATAAGCCAACATAATGGCGAAGCCGACACTTAGGGTAAAAAAGATCTGACCATAGGCCGCAGACCATACACTGGCGTCCATGATCTTAGAAAAATCAGGCTTAAACAGATAGTTCAAACCTTCTACCGCTCCGGGAAGAAAGGCCATGCGCAAAATTAAGCCCAGCACCATAAGGAATAGTAAAGGCATCATAATCTTACTGGCGCGTTCAATCCCCCCTTTCACACCAGAAAATACCGCCGAGTAGGTAATTAACCAAGCAATAATAACGGGTACCAAAATATGTGATTGAATGTTACCTAAGTTGCTTGGGCTATTATCCCCAAGTTGTAGATATTCGGTGAAGAAGAAGGCATTAGGATCGGCTCCCCAACTTTGTGAGAAGGAAAATCCTAAATATGAAATCGACCAACCAATTACCGCCACGTAATACACGGCAATAACAAAGGCGACCAGCACTTGAAACCAACCCAACCACTCTAAGCGGCGTCCAAGCTTGGCAAAAACTCGCGGCGCAGCACCACGCATTTTGTGCCCTAAGCTGAATTCCATAATCATAAATGGAATGCCCGCAGACAACATGGCAAATAAATAAGGGATGAAAAATGCGCCACCACCATTTTCGTAAGCCATATAAGGAAAGCGCCAAATATTACCTAAGCCAATGGCTGAGCCCACTGCGGCCATAATAAAGCCAACGCGCGAGCCCCACTGTTCTCGTTTCATATATTCTCCTTGAAACTAAAAAGGAGAGTAAAGCGGCATTACCGTTTGTACTTTCCTTGTAAATCTATGTTGTGTATTAGCTGTACCTTAGTATTTTTAGTGTCTACAGCCATAAGCAGGCGATTCTACAAAATAAAATGCTATAAAAACAGTCAACCTACCGGAAAATACGAGCACAAACCACTCAAATAGAGGAAAACATGTTCAAAATCATAATAATGCCAGCGTAATTTTAATCTAAGAAAGCTCTTTGCCCGGCAAAATTGAACTGTAAATTCGACATTGCGGCCATACAAAACGCCCCATAAGTACCAAACAACAAGTTAAATACCACTAAGCCGCTACAATATGTTGCGATAAATTTAGCCCTATTGGCCGTATTTTTTACTCGATTTAGCTGCATTCTTTGAGCTGAAACCGCGCCAACCCTTGTTCCTTGCGTTCTAGCTGGTAAAATCCTTCCCCAGAATTTTTAGTATCAATAAGAAAAGAGCATCCCAATGGGTAGAAGTTTTGAAGTTCGTAAGGCCTCTATGGCCAAAACCGCTGGTGCCAAAACCAAGGTTTATTCTAAGTACAGTAAAGAAATTTATGTTATCGCCAAAAACGGCGGTGCCGATATTGAGGCCAACTTACAACTACGCAGCGTAATTGACCGAGCCAAGAAAGATCAGGTGCCTAGCCATGTAATCGATAAAGCCATCGACAAAGCTAAAGGCGGAGCTGGTGAAGATTACGTTCCTGCACGCTACGAAGGTTATGGACCAGGTGGTTGTATGGTGATTGTTGACTGTTTAACCGACAACAACAGCCGAACTTTTACCGATGTACGCCAAGCTTTCGTTAAGACCAAATCTAAAATTGGTACTCAAGGCAGCGTAGCGCACATGTTTGATCACCAAGCGATTTTCTCTTTCAAAGGTGATGACGAAGATGCCATTTTAGAAATCTTATTAATGGATGATGTTGAAGTAACCGATGTTGAGTGTGAAGACGGCATGATTACCGTATTTGCTCCCCACACCGAGTACAACAATGTAAAAACCTCTCTCAATAGCGCCATGCCTGAGATTGACTTCGAAATTGAAGAAATCAGCTTCATTCCGCAAAGCTACACCAAAATCACCGGTGATGACGTGGCACTGTTTGAAAAGTTCCAAGCCATGTTAGATGACAGTGATGACGTACAAAACGTTTATCACAACGCCGAGTTAGATTAGTTCCTTAGGAACAGCTTCAACCAAGCCTGCCGTTCAGGCTTGGTGGCCTTGCCCCAAGGCCCACTTCAAGGCACACTAAATACTCTATTCTTTGACTATCAGCGCGCCATGAATTCGCCGGATCTTCGCCACCAGCTACGTAAACAAGTTCGCCAACAGCGCAGCGCATTAAGCTCTAGCCAACAAAGCGAAGCTAGCCAAGCGGTGCTAACTTACCTGCAAAGCCATCCGCAACTCAACAATATGCAGGCCATTGCCCTGTACTTAGCCTTTGATGGTGAGTTAGATCTACAGCCCTTAATTGAATGGCTATGGCAGCAAAATAAACAAGTGTATGTGCCTTTAGTTGACCCCACGCAGATGGGCGAAATGCACTTCCACCGTTATAGGCCCAATAGCCAAATGCAAAGTAATCGCTTTGGCATTAGTGAGCCGGTGTTTAAGCGCAGCGAAATCATCGACTGCCAGCAACTGGATTTAGTGCTAGCGCCCTTGGTTGCCTTTGACTCTCAAGGCAACCGTTTAGGCATGGGCGGTGGTTATTATGACCGCCTGCTGGCCAAAATAGACGGCGAGCGGCCCTTGATTATCGGTTTAGCTCACGACTGCCAACAAATTAATGAAGTACCAATTCAAGCCTGGGACAAACCTTTAAAGCAAATCATTACGCCCAGCAAATGCTGGTCTTGGTGAGTATCCAATAGGGCTGAAAAATAACCATTCTAAGTTGGCGTTCAGGCCTGTGCTTGGTTATAATCCGCGCCAAATCGCTGGCCCGCCCAGTATTTCCCCAAGACCTTGTTTGGAGCACCACAATGACACAAGATGAAATGAAAAAAGCCGCGGGTTGGGCCGCCTTAGAATTTGTTGAAGATGATGCCATCGTCGGCGTAGGCACTGGCTCTACCGTACAACATTTCATTGACGCTTTAGCCACAAAAAAGAATGTCATCAAAGGGGCGGTTTCTAGCTCTGAAGATTCCACTAAGAAACTACAAGCTTACGGCATTGAAGTTTTCGACTTAAACAGCGTAGATGAATTGTCTGTGTACGTTGATGGCGCTGACGAAATTGACCCTCGCAACCACATGATTAAGGGGGGCGGTGCTGCTCTTACCCGTGAAAAAATTATTTCCGCAGTGGCCGAGCAGTTTGTTTGCATTATCGACAGTACTAAAGAAGTCGACGTACTCGGTGAATTTCCACTCCCAGTGGAAGTGATTCCTATGGCTCGCAGCTATGTGGCACGCGAGTTAGTTAAATTAGGTGGTGATCCGGTTTACCGTGAAGGAGTGGTTACCGACAACGGCAATGTGATTTTAGATGTACACAACCTATCTATTGTTGACCCAGTGAAAACCGAACGCGACATTAACGCTATAGTAGGCGTAGTCACCAACGGCTTGTTTGCCGCACGCGGCGCAAATCATGTGATTATTGGCACCCCTGAAGGGGCTAAAAAACGCTAATTTAAGCAGGCCGAAAAAAAAAGAGCGTCAGTAGCGCTCTTTTTTTATATCTAATATTTGGCAGCTCCAAAGAAAAAGCTAATTTCCCTTGGCTAATCGAAGAATATACAACAGTAAAAAGCAAAAATAAAAACTAAAGCAGCATATTATCTACAAGATGAATAAAATTTGATGTAATAAAATTACATTCCCTAAGTGCCGCTTTTTTGCTAAATTTAGCCGCTCGAGCGGTAACATGGGTATTAGGAATAGCAAACATGGCAAAGTATTCGTTAGGCAAGGAAAAAATTAAGGTTTTGTTGTTAGAGGGTCTACACCCTAGTTCACTAGAATCTTTCCAAGCAGCAGGTTATGACAACGTTGAAATGGTCAAGACTTCGCTAGCGGAAGACGAGTTAATTGAAAAAATCAAAGATGTTCATTTCATTGGTATTCGCTCCCGCACCAACCTAAACGAACGCGTTCTTGCTGCTGCTAATAAACTGGTAGCTATTGGTTGCTTCTGTATCGGTACTAACCAAGTTGACCTAAAAGCGGCCCAGCAAAAAGGTGTCCCAGTATTCAACGCTCCCTTCTCTAATACGCGCAGTGTTGCCGAATTAGTATTAGGTGAAATTATTTTACTACTTCGTGGCATTCCCGAAAAAAATGCCAAGGCACACCGTGGTGAATGGATCAAATCAGCCGACCATTCTTATGAAGCACGAGGTAAAACCTTAGGCATTATCGGTTATGGTCACATCGGTACTCAGCTCGGCATTCTTGCTGAAACCTTGGGCATGCGGGTGTACTACTACGACATCGAAAACAAACTGTCACTAGGTAACGCTTCACAGGTTGCGGACTTAGAGCAATTACTAGCAATGAGCGATGTAGTTAGCTTACACGTACCAGAAACACCACAAACCAAATATATGTTTGGTGAAGCTCAATTAGCCGCAATGAAACCCGGTTCTATTTTAATCAACGCTTCGCGCGGTACTGTGGTGGACATTGACGCCTTAGTGGCAGCCTTGGATAGCAAGAAGCTAGCAGGTGCGGCCATCGATGTATTCCCCACCGAGCCTAAATCAAACAAAGAAGAGTTTCAGTCTCAGTTACGTGTTTACGACAACGTGATTCTTAGCCCACACGTGGGGGGGTCTACCCAAGAAGCGCAAGAAAACATCGGTATTGAAGTAGCCTCTAAGTTGGCCAAATACTCAGACAATGGTTCTACCTTGTCTGCAGTAAACTTCCCAGAGGTAGCGCTACCTGAGCACACCGGTACTAGCCGCTTGTTACACATTCACCATAACCAACCGGGTGTGTTAACTAAAATCAACGCGGCTTTTGCTGAAGATTCGATTAACATTGCTGCGCAGTACCTACAAACCAACGAAAGCATTGGTTACGTGGTGATTGACGTGGTGAGTTCTCAGTCGGAACAAGCGATTGCTAAACTGAAAGAGATTGAAGGCACCATTCGTGCTCGCGTATTGCACTAAGCAATAAGCGCTCATAAAAGACCAGTCGCAAGACTGGTTTTTTTATGCCTGAGTGCTAGCCCAAAACCACTCATTGGCGCCTTTGGCCTAGAACGGCTTATTTACAATACTGGGCAGATTGTGCGAATCTTAGCGCCAATAACAATAATGATATGGTTTCAGGCATTCGTTCATGGCAGTAGTAAGCAGTAAGAAAAGCTCGTTAAACCGACAACCCCTTCATATTGAAGTTGCGGCACTGGTGCGAGAAATGATCAAAGATGGTTCACTAAAACAAGGTGAGCACATTAAAGAAGTTGAACTCTGCGAGCAATTAGCGGTAAGCCGCACCCCCTTACGCGAAGCCCTTAAAGCACTGCACGTTGAAGGCTTAGTGCATATTGAAACCAACCGTGGCTCTTGGGTATCCAAGATTAGTACTCAAGAATACTTAGATGCCTTTGAAGTGATGAGTAGCCTTGAACGTAAAGCGGCAGAGCTAATGACCGAGCGCGCCAGCGATCAGCAACTCAAAGAACTGTTTATCATTCACCAGCAGATGGAAAACTACTTCCAGCAGAAAGATAAAAAGAACTACTTTAAAAAAAACCAGCAGATCCACTCCACCATTATTCGCGCCTCGGGTAATGAAAAACTCTGCCAACTACATCAGCAATTACTTAACCTAGTGACCTATGGGCGCTTTCAAGCGATTGACTCAGACTATCGCTGGAAGGAGTCGATGCAAGAACACCAAGAGTTAATTAAGGCCCTACTAAAACGTGACGGCAAAAAAGCCGGAGAGCTTCTCTCTACTCATGTGATGCATACTGGCCATGTACTGGCCAAAATGTTTGATGAAAGCTAAAGGTTTTACCTAAGCACTAGCACGATTAACTAGGCTAATCACTCTTGCACCAAGAAACTGAGATTCGAGCAAAATAAAGCACAAAATTGGTGCAAAACAAATATCCCCTGTAAGTTTCTCTTCCACCCAAAAACTCAAACCATTGATAAAAAATAACTTTTCATCAGTGGCACAAAGCCTGCTCTTAACTCACCACGCCAAAATATAATTATATATACATAATTATTTTCACAATGAGCTATTAAATGGAGTTAATAATGAAAAAATTACTGGTTTCAGCAGCCCTTGCCACTGGCTTGGTCGCCACCCTTGCCAAGGCCGATGACCCAATTGACCTTCGAGTCATGGGCCAACCCATGGCAACCGGTTTGATCCAAAAAAATCTAGAGCAACCCTTCTTTGAACACCTTGCCGAAACAAGTGGCCTACCACTGCAAGTTAACTACAAAGCAGCCGACACCACCGGCATTAAAGATACCGAGCAACTACGAGTACTGAAGTCGGGAATGTTTGACTTGATCTCCTTACGTCTTTCCCAAGTATCGCGTGATGAACCGACCATTTTAGGCCTAGATTTAGTTGGTCTTAACCCCACTTATGCAGCGGGTGCACATACCATTAGCCAATACCAAGCGGTGGTAGATAAACGCTTACAGGAGCGCTTCAATACCAAACTGTTAGGCCTATGGCCGTTTGGTCCTCAGGTACTATTTTGTAACCATCCGATTAGCAACCTAGAAGACGTGGCCAGTTTAAAGGTGCGCGTCTATGACCAAAACCTTGCCAAGTTCGTTGAGTCGATAGGAGGCGTACCCATTCCTATTAGCTTTGGTGACGTACACCAAAGCTTGGCTTTAGGAGTGATTGACTGTGCCATTACTGGCACCAGCTCTGCCAATACGGCCGGTTGGCCTGAGGTGTCTACCCACATGCTACCGATTGGCTTTCAACTGGGTATGAATGGCTATGGGATTAACCTCAATACTTGGAACAAACTATCTGACCAGCAACAAGCCACCTTGCAGGCTTCCTTCGACCAACTAGTGAAAGACATCTGGGCTTATTCTGAAGATCTTTATAAAGAATCCTTGCGCTGTAATGTGGGTGAAGAACCCTGTGACAACCTTACCAGCTATGACCTAGTTAAGGTTCCGGTACGCCAAGAAGATCTAAAAACCGTATCTGAAACGGTGATGAAAGTCTCTTACCCCACTTGGGCAAAGATCTGTGACCAGTCTAACCCCGGCTGTTCAGCCGAGTGGACTGCGGCTATGAAAGACTAACACTGAATTAAGAGGGGCGAAGCCCCTCTTCACGAAGACAGGAGTATCGTTAGTGTTAAAACGTCTAGACAACATCACCAATATCATTTTTGGCAGTATTTTCATGCTGTTATCGCTACTAATTGTATTAGAAACCCTCTTACGTAAATTCTTTAACCTATCGCTGCAGGGCATTGATGAACTCAGTGGCTACGCGCTAGCACTGGGCGCCTGTTTAGCCTTTAGTTCGGCATTAATTGGCCGCAGTCATATGCGCATCGACTTACTATATAGCAAATACCCCACTTGGCTACGTAGCCTATTGAACCTGCTGTCGGTTATTAGTTTAAGTTTATTTGCCAGTTTTTTGCTTTACGTTAGCTGGCAAATCATTCAAGAAACCCAAGAATATGGCAGTACCGCCCCCACGGCCTGGAGCACTCCATTAATTTGGCCACAAGGTGCTTGGTTTGCCGCGCTGGCCCTGTTTAGCCTAATTTCACTATTACTTGTTTTCAAAGCCATTCAATTATTGCTTAGCAAAAATCTACAACACTTGAATCAACAATTCGGTCCTAAAGGGGTATTGGAAGAAGTGGCTCAAGAACTAGATGACTTTGCCTCTAGAAGCCAAAACACTACCGAAACAAGCTCATTATTAGGAGAAAAAGCATGAGTATTCTCGCCGCCAGCATCGGTTTTGCCGTGATGTTGTTGCTCATGATCATCGGCCTGCCAATTGCTGTGGTCATGGCCGGAGCAGGTTTGATTGGCGGCCTAGTCGCCTTTGGCCCCTATTTTGTGTCTACTGGTGGCGCCGTTGTTTGGAGCGTATTAAACAACCCAGTACTCACCGCCATTCCCTTATTTGTATTGCTGGGTGAATTACTACTACGTAGTGGCATTGCCGACCGCATGTATTTAGCCATGTCGGCTTGGATGGGCCGCCTTCCCGGAGGTTTGCTGCATTCTAACATTGGCACCTCGGCGCTGTTTGCTGCCACTTCCGGCTCGTCGGTTGCCACCGCAGCCACCGTTGGCACCGTTGCACTGCCCTCGCTACAAGCTCGCAACTATTGCATGCGTAAATCCTTAGGCACCCTAGCAGCAGGCGGTACCCTGGGCATTTTGATCCCGCCCAGTGTCAACTTGTTGGTGTACGGCTCCCTCACCAATAACTCCATTGGTAAACTATTTTTAGCCGGGGTCGTTCCCGGTCTTTTGCTCACTTTGTGCTTTATTATCTATATCGCACTCTCTAACCGCGATGCCGAGAATCAACAGGAATCTTCGGTGAGTTTGGCGGAAAAAATTCGCCTATCCAAGCACCTAGTTCCGCCCTTAGTGGTATTTGGTATAGTGATGGGCGGCATCTATAGCGGCCTGGCCACCGCCACCGAATCGGCTGCACTGGGGGTGACAACCGCCTTGGCCTTTGCTTACGCTCATAAGGCTTTAAGCAAACAGTTTTTCCTCGATTGCTTTCGCCAAACGGCACAGATTTCGGGCATGATCCTGCTGATTATTACCGCCGCCTTCATACTTAACTTAACCATTAGCTTGACCGGCATTGTCGATCAACTGACTCAAAGTGTCGTTTCTCTCGGCCTGTCCCCATTTAGTTTGTTACTGATCTTGGTGGGCTTTTATCTGTTATTAGGCATGTTTATGGATGTATTGTCGATGCAGGTGTTAACCATTCCAATTACTTATCCGGTAATAACCAGCCTAGGTATAGATCCGATTTGGTATGGCATCTTCATCGTACTGATGTGTGAGGTGGCGTTGATTACTCCACCAGTAGGCATGAACTTATTTGTGGTACACAGCGTGCGCAAAGACGGCGGTGATATTCGCGATGTGATGTGGGGAGCACTGCCCTACGTATGTATTATGATGCTGTTTGTTATGTTAATTATGCTGCTACCGGAGCTAGTAATATGGCTACCTCAGCATCTGTAGCACCAGCGCCACTTTGGCGCTTGAGTCTGACTCAGCTCAGCCAGGGCTTTAGCTCTGGTCGGTTTACTCCACGCCAAGTATGTGAGCAGTTACTTGCCGTAATAGAGCAGCAAAATCCCAGCTTAAATGCCTATATCTACCTTAATCGGCAGTTGTTAAACCAAGCCGAGCAAAGCACTCTGCGTTGGCAGCAGGGCCGCCCCTTAAGCCCCTTAGACGGCATCCCTTTAGCGGTAAAAGACAATTTGCATGTAGCTGGCATGCCCACCAGCTGGGGCAACGCCAGCCTAGCTAAAGTAGTGCAAGCTACCAGTGAATACAGCATCGTCCAATGCCAGCAAGCTGGTATGTTGATTATTGGTAAAACCAACTTGCCGGAATTTGCCAGCGACGGCATTACCAGCAATCCGCATTTTGGTCACACCAGTAATCCTTGGGACATGCAGCTCACCCCCGGCGGTTCTTCTGGGGGCAGCGCCGCGGCGGTAGCCAGTGGCTTAGCGCCTTGTGCTCTGGGCACCGATGGTGGCGGTTCAATCCGCCGCCCCTGTGCCCACACCGGCTTATATGGCTTAAAACCAACGACGGAACTGATTAGCAGGGAAGACGGCTTACCCCGTTTCATGTTTGACTTTGAAGTGGCCGGCCCCATCGCCCGTTCGGTGGAAGATCTCAGTCTATTGTTCTCTGTCATCGGTGAGCAGGATTACCATAGCGCCCTACAGCAAGCCCCCAGTGGCAGCTTAAAAATCCTAGCGGTGGAACAGCTAGAGAATCACCCGATAGACGCACAAATTGGAGCTGCGCAAAGCATTACCGTTAAACAACTAAAGTCTTTAGGCTATCAAGTAGATAGCGGCAAGTTACCAGTCAACTTAGACTTTTTTAATCAATTTTGGCCTATTTTAGCCGAAGTTGGCCTCGCGTTTGTTTTTGATGAATTTCCCGAAGTGGCCTCCACCAGCCAAACAAAATACCAAGAGCTAGCCAACCAAGGTAAAGCTTATAGCGCTATCGATATGATGGGCGCTTGGCAACAAGTGCTGCTGTTTAGACAACAAGTGAAACAGCTATTTAAACACTGGGACATTGTGTTAATGCCTTCGATAGCGGCGCTGGCTTGGCCGCTAGAGCAAGCCTACCCTAAGACCATTGCCGGGCAAGCAGTGGGGCCCCGAGGTCATGCCGCATTTACCGGCTGGGTCAACATGGCGGGTAATCCGGCGCTGAATGTGCCAGTTCGCCCCTGCTGTTCAA
>QGCX01000043.1_pt1 | contig 38538 bp, 36 predicted proteins | sample 4708031 | NCBI WGS metagenome assembly QGCX01 (sample SAMN08941163, study PRJNA450518) | Sediment metagenome, whole genome shotgun sequencing project. | reverse complement strand
CCTCGGTTCGACTCCGGGACCCGCCTCCATACTTAAACTATTTTAGCTCTCATCTCTTTCTGCTTGTAAACATGTAAATATTCACATGTGTCTGTCTATAAAATAATCATCGAATAGAAAGTCACTAATCACTTCTAAAATAGCTCAATTGCCTATTTCGCATCTAATTCGCAGTCTAGGTTCGTTTGGTAAGTAGCCTCCTGTTAACTGCGTGATAGACTTAAAAATAATTTAACAAAATTTTTACAAGTCTTGCGGGTTACTCATTTACACATATATTTATATAGTAAATACCATTGAATTAGGGCTGGGTAAGAGATGTCTGTCGGCAATGAAAAGGAAATAACGTTTAAAACGAGCGAGTTAATCATTAGCAAAACAGATTTGCAGGGAAAGCTCACCTACGCTAATCGAACTTTTATGCGAGTGGCAAATTATTCTGAACTTAATTTGTTAGGACAGAATCACAATATAATTCGTCACCCTTCAATGCCCAGAGGTGTCTTTTATGGTCTATGGAGCACCTTAAAATCTGGTCGTGAATTTTTTGGTTTCATTAAAAACTATACCTTTGATAAAGACTATTACTGGGTTTTCGCTAACGTTACGCCTGATGTCGTTAATGGCAAAACTATCGGCTACTATTCAGTACGACGCTCCCCGCCAAAACAAGCTATTCCGAATATAGAGAATATTTACTTTCAGATGCGAGAACATGAAAAAACCGTTGATAGGAGTCAAGCTTCAGAAGCTTCTTGGAATTGGCTAATGAATAGGATTTTGAGTGAGTATCAACAGAGTTACGAAGAATTTGTTCTTAGCCTATATAAGCAGCATCGTTAAGAGGAAGTATTATGCGAACCAGCCCAGTTAGTCGGAATGTATTATTGCTTAAGCACAAATTCATTGTGTTATGTATTGTCTTTGTTGGGATGACGATTGGATTATCGGGATACAATATTTTTGTTAATGGCATTAACTACGTGGATATTGTGATGCCCATTTTAACTTTGCTTTTTGCATTGTACGCCTATCGAGACCATCAACATCCAATTAAGGTTTTAGAAAGAATACGCTATGCAATAAACGAAGCAGCTAAAGGTAATATTCATGTTCGAATTACTAATACCAAAGGTATGGGGGAGGTGGGGCATGTTGCTTGGGCGCTGAATGACCTGTTAGATATCGTGGAGACTAACTTTAAAGAATTGTCTAATACCTTTCAGCGAACTGCTGATCACCAGTTTCACCGAAACGGTTTATATGAAGGGCTCCCAGGTGAGTTTGCCGACACCATGAAGAACATTAATGTTGCGGTTCAGTCGATGCATGACGCTCATGTTTTTGACCGCCAAAATCGTTTGCGCAGTGCCCTACATAAAACTAACACCAGCAACCTTTTAGTTAATTTAAAGAATAATCAGCAAGAGCTGGTTACCTTAGCAGCGCAAATGGATGATGTAATTAACATTGCCAGTCAGAATCGAGACGGCGCAGAAGATAGCCGAAGCTTAGTGCATAATTTAAACTCGGCCTTAGATAATATGAATACGCGTATGTCCCAAATGGGTACCCGAGCAAACAAACTCGGTAGTGACAGTACCCGCATCTCTGAAACCGTCAGTATGATTACTGACATCGCTGAGCAGACAAATTTGTTAGCGCTTAATGCCGCCATCGAGGCTGCCAGAGCTGGCGATGTGGGTCGTGGCTTTGCCGTAGTAGCGGATGAGGTGAGGTTATTGGCAGACCGTACCCGTAAATCTACCGCAGAAATCAGTGGCGTAGTTGAGTCTCTCACCAGTCAAATTCAAGAAATGGTGACTCATACCTTGGAAGTAGAGCAACAGACTCAACAAGTAAGTGCAACCGTAGAAAATTTTAACGTTAATTTTGCTCAAGTGGCAGAGTCCTCAAATCAAACTATCACCCTAGTAAATCAAGCTAAAGATGCCTCTTTTGCGTCTTTGGTCAAACTTGATCATATTATTTATATGCAGAACGGTTATATCGCTTTAGAAAACAATGGCCAAGGAGAGGAAGCTAAAGCCGTTGAGGTTGACCATACCCAATGTCGATTAGGTGAATGGTACTATCAGGGCCAAGGTTTGACAGACTTCAGTCATTTGCCTTCATATCGTCATTTGGAAGTTCACCATAAAGTGCTTCATCAAGCGGTTCAAGAGGCCATCGAGCTGGTTTCACAAAATTGGCTAGAGGATGATCAAGTACTTGAGTCGATAGTGAAAACATTAGAAAAAGCTGAAAACGCAAGCCATCAAGTAATAAGGAGTGTCTCCAATATGGTAGCGGACAAACATCGCTAAAAGTGACGGTGGCTATTTATGCTACAAGTGTTTTTAAAATTAATTGTTGAATAAATGGACCACGCGCTGTTTTATTGGTCAGTTGATTGCTAAATACGAGTTTTTAGTTGATCTGATTGCTAAATTCATTAAAGTAAGCGTCGTTCCAAGGCGAAAGCGTAGAATAAAAAGTTTGCCCGGGTGGTGAAATTGGTAGACACAAGGGATTTAAAATCCCTCGTCTGAAAGGACGTGCCGGTTCAAGTCCGGCCCCGGGCACCAAATTAAAAAAACCAGTAGCTTCGGTTACTGGTTTTTTGCGTTTGAGACTTCTGCAACAAAACACACTGGAGTGTAGCTGTAAGCTACTGTATTTTTTAGCGCGTAAAACCGTTAAATTGCTTTTCATGGCCAATGCTTGACATAGCACCGTGTCCGGGCAAAAAGCGATAGCTATCATCTAGCGTATATAGCTGGGATTTAATGGCATTAATTAGGGTTGGGTGGTCGCCTTTAGGAAAGTCGGTACGTCCAATCGAGCCTTTAAATAGTACATCACCAACAATCGCTAGTTGATTTTGGTGGTCAATAAATACCACATGGCCGGGAGTATGACCTGGACAGTGGCGAACCTCTAGTCTCAGACTGCCCAACTCAATGACTTCCCCATGCTCTAACCAGCGATCCGGCTCAAAGCTGGCCACTTCAGGAAAACCAAACATTTGACATTGCATGGCCATTTTACTTAACCAGAACTCATCATCTTTATGTGGACCAAGAATGGGCACTTGATAACGTTCTTTTAAGATACTAGCTGCACCAACGTGATCTAAGTGTCCGTGAGTCAGTAAGATAAGGGTAACGTCTACTCCGGCGTTAGTTACCGCCGATTGAATAAGTTGCGGATCGCCACCCGGATCAACAATAGCGGCTTGTTTGGTTTGTTCACACCAAATTAGGCTGCAGTTTTGTTGGAATGGGGTAACGGGAATAATTTGATAAGTCATAATTTAATCTCTACCTTGTGACCTAACCTAGTGTACGTAACTAAGATAAAATTTCTATACTTACCAATAACTAAACGACTAACGTTATTAGTTAGGTTTATAATCGGTTGATCGCTATCGCAGGGAGAATCACTTGATCATTAAGGATGTTATGCAAACACGGGTAGTCACCGTGGGAATGGACCAGCGTTTATTCGATATCAAAGATATCTTTGATAATGTTCATTTTCACCATTTGGTGGTATTAGATGATGACGATAGCTTGGTGGGGGTGTTAACTGAAGCTGATTTATTGGCTGAACTGAGTCCTTTTTTAGGTAAAGCGGCAGAAAGTCAGCGCGATATCAATACGCTAAGCCAGCGGGTGCACCATGTGATGACACGGGAACCCTTAACTTGTCAAATCGCTACCAGTATCGAAGATGCCGGCAACTTAATGTTAGATAAGGGCGTGAGTTGTTTACCGGTGATCGATAAAGACAATAAATTATTGGGTTTGGTCACTTGGCGAGATATTCTAGCTAGCTTGTTAGCCAGTGCTAGACGTTAAATGAATTCAACTGTTAATCTTCAAAGCCCATTGATGTTTATGGGCTGTACCAGTGATGCTGGAAAATCATTGGTCTGTGCGTTGATGTGCCGATATTTGGCTAATCAGGGACTCATCCTTGCTCCCTTTAAAGCTCAGAATATGAGTAATAATGCCGCAGTAACCGCTGAAGGCGGTGAAATAGGGCGAGCTCAATACCTGCAAGCGAAAGCGGCTAAACAGCTAGCCTGTGCCGATATGAATCCCGTCTTACTTAAGCCCCATAGCGAAAAAGGGGCGCAAGTGATAGTGAATGGCAAAGTGAGCCATGAGCTGCATGCAAAAGATTGGCACCAGCGTAAATCGGTGTTGTGGCCAGCGGTGACTCAGAGTTTGTCACGTTTACAGCAACGTTTTCCGTTGCTGGTTATAGAAGGCGCTGGCAGCCCAGCCGAAGTTAACCTGCGTAAAAGCGACATTGTAAATATGGAAGTTGCGTTGCATAGTGATGCCTTGGTTTACCTGATTGCCGATATTGACCGGGGTGGGGCTTATGCGCACCTGCTAGGTACGTGGATGTGTTTAACTAAAGATGAACAGGCCAAGGTAAAAGGGTTTGTCTTAAATAAGTTTCGGGGAGAACAAGCCTTGCTCGAAGAAGCTAATACTTGGTTAGAGCAACAAACAGGGATCCCAATTGTGGCGGTTATCCCTTGGACTGCCCATCAATTGCCGGAAGAAGACAATTTTTTTCACCGCAGTTCTTGGCAAGCAGATGTGATTAACATTGCCCTGATCGTGTACCCCTATGCCAGTAATCTAGATGAATTCGATCCTTTGATTTATCAAGTGGGAGTTAACGTTGTTCCATTGCGAGACGAGCAAGATTTAACTCAGTTCGACGCAATTATTTTACCTGGGACTAAGCATGTGCAAGCGAGCCGATGCTTTTTGGCGGAAGCAGGCATAGAAAAAAAAATTGTAGCCGCAGCTAAGGCTGGAGTGCGAATCATTGGTATTTGCGGTGGTTTGCAAATTTTGGGTGAACAAAACGATGACCCTCAGGCTGTGGAAGGGAAAAGTTTTACCGGTTTGGGTTTGCTTGCACTTGCTACTGAATATGTCAGTGAAAAGCTGACAGAGCAACGTCGTTTGGCTTGGCGCGGGGAAACTTTGCAGTGTTATGAAATTCATCATGGTCAAACTCGCTGTCTTGAAGCGATCGACAGCTTTGTTGAAGAGGGTAAAGGTTGGCAGAAAGACAATATTCAGGCTTGTTATTTACACGATCTATTTACTAATAAAGTGTTTTGCCAAGACTGGTTAGAAAGCTTGGGTTGGCAAGGAAAATGTCAGGATTGGCAGCAACAAACCAGTGATGAACTTGACCGCTTAACTAAAGTACTTGCCTTGCCGTTACAGCAAATCGCTCAGCATGCGGGTCTTCTTCCCCCCAGCGCTTTATGTTAGTTAATCCAACCCTGTTCTTTGTAATAACGCAGTGCGCCGGGATGCAGTGGCGCACTTAAATTAGTGTTAATCATTTGCTCAACATTCAGTTCGGCCAAAGCTGGATGTAACGCTTTTAGAGTATCAAGGTGTTCAAAGATCGCCGCAACAAAGTTGTAGACAGTTTGCTCGGATAACTCTACATCAGCTACTAGTGTTGCACTTACGCCAATAGTGAACACATCTTCCGGGTTGTTGTGATAGGTGCCGCCTATAATCGTAACCGGAGTGAAATAGTCGTATTTATCGCTGAGTTGCTCGATGGATTTTTCGGATAAGCTCAATAGTTTCGACTCGCACATGGTCGTTGCGCGGGTGATTGAGGTATTGGGATGGCCCACCACATAAATAATCGCATCAGTTTTGTCACTACACAAGGCGCGGCTTTGTTCATCGGGTTTTAAGTGACTCACCTTCAAAAAATCAGACTCTTGCCAATTAAATTGTTGCATCAAAGTTTGCATCGTTGAATATTGACCAGAACCAGCAGGTCCAAGGTTGATGGCGTGGTCATTCAATTGTTCTATTTGTTGAATCGCTAAATCACCATTTACTAATACAGTTAAGGCCTCGGAGTATAAAGACAACAGTGAACGAAGGTTTCGGTAGGGACCTTGTTGTTCGAACTCGCCACTGCCGTTATAGGCCTGCCAATGCACGTCTGACTGAACTATTGCTAGGTCTATATCTCCATGTTGTAGAGCTTCGATATTGTCGCTTGAACCTCCAGAGCTTTCAGCAGTACAGCTTAATTTTCGGTTCTGGTTGTTTTGTTCTAATAAGCGACACAGAGCGTTACCGGTTGGATAATAGACTCCACTCACATTGCCTGTACCGAGAAAAAGATACTCGTTAGCCAAAATATAACCGCTGGGCGAGGCCACTAAAATTGAGATTAAGAAAAGGGAAATTCGTTTCATTGATTCACCTTAAAAAAGTACTTCTTTTCTTAGAATACGCCCCAATATACACAGTTCTAATAAAAAACGCTTGTTTAGAAAAACAAGTTGTGAGCATGTATGCAATCGTTTGCAAACTTTTTAACCTTGACTTGGCCTTTTAAAACAGCCTTAGAATGCGTTGTCTTTCGTCGGTCAAGCGCTAAGTTACTTATTTATTTAGCAGTGTTTCTATAGCTGCTACGTTAAGCTGGGTATTTTCGCTATAATTTTATTTTAATCCAATAACCTACGGAAATACTCCTTGTCTAGTTCAAAGATAAAATCAACTAGTTTAGAAATTTGCTGTTATAGCATCGCTGACATTGAAGTTGCGATCGCTGGCGGAGCCGATAGGGTGGAGTTTTGTGCTGGGCAAAGTGACGGGGGAACGAGCCCCAGTTTTGGAGCATTGAAACTGGCGAGTGAATATTTAACAGACATCGATATTGTCGTTATGCTCCGCCCTCGAGGTGGCGATTTTTGTTATGTTCCTGCTGAACTTAAGCAAATGCGTCATGATCTAGACATGATTAAGTCACTGGCGTTTAGCGGCGTTGTGTTAGGAGCGTTAAAACATGATGCAACTGTCGATATACCAGCTTGCCAATGCTTGATGCAGTCTGCTAATGGTTTAACTGTGACCTTTCATCGAGCTTTTGATTGCGTGGTGGACCCCTATCGTAGTGCGCAGCAACTTGTTGAACTGGGGGTTAATCGAATTTTGAGCTCTGGCCAAAAAAACTGTGCCGAACAAGGCGCTGGTTTATTGCTCGAGCTGCAGCAAGGCTTCCCACAAATCGAGTGGCTGGTTGCTGGCGGAGTGCGCCCTCACAATATTCAGTTATTGCAACAACAAGGATTAAATCATTTTCACAGTGCTGCTGCTAAATCGCTCGTTAGCGTATTTGATCGTCGTTATAGTTTGGCCATGGCCAGCCAGGGAGAAACAGAAGCAGAGCTACTGCGAAGCCAAGTATGCCAGCAACAAGTGCTGGAGATGAGTCAAGCGTTAAGAGACGCAGTATGTTAAGTAATGTGTTTCATCGGATTCGTCATTTTGTTTATTACTTAATCAGCTCATTAAAAAATCGAGGCCTGGCGATGTTTGGCGCCTATCTTTTAGTGCAAACCGGTTGGTTAGTGGTATTCGCACCTTTGTCTATCATGGTGAGCGAAAAACTGATGGCATGGCATGGATTACAAGGAGTAGCAAACCAACAGTTGCTCGGTTTTTTCCTGTCTCCCAGTGGTTACTTATTTGCTATTTGGTTAGTAGCAATGGCTTTATTCAACTTCTTTTTACAGCAAGGGGTTGTAACACTACTGCTGGCCCAGCATGAAGTTAACCGTCGTTCGATATCGCAGGCAATGCGTTTGTTAATTCGTCGTCTTTGGTTGATCGCTCGTTTGGCATTTTTACAGTCGGCGTTGTTAATTAGTATCGCTTGTACGCTGTTATTTTTAGGGCGTTGGTTGTTTGGTTTAATGCTAGCCGATTGGGATATTAATTACTATTTAGACCAACAGCGTAATCAATTGTGGTTTTATTTCGCCGCCTTGAGTATGGGTGGTTTGCCCTTGGCCTTATGGCTCGGATCTAAGTGGTTGAACTGGTGGTTCGCCTTACCGTTTTGCATGCTGCAAAAGAAGCCTTTGTTAGCTCAGCTACGCGACTCTAGTGAGTTAAGTTTCGGTCAACGTAAACTGATTTTGTTGTTAAATGTGGTGTGGTTTGGCTTGCGCGCCGCAATGCTGTTCTCATTAATAGCCGGAGCTATTTGGCTGCTGCGTTTGAGCTTAAATTGGTGGGTGCCGCAAAGTGTATCCGGTTTGTTATTGTTCTGTTTTAGTTTGTTGGTAATCAGTGGTGGCGCGATAATTAGTTTTGTTGATACGTGGCTATACGCCAGTATTCAATTCTATTTGTTTAAGCTTTCTTTGAAACAGCAACATGACAGTCTGCACTATGAACATCGCCAATTATTGCGTGAAAATTATCGCCTGCATCTGGGCTTGCGGCTGATGTTTATGGCGATGTTATTAATCGCAGCCAGTGAAATAAACGAAGATATTAGAGGCTTTAGTTTGCGCTTTTCACAGCCGCGAGAAATAGTGGTGATGGGGCATCGAGCGGGCGGCTGGTTGGCGGAAGAAAACAGCTTAGAAGGTTTGCAGAAGGCCATTGATCTAGGCTTACAGGTAACTGAAATTGACATCCAGCTCACCGCAGACGGGCAAATAGCCGTTATTCATGATCGAGACCTACGCCGTTTAGTGGGGGATGATAGTGTTGTACATTTAGCTAGCTTTGCACAAGTACAACGGGCTTTTGTTAGAGCCGGGTTTAGCGCTCCACAAGCCCTACCTGTTTGGTTAAATCAAAGCGCGGGAAAGATAACGTTAAACTTAGAGCTTAAGCGTTACGATGACTCGCTAGCCTTAGTACCGGCGGTAATTGATGCGCTGAATAACTTTCCATACCCGGTCATCATAAGCAGTTTGGATGACCAGCTACTGAGTGCTGTGAAGCAGCAAATAGTAACAACCCCACTAGAACATTCTGTACAAACGGCGTTTATCGCCGCGGCAAGCTTTGGTGAAAGCCCGCAGTTGCAAAAGGCCAATATGTTAATCGTTAACCAACAATGGGTCAGCCCATGGCGACTATTACGAGCACAGCAACGCGGCCAACAGGTTCATGTATGGACAGTGAACAGTGCCGCCGAAGTGGAACGTTTGTATTACTTAAGAGTCAACGGCATTGTAACTGATTCACCTGTTGTGGTGTCTCAAACATTAGACCGTTTAGATCAATTGAGTGAAGTTGAGCATGCTGTGAATAGCTTGCGTTATTGGTTAGCGTTTTAAGCGGCTACCAAGCAAAGAACCGTTCAAAATCCAACCAGCGTTGGCGTTGTTGCTGTTGAGTACTAACATAAAACTGCACTGTTTGTTGCGGGCGGCGTTGGTTTAAGGCAAATAAATCAAGGCGGCTAATACAGCCCAGTTTAGGATAGCCACCTACGGTTTGCCTATCTACTGATAAAACAATTGGCAGTCCATTAGGGGGCACTTGTACTGCGCCTTGGGCAATCGCTTCCGACTCCAAACTTTTAGGCGAATCAGTGAAGGCTGAACCTTGTAAGCGGATCCCCATGCGATCACTTAAGTCACTAATGTGATAACTCTGTTTAGTGAGTAAATCAATTTGCTGCGAAGAAAACTGACTGAACTGGTAACCCGGAATCAGCGCCAACTTCAATGGTTGTTGATAGTCGGGTATGAAGCGGGTAGGCGTTTGTTGGACAATACATGCGGCTAATTGTGAAGCAGGAAGGTAGGGCAGTAAGTCACCCGCTTTTAAGGCTCTACCGTTAAATGGCCCTAAATTTTGCCGTGGAGAACTACTGTAGCTATTCAGCTCTCGATGTACCCGGAGCCCCCCTTGAACAGCTACATAACTACGCAGCCCACTGCGCGCGGTGGCTAGCTTAAGTATTTGCCCCGCCTGGATATCTATTGTTTGCCATAAATTCGTTGACGTAGTCGAGTTTGATTGGCTAAGGCTTAGTGGCATGTTGGCACCACACACCGCTATACGGCAGGCGTGACTAAATTGTAGTTCCACGCCGCCAAAAGTGATTTCTAGTGCTGCACTATTGGCTGGGTTACCAACTAAGCGATTGGCCCAGTTATAGGCGTGTTGGTCTGCCGCACCGCCAGGGCTTATTCCTATATTTTGAAAGCCATTCCTGCCACGATCTATTAGTAAACTATGAGGGCCACCACGTAGGATCTCTAAACTAGCCATGCTGTTTCTCCTGCGTTTGCATAGCTAAAAATTGTTGATAGTCAATTTCAACGAAGCGAACTTTATCGCCCACTGCTAAGGGGCACATAGGCTGGTGTTGTTTATCAAACAACTTGAGGGGACTTCGACCAATAATGTGCCAGCCGCCGGGGCTTTGGTTTGGGTAAACTGCTGTCATGGTTTCGGCTATAGCAACACTACCCGCAGCAACATGGCTAGCGGGGGTATCTTTACGCGGTAGGGCTAATTGGGGAGCTAAACCCTTTAAGTAGGCAAAGCCAGGCATAAAGCCAATAGTTTTTACTTGGTAGTGGCCTTGTTGGTGTAAAGCGATGACATCAGTTGAACTCAGCCCTGTTTGTTGGGCCACATAGTCTAGATCTGGGGCTAGCTCAAGGGAATAACACACCGGAATGTCTACGGTGCAGCTGGTTGTATCGCTTATCTCGCTGGCAGTAAACTGCTGTACTTTCAAGCTTAGCTGACTAGGGTCTATATCTGCCGGGTAAATACATAACAGACTGGTAGAGGCCAGTATAAGGTCACTAAGTTGCGGAAAGCTGTGTTGTAAATAATGAGCGAGTTGAGGCAGGTTGTTAGCATTCGCCTCTGTATGGCTGCTAATCAGTAAGCTGTCTTCATTAACAAAGTCCAAGCAATACATAACATTTGACCTAATTCTGATTGCTGATGAGTTGTTTAATCGCTTTAATGGTGCGCACCGCGACTTCATTATCGCCGTGCACACATAGCGTATCGGCATCCATTTTTAACTCGGTTCCATCGGTGCAGCTGACACTGGAGCAGTTTAGTAGCTGCTGTACTTGCGCTAACACTTGCTGCTCTTCGGATAATACGGCGCCGGCTTGGCTACGCGCTTGTAGTTGACCGTTGGCTAAATAGCGCCTATCGCAAAAAGCTTCTTTTAGCAGCTCAAGTTGATAGTGTTGGGCAATAGCGAGCAACGATTCAGAACATTGGCTGGCGTGAACCATTAGTTTGAGTGGACGGTTAAAGCCTTCAAGCGCTTTACACACTGCGTCAAAAATAATGAGGTCTTGGTGCATATCGTTATACAAGGCACCGTGTGGCTTCACATAGTGAAGTGCCACTTGATGGTAGTCTGCCAGCGCGGCCAGTGCACCAACCTGAGCAATTATTAAGCGAGTCAGCTGTTCGGGTTGATAGGGAATAGAGCGGCGTCCAAAGCCAGCAATGTCGGCGTAGCTGGGGTGCGAGCCCACCTTAACTTGGTACTGTTTGGCGAGCTGTAATGTTGTGCTCATTACATCGGGATCGGAAGCGTGGCCACCGCAGGCAATATTGGCTAAATCAATGTGTGGCATCAGCAGTTCATCAATCCCCATTTTCCACACGCCAAAACTTTCTCCCATGTCGCAATTGAGTAACATAAATTTCCTTAACGATAAGCCTTGCAGTGTTGTAGTAACAACTTAGAAAAGTGTTGCCCAGCTGGCCCAAGTAGTTCTGGTCTAGGCACCACCAAATAAGTGGTTAATGACTTAGCGGCACCACCTTGGATGTTTAACTCAACCAAGCTTTCTTCTTCAAAATAACTTTGGGCTATATGCATTGGTAGCCAAGCAAAGCCCAAGCCTTGCTTTAGTACCTCGACCACTTGTTTGAAACTGCTGAAAGTCCAGCGCTGTTCGGCACGCAACCATCCGCGGTCTTGTTTGGGATTTTTACCTGTATCTTTAATTACCAATTGCACATGTTGTAATACTTCGTCAATTGACACCGGTTGCGGCATTTTCGCTAAGGGGTGGTTGCGGTGAACCACCGGCACTAGCGTTACCGAGTTGAGAGGCTCGCCGAGTACCCCTTGAGGCAGTTGAGCGGTAATTACTAAGTCAAATTCACCATCGTGAATCGCATCGTCAGCACCGCTAATTACTGTGTCAATTACCTCAACACGAGTCCCTCGGCTGTCGGGCAAAAAGGCTTTTAACGCTTTAATTAACGGAGCTTGTGGCTGGATAATCTCTACCGCTAAGGCTAGTTTAGGCTCCCAACCTTGTTCAAGGCTGGCTGCCAGAGTTTCTAAGTCTTGAATGTTTTGGCTTAGCAGTTTGCTGCGCCTTAGCATCACTTCGCCCATCGGCGTGAGGTACGCCTTGCGGCCTTTAACTTCGAGTAGCTGAATACCCAGCAAGTTTTGTAGTTTGCTTACCGCGTGGTTGAGTGATGACTGACTCTTATTCAGTTGACTTGCCGCTTGGGCATAGCCGCCATAGTCGACTACGGCCTGAAAGATCCTCCACTGTTCTAGGGTACTTTTAGCTCGAAAAGGCGTACTCATGGCAATGCTGTCCTTAGCTACTACTTGGGTTGTGCATCAATACTAGTGCCAGTAATACCGACGCTGGCATCACTCATTAAATATAGATAACTCGGCATAATGTCGAGCGGGGTTTTCAAGCTTTGTGGATCTTCGCCAGGGTAGGCGGTCGCTCGCATTAAGGTGCGAGTGGCACCAGGGTTAATACAATTGCAACGCAAGCCAGTTTTATCAAATTCGTCGGCAATCACCTGTGACATGCCTTCAATGGCGAATTTAGATATGGCATAACTGCCCCAGTAAGCACGGCCTTTTTTACCAACCCCTGATGAGGTGAAAATTAATGAGGCGTGAGGGCTTTTAAGTAGTAAGGGAACCAGCGCCTGACTTAATAGAAACTGAGATTTAACATTAACCTGCATGGTTTTATCCCATTGTTCTTCATCAATTTGTACAAACTGGCTAAGTACCCCAAGATGGGCAGCATTGAGTAGCGCCCCATCAAGCTTACCAAACTGTGACTCGATGGTGGCGCTCATATCAAGGTAGTTTTGTTTGGTCGCACCGGTTAAATCTAATGGGATTATCGCTGGCTGAGGGGCGCCAAGCGCTTCAATTTCATCGTAAACCGTTTCTAGTTTTTTTACTGTTCTGCCGAGCAATATAACAGTCGCTCCACAACTAGCGAAACTCAGGGCGGCTTGACGGCCGATACCATCACCTGCACCGGTGACGAGGATGACTTTGCCCGCTAACTCGTTGGCACTGGCTTGAAAGTGTTGAGGAGAGATATCCGTGGTCATTATTAAATCCTTTAGATGTGCGTTAGTGCACAAATATTTGATTGAAATTTAAACAAGTGTTTCAAAATCTGGTTAGACCTGTTGCAAATATGTAAACAAGTAATTATGGTCTCACTGAGAAATATACTATTAAAAGGAATTAGCTAATATGCGTCTGTCCCGAATAGCTACAGCGGTCACTTTATTTGCTTCTGTTACTTTAGCCGGTTGCGGTGGTAGCAACTCACCTTTTGATTTTGGTGATGATACCACGGTCAAACAGCCCAACTCAGTAAAAATTCGTTTCAATCCGTTAACTGGGGATGTTTCAACACCAAACAACCTACTATTCAACGGCAGCCTAGATGGCACCATTAATTTGCCCGCAGAGACAAGCATTAGTGCGACTCAAGAGTACCAAGATATCACGAAGGTCTTAGGTGCTTTAGATGGTTGGCAAACCAGTGTTCCTTTTACTATCCCGCTCGCTTATGGTGACGACGAGCAGGAGTTTAATCCAGAATTGGATACCGGTATTGATAGCTCGACATTGGCTGCTGGTGTTTTACTATTTAAGGTAAGAGCCTCTGGCTTTGCCGACGACTGTGGCGATGTTACTGAAAATGGCGGCAGCTTTTCAGCCGGACAAACCTGCCGTATTGATGAGCAATTGGTGTATGGCGAAGATTATGTCGTCAGTTATCAAGCGGGCAACTTAATTGTTACGCCCTTGAAGCCGTTTGCACCAGCCACATCTTATATGGTGGCGATTAACGATCAACTGCTAGATGATAATGGCCGCCCAGTGGAAGCGGGAACAGGTTATCAATTTTTAAGTACTGCACCGACTGCCGAAGATAGCGCTACGGTTCAGTCTTTGAAAGGTTTAACTAACTGGAATAACGGCTTGTTAGCTGCAGAGGGGATTAGCGGCGAGATCAGTTATGCGGCGGTATTCACTACTCAATCGGTGGGAAGTGTATTAACTAGCTTGCAGCAAGTCTATGGTGGAATGGCATTACAAGGTTTATTACCTATGTCGACGCTAGTGGATACCGGCCTTACCGCAGCTGATGTAGCTCAAACTGTTTTCGGCAGTAGTCAACCAAGCTTTGCCGCTGCTAAGTACTATTTGTCAGGTTTACAAGTTCCTTACTATATTTCCGATTTAGATGCGCCTGATCTTACCGGCGGCGATGTTAATCGGTGGGCGCAAGCGAAAACCGATAGCCCGATAGCAGTTTTACAGTTATTACAAAGTAATGCTGATTTTGCCGATCAAACTAGCGCGACTAGCTTTTGGGCTCAAGCTGGGGCCAGGGGGTTCGATGTCGCTACTTTTGGTGGTCTGCTTGCTGGTGGACAAACCACTCAAGCTGCGCAAATGTTAGCCCAGGCAGACTTAGCCGGATTAACTTACATTGAAGGTGGTGAGTCTAAATCTGTAGACCCACATCGTCACCTAACGGCTTACAACCCGCTCCCTGAAGTTCGTAGTGCTGCTGAATTAGTGCTAGATGTGTACTTGCCAGATGAGGTTCTAACCGGACAAACTATGCCTGCTAATGGTTGGCCTGTGGTGATTTTCCAACACGGTATTTCTTCGGTGAAAGAAACCGCTGCCATACTCGCGCCAAGTTATGCAGCCCAAGGTTATGCTGTGGTGGCCATGGATTTACCTTATCACGGTAGCCGAGGCATAGACTTAAACGGGGATGGTCAAGCTGATATTAGTGCCAATAGCAAGGCAGAAGTGTTTGCTAATTTAGGTAGTTTTTTAAGTATTCGTACTAATATGCGCCAATCTAGTGCTGATATTTTGGCCCTAAGGGCAGCCTTACAGGCGGCTACGGCACCGGCTGAACTGGATGGCAGTGACGTGCATTTTGTCGGTCAGTCTTTGGGCTCGATTGTTGGTGTGGCTCCAGCCAGCTTAGCTAAATCTGTTACCATTGCTGGCACTGGTATGGAGGTAGATTACCGTCTACAAAGCGCTTCCTTCAGCGTACCAGGTGGTGCTGCTGCGGGTGTTTTCCAAAATTCGGCGAGCTTTGGTCCTCTGGTTGAGGAAAACTTAAAGGCTAATCCCGGTTATCTTGCTTTAGTGGCTGCCGGCCTGGGTTTTGAGGATAACGAAACTGCCACAGCCTTGGAGCAATTTGCGGCCTATCAGGTGCAATATCCTGAAGCTGCGCAGTTAGTGATAGATTCCAATTATCCGGCCTTTGCTAGGGTGTTTGGCAGTTTGGCCCAAACCGTGGTCGATGGTGCGGATCCGTTAAACTACGCGCAAGCAGGTTTTGATGTTCCGGTATTGGTTCATGAAGTGGTTGGTGATGGCTCGGAAGGTAGTGATGACCAAGTGATCCCTAACCAAGTCACTGGCTTTCCTTTAGTCGGGACCGAGGCTTTAATTCGTGTAATGGGGCTGACAGGCACTGAAGTCACATCGGTAGGCAGCTATGCCGTGCGTTTTAGTCAAGGTGCTCATACCTCGTTGATTTCACCAGCGGCAAGTTTGGCCAGTACTGTAGAAATGCAAACTCAATTTGTTAGTTATGCGGTCAGCGCGGACGCTGGCAGTCCAACGGTGGTGGTGAACGACAGTTCGGTCATCGCACCAGCGCAATAGCACAAATCTTAAGCAAAATAAGGGCCTGCGAGATGCAGGCCCTTTTTGTTACTTGGTTAGCGCAATCAGCTGTGGTACTAATAACAGCTTAAAAATATGAGGGTAGAGTTTTGGATTTTTTGATTGAATTTGGATTATTTTTCGCGAAAGCTTTAACCATTGTGGTGGCTATTATCGCTGTTGTAGTGGTGGTTATTGCTGCCTCTTCAAAAACAAGACATAAAAGTGGTGAATTGGAGCTGATTGACTTAAGTGAACAACATAGTGAGGTGGAAGAAAAACTTAATCATAAGCTGATGAGCAAAGAACAGGCAAAGCAACATAAAAAGCAATTAAAAACTCAGAAGAAACAACAGAAGAAGCAGGCAGAAGAACCTAAGCCGCGATTGTTTGTCATTGATTTTAAGGGCAGCCTCGATGCTAAAGAAGTAGGCAGCTTACGTGAAGAAGTGAGTGCCGTTCTGAGTACCGCAGCACATGAAGATGAAGTGTTAGTGCGCCTTGAGAGTGGTGGTGGCATGGTGCATGGTTACGGCTTAGCCGCTTCTCAACTAAAACGGATTAAAGCTAAGGACATTAAGCTGACCATTGCGGTGGATAAAGTGGCCGCTAGCGGTGGTTATATGATGGCCTGTATCGCTGATAAGATTATTGCTGCTCCTTTTGCAATAGTGGGCTCTATAGGGGTGATCGCTCAGCTTCCTAACTTTAATAAGGTGTTGAAGAAACATGATATTGAATTCGAGCAAATCACCGCCGGTGAATTTAAGCGCACTTTGACTATGTTTGGTGAAAATACTGAACAGGCACGCAGCAAATTTAAAACTGAAATAGAAGAAACCCACGGCCTATTTAAAGATTTTGTGCAAGAGTTTCGCCCCCAACTCGACATCGCAAAAGTCGCTACGGGTGAGCATTGGTTTGGCACCCAGGCTTTTGGCTTAAAGCTAGTGGATGAAGTGAGCACCAGTGATGACTATCTGATGGGGCAATATCAAAACAAGCATGTGGTACAACTGAAATATCACACCAAGAAAAAACTGGCAGAAAAACTCAGCCAAGCGGCTAGCCTAGGGGTGGAGCGTGGTGTGATGAAGTTAGTGCAGTCTCAATCTTGGGATTGGACTAAATAAGTTCCAAGCTTGTAACTTGATAATAGAACAGCCTGATATTCATCAGGCTTTTTTATTGCTTAGCTTTGTTGATCAAGCTTGTTGGAAAGGGTAAACCGAGCCTAGGTGTAGTATTTGGCTTAACTCATCGAGGGCGGTATTTACTTCGGTGACTAACTGAGTATCTCGCAGATCATCAAATACCAAACTATCACGATAGTGTTTATCAACCCATTGATTCAAGGTTGCGAATAACTGTGGTGTCATTAAAGTATTCTGATTAACTGCAGCCAACTCCATATCATTCAGCGCTACCCGTAAGCGTAAGCAAGCGGGGCCGCCGCCATTACTCATGCTTTGTTTGACGTCGAAATAATGCACTTGTTTAATGGGGGTATTACGGCTGATGAGTTGCTCTAGATAAGCACTCACCTGAGCTGATTCTTGACAATTTGTCGGGGCGATTATCGCCATCTCACCATTAGCAAGCGTAACTATTTGGGTATTGAACAAATAGGTTTTTACTGCTTCGGCTACACTTACTTCTTCATCTTTTACTTCGATGAAGTGTAGTTGATGGTCGCCAAATGCTTGCTGGATTTTAGCGAGTTGTTGTTGGTTATTTAAAAACGCTTGCTGGTGAAAAAACAAGACATTTTGGTTACCCACCGCAATCACGTCGTTATGAAATACGCCTTGGTCAATCACCGCAGGGTTTTGTTGAATAAACAAAGCTGTATCTTGGTCTAGGCCGTGTAAACGAGCAATGGCTTGACTGGCTTCTAAGGTTTGTCTGGCTGGAAATATCGTTGGTGCAGGCGCTTTGGCATTGGCTGCTGTACGCCCATAAACAAATAATTCAAGGCCTGCTTCACCGTAATTGTGACAAAGGCGAGTATGATTAGCGGCGCCTTCATCACCGTAATAATTGTTTTCTGGTAAGTGCTGGTGATGCTGGAAATATTTGTTATCGGCAAACACTGCTTTAAGAATATTGCCAGTCACTTGGGGCTCTATAGAACGGTGCAGCTTATTGGTTAAATTTGCAGGAGTGAAATGAACCTTGCCATTTTCGGTATCTGCACTGGGTGAGACAGTGGCAGCGTTGGCTGTCCACATGCTTGAGGCTGAATAACAAGCTAGCAGAGCATCCGGAGCTTGCTTAGCGGCTTTTTGCAAAATCTGTGCGTCACTGCCATGAAAACCAATACGGCGTAGCAAATTTAAGTCGGGTCTTTGTTGAGGAGCAAGTACGCCTTGAGTCAGTCCCAAGTCAGATAGGGCTTTCATTTTTAGCAAGCCTTGTTTTGCGGCTTTCTTGGGGTTGGAAGCACTTTGGGCATTAGATAATGAAGCCACATTACCAAACGATAGTCCGGCATAATTATGAGTTGGACCAACTAGGCCATCGAAGTTGACTTCAAAATGTTTCATAGTCTTCCTTATACTACGTGTTCTATCAGTGTGAGAGCGCTTGCAATAAAAAAATTCATGCCAATGGTTAATTATATTGGCGAAAATGGAAAATCAAGCGTATAACTCTACGCAATAACGATGCGTTTGCGATGTTAACAGTTTGTATCTTTGTGGTCGAGCGCTTAATTATTCGCCCAATAAGCCAAAGATTTAAAAAAGTTATTGACCTATGCTAACTCTCGAGCAATATAAAAAAGAACAACTATCTATTACTTCGCTTGGTTGCCCAACTAAGCGGACCCAATGGTAAAAAAGAGCAATATGAGTAAATCTCTAGTTATAGTGGAGTCACCCGCTAAAGCAAAAACGATTAATAAATACTTGGGACGCCAATATGTGGTGAAATCGAGTGTGGGTCATATACGTGATTTGCCTAGCAGTGGCAGTAATACTACTAAGAAAAAAGCCGCACCAGTATCAACCAAGGGCTTAAGTGCTGAAGAAAAAGCCAAATTAAAGAAAGAAAAAGACCGTAAAGCCTTGGTTACTAGAATGGGGGTTGACCCAGAAAAGGATTGGAAAGCTAATTACCAGATCCTCCCGGGTAAGGAAAAAGTGGTAAATGAGTTAAAGAGTTTGGCTGAGAACGCCGACACTATTTATCTCGCAACCGATTTGGACCGCGAAGGAGAGGCCATTGCCTGGCACTTAAAAGAAGTGATTGGTGGTGATGATAGTCGCTTTAAACGTGTGGTTTTTAATGAAATTACTAAGACCGCGATTAAAGATGCTTTTTCTCACCCTAGCGAGTTAAATATGGACCGGGTGAATGCCCAGCAAGCCAGACGTTTTCTTGATAGAGTCGTGGGTTATATGGTATCGCCCTTGCTATGGAAGAAAATTGCCCGCGGGCTGTCTGCTGGTCGAGTGCAATCGGTAGCAGTGCGCTTGGTAGTAGAAAAAGAGCGCGAAATTAAGGCTTTTGTTCCTGAAGAGTTTTGGGATATTCATGCCGACCTCGTTACTATGCAAGGCGCGGCGCTACGTTTGGAGGTAGCGAAGCAACAAGGTCAAGCGTTTAAGCCGGTTAATAAACAACAGGCCGAACAAGCGGTAGCAAGTTTACAAGCTGCAAAATATCAAGTGAGTAAACGCGAAGATAAGCCAACCCGTTCTAAACCTAAGGCGCCTTACATTACCTCTACGATGCAGCAAGCCGCGAGTACTCGTTTAGGTTTTGGTGTTAAGCGAACTATGATGTTGGCTCAAAGGCTCTATGAAGCGGGTTATATTACTTACATGCGTACTGACTCAACAAACTTGAGTAACGACGCTGTAGAGGCGGTTAGAGGCTATATCGACGATAATTTTGGTGGAAAGTACCTACCAGAAAACCCTTTACGTTATTCAAGCAAGGAAGGCGCTCAGGAAGCGCACGAAGCAATCCGCCCGTCTGATGTCAATGTAACTAGCGCTCAACTAGCCGGAGTGGATAACGATGCGGCTAAACTATATGACTTGATTTGGCGACAATTTGTTGCCTGTCAAATGACTGATGCGCAATACGATGCCACCACGGTAACCGTTTCCGCGGGTGACTTTGAGTTGCGCGCTAAAGGAAAAATTTTACGCTTTGATGGTTGGACTCGTGTACAGCCTGTCGGTAAAGCGAATAAAGGCGAAGACGGAGTGCTACCCGCGGTGGCTCAGGGTGATTCACTAGATTTAGTGACGCTCGATCCAAAGCAGCATTTTACCAAGCCACCAGCGCGCTTTAATGAAGCTTCCTTGGTTCGTGAGTTAGAAAAACGTGGTATTGGTCGACCTTCTACGTACGCCTCGATTATTTCAACCATCCAAGACCGTGGTTATGTTCGTACCGAAGGGCGTCGTTTTTATGCGGAAAAAATGGGAGAAATTGTCTCGGAAAGACTCTGTGAGAACTTCCAAGATTTGATGAACTATGATTTCACCGCCGAGATGGAAGAGCGTTTAGATGAAGTGGCCGATGGTCAGTTCGAATGGAAACAGGTGCTTAATCAATTCTATAAGAATTTTAAAACCCAATTAAGCACTGCTGATGATGATGAAAAGGGGATGCGTAGCAATACTCCTGTTATCACTAATATTGAATGCCCAGACTGTCAGCGTCCCATGGGGATCCGCACCGCCAGTACCGGGGTATTCTTGGGTTGTTCTGGTTATGCTCTACCACCTAAAGAACGCTGTAAATGCACTATCAACTTGATCCCCGGAGAAGAAGCGGTTGCCGCCGATGCCGAAGAGCAAGAGACCGAAGCGTTGCGCGCCAAAGAGCGTTGCCCCATTTGTGGCACTGCAATGGATAGCTACTTGATAGATGAGACGCGCAAACTACATGTTTGCGGTAATAACCCTGATTGTGAGGGTTATATCGTAGAGCAGGGTAGCTTCAAGATAAAAGGCTACGACGGGCCCATTGTTGAATGTGAAAAATGTGGCAATGACATGCAATTACGCACCGGTCGGTTTGGTAAATATATGGCTTGTACTGGCGAAGATTGCAGTAATACTCGCAAAATTCTGAAAAATGGCGAGGTTGCGCCACCACGTGAAGATCCGGTGCACTTACCTGAACTGCCTTGTGTTAACAGTGATGCGTATTTCGTATTGCGCGATGGGGCTTCAGGAATATTTATGGCGGCTAGCAACTTTCCTCGTTCGCGCGAAACAAGGGCTCCCTTGGTAGAAGAATTGAAGCGTTTTAAAGAACGTTTACCAGAAAAATTCTACTTTTTGGCGGATGGACCCGTAGCCGATCCTGATGGGGTGAAAACCTTGGTTCGCTATAGTCGTAAAACTAAAGAGCAATATATTAGCAGTGAGGTAGAGGGCAAACCTACCGGTTGGCGTGCTTACTTTAGTGATGGTAAATGGGTCGCAGAAGATAAACGTAAGAAGCCAAAGAAAAAGGCTTAAATAAAAAAAAGGAAGCCGATTAGCTTCCTTTTTTATTATTTGTAAGCTAGAAACATTAACTGTTTAATTGCAACTGAGCCAATTTTTTATCCATGGTCGCTTTCAGTAATTTGTACAGCAAAATGGCAGCGTCAATTTCTTCTTTACGGTTGGTGAGGCTTTCTATATTTAGTCCTAAAGGTATGCCCAAAGGTAATACCGCTTCAAGGATTTGCAGCAAATTGTTGTAGCAAATTAAGATAGATTCTTTGAGAGGTTTATCTGCGTTAAGTATGCGCAAGCTGGTCGCTTCTGGAACGGAGATTCCCAGCCATTCAATAAACTCTAGTGTTTTAGCGCTACCGCAAGGAGAAAAGGTAAGAATAATCCGTTGCGGCTGTTGGCTATTCTGTTGGCAAGCGTGTGCATAACGGCTCAACATGTCTATGGTCGCTTGCGCGTTATAAACGGCTTGAGTGACGAAATATTGACAACCTTGTTCGGTTTTTTGTAGTAGCCGAGTGTGCTCGTCACCTTTTTTGGCGTGGCGTTCGGCGATGGTGACACCACCAAGGTAGAATTCGGGAGCGCTATTGGCTAGTGCCGCATAAGCATCGGCAAGGCTCAGTTTTATAGCTTGATCCGCGGCGGGACTACCCACTAGTACTAAGTTACGGATTTCGTATTGATGCCAAGCCTCCTTTAGCCAGTCTACAAAGTCTTCAGCACTGCGTTGCGATACGCTTTTATAGGTGATCACCGAACGCTGGCTTTTATGCATTAATAACTGGGCGTAGAGTCGCGGATCATGAGTTTGCATATAAGGGAAGGGACGCGGTTTATCTATACGGCTGCTTTCGTCTTGAATGTCGTAAACAATAAGACCGTCGTAATCGATTTCATCTAAACGTGATAGCAATTTATCTGCGATATCGCTAACTTTTTCAATATCGGTGTTTTTCTTCGGGGGCGTAGTGCCAATAAAATAAACCCCGTGCAGAGGGTCTCTAGATATTTGTTGGAGTGTTTTGCGCATTGTTTCTAACTTAGATTCTATTTATGCCTATTCTTACATAGCCGCTGGGCATAGGTCTAACCCAGCGACCAAGTATAATCGCTAAGGCTACCACTTTTTCTTAGGCTGAAATAATACGTCTAGCTCATCAGTTTCTTTATCTGCTAAGTTTTGGGCTTCTTTTTGGCTGGCTGATTTGAGTTTTTCACTCATTTCCTGATTCATTTGCAACATATCTTGGAGCTTTTGTTCTAGATATGCATCTCTATCTGAAATGTTATTCAGGGCGGAAATTCCTTTGTTTAGTAGCTGCCTAGCGGTTCCCCATTGGCGCAAGGCCTGGGTTTCAATAGCGCGTTTGAGGGCATTCTCAATGTTCACCTTGAGTTGCATTAACTCCAAACGACGGTCTTCAAGTACAAAGGCTTGGGTGTTTAAACGTCCTTTGGCGTGTTCTGAGCGAACCACTACTCTAATTTTTTTAACTATTTTCAGCATTTGTAAAGCATCTTTATCGGTATCTGGGGCGCGAAAAGTACCGTCATGCGCGTCACTTGTGGTGTTTATTTGGCTTAGTTGTTCTTTTGTTGCTCGGATGCGGCTATGTAAGCCTTTAACACTGGGATCCACGGTTTGAATTTGATTAAGCGCTTCAAAAATTCGTTTATGTAGTAGTTCAACTAAAACTTTGCTATAGGGGAGAATAGAGGAGTGCAGTAGTAACTCTTCGGTTTCGTTAATGATGGCTTTTTGTTTGGCTACGGCTAAACGGCGTTCTGATTCTTGTTTTTGTTTGTACTGTTGAACCATGTTGTAGGCGATAACCAAAAACAACAGAGCACCAATGCCAAGCAATATTAAGGTAAATACCATAATTGAACCGAAAAATTCCTTAAATGTTTATGTTATGGAAGGTATAAACTAAAACAGCTTCCGCCTAAGCAGCCACCGTTTTCCAGTGTTATTTTACCTACCCTGCCTGAGTTTATATGTGCTTTAGCGATCAATTTTGCGAAAAATAAACCTAAACCGCTACGATTTTTAACAAAGTTGATCTGAGACGCAACGTCTTCCTTAGCTAACTCAATAATTTCTTGTGGAAAACCGTTTCCATCATCAAAGATTTGAATACGCAAATAGTTATCGGCTTGTTTAGCTGAAATCTTAATTTGTTTTTCGGAATAGCGTAATGCATTTACAACTATGTCATTTAAAAGGTAATCAACGAGTTGTCCATCGAAATACCAAGTTAGCGTCGACTCAACCTCTAAAATCACCTGTAGCCCAGTTTGTTCAATAAAAGTTTGGTTCTTGTAATAAATATCGTTGAGCAAATCCTCTAGATAGTACTCCTCGATGGTCATTGGCATTTGTTCTTTTTCAAAACGGTATAACGCGAGCAATTGCATTAAACTGCCGTTCAGGCGTGACACTTCGTAATGCAAGCGAGACAGTTCCTCACTGTCTTCTCTTCCTTGTTGCTTAGAGCGTTGTGCAAGGGATTCTGTTGACTGCGTTAACATACACAATGAGTTTTTCATGTCGTGAACAGCGGTGGCTAATACAGAAGAGAAATCAAGTTCATCGTTAACTGGCATAACGCCCCCTTATAAACACGATAAAGCAGTGTAACTGAAGCCGCTCCTTCTCGCAAAATCAATAACTTCGGTAGTATTGCCGATGATCTACTAGGCTCAGTCATGATTTTGTCATGCGGGGTTGTTAGACCTTATATGCCAATTATAGCAAGGGAGGGCTAATGCAGGGTCTAAGCGAATTTCCTGAAATGGATCAACTGTTGTTGTTGCTTAAAAAGCATGAGGAAAGCATAAGGGTTAATCATTTGGCTGAAGTTGCTTGCGCTAAGGGACGCTTTCCAGTGCACTTTGTTAGTTTAGGCAACGCTGCCCAGAGTCAGCCTGGGATTATATTTGTGGGCGGTGTGCACGGTGTTGAGCGTATAGGGAGTCAAGTGGTGTTGTCTTTCTTGGCTAGTATCTTAAAGCGTTTAAGCTGGGATCGGCAGCTCAACATGCTATTGCAGCACGTCTATTTGGGTTTTATTCCAATTGTTAATCCCTGCGGCATGGTAATGCAGCGCCGTGCCAATGGAAACGGGGTTGACTTAATGAGAAACTCTCCCACCATTGCCAGCCAAGGAGCTAGTTTTTTAGTGGGCGGGCAGCGCTTTAGTGCTCGTTTGCCTTGGTATCGAGGTCAACGCTGCCAAGCGATGGAAAGCGAAAGTGGCGCGGTGGTGGAGGCGGTTAAAAAAAACCTGCTTAAGCGACCTTTAAGCTTAGTATTAGACTGCCATAGTGGTTTTGGTCAACAAGACCGGATTTGGTTTCCTTATGCGCATTCTAAGCAGCAGTTGATCCCCGATTTAGCTCATGTATATCGTCTCCGGGAGTTATTTTTTGACTCTTATCCTCACCAAAATTACTTGTTTGAGCCACAAACAAAACATTATGTTTGCCACGGTGACCTTTGGGATTATTGTTATCAGTTGTCTTTGAACCAGCCCGGGGTATTTTTGCCGCTTACTTTGGAGATGGGTTCATGGCGTTGGTTGAAGAAAAACCCTCTGCAAGTATTTGATAGTCTAGGATTGTACCATCCGATGAAGCCGCACCGAGTTCAGCGGGTGCTCAGGCGTCATTTAGTATTAATGGAGTTTCTCATGAAAGCGTGCTTTTCTGGTCCATTGCTGTCTAATACACAGCAACAGATGCATTATCAGTTCTTGGCGCAACAACTATGGTATCAGTGATTAAAGCGGAGCTGGGTCAGCGTCCGCTGGTGTTATTGCGCGGCTTGGTACGAGAGCAGCGACATTGGGGCGAGTTCAAACAAAAACTTCAGCAGCAGTATCCCGCGCGACCGGTGTTAAGTTTTGATGTTCCAGGGAACGGTCAGCTCTGTCATTTGCCCAGTGCTTGGGATATTGCAGCGTTAAGGCAGAGTTTAAGAATACAACTACGTTTGTGTGAAGTAGAGCTAAAAGAAGTTGATTTGTTAGCTATTTCTATGGGGGGGATGTTGGCTTTAGATTGGGCTCGAGCCTACCCACAGGAGCTACATTCTATTCAACTGATTAATCCTTCAAACGCAGCCTTTTCCGCCTTTTACGAGCGTCTTAACTACCGCTGTTATCCCAAGTTGTTAGGTTGTTTGTTGGCTCGAACGCCTGCGAGTCGAGAGCGCCGAATTATGCTGCTTAGTTCTAGCTTCCCTGAGCAACATCAAGCAGAGTTAAAAAATTGGATTAACTGGGCAAAGCAATGTCCGGTGAGCTTGAGCAATGCCTTAAAACAGTTAGTGGCTGCGGCAACATTTAAACTTGAGCAAGCGCCATCTGTTCCGTTATTGTTAATGGCCAGTCGCCGAGACCAATTGGTCAACGTTCGCTGTAGTCAATTAATGGCGCAAGCATGGCAATGCGAATTAAAGCTGCACCCCAGTGCGGGGCACGATTTAGCTTTAGATGCACCCGATTGGACTTGCCAACAAATCGGCCAGTGGTTTGCTAGTCTTGAAGGTAAGTCTAGTGAAAATAATGCAATACCGAGGGATGGGTAATAATGAAGTTGTGGATCTACGTTGTTTGTTTGTTTCCTTTATTTGGTCAAGCTAATCAAATGGCGATTGAGCTTGTCGATGGTGCTTATCCGAAGTTAACTTTACGGATAAACACGCTCGCACAACCAGTTGCCATTAAATCAACTCAGTTATTTACACTATCTAGCAGTGATAGCATTGAGTTAAACCTACCTGCCAGTAAGGTATGTATAGCTGATAAATTAATGCCTTTAAGAGGACGTTTACAAGTGGTAGAGCTAGCGTGGGCTGAGAGTATTCAGCAACAATTATTAAGTTCAAAGCACGCTTCATGGCAACAACTGCCACTACAAGTTAACTTGGCTATAGATAATAGCGATTGTGCAGTAAAACAACTCATTTTACAGTTTCCTAATATTGAACAATTTGTGCATGGATGGGGGCGTTTAAGCGTAACGGTACAGAACGGAGTTAATGCCCATGGTTTTTTTCTAATGCATCAAGTTAAAGACGTTTATTTATTTAAGTCTATTGCACCTGACAGTCAGCGGGCGCAGCATTACTGGCTTAAATATTACAACCAATAATAATTGCCACTGGCATCACCCAAAGCAGTGTTGCTGTTAAGTAGGATATGATGATGCCAAGGCGAGTGGTGTCGAGCATGGTTTTGGTGCTAATAAGCCGCTGGTTGGCCTAGTTTTTGGTTTATTCTGGCGGTGCCTACCAGCTAGCAGTCACTATACTGCTCGAATAGCGGCAGTGGCCAACATTCAATCTAAGGTTTCCCTTTTAGCTTTATTCATGACAACTCACAGCCACTCATCGTATGCGTCACCTTAGTACTTAGCACAAGCTTCAGCGTTCAGCGATACCGACATGACTAACTCCCATTACAGCGACTTTACCAGTAGCGAGATTCATTATGGTAGGTCATTGTTGTTCTCATCTTAACAGTATGGCTTGGAGCCCATGTATACAGAGTGGCTATTTAAGGTTAACTGTTTGTTTAATTAGAAATTCAATGTCAATTTATAGAAGCAGTTTAGTCATTGCTGAAGTTGTAATTAATCGGTATTTAATTTGGGCTAGTTAGCTTGTTATCGTTGTCGCTGAAAGTTTGGCGGTGTGCTCTAAATCTGTGGGAGTTAGATGGTATGCGGAACTTGTGTGACAAACAGACTGGCTCTTCATAAAACTGTCATATTAAATATTGATTGGTGTGTTTCAATAGCTTGGTTAGTGTTAGTGGTATGCCAAATTGAACCTATTTCTTACATCAGAACCTATAACAAAATTAAAAAAGCTTAAACGTTATCAATACGAGCGTTACGCGGTGTTGTGCCGCTTGGCTTATCCTTCAGCAATGCAAGATTCTCAGCTCCCTTTGGATAAATATCAGTATCAGGATGTGTTTGACCGCTGGGGGCGCTCAACCACACGGGTATTATGGAAGCCAAACAAAGAAGAAGTGATTGTGGTATTTCGCGGTTCGATGAACTTGTTCGACTGGTTAGTTAATCTGGCTTGTATTCCCCGAAAATATTGGATTGGCCAACATTACTATCATGTTCATTGGGGGTATTTGCAATTGCTCGAGCAAATAAGCTGTACTCCAAGCCGCAGTAAACAACGTTTCAGCGTTTATCAACGCTTGGAGTTGGTGCTGCAACCGCTGATTGAGCAGGGAAAGCGGATAAGCCTTACCGGACATTCATCGGGTGGGTGTATGGCGGTGTTAGCTGCTGATAGATTGGAACATCGATTCCCGAAAAAGGTGAAGCGGGTGGTAACGTTTGGCCAGCCGGCTACTGGAATATGGAATTTTAAGCAGCATTATAAATTGCATCGTCGCACCTACCGGATTTGTTGTGACTTAGATATAGTGACCTTTTTGCCTCCGCTGCCATTTTTGTACTGGCATGTCGGCCGAATGCTTTGGTTGCACGACGAAAAAATTTATGAAAATACCCCAACTTGGTATCGATTAAGTAAGTCTTTGGTGAGTTGGTTATTGCTTCCTTTTACCTTTCATTACATGCGCAAATACATTCGCAATAAGGATTATTTTGACGAACACTGATTAGTAAGTATTGCGATAGGACTGAGCAGCGCGGATCCCGGTTTTATCTACACTCACAATTTCAGTTTTTGGCCAGCGGCCACATAGCAAGGTAATGTTTTGTTCACTTTCTTTATAGTAAACATAACGTTGTCCTTTTCCTAAGTCACAGCAAACCGGTTGGTCGTCTAAATAACTAATACTAACGAAGCCATTATTGGAATGCACTGCAGGGCACCAGTCTTGAGTATTGCCACCATGATGAGTGGGCTGCTGCGCTTTTAATACTTCTAAGGCATCGATGGTATTAGAAGGATGGGTGGCAAACCAGTTTAGGTAGTCGGATAGACTCAGTTGTTTGTCGTAAAACTTTGCTAAAGTGACCTTCTGCATTTCTAATATTGCTAAGATAATCAACAATAAGGCGATGATGAAAGGAAACATTATTCGATAGAGCAAAGTTTGAAGCATTGGTGCTGCCATAGTTTTTTTAAGTGTGACGATTTTAACAAAAACGTGATGTATGTCTAATTAATCTTGCTTAATGCATATAAGCGCAGGTGCTAGCTTATACATAAAGTGAATTTACCAGTGCCCTACCTGGGGCTACTATACCGAGCAGGAGGGTAGCCCATTGCATATATTACTTATATTAATGTTTGTCATTAGTTTGACTTCATCTTGGTTTTACCAAGGGTTAATTGCGGCAACGCTACAAGCTTTGGCGTTTGTTTTGTTGTTATTGGTATTGGCTCACCGAGCTTATACTAAGCCAGCTCGCTGGCAACGATAAGCTAAGTTAATTGGGGTTTAGTAAAGTTGACTGATTACTAGTAGTGATAGGCTAGCAATAAATAACCATAACAGCACACCTAGTAATAAGGGTTTAATCCCAGCAGAACGTAAACTTCTAGCGGTTAGGCCATAACCGATAAAAAATAAGCACACCTTAAGCAGCTGTTTTGCACCCACAAAAATACTGTTATATAGACTACTAAACTGGGGAAGATAGTTACTGATAATGATGGCTAGCAAGTAGAACGCAATAAAGTATGGCAGCTTAAACTTACTTTCTTTTTCTTTAAATAAAAGTGCACTGATTAAGGCGACCGGGATGATCCATAGTGCTCTAGCTAGTTTAACAGTGGTTGCCACGCTTAATGCTTCATTACCATAGGCTGACGCAGCCCCTACCACCGAGGAAGTATCGTGAATAGCGATAGCGGCCCAATAGCCAAATTGCACTTGGTTTAAACCGACTAAATGGCCGATAAAAGGAAATAAAAACAAACCACAGGCGTTAAGGACGAATACCGTTGCTAATGCTAAAGATATCTGTTTACTCGTTGCGCCAATTGTCGGCGCGACAGCAGCAATAGCACTACCGCCACAGATGGCTGTGCCAGTTGAAATTAAATAGCCGGTCTTTTTTTCAATATTTAAATACTTTGCCAATAGGTAACCGAAAGATAAGGTTATGGCAATTGAACCAACGATTAAGACAAAACCTTTTTGGCTATATTCAATGGCTTGGTTAATCGAAATGCCAAAGCCAAGGCCAACAATAGACAGGGATAGCAAACTTTTGGTTATTTTCGCTAAGTTAAGGTTTTGTGGCTGGTAGCCACAATTGGCCAAACTCGCTCCAATTAGTAATGCTGTTGGTCCATTAATGATTGGTGTGAGTATTAGTACCGCGATGCCGATACAGATCCAGTCACTTCGTTGAAGAATTCTTATAGTGGTTAACATAGCTGCCCTCAAATAGTGACTTCATTATAAGTGTTTGAAGGCGACAAGGAATGGTTAATTACAAGCGGTATAAATTAAGTTTTTAATTTCATGTCATTGATTTTTAATGATTTAATGATTGGGTATCAGTAATATTGATTATTTAAATTAATATTATTCAATAAGTAATAACATGGCTACCGAAAGAGTATTTCTTCTTCAATTTGTGGACGCATTAATTCGGTGACACGCTTACCTTCGGCAATGGCTTCTTCAGCCCGATGAAAGTCCATAATACCGATATCACCCAATTTGGGAGAAACTAATATATCTGGCGGATCACCAGCCATGCGAGTACGCGTTAAACGTTCTTGCATAATGTTAATTGAGGTTGACATAACACCAATCATTCCCGGTGAGCGGTTGCCTGTGGGGAGTTTTAAATTGGCTATCATTGAATTCAAAAAGTCTTTTCCGCCACCTAATAAGCGCCAAAATGGTTGGCTCGGTTCGCTATTCGCCACGTCTTCTAGTAATTGGTTTTCCGATAGATCGATGCGGGTTTTGTCGCTATTTAAGTTAACAGCAATCACCACATCGGCACCCATGGCGCGACACAGTGAAACGGGGACAGGGTTGACCACAGCACCATCAACCAACCATTGCTTGTTTAGTCGATAAGGAGCCAATAAACCAGGCATCGCACAGGAGGAACGAACCGCATCGCGAATTTGACCTTTTTGTAACCAGATTTCCTTTCCCGATTCTAGTTCTGTAGCCACGGCTGCAAAGGGGATGGACAGTTGTTCAATGCGCTCGTTACCAATGTACTTTTCCGCCGCATTAAAAACTTTTTCACCGGTCAGTAAGCCTCCTCTTTTTAGAGAAAAGTCCATTAAGTTGAATACTTGCCAACTATTTAAACTATTAGCCCAGTCACTGAGTTTATCCAACCTTTGGCAGGCATAGGCTGCACCTACCAAGGAACCAATTGAACAGCCTGCTACCACGCTCGGTTGGATACCCATCTCTTTAAGTGCATTGATGACACCAATATGTGCCCAACCTCTTGCTGCACCACTACCTAGAGCGAGCCCCACCACCAGTTCACGGTTTTTTTCCACTGTGCATCCTGTCAAGTTGTATATTTATTTGACTTAGTGTTGCTGATTAGCTGTTGAGTTTCAATGCTTTTGCTGATGCCAGTTTGAGGGGATTAGAAAAATCGGCGCTTGAAATAGGATTAAACGATCATCGCTTAAAGACTGGATATATATCCAGTCTTTAAGGTAAGCTAAGCCCAGTTTAATGAAGGAGTAAGAGTTGTGATTGCGAGCATTAGAGGAATTATGGAAGAAAAATCCCCTCCCTATGTGTTAATTGATGTTGCTGGGGTCGGTTATGAAGTCCAATTGCCCATGAATTGCTTCTATCAACTACCTGAGCTGGGCGAGTCGGTTCGTTTACTCACCCACTTTATCGTTCGTGAAGACGCTCAGTTATTATATGGTTTTCATGACCATGCCTCTCGTTCGTTATTTCGAGAATTAATTAAAGTTAATGGGATCGGCCCTAAGGTGGCGTTGGCCATTCTCTCGGGGTTAAGTTGCGAGCAATTTGTTTCAGCAGTCAACCATGAAGATCTATCGAGTTTAGTAAAAGTGCCAGGCATTGGTAAAAAGACCGCCGAGCGCTTGTTAGTTGAAATGAAAGACCGTTTGAAAAATTGGAATATCGAACTGCCTCAGACGCCAATAAGTGATAGCCTATCGGCTCATGGTGATTTGCCGTTACAGCCGAGTATTGACCCTAAAGAAGAAGCAATAGCCGCTTTGGAGTCTTTAGGTTATAAAGCCAATCAGGCTGACAAGCTGGTGAAACAAGTTTGGACAAACGGAATGAGCAGTGAAGAACTCATTCGAGAAGCGCTGAAAGCCGCTCTGTAATTAAGGTTAGAAACAATGATTGAAGCAGACCGCTTGGTCGCCGCCACTGCGATTAGTGAAGAAGAATCGGTTGATCGTGCCATAAGGCCAAAAAAGTTAGCTGATTATACAGGCCAGCAGGCAGTTGTTGAACAGTTGGATATTTTTATTGAAGCAGCTCGCCGCCGTGATGATGCACTTGACCATCTACTTATTTTTGGCCCGCCAGGCTTAGGAAAAACCACCTTAGCGAATATTGTGGCTAACGAATTGAACGTAAATATTAAAACCACCTCCGGACCAGTATTAGAGAAAGCCGGTGACTTAGCAGCGTTGCTCACCAATCTAGAGCCCGGTGACGTGCTGTTTATTGACGAAATCCATCGGCTTAGTGCAGTAGTGGAAGAAGTGTTGTACCCAGCAATGGAAGACTATCAGCTGGATATTATGATTGGTGAAGGGCCCGCAGCTCGCTCAATCAAATTAGATTTACCCCCGTTTACCCTCATCGGCGCAACAACTCGAGCAGGCATGCTTACTTCTCCTTTACGCGACCGTTTTGGGATTGTGCAACGATTGGAGTTTTATAACACCAACGATCTTGCGGACATTGTGGCGCGGAGTGCGCATTATTTAAACTTACAGTTAGATGAGCAGGGTGCTTGGGAAGTGGCTAAGCGCTCTAGAGGAACACCGCGAATCGCCAATCGCTTGTTACGTAGGGTTCGTGACTATGCCGACGTTAAATTCGATGGCAAAGTAACTCAAGGCGTTGCTGAACAGGCGCTTGACTTATTAAATGTTGACAGCGCTGGTTTTGACTATATGGATAGCAAGTTATTAAAGGCAATTACCGAAACTTTCGCTGGTGGCCCGGTGGGCTTAGATAACCTTGCTGCAGCCATTGGTGAAGACAAAGAAACCATTGAAGATGTACTCGAACCTTTTTTAATTCAACAAGGTTACTTACAAAGAACACCGCGTGGTCGCATCGCTAGTGATAAAGCTTACCTCCACCTAGGTTTAGACTTGCCTAAGGCCTAAAATTACTGTCGCTAGGAGGCGACAGAAAGTGCAAAAAATTGGCTTAATGTGTTTAATTTTAAGCCGTTATTAAATTTTTCTCGGTCAATTATCTAAATTAATCCTTCAGAGTCTTAACCTTGAGCACTTGCCTGTGTATAGTTATTTGTCAGCGAAATACAAGGGTAGCTTAGATGGCAGTTATTACAGTTCGGGTTTATTACGAAGATACTGATGCGGGTGGCGTGGTATATCATGCTAATCACATTAAGTATTTCGAACGAGGCCGCACTGAGTTCCTGAGAAATCTTGGCTATCAGCAAGATCAGCTTATGCAGCAAGACATCTGTTTTGTGGTTCGCAGCCTTAATATCGACTATAAACGTCCCGCCTTGTTCAATCAGCTGCTTAGCGTAGAAACAACCATAAAAACGCTGAAGCGAGCGAGTATCGTATTTGAACAAGCCATTAAAGATACGGATCAGCAGCTGATCGCCCAAGGACAGGTTACCGTTGCTTGTGTCACTTTTTCTTCAATGAAGGCCACGGCCATTCCTACAAATCTAAAAGAGGATTTACTCGGTGCATTCTGATATGTCATTTATCGGCTTGTTTTGGCAGGCTAGCCTATTGGTTAAGTGTGTAATGTTATTGTTGGTGAGCATGTCTGTTTATTCATGGGCCATGATCATTAATCGCAATCAAATCTTAAAAAAGGCCAAAGTAGCCAGTGAGAACTTCGAACAGAAGTTTTGGTCGGGAGTCGACTTAAATAAGTTGTACCAAGAAAGTAATGCTAGGGCCGACCATTTACAGGGCATGGAGCAAATTTTCCATTCCGGCTTTAAAGAATACGTGCGTTTGCATAAAACTAGCGGTCGTAGCGCAGAAGCGGTAATGGACGGAACTTATCGCAGTATGCGGGTGTCGTTGTCGCGTCAAGTAGAAGGTTTGGAAAATCAGCTGCCAATGCTTGCTACCATTGGTTCAATTAGTCCCTATATTGGTTTGTTTGGTACAGTATGGGGGATCATGAATGCCTTCATCGCTTTGGGTGAAGTACAACAAGCTAGTTTAAATATGGTGGCACCAGGTATTGCTGAAGCCTTGATTGCTACAGCTATGGGCTTGTTTGCCGCCATTCCTGCGGTTATCGCCTTTAACCGTTTTTCCACTAAAGTCGCCAAACTTGAACATGACTATGCCAACTTTATGGAAGAGTTTTCCAGTATTTTGCATCGTCAAACCCACAGTAACAGTAACGCATAGGTTTTAAGGTGAACTATTATCAACGTCCCAAGCGGCGTTTAGTCGCAGAAATTAATGTCGTGCCTTACATCGACGTGATGTTGGTATTGCTGATTATCTTTATGGTGACCGCACCATTGATAACCCAAGGGGTAAAAGTAGATTTACCTCAAGCCTCGGCAGAACCGATGCCAGAAGATAGCAAGCCGCCACTGGTGGCTACTGTTACAGAGGGTGGCCAGTACTATTTGGATACTGGAGAAGAAGGTAATTCCTCAGATCAAGCTCTTTCGGGGGATGATTTACAAGCAGTGGTGATGGCCCATTTGCAATTAGATCCGCAATTGCCTGTGGTGGTACGCGGTGACAAAAATGTGCGCTATGAACAGGTGATTAACTTAATGGTACTGCTGCAAAGCGCAGGTGTGCCTTCTGTTGGTTTGATGACTCAGCCAGATGATAATTAGTTGGGAATAGCATTGAAGTCGCCATTTAGCCTATCCATCATTATTTCTATATTGCTGCATGCAGTTTTGTTTGTTGCCTTGGTATGGTCGGTGGATTTTGAGCGGGTTAAATTAGAACCCACACCCAGTTCACCGATTATTCAAGCCACTGCGGTAGATATTGATCAGGTAAGTCAACAGGTTGAGCGGATCAAGCAGCAACAGCAGCAGAAAGCCGATGAGCAGCGCAAGCGCATTGAACAGGCAGAAAAAGACGCTGAACAAGCGCGTAAAAAACGCTTAACTGAAGAACGTAAAATTAAACAATTAGAATTGGAAAAGCGTCAACAAGAAGAAGCCAAGCGTAAAGCTGAAGAGCAGGCGAGGCGGGCCCGAGAAAAGCAAAAACTAGAACAAGAGAAGGCCGCGCGTGCCGAAGCTGCTCGTGTGCAAAAGGAACAACAGCGTAAAGTGGCTGAAAAAGCGGCCGCGGCTGCTGAAGCAGAACGATTGCGAAAACTGGAACAGCAGAAGCAAGCGGAAGAAGCAGCAAAGAGGGCCGAAGAAGCTGCACGTAAAGCTGAACAAGAGCGGGTTCGTAAAGAACAAGAGGCTCGAGCCGCGGAGGAGCTGGCTGCTAAACAAGAAGCTGAGCGCAAGCGTCAAGCCGAAATAGCGCGCCAAGAAGCTGAGTTTGAGCGTCAGATGCAAGCTGAAATGGCGGCAGAAGCAAATGCACGTCATCAGCGCCAAGTATTAGGTGAGCTGGAAAAGTATCGAGCCTTGATTGTGTCAACTATTCAGCGCCACTGGCTTACCGAGCCCAGTATGATGGGTAAGCAATGCCAAATTCAGTTGACTTTGGCATCGAATGGCTTTGTTACACGAATTGGTGATGGCAAAGGTGATGCTGCTGTTTGTGAATCAGCCACGCGGGCTATCCGCAAGGCGGTTAGCCTACCAGTATCGGATGATCCTGATGTGTTCGCCAAATTAAAAAATATTACATTAACTCTTAAACCGGAATAGCTGTGATGATGAAAAATTTCCTGATAAGTGTAAGCCTGTTATTTGCATTTATGAACGTTGCTCAAGCTAACCTCGAAATTGTGATTACAGAAGGGGTGGATAGCGCCCGACCTGTGGGGGTGGTGCCATTTCAGTGGGATGGCCACGGTGAAGTACCGCTTGATTTGGCTAAAGTCGTGGCTGATGATTTGCGCCGCTCCGGTAAGTTTAATCCGGTGGCGATAAGTGAGATGCCGCAAACACCGCAACAAGTCGATCAAGTCGATTATGACGCGTGGGCTGCCTTAGGAGTGGAAGCGGTATTGCTAGGAAAAGTAGAAGCCTTAGAAAGTGGTCAATATCGTGTAAGTTACACCCTTGTGGATGTACTCAGGGGCCAAGTTACCGCGGGTAATAAACAAGAGTTAAAAGATGGCCAACTGGTAGTGAGTAATGATCACATCCTGCTTGACCGCTTTAAAAGTGTCGCCAAGGTGCAGTTGCGGCAGATGGCCCACCTGATTTCCGACCGTGTATACCAATCATTAACTGGCGAGCGGGGGGCATTCTTAACGCGTATCGCCTATGTTGTGGTAGATGAAAAGGCAGAGTTGCGTTACCAACTTAGGGTAGCTGATTATGATGGCTACAGTGAACAAACTGTATTACGTTCATCGCAGCCGATAATGTCACCTTCATGGTCACCAGACGGAAGTAAATTAGCTTACGTCAGCTTCGAAAATAATAAGTCAGAAATAATTATCCATACCATACGTGGTGCTGAAGCAGGCAAACGAGAGGTGTTAAGTTCGTTCTCCGGAATTAACGGAGCACCAGATTGGTCGCCAGATGGTAAGCGTTTAGCAATCGTTTTATCTAAAGATGGTCAGCCTGATATTTATGTTATAGATATTACTAGTAAAAAGCTTAGTCGTGTAACCAAAAGCCGCCGTATCGATACCGAACCCACTTGGTTACCCAGTGGTAATGAGTTGTTGTTCTCTTCAGAGCGCGGCGGTAAACCGCAAATCTATAAAGTAAATCTAGATAGCAAAAAAATTAACCGTGTAACCTGGGAAGGTGGGATGAATTTAGGGGGTGCGGTAACTCCCGACGGTTCAGCCTTGGTTATGGTGAGTCGAGTTAATGGCCAATATCGAATTGCTCGTCAGGATTTAGATAGTGGCTATGTGCAAGTCTTAACTCGTACTCAGCTTGATGAATCACCCACAGTTGCTCCGAATGGCAGTATGATTATGTACAGCACGGTAGCAGGTGGGCGTAAAGTATTGGCTTTAGTTTCCATGGATGGTCGATTTAAAGCTACCTTACCCGCCAAAGAGGGCAGTGTTAGGGCCCCAGCGTGGTCACCCTTTTTAAACTAATTAAACACTATGTGATCATAAGGAATCCATAATGCAATTTGAACGACTATTAAAAACACTTTTTCTAGGGCTAGCGTTAACAGGTTTAGCTGCTTGTAGTTCTAATAACACAAGCGATAGCGAAGTTACTGATGCCGGTCAAACGGGCGCTGAAGTTGTTGGAGGCGAGACAGGAAATCAACAAAATGCCGGTGGGGTTGAAGTTGGCGGTGTTGATCCTGTGCTAAGCATTGAAGAACAAGAGCGACAAAAAGCGGCGGAACTGCGTCAAAGCCAAGTAGTTTATTTTGAGTTTGACCGTACAGATATTCGAGACGAATTTGCAGAGATCCTTGAGGCTCACGCGAGCTATTTAAGAGATAATCCATCTGTTTCTGTATTAGTCGAAGGCCACACTGATGAAAAAGGTACGCCAGAGTACAATATTGCCCTAGGTGAGCGTCGTGGGAAGGCTGTGGCTAAATATTTACAAAGTTTAGGTGTGTTAGCAGCACAGATTTCAATTGTTAGTTACGGTGAAGAAAAGCCGGTAGATAGCGCACATACTGAAGCCGCTATGGCCAAAAATCGTCGTGCTGTGTTAGTTTATTAATACGCTAAATCAGATAGAGTCATTTATGAAATTTAATATGATTACGGCTACTATGGTAGCCGTTTTATTGTCGATGAAGGTATATGCGGCAGCTCCTGTAGAGGACGCTTCCGTAGCCAGTGCCCCAGTCGCTGGATTGTCTAGCAGTGGCTTAAACTTAGAGCAACGTATTGAGCGCTTAGAAAGAATGTTGCAAGCGCGAAATCAAGTTCAGTTGGATCTGCAAAACCAAGTAGATGATATGTCTGATAGTGTATCCACTATGCTAGGGCAGTTGGAGCAAAGCAATTACCAAATCCAACAAATGATAGAACGTCAACGAGAACTTTATCAAGAGATGGATAGGCGCTTTTCCCAAATACAAGCTTCCAGTCGCAATACCAGTACAGCTAAAGCTGAAGTGTCTAGCACTACTTCTGCAAACGAGAACCAAGCTTATGAGGCTGCTGTAGCGTTGGTGATGGAGCAAAAGGACTATGATGCTGCTATTCCAGCTTTTGAAAGCTTTATTCAACAATTTCCCCAATCCAGTTATGCTCCCAATGCCCATTATTGGTTAGGTCAACTACAATATACTCGAGGACAACGTAAACAAGCTTCGCAACAATTCAATAAAGTTGTTAACGACTATCCGCAATCTAATAAGGTGGCTGAGTCATTGTTAAAATTAGGTATCATTGCTCAGTTTCAAAATAACAATGCCGAAGCTAGAGCTTTATTTAATCGGGTGCTTGAACAGTATCCAAATAGCGCAGCTGCGGGTTTGGCTAAGACGCGTTTAACTCAGCTTTAATCCAATAAAAGACAAATAAAGTGCAGTAAATTCAAAATTCTGTACAAACATGAAGCGGGTTGCTTATTTGCTGAACGCTTGAAAAAAAAGATTCAAATTACTATTGCACAACAGCCTTAAATCCGTATCATAGGCCGCCGTTGAGTCGGGCTAATTGCAATAGCAAATAACTAAGGCTCAACAGAAGTGCAAAATGGGTTGTTAGCTCAGTTGGTAGAGCAGTTGACTTTTAATCAATTGGTCGAAGGTTCAAATCCTTCACAACCCACCAAATTTTGTATCTTTAGTGTGATTGTTAAATGGGTTGTTAGCTCAGTTGGTAGAGCAGTTGACTTTTAATCAATTGGTCGAAGGTTCAAATCCTTCACAACCCACCAATTATCACCACCTTTAGTGGGTCGTTAGCTCAGTTGGTAGAGCAGTTGACTTTTAATCAATTGGTCGAAGGTTCAAATCCTTCACGAC
>QGCX01000042.1_pt1 | contig 38553 bp, 33 predicted proteins | sample 4708031 | NCBI WGS metagenome assembly QGCX01 (sample SAMN08941163, study PRJNA450518) | Sediment metagenome, whole genome shotgun sequencing project. | reverse complement strand
GTAACAAGGCTTTAACCCCGCCAATATCAACACCGTTATTTACTATAGAAAGAAGCATCGGGCTTGTTCAACACCCGAATAAGGTGTCGGCTGCGCGACACCTATTCTTATTTGTTATACGTTTAGGAGTCACGCTTTTCAATTGCCTCTAAAGCACCAGACGGTAGTGCATCGTAAAGTGCTTTTACTTCATTCGGGCGCGTAATTCTGTCATGCACAATTAAGTTAATTAGCTTAAAAAGTGAATGAGCTATTTCAGGACTATCGTCTAAATCTATTTCGCCCGGATGAACCGCGTTGTTACCTACGACACGACAAATATCTAGAGATTGCTGAATTAGCGGTGGTAGACCTTGTTTAACTAGTTCAGCAATATCTGCATTAATGTTTTTACCTGCTTGCCCAAACTCAATCATCAACTGTTGAAGGCAAAGCCTAAGCAAAGCTGCTGCACCCTTAGGTGATACACCAACGACATCTCTAGCTTCTATAAATATTTTTTTGCAGCTATCCGGCATGTCTGATGCAGGTAACTCCACAGATCCTGTGCTAGGAATAAGCATGCGCTGCTCATTCCAATATGCAACCTCGTCACAATGAGCACACCTGCTAATGCTTAAATCAGTGTCAAAGCGTGTTTGCCATAAAGCATAATAGCAATCAGCCCAAGACTGACTGGCATATACACCGCAATAAGGGCAATTGAATTCTTCTTTTTTATACTCTGGTGAATAATGTGTCATAACTTCCCTTTACGTATAACAGTGTATTACCCGGAACTCTCGTTAAACCCCAGCCATTTTTATCTAGGTAAAACTCATTCCAAGTGAAATTACTTAACAATGACAATAACTTACCAGCAAAAGTCGCAGTTTTACAGCGCTTATTGATAAAAGACAAAGCGAGAATAGATTTACCGCGCCAGATTTTGGCGCGGTAAATTTAATGGCACCTACAACAAAACCCGTAAATTCATAAAGTTATAAAAACAGGCAAAAACAAAGCGAGAACAATTTAGGCCTTTTAAGGCTCGCTTTGTCGCACCTTATCTCTAGTCCTTTTAATACTGTATTAATAGTTGGTGTTGTCAGCAGGACTCAAGTCGCTAGATGAGCGCTCATTGACTTTGGCTCAAGCGCAAGCTGAGCCTTAAATAACTGGGGATGAAATTAACGAAAGTGCTTTGGCCTTTAGGAGAGGTGTTAAACAGGTTTATTTGGCAAGCTTAGGCTGTTTGCTTAAGGCGGCTTTAAGCAAAATAAAGCCAAGCAGTAAGCTTAGCCATAGGGTGATGGCGTTGAGTAATTCGAAGCGCCAGTGGTGTAGATTGATGGCGTGCACTTGCAGGCTAATATCGGCGGCCAGTATCACTAATAGCCCCCACAGTTGTATTTTCTCTGAAACCTTGGCCCATAAGCGGGGAAGTAGCAGTCGAGTCAGTGGCAGGGCACCCATGGCCAGCCCTAAATAAAACCAGCGATGCTCGGGGTAGAGTAGGCTTAAAATGTTTGCTCCAGTTTGCCGAGAGCTGGCCGCTATGGCAAATAGCAACCAGGTTCGGCTGAGTAGCGCACAAGTGAATAGTACGCTGGTTTGGTTGGCAAATAGCATGGTTTATTGAAGTTCGGGCAAGGCCGCTTCTTCACCAGCCGCCTCTGGCAAGGCGCTGGTTTCGCTTAGCTGTAGGCTTTGTTCTTGAACAACGTCGCTTGGCTGTTCCAATAATTCAGCTTGTGTTTCCGCTTCAGGGCTGCGACGAATTTGCACCAACATACCCATTAGCGGGTGATCGAAGTAGTGAATTTCGCCAGAGCGCACGCGGCGTTTTTGGTCGAACTTAAAGCTGTGTAGTTGCTCAACGGTATGAAACTCTTTAACTAAAGTACCTTGCTCCGATGTTTGCATATCGGGAGTGACAACCACCACCGCTGGGTTTTCTTCGTTTGGATTAACTACATCGGCTACCACTACGTCGGCTGGAATACTCAATTGCTCAGAGCTTTCGTTTGTCTGCGCTTCGGCTGCGGCTACAGGCTCTGGTGTTAACGCTTGTTCCACTTCTACTGGGCGTTTAAGAATAAACTCACTTTCTATATACAGGTAGTGTTGAAGGTAAACACGAAAACCACCTTCAAGCTCCCATAGGGCGCTTGGCGCTGGGGCGGTTTGTTCTGTTGCTGCCTCTTCTAAGTCAAACAAAGACACGTTTTCTGCGCTTAAATCTATTGCTTCGTCGGCGGTTTGCGGCGGACCAGCAGAAAGTAACTGACCATCGCTGTTAAAGCGGGTCGAGAAATCCTGACCTGCTTGCACGGTATAGTGCTTAGCGCGGTTGCGCGGAGCAACCACTTCTCGCCAGCCAATATGTAGTAGTGGAGTAAAGGCGGCGTGTTGTTGTAGTTTTGCAAACTCATCACTGAGTTCTAATTGTGATTTGCTGAGAATGCTTCTTCGAGTAGTGCCACTAACTGGCCAGCCTCTGCCATCAATGGTGACGGGTAGTTGATCAAACCTTGGGCTAACACAAGGTTGTTCACAGGCAAATAAAGGGCCTAACAGCGGTTCGCTGGTATTCACACTAAGTTGCTGCGGCTGGGGCCAATATTCTTGAGAGCTTGCCACATCGACGTTGCGTTTAAAGAAAATGACCTCAACATCAAACCAGCGAGGTTCTTCGGCAAAACTGGGGATGCTGGTTAGGGTGATAGCGGCCAAGCTGCAGAATTGTAGGGCATTTTTAAGAATTAGACGCATTGGCAGTAAATTGCTCCAATAATGATTCAATAAGGCTTAATCGTTGTTCTGGGCTGTCGCTAGGCACGGCAAATTTGAGTTTATTTGCACCTTCTAAACGATAGATAGCTGGTTGTGATTGTAACAGGCTTACTAGGAAAGCGGCATTAACTTTTGTTGATTCCGCAAACTCGACCACGCCCCCTTTGGGGCCCGCCTCGATACGTTTAATCCCCAAATGCTCGGCGGCAATCTTAAATTTTTGCACCTCAAACAGGTTTTTAGCCTGCTCTGGCAGTAAGCCAAAGCGGTCAATCAACTCCACTTGTAGTTCGCGCATTTCTGCCTGTTCGCCGCAGTTAGCAATGCGTTTATACATGGTTAAACGGGTAGTGACGTCGAAGATGTAGTCGTCGGGCAACAGCGCTGGAATACGCAGTTCTACTTCTGCTTGCTCGCTTTGACTTAAATCCCAGTTAAGATCTTGCCCATTTTTTAAGGCATTGACCGCGCGGTCGAGCATTTCCATATACAGGGTGAAACCCACGGCTTCAATTTGACCGCTTTGGTCATCACCGAGTAGTTCACCCGCTCCGCGAATTTCTAAGTCGTGGGTGGCTAAGGTAAAGCCTGCGCCTAAATCTTCTAGTTGAGCAATGGCGTCTAAGCGTTTTACCGCATCTTTAGTAATCAGCTTGGGCGGCGGGGTGAGCAGGTAAGCATAAGCTTGGTGATGTGAGCGGCCAACTCGACCTCTAAGCTGGTGTAATTGCGCTAAACCAAAGTTGTCGGCGCGGTTGATAATAATAGTATTGGCACTGGAGATATCGATGCCAGTTTCAATAATGGTGGTACACACCAATACATTAAAACGTTGGTGATGGAAGTCACTCATGATTCGCTCAAGCTCTCGCTCGCGCATTTGCCCGTGCGCAACGGTAATGCGGGCCTGAGGTAACCACTCGCTCAGCTCTTGAGCCACCCGGTCAATGGTTTCCACTTTATTGTGTAGAAAATACACTTGACCACCGCGCATTACTTCACGGCTAATTGCTTCTTTAATTAGCGCAGGTTCATGTTGGCGAACAAAGGTTTTTACCGCTAGGCGCTTGGCCGGTGGCGTGGCAATAATCGATAGATCTCGCATGCCACTCATCGCCATATTTAGCGTTCTCGGAATAGGTGTAGCGGTTAGCGTGAGAATATCCACGTTGGCGCGCATCGCTTTAATTTGTTCTTTTTGCCGCACCCCAAAGCGATGTTCTTCATCAATGACCAGCAGCCCCAAATTGGCAAATTGCAATTCTTTACTCAGCAATTTGTGAGTACCAATGATGATGTCAATTTTGCCAGCCTTAACATCGTTAATAATGTGCGTTTGCTCTTTAGCGGTTTTAAAGCGCGATAGCGCTGCTACTTCAATCGGCCAATTGGCAAAGCGGTCACAAAAGTTGTCATAGTGCTGTTGTGCTAGCAGCGTGGTAGGCACTAACACCGCTACTTGTTTGCCAGCATTTACCGCCACAAACGCCGCTCGCATGGCCACTTCGGTTTTACCAAAACCTACATCACCACAGACTAGGCGATCCATGGCATTGGGCGCTTGCATATCGCTAAGTGTGGCCTGAATGGCTTGCTGCTGATCGTCGGTTTCTTCAAAGGGGAAGTCGGCGGCAAATTGTTGGTACGCCGTATCATCCATTTGATAAGCAAAGCCCGGTTTGGCGGCGCGTTTGGCGTAAACTTCTAGCAGCTCGGCGGCCACGTCACGGATTTTTTCTGCCGCTCTTTGCTTGGCTTTTTGCCACTGGTCGTTGCCCAGCTTATGCAGCGGTGCGGTTTCATCGTTGGCGCCAGAGTAGCGGCTAATCAAATGCAGGGCATTAACCGGCACGTACAGTTTGGCTTGGTTGGCATATTCCAAGCTAAGAAATTCGGTTTTAATGCCGCCATTTTCAAAGCTAGTCAGGCCTTGATAACGACCAATGCCGTGTTCTATATGTACCACTGGCTGGCCGATGCTGAGTTCCGCCAAGTTACGGATCAGCACATCGGGGTTAAGGGTTTTATTGGAAGCCTTACGCTGTTTGGCTCTTACCTTGTCACCGAGTAAGTCAACTTCGGTAATGATTTGCAGCTGTGGCTGGTTAAGTTCAAAGCCCTTCTCTAAAGGGGCTACTACCATGGCTAGCGGTTGTTCGCTATTAATAAAGTCGTTCAGCGTAGCGTAATCTTTTAGCTTTAGTTTTAGCGGGCTGAGCAGGTTTTTAAGCGCTTCGCGGCGGCCTTCGGTTTCGGCAATAAAACAGGTTTTAAGCTTGGGGTGATGCTCAAGATAGTGACTTAAGGCTTGCAGTGGCAGATTTAAACGATGGTTAACGGTTAAATCGGGCAGCGCATGCGCCTCTAGATTTAGTTTACCTTGACTATTTCTAGCAGGGCCCTTGTGCAATTTGACGCTAGCAAACAGTTTTAGCTCCTTTAAGCACTGCTCGGTGCTTTGATAGAGCTCGTCTGGAGGCAGTATTGGTCTGGCTTTATCATGGCGGCGGTTTTCGTAGCGCTGGCTGAGTTCATGCCAAAACTGTCGCCCGGCCTGATCTAAATCACCCACCTTAATGACCACGGTATTGGGCGCTAATTGGTCACTGAGGCTTTCGGTGTGGGTATGAAATAAGGGCAAATAATATTCAATACCCGCAGGCATAATGCCTTTGGAAACCTGTTGGTAAATTGAGCCTGCATCGCGGCTCGGATCAAAGCGATCCCGCCACTGCTGGCGAAAGGTTTCTATGCCGCTGCTATCGGTAGGAAACTCGTGAGCAGGCAGCAAGGTAATGCTTTGTTGTTGGTCCGAACTGCGTTGGGTGTCGGGGTCAAATTGACGAATGCTATCTAACTCGTCATCGAAAAAGTCCAAACGATAGGGCTGCTCGCTGCCCATGGGGAATAGATCTAACAGGCTGCCGCGTAAGGCGAATTCGCCGTGTTCCATTACCTGATCAACATGCTGATAGCCTGCATTCACTAAGCGTTCTTTAAAAGCGGCCAAGTTTAGGCTTTGACCAACTTTGAGTTGCAAGCTGTGTTTAGCTAAAAACTCGGCTGGGGCGCAGCGCTGCAGCCAGGTAGCCATGGGAGCAATCAACACACTGTTGCGGTCTTGACTTAATTGGTTAAGGCTTAAAATCCGTTGCGATACGATATCTTGATGAGGAGAAAAGTTATCGTAGGGCAGGGTTTCCCAATCGGGTAGCAAGTGCAAAGCGCGGCTGGGGTTAAGCCCATTCACTTCACGCTCAATTTGCAAGGCGCTACGAGTATCTTCAGTTAAAATGACAATCGGTGCGTCAAGCTGGCCAATGTACTGTTGAATAACCAAAGCCAAGGCACTGCCTGGCAGGTTGCTGACTTGCTTGTTGTCGCCCACAGAGGTCGGGCAGGGTAAATTTAGTAACACAGAAAACTCTTATTTATCGGATTGTTGTCGAGCGTCTGCTCGAGCTTTTAGTTGCTGACTCTGCACATGCAGGCTGGCTCTTACTAGGGCTTCAATATCTTCTTCGCGGATCCAGCTATAACTGATTTCCAATAGATGTTCTTTACTGTGAGTCAGTGCTTCACTGTGTTTGACTTCGCCATAACAAAACACGGCACTAGACTCTTCAGGCAAGAAAATCTTTAGCCGTAAGGCTTGGCCTTTAGCTAGGGCTTGTGGCCAAACACAGTGGATCTCAGAACCACCAAATAACTGGCTGATGGTACGATGTTCCGGGCTATCTTGCTGGGCTAAAACATAGCTTAAAACACGATTAAGTTTTTGTTCTTGGTTTTGTAAGTAAATAAATAATTGTTCACCCGCTTCACCTAGCTGTTTCAGTGCGCGTAGACCAATTAAAGACTGCTGTGAGCCGTTGGCCAGAATAAACGGTTCAGGAATACTGGCTTCAAACTCGGCGTGCGATTGAGGCAAGGCAGCTTGGTCAATCACTTCGACATTGACGTTGAGTTGGTGAGATACACTAAAATATTGTTTTTCTTGCATATTTTCCTACAAGCGCCTAACGGCGAGTGACAAATAACCATGCTTTAAAGCGTAGTTGAAGGCGAAATTACAACAAGTTGAGCAACTGATTGCAAATATACTGATTATCTTTGATTTTTATGTGATTAAGCAAGCTATGTTACTTGTTGCTGTGCAGGTCGCACGGTATGATTAGCGCGTTTTTAAAAGCTTAGGGATGTCCGTTGCTTCGATGAAATTGATTGGCTTTATAGCATGGCGGTTCTCACGCGGAGCCAAACAGCAACGTTTTGCGTCGTTTGTCAGTTGGTTTTCTACACTGGGGATTACCCTAGGTGTGGCTGCTTTAATTACCGTTATTTCGGTAATGAATGGTTTTGAGCAGCAATTAAAGCAACGCATACTTAACCTCGTTCCTCATCTTACTTTGGCTGTCGAACAGCCGATCCCCCCGCAGTTAGCTGACTATGCCCACTCACCTTTGGTGCTTAGCGAAGTCGTGTTGCAAAGTACCTCCAACTTGCATGCCGCGATGATGCAAGGCATTGATGTGGATGCTCAAGCTGATGCTAAGTTGCTTCGGGAGAAAATGCTAATCGGCGATTTAGATGCTCTGCAACCGGGCAGTTATAAAGTAGTAATTGGCATTGGTGTAGCCAATGCCTTGGGCGTACGCCTAGGCGATAACATTCGTTTATTAGCCACCGATCGTTTGGTATATACCCCGCTAGGGGAAATGCCATCACAGCGTAATTTTCAGGTTGCCGGTATTTTTGAGTTTGCCGCCGAAGTGGATAAGCAATTTATATTGGTTAATCAACAAGACAGCGCTAGGCTACTACGTTCACCTTTATCAAAGGTGAGTCAGCAGCGAATTTACTTAGACGACCCGTTTGACATCGAAACCATCGCCGCTAACTTGCACGAGACTGGCACAAACTTTCAGGATTGGCGTCGCTTCTATGGAGAACTGTTTGCTGCCGTTAAAATGGAAAAGAACATGATGGGGATGTTGTTTTGCCTAATTATTGCAGTGGCTGCTTTTAACATTTTGTCCAGCCTAGTGATGATGGTCGGTGAGAAACGCAGCGACGTCGCTATTTTGCAAACTTTAGGCTTATCGCGTGTACGGGTTGTGATGGTTTTTGTTACCCAAGGGGCGTGGAGTGGTTGTGTTGGAGCAGCCGTCGGTGCCTTAAGTGGTTATGCCTTAAGTACTCACATTAATCCGGTAATGTCTGCTCTGGGCTTAAACTTTGCCGCAAACTTTGGCGGCGCAGGCTTACCTGTGGTGCTGCGCAGCGAGCAGGTATTACTGATTACAGCTACTGCGATGTTGCTGAGCATTGTGGCAACCATTTATCCGGCTTGGCAGGCCAGTAAAATTCATCCAGCAGAGGCACTTCGATATGAGTGAGCAACGCGCTCAGCCCGTATTAGCGGCAAGTAATATTAGTAAAACTTACCAAGATGGCAAGCAGTTGACAGAAGTGTTGCATGGCGTTGACTTCGCGGTTCAGCCCGGTGAGGCCGTGGCCATTGTTGGTAGTTCCGGTTCAGGTAAAAGTACCTTGTTGCATATTCTTGGCGGCTTAGATGATGCCAATCAAGGCGAAGTGAGTATCGATGGGCAAAGTATTGCGGGATTAAGCAGTAAACAGTTAGCTAAGTTACGTAACCAAAAACTTGGTTTTATTTATCAATTCCACCATCTTTTGGGGGAGTTTTCAGCCTTAGAAAATGTGGCTATGCCTTTATTGATAGCAGGAGTAGCTAAGCAACAAGCATATCAAAAGGCACAAGCCTTGCTCGAACGAGTGGGACTAGGCCATCGATTAAAACATCGACCCGCGGAACTTTCAGGGGGCGAGCGCCAACGCACCGCGATTGCTCGTGCTTTGGTTAATCAACCAAGATTAGTATTGGCTGATGAGCCAACGGGAAATTTAGATAGTCATAGTACCGAGTCGATTTACCAGCTTATTTTAGAGCTTAACCATGATTTAAATACCGCTTTTGTAGTGGTGACGCATGACTTGGCCTTAGCCGCGAAATTCTCTCGTCAAGCTCACATGCAAGACGGCCATTTTGTGACAAAGGCAAATTAACATGCGCTTGCCTTTATCTTGTTTTATTGGCTTGCGTTATCACCGCGCTAATAATAGTAATGGTTTTATTTCATTTATCTCGGCCTCTTCCACTTTGGGTATTGTATTAGGTGTGGCGGTGTTGATTATTGGTTTGTCGGTGATGAACGGCTTTGAGCGAGAACTACGGGAACGCTTTTTAGCCATTGTGAGTCACGGAGAGCTTGAAGCCGTTAACCCTCCTTTAGCGGATCATCAACATTTACTTGATGCTACGCGCGCTGAGCCCCACGTACTAGGTGCTGCGGCTTATATTCAATTTAGCGCTTTGATCCAAAAGGGTAAAAAGATGAAAGCGATGGCGCTGAAGGGGATTGATCCTGAAAGTGAAAAAACGGTCACCAGTTTACATCAGTATGTGGGGGATATGGCTTGGCAAGCATTGGCAAAGAATCAAGCTCAAATAGTCTTGGGAGCTGGCATCGCTAAACATTTAGGTATCTCTATTGGTGAGCAAGTGACGCTACTGCTGCCCAAGCCACAGCAGCAACATTTAAGCTCGCCGCAACGGGTACGAGTCAAAGTGGTTGGCTTGATGCAAGCTGGTGGGCAACTGGATAACCAATTAGGTTTTATTAACTTGGCTTATGCACAGCAACTTAGCCAATGGAAAAATGGCGTAACTGGAATAAGCCTGAAAGTCGACCAACCTTTATTCGCCGACGACATTGTGCGCTCGGTGGCTAAAACCTTTCCACAGCTGGTGTTTATTAAAAGTTGGATGCGCCAGTACGGCTATTTGTATCAAGATATTCAACTAGTCCGTACCATTATGTATGCGATTATGTTGTTGATAGTGGCCGTGGCTAGCTTCAACATTGTGTCTACACTTATTTTGGCGGTGAGTGAGAAGCGCGGAGATATTGCCATCTTAAAAACCATGGGGGCATCCGATGCCACACTGTTGCGAAGTTTTATTGTTTATGGCTCATATAATGGCATCTTAGGTTGTCTTTGGGGGGCTATCTTTGGGGTGCTGGGAAGTTTGGGTTTACCCAAGTTAGCGGGCCTGTTAGAGCGGGCTTTAGGTCATAGTTTGTTGTCTGCCGACATCTATTTCATCGATTTCTTGCCAACCAAGTTGCTCTGGAGTGATGTGTTTGTAGTGGTGCTGGCTGCATTAATGTTAAGTGTGTTGGCAACTATATGGCCAGCATGGCAGGCAACAAGAGTTAAACCCGCTCAAGAGCTGGGCTAAATAAATTACCTGTAAATAAAAAAGGAGCCAGTTGGCTCCTTTTTTATGCATAGGTTTGACTAACGACGCTTGCGGTAACGCCGCCTAACGGAGTAACGCCACAAGGCATTAATCGCAAAGTAGCCGCATATAGAAAAGAATATACCGCAAATTAAACTACCCAATAAAAATGAGGGGCCAACGGTGGCGATAAGGTGTTCTATGCCTTGCCATGAAAATTCAATATGTACTTGGGTAATGGGTTTTCTCAGCATTGAGGCGCCAACCAGATAACATAAATAAAAAATTGCTGGGATAGTGAGAGGGTTGGAAACCCAGACCAATGCAACTGCCAGTGGCAGATTGACCTTAAATAGAATTGCTAACGCCGCTGCAATAATCATTTGCGAAGGCAGTGGAATAAATGCAACAAATAAACCTATGGCAAATGCACCGGCAGCAGAGCGACGATTCAAATGCCATAAATTAGGGTTGTGTAGCCATTCGCCAAAGAACTTAAGATGTTTGCTGGCTTTCAAATCTTCAGTCTTCGGAATAAATCGTTGTATCGTTTTTTTTGGCATATAGTTTAGTTACTGATAAAAAACTTTTTATGGCATATGAACGTCTTTTTACTAGCCAGTCTGCTAGCAATGACTTCGTCGTTAGTCTGGCCAAGTTTGCTTAGCCTGCCACTTCTATATGTTAGCGTTGTTGCACTGGTGGCTTTACTGTGGAAAAGAAAGCTATGGGCTGCTGGCTTCATATTTGGGCTATTTTGGATTGGATCACATGGCATATATTATCAGTCATGGTTGCTTGCTATCCAACAAAAAACGGCCAACTCTAGCATAATTGGTGAAGTCTTGGCAGTTGATAATAATCAATATTGGCAAAAAGTCACTTTAGAAATAGCTCAAGTAAATGCAAACCATAGTATAGCGTGGTGGAAACCTAAACTAATTTTATATTCTACGATTAAACCACAATCAAGCTTACTGCAAGTCGGCCAAGTAATTGATGGAACCGCCAAGCTCAAACCATCTTATGCGAGTGTCAATCCTGCTGGCTTTGATTATGCCAGATGGCTGTTATCAAAAAATATTGTAGGGCGTGGCAGTTTGCTTGCCTTTCAAGTGAAGCAACCCGGTAAGAGTTGGCGAGAGCTCAAAATACAGTATCTAACGCAGCGCTTACGCCCTTACCAACACGCGGGTGAGATCTTGGCTCTGATATTGGGGGACAAGCGCTTGTTAAGTGACTCGCGGATCAGTCTCTATCAACGAGCGGGTTTGGGTCATCTATTTGTTCTATCTGGATTACACCTCGGTATAGCGGCTTTTTGGTCGTGGTTATTGTTTCGGGGTATTTGTGGTGGATTAAAGCTTCGCTCTGAATCTCTTCCTATGATTCTCAGTTTGTTCAGTTGTTTGTTCTATTGTTGGCTTGCTAATTGGCCGTTGTCGATGATGCGCGCTTGGTTAATGTATGGGTGTTTTGTGCTGTTCTATTTGGCGGGTGAACGGCGTCGACCCAGCAGTGCTGTATTGCTAAGTGCTTTTATTATTTTGTTGCTATGGCCGTTTAGCCTATATAACAACGGATTTTGGTTATCTTACATAGCCGTTAGTGTCGTGTTACTTTGCTTATGGTGGGGAAGCCACAGCAAATTGCAAAGCCTTATTGTCATTCAGTTTGCGATAGGTTTAGTGATGTTGCCAGTACAGGTGATGATGTTTGGAGTGGTGCCCAGCCTTGCGCTGCTACTTAACCTTGTGGCGGTGCCGCTGTTTAGCTCTCTGTTAGTTCCTTGTAGTTTGCTATTGGGAGTTATGAGTGCAACGCCTTGCTTTGAGGTATTAGCTGGCATTACTGATGGTCTTTTTCATTGGCTGCATCGTGGTATAGTATATTTTGAATCCCAACAAGCGCTTAGTTTTAACAGTCCGGCACTGTTAGCTGGATTACTGTTGCTCATTCCTAGTATTTGTTTGGCTTTATCTGTTCTGCCTAAGCCCGCTTCTCGAGCGTTTTTGTTGGCTTTGCTATTATTCCCCTCAATGCTTAGCCAGCGTCATTCGGCTCAATCTTGGCAGGTGTATGTGTTAGATGTGGGTCAAGGTTTAGCGGTGGTAGTGGTGCATCAAGGCGAGGCACTCATTTATGATACTGGGCCTCGGTATCGTAGTGGCTTTAATCATGCGCAAAGTACGTTGCTTCCGTTACTGTCAAATCTCGCAGTGAAGCGGGTTCGCGATATTGTTATTAGTCATGGCGATAATGATCATGCCGGGGCACGTTTAGTATTAGAAAAAGCGTTTCCCGAAGCAGAGCACCACTATGGCAGAGACCCTCGTCTACCTTCAAGTATCTGCAGTGGGACTGAGCGTTGGGGGCGCTTATCACTGCGTTATTATATGGCGGCATTAGGGGATGGTAATGATGGCTCATGTGTACTATGGATAGGCGATGAGCAATTCAGCTTATTGCTCAGTGGTGATATTGAAGCGAAGGCCGAACAGCAATTACTTGAGCAAGGTTTGGATAAGGTGAGTTTTTTGTTGAGTCCTCATCATGGCAGCGCTAGCTCTTCTTCAGCAGCCTTTGTTGAGGCATTACAAGCCGAAGTGGTTATTCATAGTAGTGGAGCATTTAATCGATTCAACTTCCCTGCTGAAGAGGTAATGGGTCGTTATGCCAACAGCCAACAATTTATTACCGGGCGCGATGGTGCTATCAAACTGAGTATCGATGAACGGGCATATCAAGTGCGTCGAGAACGGTATCGGGCCTTGAGTCCGTGGTATCAACAAATCATCAGTTGGTGATTTTTCTATAAACCGCTAAACTAGACCAATTTTTCCGATGGAATAACTCTGTTCTTATGATTCCAGATACAGCTACTGATACAAAAGCTAACTTCATCCGTTTATTAAGCTACGTAAAAGAGCGCAAAATAGGCCTTATTATGGCCATTATCGGCATGATTGGTTACGGTGCGGTCGATACCATGTTTGTCTATTCTATTAAGCCTTTAATTGATGAAGGCTTAACCGGGAAAAACCCTCAAGTTTTGACTTATATGCCGATTTTTGTGTTGGGCATTGTGTTACTCAGGGGGATCTGTGGTTTTGCCAGTAGTTACGGCATGGCTTGGGTTGGTGGTCATTTGGTGATGAAAATTCAGCGCCAAATATTTAACCATTTGATGAGAATGCCGGTGGCGTTTTTTGATAAAAACCCTACCGGTACACTGTTGTCTAAAATTACCTATGATTCAAACCAAGTGAGCACTGCGGCTACCGCGAGCTTAGTTAACTTAGTACGTGAAGGTGCCACAATTATCGGCTTGCTGACGCTTATGTTTTATAACAGCTGGCAACTGTCATTGATTTTCTTTGTGATTGGCCCTCCGGTGGGCTTGGCGATTAATTTTGTCAGCCGACGTTTTCGTAAAATCAGTACTGGTATGCAGCACGCGGTGGGTAATGTCACGACTACCAGTGAACAAATGCTAAACGGTCATAAGGAAATTCTCTCATTTGGTGGTCAGCCTAAAGAAGCGCAGCGTTTTGACCATGCCAGTAATATGATTCGTCGTCAGCAAATGAAAATGGCAACGGTATCCGCTATTGCCAACCCTGCGGTGCAATTTATCGCCTCCATTGGCTTAGCGATTGTTCTGTTTGCTGCTTCTTCACCGCAGCTGGTTGAGCAGCTTAGCGCTGGTACTTTCACTATTATCGTCACCTCGATGATGATGTTATTGAAGCCGTTAAAGGTTATTACTCAGTTAAATAATGATGTGCAAAAGGCAATGGCGGCCTGTACCAGTTTGTTTACTTTGTTAGATGTGGAACCAGAACCTGATACTGGAAGCTATAAAACGCAACGTGCCAAAGGTGAAATTTGTTTAGACAAGGTTGAGTTTAAATATCCCACTAAGAATCAAATGGTGTTAAAAGGCATTGATTTGAGCATTGAGGCGGGACAAACCGTGGCTTTAGTCGGCCGCTCGGGAAGTGGTAAAACAACCATTGCTTCACTACTACCTAAATTTTATGCTGCCACCAGTGGCCGGGTTTTGTTAGATGGGCGTCCGGTTGATGAGTATCAATTAGATAATTTACGTGAGCAATTCGCTCAAGTATCGCAGACGGTCCACCTATTTAGCGGTAGCGTAGCTGATAATATTGGTTATGCGAAAGCGGGGGCAACTCGCGAAGAAATCGAACAAGTGGCGGACATCGCCAATGTCACCAGCTTTGTCGAAAACTTTGAAGAGGGTTTTGATACCATTATCGGTGAGAAAGGCGTGATGTTATCGGGTGGGCAACGACAACGCATTGCCATTGCTCGTGCCTTATTAAAAGATTCGCCCGTGCTGATTTTAGATGAAGCCACTTCAGCACTCGATACAGAGTCAGAGCGAAAAATCCAACAAGCCATTGATAAGGTGTGTGCTGACCGCACCGCTATTGTGATTGCTCACCGTCTGTCTACTATTGAAAGCGCCGACAAAATTGTGGTGTTAGATGAGGGCCAAGTGGTGGAGCAGGGCTCGCATAAAGAGTTGTTAGCCAAGCAGGGGGCCTATTATCAACTACACCAAATTCAGTTTGGTGAGCGTTAGTGAAATTTTGGTATCAAAATAAACGTAAGCATTTTTTTAAGCTGGCTTTATTGCTGCCCTTAAGTTTCCTGTTTCGTTGTCTAGCCAAGTTTAGGCGCTTCGCCTACGCTCGCTTTTTAGCTAGTTATCGTAGCCCGGTTCCGGTAGTGATTGTGGGTAATATCAGCGTAGGGGGTAATGGTAAAACTCCTGTTGTACTTGCGCTGGTGGAACAAGCGCAGCGCAGGGGCTATAAGCCAGGAGTCGTTAGTCGCGGTTATGGCGCTAAAGCCCCAAGTTATCCTTATGTGGTTAATCAGCAAAGTGCAGTAACACACTGCGGTGACGAACCACTGTTGATTCATTTACGAACTCAATGTCCAGTAGTGGTTGACCCCAAGCGTAGCCAAGCTTGTAAAAAACTGCTTGAGTTAGGGGTCGATTTAATTATTTGTGATGATGGACTGCAACACTATGCTTTGTTGCGCGATATTGAAATTGTCGTGATTGAAGCCCAGCGGCGTTTAGGCAATCAATTATGCTTGCCCGCGGGCCCTTTGCGAGAGCCGCCGCAGCGCTTAAATGAAGTGGATATGCTTATTAGTAATGGCCAGCCTTTATTTTCAGAGCACAGCTATTCATTGCAACTAAAGCCTTGTGGCTTGCGCAGAGTTGTTGATGGAGAGCCCTATTTGGGTGATTGTCAATTTGATGTTGCAATGGCGGGAATTGGCAATCCACAACGTTTTTTTGACTCTTTAGCCTCATTAAACTGCACTGCTAAACAGCAACTTAGTTTAAACGACCATCGTCAGCTAAGTCATGAACAATACCAAGATTTATATTCAAAACGACTTATTATGACCGAGAAAGATGCCATAAAGTATCGGGAAAATGCTGGAAAAGATTGGGTATATTTACCCGTTGATAGTCTACTACCGGATACCTTTTACCAGCACTTTTTCTCATTGTTACAGGAAAAACAACATGTCAGTAGAACATAACGTATTAGAAATAGTGGCCTGCCCGCTGTGCAAAGGAAAACTGCACTACGACAAGCCGAACAACGAGCTAGTTTGCAAGTTTGACCGTTTAGCTTACCCGATTAATGATGCTATCCCAGTATTACTGGTTAATGAAGCGCGTGAAATGTCCGCTAATGAGTTGCCACAATGAGTTTTGTGGTGGTGATTCCGGCGCGTTACCAGTCTAGCCGATTGCCCGGCAAGCCGCTGCAGGATATTGCTGGCAAAACCATGATTGAACGAGTTTATTTGCAAGCCAAGCAATCGGGTGCCGAGCGGGTGGTTATTGCCACCGATGACCAGCGAATTGTAGATGTAGCACAAGGCTTTGCCGCAGAAGTGGTGCTCACCGCTGCTACTCATGAGTCGGGTACTGAAAGGTTGGCTGAAGTTTGCCAAAAGCTGAACTTTGCAGATGATACTATTGTGGTAAATGTACAAGGGGATGAGCCGCTTATTCCTCCTGCGGTGATAAGCCAAGTCGCTCAATTATTGGAACCGGCTTCTGGGGTTAAAATGGCTAGCTTGTGTGTTCCTATTGAAGAGCAAGCCGATATTCTCGACCCCAATGTAGTAAAAGTGGTCTGTGATCAACAGCAGCATGCCTTATATTTTAGTCGTGCGGCGGTTCCTTATGAGCGCGATGGTCATTGGAGTAGTGAGCACTATTCTCGACATATTGGTATTTATGCTTACCGGGCTCATTTTATTGACCAGTATATTAATTTAGCGCCTTCACCCCTTGAGAAAATAGAAAAACTCGAACAACTACGGGTGCTCTGGCATGGTGAAAAAATTAAGATGGCTCGTGCATCTGAAATACCCTCACATGGGGTTGATACTCCAGAAGATTTAGCCAAAGTACGCGCCTTATTTAATTAGCCTTTACTTATGATAGAGATGAAATGAATTACCTTCCTTTGAGCGAACATAAGAAAGCGTGGATATTCAAACGTAGTGATCTGCCGATTTGCGAACAAGATATTCAAGCGATTAAACCAATGACAGAAGCGCGAGCCACGGTACTGTGGAAGGAGCTGATTAGCAAGCAAGTCGATCACCCTGATTTTTTCCGTAAAGGGGATTGGGCTTTTAGTGTTGACACCTGGTCAGCCCAAGGTAACTGGGAAGAGGTGTGGGATAGCGAGCAAGCAAATATGCCTGAAGAGCTATTAGCGCATTTCAACTGGCAGGATAATACCGTGGTGTATTATTGTAATGATCAGCAAAGCATCATTGAAACCACGTGGTCGGTATTTAAGCGTTGCTGGAAAAATTTCCTATTTATGGATGATGGGGCATTACTGATCGCGAAAAAACGCAATGAAGTGGCGCAGTTTATGGCTAACGGTACTTACCGTTATGGTATTAAATCTTAAGTGATTTGGCGCTTGCCGATATAAAAAAAACCGAAGCAGTACTTCGGTTTTTTTATATATTGTTCTCTACTTAAACGGGCGCTGCGGCTCACCAGTGTATAGCTGACGAGGACGACCAATACGTTGAGTCGGCTCTTCCATCATTTCTTTCCAGTGGGCAATCCAACCAACGGTACGTGAAAGGGCAAAGATAACTGTAAACATACTTACAGGAATACCAATGGCTTTAAGTACGATGCCTGAGTAGAAGTCCACATTAGGGAACAGTTTCTTCTCTTTAAAGTAAGGATCAGATAGAGCGATACGTTCTAGTTCCATGGCAACATCGAGTAAGGGATCGTCAATGTTTAGTTCGTTTAATACTTCGTGGCAGCTTTCGCGCATAACAGTGGCACGAGGATCGTAGTTTTTATAAACGCGGTGACCAAAGCCCATTAAACGGAATGGGTCGTTTTTGTCTTTAGCTCGCTCAATAAATTCAGGAATGCGATCTACTGAACCAATCTCGTCTAACATATTCAGACAGGCTTCATTTGCACCACCATGAGCAGGGCCCCACAAACAGGCAATGCCAGCGGCAATACAAGCAAACGGGTTGGCACCTGATGAACCAGCCAAACGAACGGTTGATGTGGAGGCATTTTGCTCATGGTCAGCATGAAGGGTAAAGATACGGTCCATGGCACGCTCAACTACAGCGCTAATTTTGTATTCTTCGGTTGGAACAGAGAACATCATGTTGAGGAAGTTTGCCGCATAGCTTAAATCGTTGCGCGGATAAACAAAAGGTTGGCCTGCTGAATATTTATAACTCATTGCTGCCAGTGTTGGCATTTTAGAAATGAGTCGATAGGCCGCAACTTCACGATGACGCTCGTTGGTGATATCCATTGAGTCGTGATAGAAGGCTGATAGTGCTCCTACAACACCCACCATAATGGCCATTGGGTGTGAATCTCGACGGAAACCTTGGAAAAAATGAATTAGTTGCTCATGCACCATCGTATGGCGAGTTACGGTGGTTTTAAACTTGGCGTATTGCTCTACGTTCGGTCTTTCGCCGAATAATAAGATGTAACAAACTTCAAGATAGTCAGCATGTTTTGCTAGGTCCTCGATTGAGTACCCACGGTGCAACAAGATCCCTTGTTCTCCGTCAATATAAGTGATCTTCGACTCGCATGAAGCGGTGGCTAAAAAGCCTGGATCAAAAGTGAAGTAACCTTTTTTTCCAAGAGTTCGAACATCAATTACGTCATGTCCAGCTGTTCCAGACATAATTGGCATATCACATGCCTCTTGTCCTGGCAGCTTGAGGGTGGCTTTATTTTCAGCCATAGCACGTCTCCCTTGCTTATTCTAATTGGTATTGTTCTTTGGATACAAAGTGCAGCACATTCTGACCTAGAACAAGGTTAAATGTCAATTAGCGTCCGTTGTAAATTATAGTGACTTATGGCCATTTTGTTAAAATTTAGGATCAAGATGGCCGTTTCGTTGCGTTAAATTGGCTAAATGAAGGAATTGTTAATTGTATTTGTATAACTCGAGCGTTATACTTTACTCGAAGTATGGCGCTAGACCGAGCATTTTTTGCGCAATATAAATGTGAGTTTTTATACTTTAGTCTAATTTAAGGCCCTAAGTTCACAAAATTAACATTATCGCAACGCTTTACTCTGTCCAGAGCCTAACTTTAAAACCATAATAAAAACTCAAGGACTTGAGTGGGCAGAGAATCGTGAAAACAAAACAAAGACCAGTAAACCTCGACCTACAAACCATTCGATTTCCCATCACTGCAATCGCATCTATCTTGCACCGTGTTTCCGGTGTGATTACGTTTTTCGCGTTGGCTATCTTATTGGGCCTACTTGCTGAATCCCTTCAATCAGCAGAAGGCTTTGCCAATGTTCAGTCCATTTTAGATAACTTCTTAGTCAAGTTGATTCTATGGGCTAGCTTAAGCGCGTTGATGTATCACATAGTTGGCGGAATACGTCACTTGATAATGGATTTAGGCTATTGGGAGGAGCTAGAGAGTGGCGCATCTAGCGCTAAAATCTCGTTCGTTATCACTGCTGTATTAGCAGTATTAATGGGAGTAATCGTATGGTAACTAATGCTGCAACTTTCGGCCGTAGTGGCGTACATGACTTTTTGCTAATACGTGCTACTGCTATCATCCTAACTTTATATACCATTTATCTATTGGGATTCTTCATTTTTAATGATGTTGATTACCATTCGTGGAGTGGTTTTTTTGCTTGGCTTCCAACCAAAGTGTTCACCTTGCTTGCGCTGCTATCGATGTTAATACACGCATGGATCGGACTTTGGCAAGTATTAACTGACTACGTTAAATGCATTGCATTGCGTATTGGTTTACAGTTTTCTTTAACAGTACTGGCGTTAGTTTATGTAGCGACTGGTCTGTTCATTATTTGGGGGTAAGTCGAGTGGCCATTTCTATTCGAGAATTTGATGCCGTAGTAATCGGTGCTGGCGGCGCGGGTATGCGTGCTGCGTTACAAATTTCAGAAGAGGGCAAGTCTTGCGCTCTTATTTCAAAAGTATTTCCTACCCGCTCTCATACCGTTTCGGCGCAAGGGGGGATTACAGTTGCCTTAGGTAATTCACATAAAGATAACTGGCAATGGCACATGTACGATACCGTTAAAGGTTCAGATTATATTGGCGACCAAGATGCCATTGAATATATGTGTAATGTTGGTCCTCAAGTGGTGATTGAACTAGAAAAAATGGGCTTACCTTTTTCTCGGTTTGATAATGGTTCCATCTACCAAAGGCCGTTTGGTGGTCAGTCTAAAGAATTTGGTGGCGAGCAAGCCGCTCGTACTGCTGCTGCGGCTGACCGAACTGGTCATGCTTTATTGCACACGCTATACCAACAAAATGTGAAAAATAAAACCACTATCTTCTCCGAATGGTATGCCTTAGATCTGGTTAAAAATGCCGATGGAGATGTGGTGGGGTGTACTGCCATGGATATTGATAGCGGTGAAGTAGTTTACTTTAAAGCCAAGGCGACCGTTCTTGCTACTGGCGGTGCGGGACGTATTTTTGCTTCCACCACCAATGCCCACATTAATACCGGTGACGGTGTAGGTATGGCATTACGTGCTGGTGTGCCGATTCAAGATATGGAAATGTGGCAATTCCACCCAACAGGCATTGCTGGTGCTGGGGTTTTGGTTACCGAAGGCTGTCGTGGTGAAGGTGGTTATCTACTGAATAAAGACGGTGAACGCTTCATGGAACGTTATGCACCAAACGCTAAAGATTTAGCCGGACGGGACGTAGTTGCCCGCTCTATGATGACAGAAATTCGTGAAGGTCGTGGTTGTGATGGTCCTTGGGGCACCCACATTAAGCTTAAGTTAGACCACTTGGGTGAAGAAGTTCTCGAGAGCCGTTTACCCGGCATTTGTGAGCTATCGCGCACCTTTGCTCACGTCGACCCAGTGAAAGAGCCTATTCCAGTTATTCCAACCTGTCACTACCAGATGGGGGGGATCCCTTGTAATGTAAATGGTCAGGCGATTAAGCAAAATGAAAATGGTGAAGATGTCATTGTAAACGGTTTATTTGCTGTTGGTGAAATTGCTTGTGTTTCGGTTCATGGAGCTAACCGCTTAGGTGGTAACTCATTACTCGACTTAGTTGTGTTTGGCCGAGCCGCGGGTAAATTCCTTGGTGAGTATCTAAATCGTGATATTAATATGGCTGAGGCCTCGGAGGCTGAACTTGAAGCCGCGATGGCTCGCTATAACCGATGGGAGAATTCAACACCAGAAGGTGAAGACCCAGTTCAAATTCGCAAAGACTTACAGCAATGTATGCAACTAAACTTCTCAGTATTTCGTGAAGGTGATGCAATGGCGCAAGGGTTGCAAGAGTTACAAGACATTCGTAAACGCCTTGCTAATGCACGTTTGGATGACAAGTCTAAAGACTTTAATACCCAGCGGGTTGAGTGCTTAGAGTTAGATAATCTAATGGCTACGGCTATTGCGACGGCTCATGCAGCCAATTTCCGTACGGAGAGTCGTGGTGCTCATAGTCGCTTCGATTATCCTGATCGAGATGACCAACAATGGTTGTGTCATTCACTGTTTGACCCAGAAACAGAAACCATGGGGCGTCGTGAAGTGAATATGTCACCGAACCTACGCGAAGCTTTTGAACCGAAAGTTCGTACATATTAAGGAGGCGGCTATGAACGTTACTTTTTCTTTGTACCGCTATAATCCTGATACGGATAGTAAACCAAGCATGAAGTCATATCAGCTTGAGGTCCCTGAGGGCTCTGATATGATGGTGCTAGATGCATTAATTTTGCTTAAAGAACAAGACCCTAGTATTGCTTTTCGGCGTTCATGCCGAGAAGGGGTTTGTGGCTCTGACGGCATTAATATGAATGGTAAAAACGGCTTAGCCTGTATTACACCTTTATCTGATTTATTAGGTAAAGATGATATTGTGATTCGCCCATTGCCTGGTCTTCCGGTTATACGGGACTTAGTGGTAGATATGGGGCAGTTTTATGATAATTATGCACGTATTAAGCCTTATTTAATTAATGAAGGGCAGATGCCGCCGGCTCGAGAGAATTTGCAAAGCCCTGAAGAACGCGAAAAACTGGATGGAATGTACGAGTGTATTTTATGTGCATGTTGTTCAACCGCGTGTCCTTCGTTTTGGTGGAACCCCGACAAATTTGTCGGACCAGCGGGCTTGCTTGCTGCTTATCGTTGGCTAGCGGATAGTCGCGATACTGCATCTGACGAACGGCTTTCAGAATTAGACGATGCATTCAGCGTATTCCGCTGCCACGGCATTATGAATTGTGTGAGTGTTTGCCCTAAAGGATTAAACCCGACCAAAGCTATCGGCCATATTAAGTCGATGCTGATAAAACGGGCTGTTTAGCAAAAAGTTAATTTTTCAAATTAGCTGGATCTAGATAGCCATTTTACTTCGGTAGGATGGCTATTTTTTTATAAAACCCTATAAAGTCATACAGTGACGTAGAAAATAAAGGGATAGCGTTTAAATGCAAAATGGCGTAATGAAAGCCTGGCTAGAGTCCTCGCATTTAGCTGGTGCTAATTCAACCTATGTGGAAGACCTCTACGAGGCATTTTTAGAAGATCCATCTTCTGTATCCGAACAATGGCAGGAAGTGTTTGCCGAACTTCCTGCCCTTGATGGTCACCCCGAAGACATACCTCATGCACCAATCCGTGATTACTTTCGTCGACTAGCGAAAGACACTTCTCGATTTAGTTCTCCTGTTGAAGACCCACAACATGGTGCAAAACAAGTTAAAGTATTGCAGTTGATCAACGCTTACCGCTTCCGCGGCCATCAGCACGCACAGCTCGATCCTTTAGGCTTATGGCAACAAGAACGTGTAGCCGATCTTTCTCCACAGTTTCACTCCTTGGATAGTGCGGACTTTGAAGAAACCTTTAATGTGGGCTCTTATGCTATTGGCAAAGAAACCATGGCACTAAAAGATTTACACCGTTCTTTGTTAAAAACCTACTGTGGGTCAATCGGTGCTGAGTACATGCACATAACCGATACTGAAGAAAAACGCTGGATCCAAAGTCGTTTAGAAGCAGTCGAGGGCCAAGGCGAGTACACCAAAGACGATCGATTACGCTTCCTTAAAAGTTTGACCGCCGCCGAAGGTTTAGAAAAGTACTTAGGTGCTAAATTTCCTGGTGCAAAACGCTTTTCGTTAGAAGGTGGGGATAGCTTACTGGTGATGCTGAAAGAAATAGTGCGTTCAGCCGGTACTCAAGGCACCAAGGAAGTGGTTATAGGTATGGCCCACCGTGGTCGTTTAAATGTGCTGGTAAATGTACTAGGTAAAAACCCTTCTGAGCTGTTTGATGAGTTTGCTGGTAAACATGATGAAACGTGGGGGACCGGTGACGTTAAATACCACCAAGGCTTCAGTTCAGACTTTGCTACGCCCGGTGGCAATGTGCATATGTCTTTAGCATTTAACCCCTCGCATTTAGAGATTGTCAATCCGGTAGTGATGGGCTCAGTTAGAGCTAGGCAAGATAGACGGGATGGTGAGAACTGTTTACCGATTACCATTCACGGCGACTCTGCGATTGCTGGTCAAGGTGTGGTGCAGGAAACCTTCAATATGTCTCAGGCGCGCGGCTTTAAAGTTGGTGGTACTGTGCGCATTGTGGTTAACAATCAAGTTGGCTTTACCACTTCAAATCCTAGTGATACCCGTTCAACTCAATACTGTACCGATATTGCTAAGATGGTGCAGGCACCGATTTTTCATGTCAATGGTGATGACCCAGAGGCAGTTGCGTTTGTTAGTCAAATGGCCTTAGATTTTCGTAATACTTTCAAACGCGATGTAGTTATTGACTTGGTTTGTTACCGTCGACACGGACACAACGAAGCAGATGAGCCAAATGCGACTCAACCTTTGATGTATCAAAAGATTAAAAAGCATCCTACACCTCGTAAAGCCTACGCAGATACCTTGGTTGCTCGTGGCCAGTTAGATGGCGCAGATGCTACGGCCTTAGTGAATGAGTACCGAGACCAATTGGATAATGGCGATTGTGTTGTTGAAGAATGGCGCCCTATGACACAACACAGTGTCGATTGGCGGCCTTATCTTGGGCATGAATGGGACATGGTTTACGATTCTTCATTGTCAATTGATACAGTTCGGGAGTTGGGGGAAAAAATAACTCGCTTGCCTGAAGAGCATAAACTGCATCCTCGGGTCAAAAAGATTAACGATGATCGAGTGTTGATGGCGAGAGGAGAAAAACTGGTGGACTGGGGTTTTGCCGAAAATTTGGCGTACGCTAGCCTACTCGATGCTAAGCACAATATTCGCATTACTGGACAAGACTCTGGACGAGGCACTTTCTTCCACCGTCATGCTGTATTACACAATCAAAATGATGCCTCTACTTATGTTCCCTTAAAGAACCTTTCTGAAGGGCAGGGACACTTGGCGTTATTTGACTCCGTATTATCGGAAGAAGCAGTGTTAGCATTTGAATATGGCTATAGTACAGCGGAGCCATCAACCCTTGTTATTTGGGAAGCTCAATTTGGTGATTTTGCTAATGGGGCTCAGGTTGTTATTGACCAGTTTTTATCTTCCGGCGAGCAAAAGTGGGGAAGAATGTGCGGTTTAGTGATGTTGTTGCCTCATGGATATGAGGGACAAGGGCCCGAGCATTCTTCAGCGCGTTTAGAGCGCTACTTGCAATTGTGTGCTGAGCATAATATGCAAGTTTGTGTGCCGTCGACACCTGCTCAAGTTTATCACATGTTGCGTCGTCAACAAGTGCGTCCAATGCGTCGCCCTCTGGTCGTTATGGCGCCTAAATCTTTGCTACGCCACCCCTTGGCTGTGTCGAGTTTAGAAGATCTTGCCGATGGTAAGTTTCAAAATGCCATTGCTGAAGTGGATGAGATAGCTCCTAGCCAAGTGCGCCAAGTGGTGATGTGTTCAGGTAAAGTCTACTATGATTTACTCGAGCAACGCCGGAAAAGCGAGCAAAATGATGTTGCTTTGATTCGCATTGAGCAGCTTTATCCGTTCCCTGATCAAGAAGTAAAGAAAATTTTTGAACAGTATCAACATGTTGAACGGTTTGTTTGGTGTCAAGAAGAACCTCTTAATCAGGGTGCATGGTATAGTAGCCTGCATCACTTTAAATCAGTTATCCCTGCAGGGGCAGAGTTACGTTATGCTGGGCGTCCAGCATCGGCATCTCCAGCGGTAGGGTATATGTCACTTCACTTAAAACAACAACGCGCCCTTGTTACTGAAGCGTTGACTGTTGAATAATAAAGAATAAAGGAAGCCTTAATGAGCATTGAAATTAAAGTGCCCGACCTACCAGAATCAGTAGCCGACGCAACTATCGCCACGTGGCATAAGCAGCCAGGTGATGCAGTAGAACGAGATGAAGTTATTGTTGATATTGAAACGGATAAAGTTGTTCTAGAGGTACCCGCGATGGAATCGGGTGTGCTAGAAGAGATTGTTGAAGCGGAAGGTGCCACCGTGCTTGGACAACAAGTTATCGGTAAAATGAAAGCGGGCGCGGTAGCAGGTGAGGAAGTTAGTTCAAAAGCTGAAGAACCTAGCGAAACAGCCAGCGACAAGGCCATAAATGAGGAACTATCTCCTTCAGTTCGTCGCTTAGTTGCAGAGAAAGGAGTTGATATTGCTGAGGTAAAAGGCACTGGGCAAGGTGGGCGGATCACTAAAGAAGATATAGAAGCCTACTTAGCTAAACCCGCTGCAGCTGCTGAAAAAACGGCTGAAGCTGCGCCTCAAGCTCCTCTATCTTCACGTAGTGAAAAACGAGTACCAATGACTCGTTTGCGTAAGCGAGTAGCCGAGCGCTTACTAGAAGCTAAAAACACCACCGCTATGTTAACTACTTTCAACGAAGTTAACATGAAACCAATTATGACATTGCGTAAGCAATATCAAGACGTGTTTGAGAAACGTCATGATATCCGTTTAGGCTTTATGTCTTTTTACGTTAAAGCGGTTGTTGAAGCGTTAAAACGCTTCCCTGAAGTTAACGCTTCAATTGATGGTGACGAAATTGTTTACCACAACTACTTTGATGTGAGTATTGCGGTATCTACACCACGTGGCTTGGTAACGCCAGTATTGCGCGACTGTGATTTGCTAAGTGTTGCTGATATCGAAAAAGGTATTCGCGAACTGGCGATCAAAGGCCGTGATGGCAAATTAACCGTTGAAGAGTTAACTGGTGGCAACTTTACGATTACTAATGGTGGTGTATTTGGCTCGCTAATGTCTACACCAATTATTAACCCACCACAAAGTGCCATTTTAGGCATGCACAAAATTCAAGACCGTCCAATGGCTGTAAATGGTCAAGTGGAAATTCTACCAATGATGTACTTAGCATTGTCTTACGACCATCGCCTGGTAGATGGAAAAGAGTCTGTTGGCTTCTTAGTGACGATTAAAGAGTTACTTGAAGATCCAACACGTTTATTGCTCGACGTGTAATAAAAGTTTGTATTGGGCCTGGTTTTCAGGCCCTTATTCGGAAAGGTGTTCAGCACCTCTAATGTATCCCCTAACACTATGGATAGAACATCATGAATTTGCATGAATATCAGGCTAAGCAATTGTTTGCCGACTATGGCTTGCCAGTGCCAGAAGGTTACGCCTGTGATACCCCACAAGAAGCAGCTGAAGCTGCGGGTAAAGTCCCAGGCTCAACTTGGGTAGTTAAAACTCAAGTTCACGCCGGCGGACGCGGTAAAGCAGGGGGTGTTAAAGTTACCTCTGATAAAGAAGAAGTTAAAGCGTTTGCCCAGCAATGGTTAGGCAAAAACTTAGTGACCTACCAAACTGACGCCAATGGACAGCCGGTATCGAAAATTCTCGTAGAAGAAGCTTCAGATATTGCCAATGAACTTTACCTAGGAGCTGTTGTAGACCGCGCCTCTCGTAGAGTGGTATTTATGGCCTCAACCGAAGGCGGCATGGAAATTGAAAAAGTAGCCGAAGAAACGCCCGAGTTGATTCATCAAATGGCTATTGACCCTTTAGTCGGCGCTCAGCCTTATCAAGCTCGTGAACTGGCGTTTAAATTGGGCCTAGAAGGCAATCAAATTCGTCAATTTACTAAGATTTTTGTTGGTTTGGCGAACATGTTTACTGACCACGATTTTGCGTTACTAGAAATTAACCCCTTGGTGGTGACTGGTAGCGGCGACCTAATATGTTTAGACGGTAAAATTAACATTGATTCCAATGCTCTTTACCGTCAACCAAAGCTTCGCGAAATGCACGATCCTTCCCAAGAAGATGAACGTGAAGCGCATGCGGCTCAATGGGAGCTCAACTATGTTGCCTTAGATGGCAGTATTGGTTGTATGGTGAATGGTGCCGGTCTTGCTATGGGCACCATGGATATTGTGCAGTTGCACGGTGGTTCTCCGGCTAACTTTTTGGATGTAGGCGGCGGTGCAACTAAAGAGCGCGTAACCGAAGCATTTAAGATCATTTTGTCTGATGACAAAGTTAAAGCGGTATTAGTGAACATTTTTGGCGGTATTGTTCGCTGTGATTTGATTGCCGACGGCATTATCGGTGCAGTTGAAGAAGTTGGCGTGAATGTGCCTGTTGTGGTCCGTCTAGAAGGTAATAACGCCGATCTTGGGACTCAACGTTTGGCTGAATCCGGTCTTAACATTATCGCAGCCACTAGTTTAACGGATGCTGCTGTACAAGTAGTTAAAGCAGCGGGGGCCAAATAATGAGTATTTTAATTGATAAAAACACCAAAGTAATTTGCCAAGGCTTCACTGGTGGCCAAGGAACATTCCATTCAGAGCAAGCAATAGAGTACGGTACGCAAATGGTTGGTGGCGTATCACCGGGTAAGGGCGGCCAAACTCATTTAGGTTTACCTGTGTTTAATACCGTTCGTGAAGCGGTGGAAACCACTGGCGCTGATGCCACAGTGATTTACGTTCCTGCACCGTTCTGTAAAGATGCCATTTTAGAAGCTATTGCCGCAGGTATTAAAATCATTATCACTATCACTGAAGGTATTCCCACCCTCGATATGTTAGAAGTGAAAGTGAAGCTAGATGAAGCTGGCGCTCGCATGATCGGTCCAAACTGCCCAGGGGTTATTACTCCTGATGAGTGTAAGATTGGTATTATGCCAGGCCATATTCATAAGGCTGGTAAAGTTGGGATTGTTTCTCGCTCGGGTACACTAACTTATGAAGCGGTTAAACAGACTACTGATGAGGGTTTTGGTCAATCAAGCTGTGTTGGTATTGGTGGTGACCCTATCCCTGGTTCGAATTTCATCGATATCTTAGAAATGTTTGAAAAAGATCCAAAAACCGAAGCAATAGTTATGATTGGTGAAATTGGTGGTAGTGCAGAAGAAGAAGCTGCCGCTTACATTAAAGCCAATGTGACTAAACCTGTTGTTTCTTATATCGCAGGTGTTACGGCTCCTCCGGGTAAACGCATGGGACATGCCGGAGCTATTATTGCTGGTGGTAAAGGTACCGCAGCAGATAAGTTTGCTGCCTTAGAAGATGCAGGTGTAAAAACAGTTCGTAGCCTTGCCGATATAGGTAAAGCTTTACGAGAAGTTACCGGTTGGTAGTTGCTAATCACTTAGTGTAGGCGCCTTAATGGCGCCTTTTTTATTGCAGCCCTAAGTCATTTACTTCAGTAGGTGCTTATCATCGATGATGGGCTTTGCCTAGAGAGCTCTTCACGCTATCTGCTTTTAGTGAAGTTGTTAAGCTCTAATTTGATGGCACTTTAAAAGGGAAGTAGCACTACTGAGCGGTTACCGACATGTGCTAAACATAGTTATCACAATTAAATTGCTAAAGTACGGTAATTTCTTGCTTTTAGCTGGGGAATGAACAACGATGGAGTATAAATAATAAAACGAAAACTAGACTAGCAACAAGGATGAACTATGAAGGATGCACTTCCTATAGAACATTTATATTACACCGAAAATAGCTTGGAGAGGATCCTCGACAACCTAGATAAAGTTAGACAAAACATTTTCCCTAATTTGTTAGAGGAAAAAGACTTGATTGAGCAGAGCTTTCCTTCAGTTTGTTTAATTGGCTTAGGGCGTTGTGGTTCAAATATCGCTCTTGATGTTGCCACTCTCGTTTATAACTCTCGCACTCATTACCTTAATGAAATTGAATACCAAGATCAGTTAGCCCAAGAGCGTGAGTTTAAACCAATGCGCTGGATTAAAAATCACCTGCCAATAGATAATAACAATGGCGACAATCCGGTTTTTTTAATTGAACCGGTGGTACTAGTTGGGGATTTGGACAAAGATATTGCAGGACGAATAAAGTACTCTTCGCAGGCTGGCAGGCAAAAGTTCTTAGAGGAATATAAGAAACTACAATTGATGGACCTTTCTGAAGTTCATGCCGGTGGGGCGGGTAATGCCCCCATTCTTGGTCAATATCTTGCAAAAATTATTCTGAATAAAGATACCAGTAGTTTTAGAAACGAAGATTGGCGGCATATTCATTCTTATCTTGTTGATTCTTGTGGTATTAAAGCAAACCAGTCACGTCTTTATTTTTATATTTTCAGTGCGGGTGGGGGAACCGGTTCGGGGATGGCCTCTGAGTTTGGGTTAGCTCAACAGTTTTCTTACCTAAGTAAAACCTTTGATTATCAGGTTTCACCTTCTAGCCAACCCGATAAGCGCGATTCTTTTGTATTTGAACCCATTTTTACCTCTGGTATTTGTATTTTGCCTAATATTTCAGGTAGTAGTATTGAGGTATCTGAAGCGCTACACATCAATGCTGGGCGCTTGTTATGTAAGTACCTCTCTGAGGAGTGGGATTTCTCTTATAACGTGGAACGGGAGAATAATGATACACCGGAAGACGTAATGCGTCGGATCCGTCCTTGGAATTCCATGATGTTGATATCTAACGATATTATGCGTTACGTAGAACAAGAGGAAAGCGATAAAGGTAAAGATATTGATGTCAATACTATGGAGAAATATGCTAATCAGTATATCTCTCAACAAATTTTCAATATTCTTACTGCGCAGGCCGTTACCACCGATTATGACGAAAATTACTTCCGACGGGCTGGGATCGATATCTCAGAAACCGTACGGCTAGATGCCAATGATTTGTTTATGAGTATGGCTGGTCCGGTTGCTGTGGCATATGCAGAAAGTGTAGTGAATAAATCGGTAAATGATGATGTCGATATTGACGAGTTATTCTTCCGTTCTATTGATTTACCGCACTTCAACTTGGACACCCAAGCGATTGAGGGAATAAGTATTTTACCCATTGAATCGAAACGTTATAAGCAATCTTTAAAGAAATACCAAGATAGTCAATATGATGCAGAAGAGTTGAATAATCTTCATTTCTTTAAGCACTGTTCGTCAGTTATTTCGATTATTTCTTTGCCTAAAGATTACAAGCTGTCGTTTATGGACTTGAACAAGTTAAAAGTACATATTAATAAGCTTTTCCCCAATACTACGCTTAAGCGTTATGCCTTAGTAATAGGGGCTTCGGCCAATCTTTCGTTAACCACGTTGGTTGCTAAGAGTCCTTGCTTAAGCGACGATTTTTTAACTTTGGTGGTGGCTTATATTAAGCGTTGTTTTGCTAAAGAAGAGTATCGTTATAGTGATGAAATTGATAAATCGATTTTGCGCTTTATTACTCAAGATGAGTTTAAACCTGAAGAGCTACAGCAATTTTTGTGGGATTTCGAAAATCCAGCAAAAATTTTAGATACTAATTGGTATGCCATCAAACCGATGTACGAAAAAAAATATCGTGAATTGATTTCTGAAACAGATAAGTTTGTATCGATTAATGATATTCGCTTAGATTTTAAAAATGTTGAAAATGCGATTAAGTATCTACGTGAAATTTATCGCCATCGTATTAGCAAAACCAATATTTTGTCGTTGGATAATGACGTTGATGGAGTTATACACCTATCTCCGGCGTTACATTCCATAGAGCCGAAAGAAGGGGCGAAGTGACAAATTTAAAAGGGGGGCTAATTAGCCCCCCCTTTTATTACTCTATTTTAAAGCCTAGAGCATTAACTTTGGTTAGCGTTCTTGCTATCTAATGCGAGGTTTGGCAACTCGACAGAACCTAAGTATTGTTCTTGTTGACGTAGTTGTTGGTAGTTTTCTACCGCTCTGCGGTTTGTCGCCACGTTGCGCTCTATAGCGTATTGCAGATCCGACTTCATAAGTTTCCCTTTTAATACCAAAATCAAACTTTCGACCTGCTGGTCCAGCCTAGTTTGAGATGTGAATGTTACGATATTGTGAATAAAAAGTGAAGCTTTTGCTCGTGAACTGAGGTGGGGTGGCGTATAAATATGCAATATATGTAGAATCTCTGATAACTTCTATAATCCTGAGCCAGCGTTGTTATTATACTTGGACAAGCCTGAAATTTTGTTTCAAAATGTGGGCGTTATCTGATTAGGGTCATAAAAGTTTTAGCTTTAGCGTGGCAAAATGCGCCCACACTTAATTAGTTTGTAGTAATTGCCAAAAGGGGCGGTTTTACAGCTATTAAAAACGATTTTTACTATTTCGAACTTCTTGTTTTAGCCAGTTTGTGTATTCAACATACTAAAGAAGGTCGGAATAATTTGTTAAATTATTACGTAAGTTTTGGTCAGTTCAGCTTTGTGAGGGAATGATGGTTAAGAAAATTGGTGTATTAACGAGTGGCGGTGACGCTCCTGGTATGAATGCCGCAGTGCGTGCAGTAGTTCGTAGCGCATTGTCTAAAGATATCGAAGTATACGGTGTATACGATGGTTATATGGGTTTACATGATGACAACATTAAGAAGTTAGATCGTTATAGTGTTTCAGACGTAATCAACCGCGGTGGTACTTTCCTTGGTTCGGCTCGTTTCCCTGAATTTAAAGAGCTTGCTACTCGCGAAGTTGCTGTGGAAAATATGAAAAAACATGGTATCGAAGCCCTAGTCGTAGTCGGGGGTGACGGTTCATATATGGGGGCTAAAAAGCTAACTGAGATGGGCTTCCCTTGTATCGGCTTACCGGGCACTATCGATAATGACATTGCAGGTACAGATTACACCATTGGTTTTGATACCGCTTTAAACGTGGTGATTGATGCTATTGACCGTATACGTGATACTTCATCTTCGCATAATCGAATTTCTGTGATTGAAATCATGGGGCGTTACTGTGGTGATTTAGCCATGCAAGCAAGCATTGCTGGGGGCGCAGAGTACGTGATTATTCCTGAGAAGGGCTTTGATCGTGAAGAGTTGCTAACCAGTCTACAAGATGGTCAGAAAAAAGGTAAAAAACACGCGATTGTTGCTATTACCGAGCACATTACAAATGTAAACGAGTTAGCTGCAGGAATTGAAATGGCCACAGGCCGCGAAACACGCGCAACTATTCTTGGCCACATTCAACGTGGTGGTACTCCAACTGGTCGTGACCGCGTAATGGCAAGTCGTATGGGGGCTTACGCTGTTGACCTGTTAGTTGAAGGCCATGGTGGTCGTTGTATTGGTATTCAAAACAACAAGATGGTTCATCACGATATTATCGAATGTATCGAAAACATGAAACGCCCATTTAATGAAGAGTTATACGATTTGTCTAAATGCTTGTTCTAAGCACTTAGCTCATACAAAAAAGCCCGCTACAGCGGGCTTTTTTGTATTTTCAGTCTACTAGGTCATTAGCGATGATCGTTAAGCGACCAATCGTAATCCAAGTAAGAAACCTTAGCCTGTTTTACTTGCTCAGGGGTAATGCGTAAATCTGCCGCATACTGGCTTAAGTAGTTATTTAAGCCGTCTTCAAAGTCACCCTTGTACCATTTAAAAATAGACGATAGGTATAAGCGCTTTTTGTCTGCGTTGTAGTAGTTTTTATTGCTTTGCAAAAACTCTCTAAATGCTTGGGTGAGTTGCTGCTCTAAGGCGTCACCGGTAAAGGCAACACTTTGTAGAGGAGGGCAACTAATTGCAGCACACACCACGGCGGCATGAATATGCGGGTTATTGTAACCGGGGCGAATTAGATCGTGCTCAATATGATCAAGGCTTACTATTTGGCCAAACAACAAAAAGCGTTTTTTCTTCCAAGGCGATTGGAATAAGTTACCTAAATCGCGAATAGAAGTAATGTTGGGGTAGGCGCTAAGAATATACTGCACCGTATAAGCGTTGTATGCATTAATGAGAAATGCCAACTGCTCGTTATCTGACCAAGTATTAAATTCTGCTTGGCTTACGCTGGCCAGCTGGTCTGCATAAGCCTGTAATTTGCTTTGGTTAAAGTTGGTGTAATCCACTCGACTTTCCTGATTAGCCACCGGCCAATGTACGTATTCTTTCAACAAACCGTCCCACTGCGCGTGATCAAAGGATTCAGCCAAGGCTTGCGGCGAAGAAATTAAACTAAGAAGGATTAAAACTTGAGCAAACAAGCTTCGGTGAGCTTTAAAAAGTGCCATTAGCATTTGCAAAATGCTAATGCTTAAGCGAGAATAGCCTCGCTTCTTCGGAAGCACTTCTATGGTGGCCCTATTGGTCCTCCCGCATTGATAATCTGTGAACTCGGCCAGGCCCGGAAGGGAGCAACCGCAGCAGATGACTCGAGTGCCGGGATGTGGCTGGTAGGGCCGCCACCCAATATTATTCGTGTTGTTTGCAATTGAAGTTGACATAAATTGCAAGAAGTTGGCATAAATTGCAACATAACATGACATAGCCTATCCTTAAGTTGTAAATTTACAATATATGAGTGCTGGTTATGAAGTCTAGAGTTATTGGCCCTTCTACCCACAAAAGTATTTTTAAGTTTGCCAGCCCTAAGATGGGAAAAATGGTTAAAGTTGAGTCATCGCTTGAGTACGACGCTTGTTTCCATTTTGAATATTCACCAAGCATAACCTCATTTATTGCTCAACCCTGTGGTATTGATTATCAGTTAAATGGTCGTACTCAAACTTTTTATCCTGATTTTCTTGTTGAAGATAAAGAGTTTGGTAAACGCTTTTTTGAGATCAAACCTTCTTTAAAAGTTAGAAAACCAGAATTTAGAGCTAAGTTTGCATTACGAAGAGAAGCTGCTCTGTCCCAAAGCATTCCATTGATCGTTGTGACTGAAAAACAGATCTGCTTAAACCCCATTTTAAACAATCTCAAATTACTTCACCGCTACGCAGGAAACTATTCACTAACTCCACTTCATTTTTGGGTTTTAGATGCAGTGAAGTCGTTAGGTCGAATAACCGTTCGAGATTTGGTTGATGAGTCTGATTGTGCGCCAGGAGATGTTTTTGCATCTGCATTAACTTGGATATCTCGTGGGCATTTACAAGCTGATATTTCAGACAACGAGCTGGGAGTCAATAGCTTGGTGTGGTGTTAGCTATGGCATCCTCTCGTCATACTTTGGGTTTATTTGATGATGAGTATGATTCCCTCTCGGCTGAATCAATTGAGTCTTCTAGTGAGGATGTGAGTGATTTAGATAACGACCACCTGTCCCCAGATTTTGATAGCTATTCGAAAGAGCAACAGCGAGTGGCTTTGCAACGGTATGCTTTGATCCAATGGGTTGATAAACGACTTAAGGGCGGTTGGACGGAGAAAAAATTGTCACCTTTATTGGAGCAAGCCTCAATAGAGTTTGACTTCACCCTACCTAACTGGAGGACGCTTTCTCGCTGGTATTCAAGCTATGTTAATTCGGGTCATTCACTTGAAGCTTTACTGCCAAAGCATCATAAAAAAGGAGGGACCGGTGCTCGCAAAATGGAAGATGGTCTTTTCTTTGAAAAAGCTATAGAGGAGTATTACTTAACCAGAGAAAGGCCAACTATTGCTGATTGTTATGAACTTTATAAAAGCTGGATTGTTTTAGAAAATACTAAACTGATTAGTGGAAAGTTGAAGCCGGTTTGCCAGAGAACCTTTTATAACCGAATCAATAAATTATCTCCATATCTAGTTGCACTCAGGCGCTTTGGAAAGCCATATGCAGATAGGCATTTCAGAACAGTCAAACAACTCAAGAAACCAAGTCATATACTAGAGCGTGTAGAGATTGACCATACCCCTCTGGATTTGATTCTGGTTGATGACGAGTTGCTACTTCCTCTTGGTAGGCCTTACCTTACTGCTCTTATGGATAGCTACAGTGGTTGTATTGTCGGTTTTTATATTGGTTATAGAGAACCAAGTTATGACTCGGTTCGCCGAGCGCTATCATGTGCATATTTACCAAAAAATTGGGTTAAGGAGCGCTTTCCATCAATAAAAAAAGAGTGGCCATGTGAAGGGAAAATAGGAACGTTAGTCGTTGATAATGGGGCTGAATTTTGGTCATCTAGTTTAGATGATGCATGTACTGGCATTGTTCAAAATATTGACTATAACCAAGTCGCCAGACCTTGGCTTAAGCCTATGATCGAGCGCTTCTTCGCCACAGTGAATAAAAAACTGTTGGTTTCGATACCAGGTAAGACATTTTCAAATATTCAGGAGCTTAAAGACTATAAGCCCGAAAAAGATGCAGTGATGAGGTTCTCTACTTTTATGGAGCTTTTTCATAAGTGGTTAATTGATGAGTATCACTACAAGCCTAATACGAGGGAAACGAAGATCCCGATTGTTCAGTGGCGCAAGGGGATATCATTGGTTTCACCACCTACATATGAAGCAAACGACGCTGAGAGGCTGCTTATTGATTTGGCAAAGGTTGATGAACGGTCAGTACTTCATGATGGCATTCATATTTATAAGCTGAGGTATGTATCTGATGAGTTGACGGAATATAGAAAGCGACAATCGCCAGAAGCAGGAGCAAAGCACTTAAAATTAAAAATTAAAACAATCCATACATCTATTGCCTATATTTTCGTCTTTCTAGAAAGTGAACAACGTTATATTAAGGTGCCATGTGTTGATCAAGAGTATGCTTCTGGGCTCTCTTTGCTACAGCACCAAACTAACCAACGATTTGTTAGGAGCTATATTAGATCTTCAGTAGATACCGAACACTTGGCTGAATGCAAAGTTTATCTTCATGAGCGTATTCGAAAAGAAGCGGAAGCTCTCAGCCAGAAAGTAAAAAGAAAAAATCCAAAGATCGGTGGAATGAAGAAAATAGCCAAATATCATAATATTGGTAGCGATTCTGGTAATGGCTCAATTACTGCTGGGCAAGCTATTTCAGCACAGAAATTGCTCGCTGATAGTGCAAAACCTCCTGACATAGAGGATTTGGATTGGGATAGTTTTGAGCTTGAGGATGGTGCTTACTAATGGCTCAACTTTCAGAAATGCATCAGTCTCAATTTGACAGTTTCCTTGATTGCTTTATTGAATATCCCACTATCACAACAATTTACGAGATTTTCGACAGGCTCCGCTTTCATTTCCATTCACACCAACGTATTTCGGCTGGCGCAGCTGCCGATGTTCCCTGTATGCTCCTGACTGGAGACAGTGGCTCAGGCAAGTCTTCGCTGGTTCGTCACTATAGGCAGCAAGCTCAGGCCTCTCCAGATAGCCAACTTAACGTTACGCCAGTTTTGGTAACCAGAATTCCAGACACACCGAGTCTGGACTTGACGATTTTAGAAATGCTTTCAACGCTAGGCCATTTTGGGACCTGTTTTAGATACAAAGCATCCAACTCTCTATCTCTTACAGCTTCATTACTTAAAGCATTAGCGTATAAGAAAACGGAGCTTATCATTATTAACGAAGTACAAGAGTTATTTGAATTTAAATCGCTCAAAGAGTGCACTGCTATCTCAAATAGGCTGAAATATATTAGCGAGGAATCTGGTATCCCATTCGTTTTGGTTGGTATGCCTTGGGCTGATAAAATTACTGACGATCCTCAATGGGATTCACGGCTGATACACAAGCAGTTTTTGTCTTACTTTAATTTATCTTCGAAAAGTGATTTCAAAGAATTTAGCAAATTAGTCAATGGTTTTTGTTTGAGAATGGGGTTTGATGTTCCGCCAAAACTTAACGACAAACATACTATCAGAGCCTTGTTTTCAGCATGTTCAGGGCAGATGCGGTCTTTGAAAAGTTTGTTAAGTGAAGCTTTATTTTTAGCTCTTAGGGATAGAGCCTCCACTATTGGAATTAAACATCTTGAGGAGGCGTTTATTTTCCAAAAGCCAAGAGTTAGTAACCCATTTCAAATGTCTTTTGAGGAAATACCAGTACCGAAAGTTAAGGAGTATTCGAAGCTAAACCATGCCGCATCAAGTCTCGATGAACAGATCATTCGCACTCAGTTCGTAGATGGCCTGCCAATATCCCAACTCTTAAAGAAAAACTCATAAACTTAGAGTAACGTTGCGTTAACTAAGTATTCCTTAGTATTATTAAGGGTAGGATACTAAGAAAATCTTAGTCATGTTTCCTAACTGGCTAATGATTGATGGAAAACCCACTACCTACCAGACTTCGAGATGCCCGTAACGCAGCGGGCATATCTCAGCAGAAATTAGGGATTAAGCTTGGTATGGACCCCAATACAGCTAGTGCCAGAATGAATCAGTACGAGAAAGGTAAACACGCACCAGATTTTCAAACAGCTAAACGATTGGCGGACGAGCTTGGCGTACCTGTCGCTTATCTGTATTGCGATGATGACCTACTTGCTGAATGTTTATTGAAGCTGTCTAAGCTCTCTGAAGAGCAGATTAAGCGGGTCATGGATAGCCTTGGATAGCCTAAGGTAATCTCTTTTGGGGCCGGTGTTTCTAACATACTATTGCCCCATTGCGTATATGGAATCCACGTATTTACAAAGTGATTTAGCAATCAAAGTTAAGATGCGTACGTATATTCGGCTTCTTGTTGAAGGAGCTACCTTCTAGCCTTTGATGTTTGCGCACCTACCGTCCTTATCGTGTCAGCAGCTTTTCCAGCATTACACAATGGTCAGGTTTTCAGTAGGTTGGTCTTACCTTTTATGCATCATCATTTTGTAAAATCTAGAGTTATTGTCGTATTATGCTGCAAGTAATACGGGTTGTATTTAGTCTCATACCTGAGCATTGCCCACGCTGTTCTGACCACTTTATTTGCTAGTGCAATGCAGGCTTTCTTGAAGCCAATCCGCGCAATTATTTTAATGAGCCAGGCATCTTTTTTAGTTTTGGGTATGTCAGGTAGCCTTCCTACATAAGACATAGCACCGAGGTAAAGAAGAGATCGCAATTCCTTAACACCACCGCATTTATCGATCCCAATCATAAATACTTTGCCACCTGAACTATGTTGTTTGGGGGTGAGACCAACAAAGGCTGAAGCTTGTCTACCGTTCTTGAATTGTTTGCCATCACCAAGTGTTGTGTAGAGCATGGCAGCTGTCGTTTCACCAACCCCTTCAATTTCCATCAATCGTTGGCATGGTTCTATCTGACGAGTTAAAGCATTTTTTTCTTTTTCAAATGCGATGAGTTTCGCTTTGAGCTGCTTGTATTGTTCCCATAGCATAGATAAAACAGAAACAACATTAGCAGGTATCGATGTTTCTCCATCCAACACAGCTTGAACTGAGGCTTTTAGGCCTTTCTCACCTCTAGGGTTCGCAATCCCGTAGCCGAGGATCGTGCCTCGAATGTGTTGACCTAGAGAAACAACATTGCGAGACATGAACCGACGACAGCTCTCTAAAGAATGCATGGACTGTTGTTCCAGTGATTTTGGACGTAAGCGGTAAGTAAACCAGTGAAGCCTTACTCAATGGCGCTGATATCAACATTCCATGGCATCAGATCCGACATATCATCGACGAGTGAACTTTTCGGC
>QGCX01000041.1_pt1 | contig 38848 bp, 35 predicted proteins | sample 4708031 | NCBI WGS metagenome assembly QGCX01 (sample SAMN08941163, study PRJNA450518) | Sediment metagenome, whole genome shotgun sequencing project. | reverse complement strand
AAAAACCCCGCCGCTGCAGCACTTGCCGCGATTAATGGAATACTAATTAGGCCGCCCCAAATTAGCTTTTTAGCCAATTGTGGCGCTTTAATAATCTCTAAACGGTAGTCCACTGGCAGTTCGAGCTTATAAATGAGATAGAAGCCGTAAGCTATCCACAGCATGAGTGCGATAAAGGCTAAACGAGCTAAACCACTGTAGGCAGGATGAGAGCTTTGTAAGATGCCGAGACTAAGCAAAAATACTCCAGGTAAGCTGATATAGATCAGCTTTCTAATTAAGGTTATTGCTTGGCTAATATTGACTAAAGGCCATTTGAAATGAGTATTGATGAGCCCATTTTTTTGGCAAAATTGTTGTAACAGGTGAAATAGCCACAATACTGTGGCCACGTTCATTAGCGCTTCGCCCACATCTCGAGCAAAGGGTGACTCCCAATTGTGGTTGAGTGCAAAGCCTAAGCTGCCAATAAATAAGGCTAAAGGGGTAGCAAAGACGGCGCTCACTAACAAATTAGTGAAAGTGTAGTGGTATTTGTCGCGAGTAATGTTGCCAATTTTAGAAGCGATGCGTTGCAAATAGCCTTTTAGCCAATGTTGCTTGAGGTAATGAACATAAATAATGCTGCCAAAGACCAAGCTGAGCCATAACAGCCACCACCAAGATAAGCTTTCCAAGGCTTGACTCAGTTGGCTTAGCTGCTGGGGCGAAAGTAGCCAGAAAACGGCTTGTCGAATATCACTGAAAAAGCTGAGGTCGATGGCATTAACATCGGCCGTCCAAAACAACTCTTGGTTGGCTTCTTGGTGGATGTTTTGTAGTTGATCATTGAGCTTGGAATAATCTAATTTTAGTCGAGCAAGCTCAAACAAGCGGGCATCTAATTCTAATAGATATTTATCGGAGAGCTGTTGGTTAAGCTTGAGTTGTTGGTTGAGGGTATGCTGCTGTGGCTCATCTAAGCCTTTAATAAAGGTTTGCTGTTGCTGTTGTTCTAGGCTGCGTTGGCTATAAATCAGGTTTTGATGGCGGTGTTTGTTGATCCGCACTTGAATTATTTGTTGTTCAATTTGAGCTACAGCTTTGGGTTTAGGCAAACTTGCGATCTGCTCACGTAAGTATTCGCCATAAGAGCGGGTCACTTTAAGCCACGAAACTTGTTCTTTGAAGTTAGCAAAGGTGAGTTTTATATAATCAAGCTCTTCATTGACTTGTTGTTGTAGGTTGGCTATGTGTTCACTTTGTTCAAATAGATATGATAATTGATTCTGTAAATATTGGTTTTGTTGCAATAATTCTTCAACGAAAGGCTCTTGCATCAGTTCAGGGGAGGAAAAAGCCAACTGTTCGGAAAGATCTTTAGCTTCCGCGCGATGCTCTTCGGTTAAGCGGTTCTTCAGGCGCTCTACAATACGTTTTTCTGCAAGGTATTTACGGTGTTGTAGGTTTAGTTCCAATTGTAATAATTCGTTACGCTGGTTTGCGCTTTGAGAGGCCAATTCGAGCATGACTATTTGGGCGCTTAGACTGGCTTCATTTACTTGGGCTTTTACCCGTTGTGCTTCCTCTATTTCATTCAATACGCCAAACTGCAGTTGTTCTAGTTGACGACGTACTGTTTTGAGTTGCTCACGCAGTGGACCGCTACGCTGGTGGCTTTCACTTACATCTAAATCAATGGCGTATTGTTGTTGCTTTAGTTGGTCTATTGTGGCGCTGGTATTGTTGAGCCTAGTTTGCCAAGAGACTAATTGTGTATTGAGTTGCTTGGTGTTGTAGCGACTCAGTTGTGGTAATTGTGGTGCTTGGTATTGGCTAATCTCATTTTGAATGTTTTTACGTAGTTGGGAAAAATTGTTAATGATATTGCGGTAGGCTTTGGCCTTTTCACGATATTGATTGCCTTCTTTAAGTAGCGTGAGAGATTCTTCGTAAATGAGCTGCTGTTGCTGAGTATTGAGATTATTTGGCTGGGTATCTAGGGTATTTATTAAGCTTTTTAGATGGGTTTCGCCAGCACTGTTGGCTAGTACTGAAGTACTCAACAGCATTATGAATAAAACGAGACATTGGCGAAGAATATTTGATGTCATAAAAGAGCAGCCTAGGATAGTCGCGTTTGCATTATTAATACAGGCCTAGAATATATTAAACCAATGAGTTTAGCGTATTCATCGCTAAAATGATGACCCGAAGTTTATCACTTGGGGCCAACCTATTATTTAGCGTTGAGTGGCGAAATGGCTACCCATAACGGTAGCCTTGCCGGGTACTAAGGCGCTTTCAAATTCAACAGCATCTTTAGCAAATAACATAACTACGGTTGAACCAAGTTTAAAGCGGCCCATTTCATCGCCTTTATCCAGTGTAATATCTTGGTCCTGATAATCCCAAGTAAAAACTTGTTTTCCTCCCGGCGGAGTGATGGTTCCAGACCATACGGTTTCAATGCTGGCAACAATGGTTGCACCTACTAATACCATGGCCATGGGCCCTAAGTCGGTATCAAAAATCGCGACTACGCGTTCGTTTCTGGCAAATAAATTAGGCACATTAGCTGCGGTTAAGGGGTTTACCGAAAACAGCTGGCCGGGCACATACACCATTTTGCGTAACTTGCCTTTACAGGGCATGTGAATGCGATGGTAGTCTTTAGGTGCTAGATAAATAGTGGCGAATTCGCCATCAGTAAACTCTTCGGCGAGGGACTTGTCGCCGCCAAGTAAATCGCGCGCGCTGTAGTCATGGCCTTTGGCTTGAATGATTCGGCCATGTTGAATTTGACCTAATTGGCTAATGGCACCGTCTACAGGGTGAGCAAGCTGTTTCGCTTCGGTAACGATGGGGCGCGCACCTTCTTTTAGCGGGCGAGTAAAGAAGGCATTAAAGCTCGGGTAGTCACTCGCTTCACTGTGCCGCGCATCGCTCATATCCACCTGATAGCGATTAATAAATTTTTGGATGAGCCAATGGCTGAGTTTTCCTGCTTCTGCTGCGGCTAATTTCCCTATCAAGCGAGATAGGCCATGCTGGGGAAAGCAGTATTGAGCGGTCACTTTGATTTTATCTAACACACTACACTCTCGTTATATTGAATTAATTTAGTTGTTTTTCCCGGGAATATTCCGGTTGGGTTTGTTGGCTTCCATGGTTTCAAGGATCCGTTGATAGCTGTCATAACGTTGCTGGGATACACTACCGGAGTCTATAGCTTCTTGTATGGCGCAGCCCGGATCGCCTTGGTGTTTGCAATCACGAAAACGACACTGATTTAACCAAGGGCGCAATTCAATAAATCCCCAAGCTACCCGTTCTTTGGCTAGGTGCCATAGTTGGAATTCGCGCACTCCCGGAGAGTCGATCAATCGGCCTCCACACTTTAAATGATATAAACGTGCGGTAGTAGTGGTGTGTTGCCCTAGGCCTGATACTTCTGAAACTTCTTTAGTATCGATACTTTGTTCTGGCAACAAGGCATTAACTAGTGAACTTTTCCCCACCCCAGATTGGCCAACAAAAATACTGGTTTTATTATTTAAGTATTGGTTTAGGTCGTTCAAGCCCTCTACTTGTTTGGTGCTGGCGAAAACGACTTTATAACCAAGCTCTTGATAAAGAGATAGTTGTAGCTCTATAGCTTGGCGTTGTTCTGTATCGAGTAAGTCGACCTTGTTGAGCAAGATGATCGGCTCTAAGCCTACGTCTTCTACTGCAACGAGGTAGCGGTCAACGATGCTGGTGGAAAGCTCAGGCAGGACAGCCGATACGATGACAACCTGATCGATGTTGGCTGCGATGGCTTTTATACCATCATAAAAATCGGGTCGGGTTAATTCTGAACGGCGTTCGTGGCGTGCTTCAATCACCCCGCGAATACCCGATTGCTCTTCATTACCGGCACGCCATACCACTTCATCTCCGGAGACTAAAGAACCTAGGGAGCGGCGCATGTTACAACGAAAAATCTCGCCAGAGCTAGACTCTACGTCAGCATGTTGGCCAAAGCGGCTGATAATAGTGCCTTCTTGTTGAGGCCCTAATTGTTCATCAAGCCATTGATGTGTTTCTTGCTTTTTTAAGCGCTTTTGCTGGTTACTGCGCACTCGGCGAAGCTGACCTTGGCTCAGTTTCTTTCTCTTTGTCACGAAAACTGCTATTCAAGTAAGGGTCATAAATCGCTATGATACCGCTTATCAAAGAATTGCGGGAAAGTTTTTCCACATAAAGTAGGGTTCACATGAGCGTTAGCGAACAGAATTTAGTATGGGTTGACATGGAGATGACTGGTCTCGAACCCATGAGTGATCGTGTTTTAGAGATCGCCACCATTGTTACCGATGCACAATTGAATATTTTGGCTGAAGGGCCAGTGATAGCGGTCCATCAGTCTGATGAAGTGCTGGCAGGGATGGATGAATGGTGCACCAATACTCATACTGGCTCTGGCTTAGTTGACCGGGTACGCGAAAGTACGGTAACTGAACAGCAAGCGGCCGAGCAGACTATAAACTTTATTAAACAGTGGGTACCCAAAGGTGTATCCCCAATGTGTGGAAATAGCATTGGTCAAGATCGCCGCTTTATGCATCAATATCTGCCTGAATTAGAACAATTCTTCCATTATCGAAATATTGATGTCAGTACAGTAAAAGAGTTGGCTCGTCGTTGGCAGCCTGAAATCTTAAATGGATTTAGTAAAAGTGGCACCCATTTAGCCTTAGATGATATTCGTGAATCTATCGCCGAAATGCAGCACTATCAGAAAACTTTCTTTAAACTGGGCGAAAACTAAACAAACAGTTTTGACGGCATGTTTTTTTTAATTTCAGCTCTTGCAAAGGCAGAAATTCCTCGTATAATTCGCAGCCCTAAACAGCGTGAACCCGTGGTGCTCGGCTTGTTTAGTTGTTAGTAATTTAAGCGGCACTAGCTCAGTGTGGGTATCAAGAGTAGCGCAACCTTCGGGTAAAGCGAAATGCACACTAAATAGTGATAGAGAATTAAGCGGCACTAGCTCAGTTGGTAGAGCGCAACCTTGCCAAGGTTGAGGTCACCGGTTCGAACCCGGTGTGCCGCTCCAAATTAAAGCGGCACTAGCTCAGTGTGAGTATCAAGAGTAGCGCAACCTTCGGGTAAAGCGAAAAGCACACTAAATAGTGATAAAGAATTAAGCGGCACTAGCTCAGTTGGTAGAGCGCAACCTTGCCAAGGTTGAGGTCACCGGTTCGAACCCGGTGTGCCGCTCCAAATTAAAGCCCTGCATCGATGATGCGGGGCTTTTTATTAGGTTGCCAAATAGTCATTGACAAAGAAATAGAGCTAATTGGCCACCGTGCTATTCCTGTTGGACAGGATAAGTTGGCTTAGTTTTTAGTTGGTGTTGGGCATACATAGCGGCACCGACTATACCCGCTTGATTTAAACCTTGGGCTGGCAGTACTTCGGCTTTTACCTCTATTTGTTCGGAAAATTTCTCAAATTTTTTGCTGGCACCACCGCCGATAATGAAGCAGTCGGGAGACATTAAAAACTCTAAGCGCTGCAGGTAATGGTTAAAACGTTTTCCCCATTTTTTCCAACTTAGGTCTTCGGCTTCACGCACCCGTGCGCTGGCATAATGTTCGGCTACCTTTTCTTTTAATATTATATGGCCAAATTCGGTGTTTGGTAGCAATTCACCATTAACAAATACGGCGCTGCCAAGACCTGTTCCGACAGTGATAATGACTACTACCCCGTTGTGTTGGTAGCCTGCACCAAAATCCATTTCAGCCATGCCTGCTGCATCTGCATCATTCACAACATAGCAGGGGCAGTCGGTGAACTCGGAAAATAGGGCTTCAACGTTAGTTCCAATCCAGCTTTTATCGATATTCGATGCGGTTTGCGCAATACCATGAGTAACAGTAGCGGGGAAGCCACAACCAATAGGACCTTGCCATGCGAAGTGTTCAACCATCTTTTTTAGTGTTGCTGCGACAGACTGTGGCGTCGCGGGCTGGGGAGTGGCAATACGATGTCGCTCGCTAACTAATTGACCCGTTTTTGAGTTTACGATAGCGGCTTTTATACCAGTGCCACCTATATCAACGCCAAGTAAGTGCATAAGCTATATCCAGTGATTTGAGTTTGAAAAGTGTAATAAAACCTTATTGATTTGAGCATTAAGCGTCGCGGCTTAGGCCTTTTTCTATAATACGGATTAAACGAGCGGTTTTTCTAGCGTTTTTTAGCGCTTTTGTTTTTTGTTCCTTAATGGCCCAGTTAACATGTAGCTGAGCTATTTCGTTCAAACCTTGTTTGTTTTGTAAGGCTGTTAATATAGATTCGTCATAGTTGGCGTTGCCAAGAGCGATGGCGATATTACGCATCCATTGCTGAAACCCGATACGGCGAATAGCTGAGCCTTCTGTGTTTTTTAAGAATTCCTGCTCTGTCCAAGCAAATAGTTCTAACAAACGAATTTGGTTTAGTTGGCCGCGCGCCGCAAAATCGGCTTCTTGGCTAAGCTGGGCGTAGCGGTTCCATGGACAAACGAGTTGGCAGTCATCGCAACCATAGATGCGGTTACCCATCAGTGGGCGCAATTGTTCATCAATAACGCCCTTATACTCGATGGTGAGATAAGAAATGCAGCGTCGTGCATCGACTTGATAAGGTTCAACTATAGCTTGAGTGGGGCAAATGGTGAGGCAGGCAACGCAATCACCGCATTGTTCGTTTACCGCTTGGTCGATAGGCAGTGGTAGGTCAACAAATAATTCGCCCAAGAAAAACCAAGAGCCAGCGTCTTGATTGAGCAGTAGAGTGTGTTTACCGGTCCACCCCAAGCCTGCTTTAGTGGCTAACTGGCGCTCTAGTACTGGAGCTGAGTCAACAAACGGGCGGGTATTAAGATGCTGTTGGCAAAATTCGCTGATTGCTTTGGCTAGCAAGTTCAGGCGCTTGCGCATGAGCTTATGGTAATCGCGCCCTAAAGCATAGCGGCTAATGTAGGCTTGCTGGTCGTCTTTGAGGCTAGCTGCAAATTTGGCATCTTCGGGTAAGTAATCCATTCGTACCGAAATGACTCGCTGAGTACCTTGATGTAGCAGCTCAGGGTGTTTGCGTAACTCTAAATTGCGCGCCAAATAGTCCATCTCACCGTGATAATTCTTGGTTAACCATTGCTCTAGAGCAGAATGATGTTGACTGAGATCCACATCTGTTATGCCGATCTGCTGAAAACCTAGCGATTTAGCAGTTAGCTTGATATGTTGAACTAGCTTTTTTAAGTCGATATCAGTTGGTAGGGACATGGCGCAAAAGCAACAATTGTTTACCAGTAGTTTACCACAGAGTTTGTGGTGCGCCGAGCAGGTGAAAAGTCAGGAAGGTTTGCTAGCTAAGCAGCAAGGAATTTCTTTATCGCAATTAATGGAACGCGCTGGGCAAGCGGCATTTGCTTACATGCAAAGTCGTTGGCCAAAAGCACGGCAAATTCTTATTTTAGCCGGGGGCGGTAATAATGGTGGCGATGCCTATGTTTTGGCGCGTTTAGCTAAGTTGTCGGGAAAGAAGGTCCAATTATTGGAATTGGGGAAACTGGAACTCCTGCCTGAAGAAGCACAACAGGCTCGCCAGGCTTGGTTAGCTGCGGGGGGGCGCGCGGAGGCCTTAGAGCAAGTTAATTGGCAGTGTGATGTGATAATCGATGGTGTATTAGGAACCGGGCTCGCTTCACCATTAAGAGCTCCTCTCATTGAGCTTTTTTCTCAAGTGAATCAAGCCCAAGCAGAGGTGCTAGCTTTAGATATCCCCTCTGGCTTATGTGCCGATTCTGGCCAAAACTGGGGGCAAGTGATTAAAGCCACCGCCACAGTCACTTTTATAGCCCTAAAGCGAGGTCTATTTACGGGCCAAGCTGCTGAGTATGTGGGTGAATTGATATATGCTGATTTAGGGCTAGGTGACGCTTTTGAGAGGCAAAATAACGCCAACGTGAAACGATTGTCAGAGCATGATTTCGATGAGATGTTGCAGCCTCGTTCGCGTTTAGCTCATAAAGGTCAGTTTGGGCGAGCGGTGCTAATTGGCGGAAACTTAGGCATGGCGGGGGCCATTCGAATGGCAGGTGAAGCCTGTTTACGCTGCGGTGCGGGTTTAGTTAATGTGATAACCCATAGAGACAATATTGCCACAGTTAGCTATGGTCGCCCTGAGTTAATGGTGAGCACAGCGGCACCAGGGCAATTGGCACACTTAGAACATTTGCTACAGCAGGCTTCTTGTTATGTTATTGGACCAGGTTTAGGGCTGGATGATTGGGCTAAGCCGATGCTTACGTTGGCACTTGGTGTTTCGATACCTTGTTTGGTGGATGCTGACGGTTTAAGTTTATTAGCACAGAAAGTACAGACACGAGCGAGTTGGGTTTTAACTCCCCATCCGGGAGAGGCGGCTCGTTTGTTGGGGTGCTCAGTGGCTGAAGTGGAAGCCGACCGTATTAGCGCAGCTCAACAGATCCAGCTTCGTTATGGTGGAGTGTGTGTGCTAAAAGGCGCGGGTACAGTTATCGCTGGCGAGAATAATCAAGTTGCAATCTGCTGCGCGGGCAATCCGGGTATGGCTTCGGGTGGGATGGGCGACGTTTTATCTGGTATAATCGGCGGCTTGCTGGCTCAGCTGGCTGCTAAGCATAGCCTTTTTCACATAGCCTGTTTAGGTGTGGTTATCCATGGACAAGCGGCTGATTTGGCAGCAAAGCTGGGGGAAAGAGGCATGTTGGCCACTGATTTAATGCCATATATAAGACAACGAGTGAATCCCTAACATAATGAAAACTTGGCAGATTGATTTAATTGACGCAGAACAAACCGTCGCCTTGGGCGCACGATTGGCGAGGGCTTGCCAAGCCGCTACCGTGATTTACTTGAAAGGTGAATTGGGAGCGGGTAAAACCACGTTGACGCGAGGTTTTATTCAAGGCAAGGGCCATCAAGGCAAGGTTAAAAGTCCCACCTATACTTTAGTGGAACCTTATCAGTTAGGTGAGTGGCGGGTTAATCACTTCGATTTATACCGTTTAGCCGATCCTGAAGAGCTAGAGTTCATCGGCATCCGAGATTATTTTACTGATGACTGTTTGTGTATAGTGGAATGGCCAGAAAAAGGTTTTGGTTTTTTACCTGAAGCAGACTTGTTGGTTGAATTAGTATACTGTGGTGAGCAACGTGGTGCCGAAGTTAGCGCGTTGACCGAACAGGGACAACAGATTGTGGAGTGGTTGAGTCAAAATGAGGCGTAGCCGTGTTATAAGCTCTTGGGTTGGCTTATGTTTATATCTAGTGTGCAGTTTGGCGTTTGCGAGTAGCAAAGTATCGGGTGTGCGGGTATGGAGTGGCCCAGATAATACGCGCATCGTACTGGATTTATCGGCTGCGGTTGAGTTTAGTCACTTCAATCTAAGTCAGCCTAACCGCTTAGTACTTGATCTTAAAAATAGCCAGATGACGACTAAGCTAAATGCCGTTGAGCTTAGTGGTAACCTTGTTAAAAAACTGCGCCCCAGCACACCTAAAGCTAAACAAGATTACCGCTTAGTGGTAGAGCTCAATCAAGCGGTTAATCCTACTGTTTTTTCGCTGAAACCCACGGGCAATTATGGCCATCGTTTAGTCATTGATTTACCCGATAAAGCGGGTAAAGCTGAGACTCAAAAACAACAACAACAGATCTCCAAAGTTAAGAAGCTGCAGCAATTAGCAGGCAATCGAGATATTATCATTGCTATTGATGCAGGGCATGGTGGTGAAGATCCCGGGGCTATTGGTCGACGAAAAACCTATGAAAAGAATGTCACTCTGGCGATAGCTAAACGAGTGCAACGATTAATCAATCAAGAGCCTGGTTTAAAAGCAGTATTGATCCGTCAAGGTGATTACTTTGTTAACCTAAACAAACGTTCACAAATTGCCCGTAAGAATAAGGCCGACTTTTTAGTATCCATTCATGCTGATGGCTTTACCTCTTCAAAGCCTAAAGGCGCTTCTGTGTGGGTCGTATCAACACGTCGAGCTAAAAGTGAAGTGGGACGGCATCTAGAGGAACACGAGGCTGAGTCTGATTTGCTCGGTGGCGTAGGTGAATTGATGGGAAGCATAGAAAATGATGCCCACCTCAACTTTGCCCTTATCGATATGCAGATGGATTACTCAATGAATACCGCATATGAGGTTGCTAGCAGGGTGTTGGGAGAATTGGGGCGGGTGACTAGTTTGCATAAGAAGCGGCCAGAGCACGCTAGTTTAGCTGTACTTAAATCACCAGATATTCCTTCTATTTTGGTCGAGGCGGGTTTTATCACTAATTTTAATGAAGAGAAGTTGCTTAATTCGGGCAATCATCAAGAGCGTATTGCTCAGGCAGTAGTGAAGGGGATTAAAACTCATTATCGTAATAAACCCTTGGCCGGTACGCTCTATGCTAAAACCTATGGAGTGCGTAAGCATACGGTGCGAAAAGGGGAGTCTTTATCGGTGTTGGCTACCCGCTATAATACCAGTGTAGCAGGCCTCAAAAAAGCCAACAAATTGTCTTCAAATACCCTGCATATTGGTCAAGTTTTGACAATTCCTAACAGTTAATTTATGCCTATTCAAATACTGTCAGCTCAGCTGGCGAACCAAATCGCCGCCGGAGAAGTGGTCGAACGCCCCGCTTCGGTGGCCAAAGAACTGATTGAAAACTGTCTTGACGCTAGCGCCACCCGAATTGATGTTGAAATTGATAAAGGTGGCGCGAAGCGGATCCTGATCCGCGATAATGGCTGTGGTATTGAAAAAGGCCAATTAGCTTTAGCCTTAAGCCGCCATGCCACTAGCAAAATTGATAGCTTAGATGACTTAAGTGCAATTGCTACCTTGGGCTTTAGAGGAGAAGCTTTAGCCAGCATTAGCTCGGTCTCACGCTTAAGTTTAAGTTCTCGCACCATAGACCAAGAACAGGCTTGGCAAGCCAAGGCTGAAGGACGAGATATGCAGGTGAGTCTGCAACCTTGTGCTCATCCGGTGGGCAGCTCGGTTGAGGTGTTAGATCTGTTTTTTAATACCCCTGCACGACGTAAGTTTTTACGCACTGAAAAGACCGAGTTTTCTCATATCGATGAATTGTTGAAGCGACTTGCCTTAAGTCGCTTCGATGTGGCGATAAGTTTAAAGCACAATGGTAAGCTGATTCGTCAGTATCGGATTGCTAAAGATCTAGACAAGCAATTAAAACGGGTTGGAGCAGTACTAGGTTCGCCGTTTACTGAGCATTGTTTACACCTTGATAATCAGCACGATAATTTGCGTTTACATGGTTGGCTGGGCTTGCCTGAAGTGGCGCGGGCTCAAAATGATCAGCAATTCTTTTATGTGAATGGCCGAATGATGCGCGATAAGCTTTTGCAACATGCGATTCGTCAGGCTTTTGCGGCTTATTTGCCCGAAGAATTACACGCCAGTTATGTGTTGTTTTTAGAGCTGCCCCTCGATCAGGTGGACGTCAATGTTCACCCTGCTAAACATGAAGTGCGTTTCCATCAGGCTCGTTTGGTACACGACTATATTGTTCAGGTGCTTGGTTCGGCTTTGGCTAAAATACCGCAAGCTGGGTCCTCGGCGCAGTTGTGGCAGGGCGATGAGCAAAATACAGTAGCCGCTAATGAGCCAGCTGCGCAGCATAGTTACTCTGCTGCGCCTCGAGGTGGGCAGGTCGGTGAAGGACGAAGCCGTTATCAATCTCCGCTTTATCGCGCTGACCGACCTAGTGCTAGCGAGCGCGAGGCCAATCATCAATGGTTGAGCCGCAGTGCCGATTTTGACGCGCCAACTCAGCCGTTTCCTGAGCAAACTAGCTGCTCGAGTCAGCGTTTAACTCCGCTACACCTTGAGCAGCAGCGTTATTTGCTGGCTCGTTATCTGGATGAGTTGGTGGTATTGGATTTATCGGCTTGCCAGCAACATATGGCTTTTAAATTAGCCATGCAACAGTGGCCTCAAGGCTTAGATTCAGTACCATTATTACTTCCCCTGAAGCTGCATTTGGAAAAAGACTTAGTTGGGGTAGTAAAGCAGTATGCTGAGGCTTTACGTCGCAGCGGTTTTGCTTTCAATATTATTAATGCTCAGCAGCTTGCCTTGACTCAGGTACCCAAACTATTTCGTAAAGTGGATTTTGCCCATTTATTACCGTGTTTACTGAATGCTATGAGCCAGCTTCCCGAAAGCGAATGGCATCAGGCTGAAACTTTGTTAAGCGGCTTAATTAAACTGCAACCCAAAGCTAACGATTATAGTTGGCAGCAAGCGCTAGAATTAACTCAGCAGCTGCAGCAACAGTATCAGGATAAACTTCCCCAAGCTCTATGGCAGCGACTGGATTTGACAAAGTGTATACAGGAGATTGCCAATGAGCACTAAGCTGCCGGTGATTACACTAATGGGGCCCACGGCTTCGGGTAAGACGGCGCTGGCCATAAAGCTACATAAACAATACGGCATGGAAGTGGTAAGTGTGGACTCCGCGTTGATCTATCGCGGTATGGATATCGGCACAGCTAAGCCCACCGTGTCTGAACAGGCGCAAGCTCCCCATGCTTTAATTGATATTTGTGACCCTACTGAAGTGTATTCGGCGGCTGATTTTCGTAAAGATGCACTGGCGGAAATTAACGTCATTCATCAGCGTGGAAATATCCCTTTGCTAGTTGGCGGTACCATGCTGTATTTTAAAGCTTTAGTGGATGGCATTGCCGATTTACCTGAAGCCAATGCGCAACTGAGAGAGCAAATCAAGCAGCAAGCGGCGACAAGCTCTTGGCAAGATTTGCATCAACAACTTGCCAGCTTTGACCCCAGCAGTGCGGCGCGGATTAATGCCAATGATCATCAACGTTTAATGCGAGCCATTGAAGTTTATCGCTTAACCGGTAAAACTCTGACCAAATTAAACCAGCAGCCAATAGATAAGTTGCCGTTTGATATTCATCAATTTGCTATTGCGCCTCAAGAAAAAGCCCAATTGCACGTACTCATTGAACAACGTTTTAAACTGATGCTGGAACTTGGCTTTGAAGCTGAGGTCAAAGCGCTGATGCGACGAGGAGATCTTGATTTGAGCCTGCCATCGATGAGAAGTGTGGGTTATCGCCAAATGTGGCAATATCTCAGTGGCGAAATAGAGTATCAAGAGATGGTGTTCCGTGGCATAGTGGCCACCAGACAACTAGCTAAAAAACAAATGAACTGGCTAAAAAGCTGGCCGTCTCTTACTTGGTTGCATAGCGGTGAAGTTGGAAACAGTAAAATTATTACCGAATCACTCAGTGATACTTGAAATTGCTTCTATAAGGCTCCAAGTTAGTGGTATATAATCGATTTTGAACGATGCCAAAATTAATTTATAAGAAAAAAGGAACAATAACATGGCGAAGGGGCAATCATTACAAGACCCATTTTTGAATGCGTTACGACGTGAACGTATTCCCGTTTCAATTTATTTAGTAAACGGTATTAAGTTGCAAGGCCAAGTTGAATCATTTGATCAGTTTGTCATCTTGTTGAAAAACACTGTCAGCCAGATGGTATACAAACATGCTATCTCTACTGTGGTACCTGCTCGCGCAGTTCCTCACCATACCCCAGTGCCTGGCGAAGCAAAAATCGACGAATAGCACTTTGCGAAGGCGTATTAGCCTTGGTAAGTGCCAAGGAGTAAATTAGCTTGTTTGACCGTTATGAAGCAGGTGAACAGGCCATCTTAGTGCATGTAAATTTTACAGCCGAAGATGAGCGAGAAGACCTGCAAGAACTGAAGATGTTAGTCAGTTCTGCAGGCGTTAACGCGGTCGCTACCGTTACTGGTAGTCGAGTTTCACCTCACCCTAAATATTTTGTTGGGGCGGGGAAGGCAGAAGAAATCGCAGAATTAGTAAAAAGTGCCCAAGCTGACGTGGTGATTTTTAACCACGCCTTGTCACCAGCACAAGAGCGAAATTTAGAGATGCTCTGTGAAGCAAGGGTGCTAGACCGTACAACCCTCATATTAGACATATTTGCTCAACGTGCTCGGACCCATGAAGGCAAGTTACAGGTTGAGTTAGCACAGTTGCGTCATATGTCGACGCGTTTGATTCGTGGTTGGACTCACCTAGAAAGACAAAAAGGGGGAATCGGTTTGCGTGGTCCCGGCGAAACTCAGCTAGAAACTGACCGACGTTTACTGCGGGCTCGTATTAAGCAAATCATGCAGCGTCTAGAAAAAGTAGGTAAGCAACGAGAACAAGGGCGAAGGGCACGGCAACGGGCTGAGCTGCCAACGGTATCCTTGGCGGGTTACACTAATGCGGGTAAGTCCACGATGTTCAATCGTATTACTGACGCTACGGTGTATGCGGCTGATCAGTTGTTTGCAACGCTGGACCCTACTTTACGCAAGATTGATATTGAAGATGTAGGTAAGGTGATTCTCGCCGATACAGTGGGTTTCATTCGCCATTTACCTCACGATCTTGTTGCCGCTTTTAAGGCAACCCTCACCGAAACGAGAGAAGCTCAGCTATTATTACATGTGATTGATTGTAGTGATGAAAGAATGGCTGAAAATATCGAACAAGTTGAGGTAGTATTGGATGAAATTGGGGCCGGAGAAACCCCATTTCTGCACGTGTTTAACAAGGTAGACCAACACCTTGATATGAGCCCTCGTATCGAGCGGGATGAAAATGGTTTACCCCAAAAAGTGTGGCTGTCGGCATTAACGGGAGAAGGCTTGCCTTTGTTATATAAGGCAATCAGCGAGCGTTTAGTCGGTGATATGGTTAACCATACTTTGCGCTTACCGCCCAGTGAAGGGCGCTTGCGTAGTCGTCTATATCAGTTAGACTGCGTAACAGGTGAGCGTATAGACGATGAAGGACATATCGTTGTTGATATTCGGTTAGATGCCATTGCGTGGCAGCGGCTGGATAAGCAATTTGACCATGATTTAGATAACTTTATTGCTCAATGTGAGTAGGCACTAACTTTAATTTCTGGAGACACAGATGGCCTGGAATGAGCCTGGCAACAAGGGGAGCGGTGACCGTGACCCTTGGGGCAATAACAATAAGAATGGTAATCAGGGGCCCCCTGATTTAGACGAAGTTTTCACAAAGCTTAGTCGTAAGTTTGGCGGTATATTTGGTGGGAAAAAACCACCAGTTGGCGGAGGTAATGGTGGAGTCAGTGGTTTTGGTATTGCTGTTGTCGCCGTTATTTTAGCCGTTATATGGGTGGCAAGTGGTTTTTACACCATTGAAGAAGCAGAACGGGGTGTAAAACTTACTTTTGGTAAGTATGACGTTGCGGCTGGCCCAGTTGAGCCCGGTTTGAACTGGAAGGCGACTTTTATCCAAGACGTGATTCCGGTGGATGTGGAAACTATTCGCTCGCTACCTGCTTCTGGTTTTATGCTGACTGAAGATGAAAATGTAGTGCGCGTAGAAATGGATGTGCAGTACAAAGTGGTAGACCCTAAAGCTTATTTGTTTAGTGTGACTGCGCCTGATGATAGCCTTGCTCAAGCCACAGACAGCGCTTTGCGTTATGTTGTTGGGCATACGACTATGGACGACATTCTAACTACTGGACGTGAAGTGGTACGTGGTGAAACCGCCGCAATGTTGGACAAAATTATCGGGCCCTACAATTTAGGTATTCAAGTTACCGATGTAAACTTCTTGCCTGCACGTCCACCTGAAGAAGTGAAAGATGCTTTTGATGATGCTATTGCTGCGCAAGAGGATGAACAGCGTTTCATTCGTGAAGCAGAAGCTTATCAGCGTGAAATAGAACCTAGAGCGCGTGGTCGAGTACAACGTATTGAACAAGAAGCTCAGGGTTATCAAGAGCAGGTAGTGTTAAGAGCTCAGGGTGAAATCGCCTTGTTTGAGCAACTATTGCCTGAATATGAGTCGGCTCCAGATGTTACTCGTCATCGCCTATATCTAGAAACGATGGAAGAGGTTTATTCTAAGGCGAATAAAGTATTGGTTGATGGTTCAAACAATAACAACATGTTGTACTTGCCGATTGATAAATTGATGGAGCAAAGTGACAGTAGCTCTTCAAATAAAATCAAACGAAGTTCTACTAGCACCAATAACATGGGCTCGGAACCAGCAACTTCAATACCGTCTAGCCCTTCTTCGATTAGAAGTAGCACTCGTTCAACGTCGGGGAGAAATTAAGCCATGAAACAATTTACAATTTTTGGCGTTATTTTAGCCTTGTTAGTGGCCTACTCTTCAGTTTTTGTTGTGAAAGAAGGCCAACGCGGTATTGTGATGCAATTTGGTAAAGTGAAGCGTAGTGATGATGGTGAGGCGCGAGTTTATCAACCCGGTTTGCAATTCAAGGTGCCGTTTATTGATTCTGTTAGAACGTTAGATGCGCGTATTCAAACCTTAGATGGTAACGCTGACCGCTTTGTAACCTCGGAGAAGAAAGATTTGATAATCGATTCCTACGTTAAGTGGCGGATTTCAGATTTTTCTCAATTTTATCTACGTACAGGGGGGGGGTCAGTCGCTCAGGCTGAGTTGTTGTTGACTCGTAAAATTAACAACGGTCTGCGTAGCGAAATTGGTGCGCGTACCATTCGTGACATCGTTTCTGGTGAACGTGGTCAAGTTATGGAGGATGCTCTGAAGCGTATGGCGCGTTCTGCTGAAATTGGTATTGAAGTACTTGACGTGAGAATTAAGCAAATTAACTTACCGGACGAAGTTAGTAACAGCATTTACCAACGGATGCGTGCCGAGCGTTTGGCGGTAGCAAAAGAACACCGTTCTCAGGGTCAAGAGCAGGCCGAAATTATTCGAGCTAATGTTGACCGTCGGGTGAATGTAATGCTGGCCGATGCCGATAAACGTGGTCGCCAAATGCGTGGTGAAGGTGATGCCACTGCGGCAAAAATTTATGCTGATGCTTATAAAAAAGATCCTGCATTCTACAAATTTTGGCGTAGTCTGAGAGCCTACCGTAACAGCTTTGAGTCTGGCGGTGATGTAATGGTATTAGACCCTAATAGTGAATTCTTCCGTTACATGAAAGAACCTATTTCTAACTAAAACTGAGGGCCCAGTGTAAGCTGGGCTTTTTTATGACAGATACTTTTTTACTTGCCCTCGCTCTGGTATGCCTGCTTGAAGGATTAGGTCCTTTACTATTTCCAAAGCGATGGAAACGTTTGTTAAAACAGATATCTGGGACACCCGCGACTAGTATTCGACAGATCGGCCTTGGCTTAGTGACAATTTCTATTGTCCTGCTCTATGTGATTAATCTTTGACCTTAACGCATAAAATAGGTATAAATTGCACCCCTTGACTGTTCGATTTCTGCTAGAATCGCTTTTTAACTGAGACGACGAAAGACAATGGGAAACAACGTAGTGATCCTCGGCTCTCAATGGGGAGACGAAGGAAAGGGTAAAATTGTAGATTTACTCACTGATAAATCAAGCTATGTGGTTCGCTATCAAGGCGGTCACAATGCTGGACATACCCTAGTTATTGACGGCGAAAAAACCGTCCTTCATTTGATCCCTTCTGGGGTACTTCGTGATAACGTGACCTGCGTTATTGGCAACGGAGTAGTATTAGCTCCTGATGCGCTGTTTAAGGAAATGGCTATGCTCGAAGAGCGTGGTGTCCCAGTAAAAGAGCGTTTAGTTATCAGTGAAGCTTGTCCACTGATTTTGCCTTACCATGTTGCCCTCGATATGGCACGTGAAAAAGCCCGTGGTAAAAAAGCTATTGGTACTACTGGGCGTGGTATCGGTCCTGCTTACGAAGATAAAGTCGCTCGCCGTGGTTTACGCGTGGGAGACTTATTTGATATGGAGCAATTTGCTCTTAAGTTAAAAGAAGTCATGGAATACCATAATTTCCAACTTAATCATTACTATGACGCGCCGAGCGTAAGTTATGAAGAAGTGCTTGAGCAAATGACTAAGATGGCGCCTGTGCTCATTGCTATGGTCGCCGACGTTACTGACTTGTTGGATCAAGCGCGTCGTCGGGGCGATTCAATTATGTTTGAAGGCGCTCAAGGTACGCTGCTCGACATCGACCACGGAACCTATCCTTATGTGACCTCTTCTAATACTACTGCCGGTGGCGTTGCTACAGGAAGTGGTTTCGGTCCACGTCACTTAGATTATGTTTTGGGTATTACTAAGGCTTACACCACTCGTGTTGGTTCGGGTCCATTCCCTACAGAGTTGGATGATGATATTGGCCAACATTTAGGTGAGAAAGGACATGAATTCGGTGCTACTACCGGACGTAAACGTCGCTGCGGTTGGCTAGATGCAGTTGCTATGCGTCGTGCTGTACAAATCAATAGTCTTTCTGGAATATGTTTAACTAAGCTGGATGTGTTAGATGGTCTTGAAGAGCTAAAAATTTGTACTGGCTACAAAATGCCTGATGGTAAAATTTTACGTGTTCCACCTATGGCTGCTGAAGGTTATGAAGTCGCAGAGCCTGTATACGAAAGTATGCCTGGTTGGCCAGATAACACCTTCGGTTTGACTTCACGTGAGCAATTACCACAAGCCGCCTTAGATTATATTGCTCGTATTGAGGCTCTGTTAGAAGTGCCAGTTGATATTATCTCGACCGGACCAGACCGCGTAGAAACGATTATTTTACGTCACCCGTTCTCTTAAGTATTCTACTTAAAATAAAAGGGCTGCCACTGGCAGCCCTTTTTTGTTTATGCGCAATGTAGCCGCTTGCCAGTATTATTTATGCGACTCGGTCGGCTGCAATATTGGCTAGGCTAATTAAGGCTTGTTTGTAATCGCTGTCAGCTAAGATATTTAGTGCGCGGATGGCTTTTTGTGCTTCTTCTGCCGCTTTGTTGCGACAATATTCTAAGGCCTGTGTTTTCTCAAGTATTAGCAAGATCTCTTCTAATTGGGCTCTAGAGCCGCCCTGCTTAATCGCGTTGGCGATGGTCGCCTTATCACCTTGCTCGGCTTGTTGCATGGCGTAGATAAGTGGTAATGTGGGCTTCCCTTCGGAAAGGTCATCGCCAACACTTTTGCCCATCTCGTCTTGATCCGCCACGTAGTCGAGCACATCGTCCATAATCTGAAAAGCTGTGCCAAGGTACTTACCGTAGTCCTGCATCGCCTTCTCTATATTTGGGTCTAGCTCGCTAATTACCGCGGCTAAACGAGTAGCTGCCTCAAATAGCTTGGCCGTTTTACAGTATATGACCTCGAAATAACGCTGCTCGTCGGTGTTTGGGTCGTTACAGTTAATTAACTGCAGTACTTCACCTTCTGCTATCACGTTGGTGGCGTCGGCAAGGATATCCATCACTTTCAGGTTTTGCAGTTGCGTCATTAATTGAAAAGAGCGCGAATATAAAAAATCGCCTACTAATACACTGGCCGCATTGCCGAAACGAGCATTGGCGGTATCTTTGCCGCGACGAAGCTCTGACTCATCGACAACATCGTCATGCAATAAGGTTGACGTGTGAATAAACTCAATAATCGCGGCCAGCTTAATATGCTGTTGTTGTTGATAACCTAAGGCGCGTGCAGCCAATACGGTAAGTAATGGTCGGATTCTTTTACCGCCACTATTTACTATATAGAAAGAAATTTGATTAATAAGAGCAACATCTGATTCGAGCTCTTTAAAGATGAGAGCGTTTACCGCTGTCATATCTTGTTCTGACAGCTTTTTTATTGCTTCCAATTGCATAATTTATCTTTAATACTTCGAAATGAAGCTTCAATAGCTTATTCTGATAACTTGATGTTGCAATAATATCTCAATTTAGTGCTTTAAGCAGCTTTAGCAGCCTAAAATTCTTGGGCCTGAGTGAATTTTAAACTTTTTTGATTTTCCCCTTGCGGGAACTGATCTTTTTCCGTAGAATCCGCCGTCATTGTTGAGAATTATAGACACCTTGAAATATAGGTGTACAGCGGAGTTTGAAAAAAATGTACGCGGTTATCCAAAGTGGTGGTAAACAGCACCGTGTGGCCGAAGGCCAAACGCTTCGCCTTGAGAAACTAGACGTTGAAACTGGTGAAACAGTTGAATTTGACAACGTATTACTAGTTGCTAATGGCGAAGACGTTAAAGTAGGCGCACCTTACGTAGATGGTACCAAAGTAACAGCAGAAGTTGTTTCTCATGGTCGTGGCGATAAAGTTAAAATCGTTAAGTTCCGTCGTCGTAAACATTCACGTAAGCAACAGGGCCACCGTCAGTGGTTCACTGAAGTTCGCATTACAGGCATTAACGGTTAATTTAGAGGAATATACTCATGGCACATAAAAAGGCTGGTGGTAGTACTCGTAACGGTCGCGATTCGGAAAGTAAACGCCTTGGTGTTAAACGTTTCGGTGGCGAGTCTGTATTAGCGGGTAGCATTATTGTTCGTCAACGTGGTACTAAATTCCACGCGGGCGCAAACGTTGGTATCGGTAAAGACCATACTCTTTTCGCAACTGCTGAAGGCAAAGTGAAATTTGAAGTTAAAGGTCCTAAAAACCGTAAGTTTGTTAGCATCGAAGCTGAATAAACGTCCAATCTGTTATTCAAAAAGCCCCGCTATTGCGGGGCTTTTTTTTTCCAAGAAACCACTATTTCGCTTACGAAATAGCCGTGGTGCATTATAGTTAAGCGATAATGCTGGAGTAGAAGATGAAATTTGTAGATGAAGCGGTAATTAAAGTCGATGCTGGTGATGGCGGCAATGGTACTATTAGTTTTCGCCGTGAAAAATATGTTCCCCGTGGTGGCCCAGATGGTGGCGACGGCGGCGATGGTGGTAGTGTTTATTTAGTTGCCAACGAAAACCTTAACACTCTTATCGATTATCGCTTCGAGCGCTTTCATAAAGCGGAGCGCGGTGAGAACGGGCAAGGTGCTAATTGTACTGGTAAGCGTGGTGAAGATTTAGAGCTTCCTGTGCCAGTAGGAACTCGTGCTCGAGATCAGGATACTGGTGAGATCTTAGGTGATCTTACTCAGCATAAACAGCGCTTGCTAGTGGCTAAAGGTGGTTTTCATGGCTTAGGTAATACTCGCTTTAAGAGCAGCACTAATCGTGCACCTCGGCGCAAGTCTAATGGGACGCCCGGTGAAGTGCGTAACTTGCAGTTAGAGCTACTGTTGTTAGCTGACGTTGGCATGTTAGGGCTTCCAAATGCTGGTAAATCTACCTTTATTCGTAGTGTTTCGGCAGCTAAACCTAAAGTGGCCGATTACCCATTTACTACGCTTATTCCAAATTTGGGCGTGGTTAGACAGTCGGAGAATCGTGGCTTTGTTATTGCCGATATTCCCGGTTTAATTGAAGGTGCTGCTGACGGGGCTGGTCTTGGTGTTCGCTTCTTAAAGCACTTAGAACGCTGCCGGGTATTATTGCATATGGTGGACGTTTTGCCCGCCGATGGTAGTGACCCAGTGGAAAATGCCTTAACCATCATTAGCGAGCTTGAGCAGTATAGTGAGAAGTTGTTTGAAAAACCACGCTGGTTAGTGTTTAACAAGGTTGACCTTGTCTTAGAAGAGGAAGCCGATGAGATCCGTCAGCGAGTGATCGATGCGCTGGAGTGGGAAGGAGAGGTGTTTTCCATTTCTGCTCTGGAAAACAATGGAACCAAAGAAATCTGTAAGGCAATTGGACAATTCTTAGAAACCTTACCTGTGGTTGAAGAAGAGTTGGCCGAGCGTGAAGAAGTTAAGTTCCAATGGGATGATTATCATCAGCAGCAAATTGAGCAAGCCGAGCACGAAGACTGGGACGATGATGATTGGGATGATGACGATGATCATGGTGTAGAGGTTATTTACCAGCCATAGTAAGCTATTCACTAGTTATCAGTTATCGTCTTACTCGGATAGTTAAACATGTTACGCTCATTTAGGAAATATACGGGGCCTGTTCAAGGTCCGGTACGTAATATAGATTTAGAGCAACAAACTCGCATCTGTCGAGTCGTTGTACTGGCTGGGCGCATCATGCAGCAGCATGGCGCTGAAAGTAAATTAATCGAAGAAACCTCTGTTCGTTTAGGTAAAGCGCTGGGTTTAGAAAGCGTTGAGCTGGCTATTACCGCTAATGCCTTGGTGCTTACCGGCTTATCCCAAGGGCGCTGTATTACTACTACGCGTCGTGTTTATGACCGTGGTATTAACATGCACATGGTGTGTGAAGTGCAGCGCATTACCATAATGGCAGAGAAGCAGTTACTTGATGTGAATGAGGTAGTAAAGCGTTTAGAGCGCTTAACGCCTTATAAGTACAATCGCTGGCATGTCGTGTTTATGATCGGGCTGTCTTGTGCCTGTTTTAGTCATCTATTTGGTGGTGATTGGACGGTATTTGGCATGACATTTATTGCTTCCGCAGTTGCAATGTTTTTTCGCCAAGAAATGGCTCACCGTCACCATAATCCGATCCTCAATTTTGGCATGACGGCTTTTGTTGCCACTACAATAGCTGGGCTTGCTGTTCGTTATGACTTGGGCAACCAACCGCAAACGGTGATGGCTGCTTCGGTATTATTACTGGTTCCTGGATTTCCGCTGATTAATGCGGTGTCTGATATGGTAAAAGGCCATATTAGTATGGGAATTTCCCGATGGTTTTTTGCTTCGCTATTAAGTCTGGGAGTAGCCATGGGCATTGCTCTCTCTATGTGGGCAACTGGCGTAAGCGGGTGGTTATAAGATGTTAGAATTATTAGCGATATTAGTTGAAGACGCGATTTTTTCATCGGTGCCTGCGGTGGGCTTTGCGATGGTATTTAATGTCCCTTCGCGAATGTTACCCCTGTGCGCTATTGGAGGAGCGTTTGCCCACTGTTTACGAACCTTATGTATCCATTGGGGGGTTCCTTTAGAATGGGCGACTTTGGTGGCCTCAACTAGTGTCGGTCTAGTGGGGGTTTATTGGTCGCGTCGTTACTTGATCCCTAGGCCCGTTTTCACAGTAGCATCGATTATACCAATGATTCCCGGTAGTTTTGCCTTCAAAACCATGGTGGGTATTATTGGACTATATAGCGTTGGTTTCAGCGAAGCCTTATTAGCCACGGTTATTGAGAATGGTTTGCGAACACTGTTTATTTTGATGGCCTTAAGCTTTGGTTTAGCCATTCCTTCGGTAGTCATCTACCGCGGCCGACCAATTGTCTAGCGAATAGAAATAAGGTAATAGAGTGAAAGTAGCAATGATTGCAGCAATGACTAAGCAGCGAGTAATAGGCAAAGATAATCAAATGCCTTGGCATTTACCTGCCGATTTAGCGCATTTTAAACGCGTAACGATGGGCAAACCAGTTATTATGGGGCGTTTAACTTATCAGTCTATTGGTCGTCCTCTGCCTGGGCGCTTAAACATTGTGATTAGCCGTAATCCAAATTTGGCCATTATTGGTGTGGAAGTGGTAGGTAGTGTTGAAGCGGCTTTGGAGCGAGTAAAAGATGAGGCAGAAGTAATGATTATTGGCGGAGCCAACATTTATCAACAATGTTTGCCTGTGGCTGATTTACTTCACTTAACTTTTATTGATACCGAACTAGATGGGGATGCCTACTTTCCGGACTACCGGCAGGAAGCATGGCAAACGCTACAAAGCGAAAGCCATCCCGCTGATGATAAAAACCCATATGACCTTGAGTTTGTTACTTTAGCTAGGGCCTAATAGGCGTTTTTATTGAGGCACGCTTGCGTATACATGCGTTGGTCCTCCCAGCGCAGCATTGATAAATGGTTTCCCCACACACAACCAGTATCTAAGCCTGAAACTAAAGTATGTTTACTTTTGCCCATTAAAGCTGCCCAATGACCAAAAATAATGTGGGTTTGTTTGAGGTGTTTCCCGGGTATTTCAAACCAAGGTTTTAAGTTCGGGTTGTTGTTTTTGCTGGGGGGAAGCTTAGATTCAAAATCTAGGCTGGCATCGGGAAAGCAATAACGCATCCGGGTAAATACATTGATGATGCAGCGTAGTCGGTCATAGCCCACTAGCTCATCGCTCCAATGAGCCGGCTCGTTTCCGTACATATTTTGTAATAACTTGAGGTAGTTATCGCCGGCTAACTCAGCTTGTACTTCTTTGGCTAACTTTAAGGCCTTGCTGACTTTCCATTTAGGGTAGATCCCCGCGTGCACCATCACCACGTCAAATTCAGGGTGTTTCTTAATCAGTGGTTGTTGGCGCAACCAATCGAGAAGCTCGTCGCGATCCGGAGCATCCAATAGGGCTTGCAAATTATCACGGCGTTTAGCTCGATGAATGCCATTGGCAACAGCCAGTAAGTGCAAGTCATGGTTACCCAGTACGACCTGCGCAGAATCGCCTAATTCTTTTACAAAACGCAAAGTCTCTAGAGACTTAGGGCCTCGCGCTACTAAGTCCCCAGCTAGCCATAGCTGGTCTTTTTTTCGAGAAAACTTACATTGCTCGAGTAAGGCTTGCAGTTCGTCCAAACAGCCTTGGACGTCTCCAACGAAATAACTTGCCATCGGTTTTCTCTATTAGTGAAGTTTGTTGGGCAAGGATAAGCGAAATGGCGGTATTTCTGCTTCAAATTCATTGCCGGACTGGTCGACTAAAGTGTAGCTTCCCTGCATTACTCCAACCTCGGTAGCCAGCACAGCACTGCTGGTGTAGCTAAATGGCTTTTCTGGTTTTAGTCGTGGTTGTTTACCCACTACACCATCACCTTTTATTTCGTTCACTTCGCCGTTACCGTCGGTAATTAACCAATGGCGGCGCAATAGCTGTAATTCTTGATTACTGGTATTGCGAATGGTGATGGTGTAGTAAAAGGCATATTGTTGCTGTTCAGGAACAGAATGTTCAGGCAGAAAGCCTGTTTCTACCTGTATATCCAAAGCGTATTCTGGGCTATGAGTCATCGCTACTAGAGGCCTGCAATAGTTGTTCTTTATCGATGTAATTAGCAATATCACAAAATTGCTCAATAGTTAAATTTTCAGGGCGTAGCGTAGGTTTTAGTCCAAGAGCTTCGAGGTGTTTAACACTCAGTAGATTACCTAGGGCATTGCGAATGGTTTTGCGGCGCTGGTTAAAGGCCTCTTTACATACGCGATCTAAAGTCGCTAAGGCGTTGAGAGGGTATAGCGTGCTCTCATAAGGTTCTAAGCGAACCACTGCAGAGTCTACCTTCGGCGGCGGCATAAACGCTTCCGGTGGTACTTCTAATGCTGGGAAAACCCGGCATTGTACTTGTGTCATCACACTAAGGCGGCCATAAGCTTTGCTATCTGGGCCTGCAGCCATACGATTAACCACTTCTTTTTGCAGCATGAAGTGCATGTCGGATATCGCAGAGCTAAAGCTTAATAAGTGAAAGATTAGCGGAGTAGATATATTGTAAGGCAGGTTGCCAAAGACCCGCATTTTTTGTTGAGTTTGGCTTAATTGTATGAAGTCGAACTTCAATGCGTCAATCTCGTGGATAGTGAGCTTATCGGCTAAACGAGGATGTTCACGCAGACGTTGAGCCAAGTCGCGGTCTAATTCCACTACATGTAAATGTCCTGCAGCGTTGGCTACAGGCTCGGTGAGTGCGCCCAAGCCGGGGCCAATTTCAACTAAATTCTCCCCTTCTTGGGGATAAATTGTGGCAACGATCTGGCTGATGACCGAATCATTGTTCAGGAAGTTTTGGCCAAAACGTTTACGGGCACGGTGCCCTTGATGAACTTGTTTATTCATGTTCTCGCTCTACCATGTCGATGGCGTGTTCTAGGGCTGTGATCATACTTCCATGATCGGCTTTACCCGTTCCCGCCAGCTCAAGCGCTGTTCCATGGTCAACGGAGGTTCTGATAAAGGGTAGGCCAAGCGTAATATTTACTGATTTGCCAAAGCCCTTATATTTAAGTACTGGTAAACCTTGGTCGTGATACATCGCTAACACGGCATCGGCCTCGGCGAGGTATTTATCTTGGAATACTGTATCTGCTGGTAGTGGACCAATTAAGTTCATAGCATGCTTTTCACGCATTTGCTCAAGCAGCGGGATGATAATGTCTAATTCTTCGCGGCCAAGGTGGCCATCTTCGCCTGCGTGAGGGTTGAGGCCACAAACGTAAATTTTGGGTTGCTTAATCGCGAACTTGCTTTGTAAGTCATGATGCAAGATGCTGATAATATTGTATAAACGTTCATGAGTAATCGCTTTGGCAACATAGGCTAAGGGTAAGTGAGTGGTCGCAAGGGCCACTCGTAAACCTTCGGTGGCTAGCATCATCACTACATCTGAGCAGCCGGCTTGCTGAGCGAAAAATTCAGTGTGACCGCTGAATGATACACCCGCTTTATTAATGATGCCTTTGTTGACGGGGCCGGTGACCACCGCAGCAAATTGCTCGTCCATATTGCCTTTACAGGCAAATTCTAGCGTTTTAAGCACGTAATGGCCGTTGGCTTCGTCTAACTGTCCAGGAACGGCTGGTGCACCCATGCCAATAGGGGCAACGGTGAGTGTGCCTGCGGCTTGGGGTTTAGCTGTTTGCTCAGGATTATAACTAAGTAAGCGAACGTTAATGCCTAACTGTTTAGCGCGCTCTTCTAGTAGTTGAGGGTCAGCAACCACCACCAACTCCATGGGCCAAGCTTGTTGGCTAATGGCTAACACTAAGTCTGGCCCAATTCCGGCAGGTTCACCTGGAGTGAGGGCTATTCTGGCTATGGTTTTACTCATGCATCACCATCCAAAATCTCTACATAGGCTTCTTCGCGAAGTTCTTCTTGCCAAGCTTGCATTTCTTCATTGTATTTACGATTAAATATTAATTGGCGAGCTCGATTTTCACTGGCTTGATTGGTGGTATCGGTAGTGCGTTTATCGAGTACTTCCAATAAATGCCAACCGAAGGTTGAACGGAATGGTTGGCTAATTTCACCCACCTCTAAACGATTAACTGTATCTCTAAATGCAGGAACATAAGCGCTGGGATCAGACCAGCCAAGTTCACCACCGCGTACTGCCGAGCCGGGATCTTCAGAGTACTGACGAGCGAGATCGGCGAACTTGGCTTCACCCGAGATAAGCTGTTGGCGGAATTCGGCCAACAATCTCTGGGCTTTTTGGTCGCTAAGTATAATTGAGGGTTTGATTAAGATGTGACGGGCATTCACTTCTAAGGTTTCTACCTTTTGCAGCCCTTCTGCATCTAAAACCATCACGATATGTAAGCCTGTGTCGGTACGGATGGGGCCTAGCACTGAGCCTTTGTCTTGATTTGCGACTACTCCCGCAAATAAGGTGGGCATTTCTTCTAGGGTCATCCAGCCCCAATCGCCACCTTCTAAGGCTTTGGGTCCTTGGGAGTAGGTCATCGCAAGTTGATTGAAATTTTCGCCTTGTTTGAGTTGGCGCACAATTTGCTCAGCTTGCTGTTGGGCTGCGCTTTCATCATTACCGACACGGAGCAAAATATGACCCACTTGGTAACGCACAGTGCCTTTGTCTTGTTCTTCAATTAATTTGATCAAAGCCTGTACTTCTTGATCTGAAATCGACACGCGGCGCTGTACTTGGCTGCGGCCAACTTCACCAAGGATAATCTCGGTACGGATTTCATCTTGGAATTGTTGGTAACTCACTCCTTGTTGCGATAAATCATTAAGAAATTCTTGGCGAGTTTTTTTCTCTCCCGCGATGATGTTATCGATGGTATTTTCTAATTGGGTATCACTGATTTTTATACCTAAGCGTTCAGCCAACTGCAGTTGCAAGCTTTCTTGAATCAGTCGGTCCATTACTTGTTGCTGTAATTCATCCGCAGGAGGGAGCTCTTGTCCTTCCTGTTTGGACAAGCGAGTTACTTTGTTGGTGAGCTGGTCTACTTGAGTTTGAGTAATTACATCGTTATTTACGATGGCTACTACTTTATCCAGTAATTGTTCTTGTGCCCGTACTAGCCCAGTATTAAGCAGCAATATACTCAAACTAAGCAAAATTAATTTCTTCATCTTGTTCCTATCATTACGGCAAGCAAAACGCGGCTACTTTACCATATTTGTACTAAAGGTTTTACTGGTTGAGATAAAAGGGGCGACCATATTTAAAGTTACCACCTTCTAACATTCGTTCTCGGGCGCTGGTATCGTTGCCACCAAGGCCTTTTATTTCAAAATCTAGGCGAACGGAAGTATCAAATTCTCCTACTCGGTCAATGTTGGAGCTGTCATCAACATAGGTACTTTGCAAGCCTCGTTGATAGGTCAGTCTAATACCCCAGCAACAGGCGTTATATTGCACCCCTAAATAGCTTTCAATGCTGCGGTTTAAGAGCATATCGCGATAGTAACTACCCACTGCAGAAATGTTATCGGTAATGGGCCAAGCTACCTTACTACCGAGCTGGTTTACGTCACCGATCATAGTTTCATCGGCGAGCGAGTAGCGGTAGTTTAACTGAATTAGCTTTTCGGTTTCAGGCCGCCATTCGATGGCTGCGTTAGCTTTATTGATTCGTCCTTCAAGCGTATCAATTTGCAAACCGGTGTGGCCATACCAATCTTTTCGAATGTTAGCATCAACTTCAAAAGCTAGAGCAGAACTGGTGTTGTTCGAATAATTACTATTTGGTACGAGGGTTGTTTGGCTTGGATCCAAATAGATTATTTGCCCTAAGCTTAAGCGCAGTGTTTCTTGGTTACTAGGGGAAAGAAAGCGCGAGTGTACCCCAATAGTGATTTGATTGGCATCCGCTATTCGGTCTAGGCCACTATATCGCTGGTCACGAAATAGCCCATAGTAGTCTTGTTGTAGGCTAGCTGTATCGTATAGTCCAATATCATCTTGATTGGTATAAGGAATGTAGAGATATTTAATGATCGGTTCTAGAGTTTGGGTATAGTTTTCGCCAAACCACTGGGTATTTCTATCAAAGTTAAGACCACCATGTAGACTCAGCTTGGGTAAAGTTCGACTTATCGAGGTCGCGAGGTAGCGGTAGTTGATATCATCGCCTTGGTTTTGTTGATAGTAAGTATACATTAGCGCCAAATTGGCTTGAAAAAAGCCAGCTGGTACTACATAGGGCAGGCTTAAACTGGGTTCTAAATGTAAGCGTCGTGCGGTATAGAGATTTGGATCGCTGTGGTCGAAATTACTCAGCTCTGAACTAAAGCCTGCTTGCAGGTTATGCCAGTTGAGATCCCAATCTCCGACAAAGCTTAATTGGGGAAGTAAGGTATGCGGTTGTTCGGTATTGCCGAGAACCTGAAAATCTTGCACTAATATCTGACTATACCAATTCTGGGTATGGTATCCCACACTACCTGTTTGAATGAGCTGGTTTTCATTGAGTTTGCCAAGATTATCTCCCAAGTCATTAAAATAGTTGTCGTCACTAATTTGGCTGTAATCGCTGTCAAAGCGCCAGTGACGGCGATACTGGCCTTGATGTTCCCAATGTAGCAAATAACGATCGCGGCTTAACAAATCGTCATTTGGCAAGTAGTCCGCGTTGATGAGGCCGTAATGTTGCCCCTGCAAATAGCGGAACTCGCTTTGTAGCTGTAGGCCGCGACGTGTCATTAGGCGTGGCGTAATGGTGGCGTCGAAGTTCGGTGCAATATTCCAGTAATATGGCGTTGAAATATCCACTCCGTTTTTGGTGGAAGTAGAGATACTGGGAAATAAAAAGCCACTATGGCGCTGGTCACCAATTGGGTAGGAAAAATAGGGCAAGTACAATACTGGAACATCGAAAAGCCTTACCGTAGCGTTTCTGGTGGTGGCCCATTCTTGTTCTGTATCAATGTCTATTCTTTGAGCTCTTATCTCCCAACTAATATCATCAGGAGGACAGGCAGTATAGCTGGCATCTTCTAAAGAAACATTCTTTTGGTCTTTGATCAGTAAGTTCTTGGCTTGGCCATGCCCTTGTTGTTCAAATAGCTGGTATTCCGCTGAATTAAGCTTCGCTTTATTGTCTTTTAGGTTGGCGCTAAAGGTATCACTTTTTACGCTGACCAAGTTGTCCTGAAATTCAATTTTACCAGTGGCTTCGAGTGTTTGAGCTTGTTCATCTAATACAGTGTTTTCCGCTTTTAAGACCCGAGGACCTTGAGAAAACTCAACATTACCGTTAAAGCTGGCTCTTTGCCCTTGGGTAGCCTGCACTTCATCAGCCTTAACAACATAGGGAGCATTAGGATCAACGGGGCCGCGGTCTAAACGTTCGGGGATGTGGGCGCGACATTGCGGTATGGATAACGGTGTCTCTGCGTTAGCCCCAAGGCTGGATAATAACAGCGCTAAACCTAACGATGTTTGCAGGCACCGAGTAGTTACGAACATATAAATATGCACCATTCCCTGATATAAACAAATTCCAAGCGCGTGATATCAACGTTGTGCTTAATGAATTCTGTGGTTAAAGTTAGCCGCATATAATACTGGATTTATTGGTAAGCGGCTATTTAAAGGCTGTTTTTAGTGTAAGAAATTATGAGTAAATTACAGCGCCAAGTCGCTTTACAGCAATGGCTGTCAAAAACCTTCAGCATTCCCTCTCCTGATTTGTTAATGGTTAGTGGCGATGCCAGCTTTCGTCGCTATTTTCGTTTTGAGCTAGCGGGGCGTTCCGTTATTGCGGTTGATGCGCCGCCCCGCACTGAAAAAAATCACCAATTTGTTGCTTTGTCCAAGGCATTAACTGAGCATGGTTTGGCTGTTCCGAGTATTTTTGCTGCCGATTTAGAAGACGGTTTTTTATGCATTCAAGATCTCGGTTCAAACTTGTTCGAACAGCAACTACAGCCAAGTAATGCGAAGCAACTGTATAGACAAGCCTTACAGTTAATCGTTCAATTACAACAAACACCTGTTGAGGCCTTACCTACATTAGAACCTTTTGATGAGGCATTTATTCAACGAGAGCTAGATATTTTTGCCGAATGGTTTGTTGGGCAGGAGCTGCAGTTACCCGCCTCTTGGCAGCAACAAGCAGATTGGACAATATTGTGTAGCGAATTGAGTATGGCGATTAGGCAACAGCCCTATGTGGCAATGCATCGAGATTTCCATTGTCGCAATTTAATGTTTGACCAGCAGCGCTTAGTGATGATTGATTTTCAAGATATGGTCGAAGGGCCAATCTGTTACGATGTCGTCTCGTTGCTTCGAGATTGTTATGTGAGTTGGCCTGATAGTTTGGTTGAAGATTTGAGTCTGGATTATTTTCAAAATTTGCCCAGCGAATGGGCGCAATATATTAGTGAACAACAATGGCGGCGTTGGTTTGATTTAACGGGACTACAGCGCCACCTTAAAGCAATTGGTATCTTTTGCCGTTTGGCCCACCGTGATGGAAAAACCGCGTATCGAGCGGCCATTCCACAAACGCTAAGTTATGTCTTAAATGTGAGTGCATCCTATCCAGAACTGAAGACATTTCATCGGTGGCTGCTTAGTGTGACGGAGGGGGGGGCTGATGAGTTGCGTTAATACGGCGATGATTTTGGCGGCAGGGCGTGGAGAACGGATGCGCCCGCTTACTGACCATTGCCCCAAACCCTTATTAAAACTAGCAGGTAAGCCATTGATTGAATGGCACATTGAAAAGCTGCAAGCCGCGGGTATACAACGTATTGTGGTGAATACTGCCTATTTGGGTGAGCAAATTGAAGCTCATTTGGGAAATGGACAGCGCTGGGGGCTAGATATTTTATATAGCCGAGAAGCTCAGGCTTTGGAAACCGCTGGTGGGATTGTTCAGGCCTTAGGCTTGTTAGATGCCGAGCAGTTTCTGGTGGTTAATGGTGATGTGTGGACCGATTGGGATTACCGAGCGCTTTGTCAAACAAAGCTTGAACACAGCTTGGCTCATTTATATTTGGTTAACAATCCGAGTCACCACTCTAAGGGTGATTTCGCTCTGCAAGGCTCACGAGTGGTAGATGAAACAGCTTTAACGTTCAGTGGTATCGCCTTATATAACAAGTTATTTTTTTCAGGTTTGGCGCCTGGTCGCAGAGCGCTTGCACCTTTATTAAGGGAAGCAATGCAACATCAGCAGGTGAGTGGACAGTTGCATTTAGGCCTTTGGGTAGATGTAGGCACTCCACAACGACTACAACAATTAAATCAGAAATTAGTTAAGAATTGAGACGAATTATGCGTATTTGGGGAAAGCTTCTAGGAGTATTTTTTGGACTGATGTTTGGTGGCGTATTTGGTGCGCTGCTTGGTTTGTGGCTAGGTCATCGCTTTGACAAGGCAGTGGGTGGCAATTTTAATTTTTCTTATGCCAATGGGCAGGCGATACAGCAAGAGTTTTTATTTTCTACCTTTGCCGTATTAGGACACATAGCGAAATCAAAAGGAGTAGTGACTCAGCATGAGATCCAAGTTGCCTCTTTGTTGATGGATCAAATGGGGTTACAAGGAGAAGTTCGAAGTCAGGCTCAAGATGCTTTTCGTCAAGGTAAAGAAGCGGATTTCCCTCTTGACGAGCAGGTGGCGCGTTTTGTTAAAACCGTAGGCGGGCGCCGAGACCTATTGCAAATGTTTATGGAAGTGCAGTTGCAAGGCGTATTTGCCGATGGGGTTGTTGACGACAGTGAGCGAGTGTTATTACAAAGAGTCGCCAGAGGACTGGGCTTTTCTGAACGGGAGTTAGAGGCCATTATTTCTCGCTGGGAAGCGGAGCTAAAGTTTCGCCGCGGTGGTCAACAACAACGAACACGCACTAGCGCTCACGAATTAGAGGAAGCCTATCAAATTCTTGGTGTGACAGCGCAAGATAGTGATCAGCAAGTAAAACGGGCTTATCGTAAGCTGATGAGTCAGCATCATCCTGACAAACTGGTGGCCAAGGGGCTCCCACCTGAAATGATGGAGTTAGCTAAGCAACGCACACAAGATATCCAACAAGCTTACGAATGCATTAAACAATACCGTAAAAACCTTTAGCTAACGGACACTTGATTACGTGGAGAACCTGCAACATAGGCTTCAATGTTATCGATCAGTTGATTGGCCAGTTGTTGCATGTTTTGAGTACTTGCCCATGCAACATGAGGGGTCAGAATAAAGTTATCTAGCTTAAGCGCTTCCATCAATGGGCTGCTTTCTGCTGGTGGTTCCATCACCGATACATCGCTGGCTGCACCGGCTATTTGGCGGTTTTGCAAAGCGTTTAATAGCGCTTGCTCATCCACAATACCTCCGCGAGCAGTATTAATGACTAAGGCTTGCGGTTTCATTAAGGCAAATTCAGGCTGGTTAATTAAGCCTTGAGTTTCAGGGTTTAGCGGACAGTGAATACTTAACACATCAGCTATTGCTATAGCGTCTTCAAACATTACTTTACCTGGACGAGCGGGGCGCTGCTTGTGTTCGGCAAATACCACCTGCATACCTAACTGTTGTGCTAGTTTAGCGGTGGCTTGACCGAGGTTACCGCCTCCGATGAGGGTTAAGGTTTGTCCTGCTAGATTGTCGATGGCAAAGTCGAAAAAACAAAATTGCTGGGCTTGTTGCCAGCGTCCTCGTTGAATTGCTTGATGGTAAGCCAAAATATTACGGCGCAAATTAAACATTAAAGCGATGCTGTGCTCGGCCACGCTTTGTGCGGCGTAATCTCGAATATTAGAGACGACTATACCCTGTTGCTGAGCAAAGTTTAGATCAACATTATTAGTGCCGGTGGCGGCTACCGCAATCATTTTTAGCTTGGGTAGTTGGGCGAGGCTAGCTGCTTGTAGTGGCACCTTATTAACCACAATAATATCCGCATCTTGAGCGCGCTCTACTACTTGCTGTTCTAGGCTGGTGTTAAAATTGAGCCACTCATGAGCAAAGTTAGCGGCTCTTAAAACAATTTGCTTGGCTAGGGTTGCGCGGTCTAAAAATACAATTTTCATCATGGGTTTAGGCTAGTGAACTAAATTTTTAGCATAACAAGAATCGTTCAATAGGCCTACAGCAGCGAGCTACTGTTAAACTCAATACCAACCTAAAGCATTAAACCAGCCGTAGACGACTTTATTGAGTTTGGCACTATTGGGTTCAGTTTTAGCGGTGGCGGGTAACTCGGTTTGTCGATAATTGAATTTTTGGCTTTTGCTGCTAGTCATTAGACGCAGCTGCCTAGCTTGTTGCTGCCAATGGTTGTAGTCGTCGGCGTAAATATCTAATACCGGAAAACTGAGCTGAGCAATTTGTTCGGCTAGTTGTTGATTGAATTGCTGGTCGGGGTAGTAGGCATTAACTAACACTAAGCCATCAGGGGCGGGTAACTGTTGTTCAGCTAACAGCTCAACCAGCCAAGCTCCCATAACGCCTTGTGCGATTAAAACTTGAAAGCCAAATTGTTCCTGTTGTGTTTGCTTAGCAGCTTCTAATAGGCTTTGTAAATCTTGTTTGTATTGTTGGCGGGGTTCTTCTAGCTGATTGCTGTTGGCGCTTTGCATTAAACTGGCCATCGGCGGGGGAGGAATGATAGCGCCGGTTTCCCAGCCCCATTTTGGTAATGCCTGACGAAGTGAATTAATACTATTGGCCGCACTGGGGAGCTCTCCCCAATCGGGGAGCAGCAGCACACTGCCGCGCTTTTGTGGGGTTTGTTCTTCGAGCCACAAACTAACATATTGCTGTTGTGCTACTTGCAGCGGTTTAATCTCTCCGACGACTTGCCAATGGGTAAAATCACTTGTCTGCCATTGCGCCCAAACGGGACTGAGTGATATCAGATAAATAAAGAGGCTGGCTTGAAGTTTTCGCAAAATAACCATTTCCTGTAGTGAGCACCTTTATACTATCGGACTAATGATGCTCAAGCTTTAGCTAAAAAGGAGGAGCGCCGCTAAATTCCATCCATTGCTCGGTGTGCGGATGATAAAAGCCGAGTTTGGCGGCATGTAAGTGTAGCCGCTCGCTGAGCGCTTTGGCTGCTGCAGTGGCGTAAAAACCATCCCCAACAATTGGGCAACCAATTTGTTGCATGTGTACCCGTAATTGGTGAGTGCGTCCGGTGATGGGTTGCAGTTCAACCAAGCTACTATGTGGTCGAGTCTCTAGTACCTTCCATTTAGTTAAAGCATGTTTGCCCTGTTCAAAATCAACAATTTGCTTAGGACGATTGGGCCAGTCACAGCGTAATGGCAATTCTACTTCCCCTTGCTGTTGTTGTGGGTGGCCAAAGATTTCAGCGTAATAGGTTTTAGCTGTTTTGCGCTGTTGAAATTGTCGACTGAGATGGCTTTGAGCGGGTTTGCCTAAGGCCATTACAATTAAACCAGAGGTGGCCATATCGAGACGGTGAACCACCTTTAATTCTGGCCAAACTCGTTGGGCGCGTTGCCATAAGCTGTCTTTTTCTATTCTACCGGGAACCGAAAGCAAACCACTGGCCTTGTTAAACACAATTACAGCATCGTCTTTATAAACGATGCTGAAGTAGGGTGACGTGGGCGGGCGATATACAAAATCTGGCATGACAAGCGCTCTAAAAGATAAGGCCCTAGTGTAAGCTAAGGCCTTGAGGTAAATAAATCTAAATTAAGCTATTTAGTTATGAGACACCAAAATAGCGCGCAAACTGTCCAGCTTCACTTGGGCTTTTTGTAAGTAGCTATCGGCGTTATCTCTTAGCTCACGCATCGTGACTAATTCATCTTGACGAATACTCGGGTTCACCGCACTTAGGGACTCTAAACGTGCCAGTTCAGCGTTTAAACTCTGTTTCATCTTATCACTGGCTTGAGTCACAATATCACCGAGTTGTTGCTGAGCAAGATTACTTGCTTGGGTTAACAAGGGATGAATTTGCTGCTGTGAGGCACTGATCAATTTTGCTGCTAAATGGCGGTTTACTGCAGATAGCTGCTGATTAAATTGTTCAAAGCCGACCTTGTCTGATAGGTCGCCGCCATTTTTATCCAGTAGGATCCGTACTGGTGTGGCGGGGAGGTAGCGCTCAATTTGAAATGCCGCAGGCGCACTGGTTTCAATCACGAAGATACCCTCCAGGAATAGACTGCCTACAGGCAAAGCGCGGTTTTTCAACAACGCAACCGAACTAGTGCCTAGGTCGGCACCAAGAATCGTGTCGATACAGCTTTGCAGTAATGGGTGTTCCCACGACATCAGCTGAATTTCATCACGGCTTAAGGCGGTGTCTCGGTCGTAAGTAATGGTGCAGCCATCTTCAGGTAGTCCGTTGATAGAAGGCACTATCATTTGTTCACTGGCATGTAATACCAGTGCATTTTCGCCTTTATCGTCTTGATTGATGCCAATGCTGTCAAACAAACGCAGACTAAAAGTTACAAAGTGAGGGTCTTGTTCTGCACTTTGAATTTTTTCAATCAATTGTTGGGCTTTGGTGCCGCCACTGGAGTGAATTTCCAGTAAACGGTCTCGTCCAGCATCAAGTTTTTGTTTTACCTCATGGTAGCGTTGTGCGGTGTCTTTGATTAAGGCATCTAGTTCGGCGGGCTTTGCCTCTGCACTGGCTAGTACCGCGTTTAAGCGCTCGCCAAATTCTTTATATATTTCGCTACCAGCGGGACAGGTGTGCTCAAAAGCATTAAGCCCTTCATGGTACCAGCGTAATAAACTTTGCTGAGGCGTTTCTTGTAAATATGGAACATGAATTTGAATATCATGTTTTTGGCCAATTCTATCGAGGCGACCAATTCTCTGCTCGAGTAAGTCTGGGTTAATCGGTAGATCGAATAATACGATGTGTTGGGCAAACTGGAAGTTCCGCCCTTCAGAGCCGATTTCGGAACATACCATTAGCTGAGCACCTGCCTCATCTTGAGCAAAATAGGCGGCGGCTTTATCGCGCTCTAGCAAAGACATATCTTCATGGAACACGGTACCGCGAATACCTTCACGGGTGCGTACCGCATCTTCGATGGCTAAGGCGGTGGCTGCTTTAGCACAAATCAATAGTACTTTTTTCAGCTTATTGGCTAATAGAAAATCGATTAACCAATCTATACGGGGGTCATATTGTGTCCAACTCGCGCTGTTTTCCGTTTCACCTTCAAACTGCTGGTAGAGCTCTTCTGGGAACATTAGCTGGTTATGCAGTTCACTGTTGTTACCCTGCATCATTTGTTGCACCTTCAAGGCGGTTTTATATTGGCTTGGAAGAGCTAGTGGATAGCTCGTTAGCTGCCTTTTAGGGAATCCCTCAATAGCGTTTCTAGTATTGCGGAACAGTACCCGGCCAGTGCCATGGCGGTCTAGTAAGTGTTGTAATAGTTCTCGCTTAGCTTGATGTTGCTGTTCTTCTGTCGCTTGCTTATCGTTAATTAAGTTAATCAAAGGCTGAATATCGTTTTCGCTCAATAGCTCAGTAAGCTGGTTAGCGTGCTGATTGCTTAAGCAGCCGGTATCAAGCAAGGCTTGAGCGGCTTCGGCCACAGGTTGATAGTGTTGTTCTTCTTCTAAAAACGCGGCGTAGTCGTAGAAACGATCCGGGTCGAGTAAACGCAAGCGAGCGAAGTGGCTTTGGTGGCCTAGTTGATCTGGGGTCGCGGTGAGCAACAGTACGCCAGCAATTTGTTGGGCTAAATGCTCAATAATCTGATACTCACGGCTAGGGTTTTGCTCATCCCATTGCAAGTGATGGGCCTCGTCTACCACGAGTAAGTCCCATTCTGCCTCGGCCACTTGTTCAAAGCGCTTTTTCTTGCGACGTAGGAAGTCTAAACTACACAGCACTAGTTGCTCGGTTTCAAAGGGATTTTCTGCGTCGGCATAGGCTTCGATGCAGCGGTCTTCATCAAATAAACTGAAATGCATATTAAAGCGGCGTAGCATTTCAATCAGCCATTGATATTGCAACGCGTCGGGCACCACAATTAGTACCCGTTTAGCTAGGCCTGCTATTAATTGCTGGTGGATGATCAAGCCTGCTTCGATGGTTTTACCCAAACCCACTTCATCAGAAAGCAATACCCGTGGAGAAATGCGCCGACCGACTTCGCTAGCAATGTAAAGCTGGTGGGGGATAAGGCTTACCTTGCCTCCCATTAAACCTTTTAAGTCTGATTGCTGTTGTTCGAAGCGCTTAACTAAGGTTTGATAACGCACCACGAAGCTATCGAAACGGTCAATTTGTCCCGCAAATAGCCGATCTTGTGGCTTGTTAAATTTAAGGAAGTGGCTCAAAAACATTTCACGTAGCTGCACTGGTTCTTGAGTATCGTGGCGAATGCCATGGTAGATAATTAAGTCATCAACTTGTTCTAGTTCGCTAATGGTCATAGACCAATCTTCGGTACTGCTAATCTCGTCGCCAACATTAAATACTACACGGGTAACCGGCGCATCTGCCATGGCATAAAAACGGTTCTCACCGCTTGCCGGAAATAGCAAGGTCACCATTCGACCTTCTATAGCAACAACAGTGCCTAAACCTAACTCTGATTCTGAATCACTGATCCAGCGTTGGCCGATAGAAAATGACATCAGCAAAGACTCCAAACGACAAAGGGCGGCTATGGTATCCAATACATTTGTGATGTAAACCTAGAATTTACCTAAAATCTGTTTTTATAAATTGCTTCTTTAATAATGAAGCTAGCAAAGCAATACAGATAAACTATAGTTATCTGACCGAGAAGCAGCGAATTATGTCAAATAAACAGCAAATTGCTCACTAGCTGAGCAGTTGAATCAAATCTTGTGATTTTCTTCAAAAAACGCTTGCGCCTTGGGAATCGATGCCTATAATGCACCTCCACTGACACGGCACACAGCGCTGCAAAGCGAAGTGAAAGCAAGTCA
>QGCX01000040.1_pt1 | contig 39121 bp, 32 predicted proteins | sample 4708031 | NCBI WGS metagenome assembly QGCX01 (sample SAMN08941163, study PRJNA450518) | Sediment metagenome, whole genome shotgun sequencing project. | reverse complement strand
ATAAGTTGGGCAAGATAAAGAACACTGCGAGTGCCATAATTACAATGGACAACAGGTTCATTAAAAACCCTGTTCGGACCATATCCGGAATACGCAAGTACCCAGACCCAAAAACTACCGCATTTGGTGGCGTAGCAACAGGAAGCATGAATGCGCAAGAAGCTGCAGTGGTACAGGCCACCATCAATAAATATGGGTTTATACCCAGCGTTAAAGCTAATGGAGCCAGAACAGGAAGCATCATGGCCGTGGTAGCCAAATTGGATGTAACTTCTGTTAAAAAATTTACGCAGGTAATTACCAACAACAGCAACACAAATAAAGGCAAGCCCTCAAAGAATGTCATTTGTCCTCCAAGATAATTTGCCAAACCGGTCTCCTGAAATCCCTTGGCTATGGCCATTCCACCTCCAAACAACAGTATGATGCCCCATGGTATTTGCACGGCTTCTTTCCATTTGATGAGAGGGTCACCAGACCTGTTCGCGGGAATAATAAAAAGAAGAATGGCCGATCCAATCGCAATAATGGTATCATCAATATTTGGAATGAACTTTTGTAGTAAAAATGACCTTGTTATCCAACAAAAAGCGGTGAGCACAAAAACAAGCAATACCAATTTTTCTTCTTTTCCCAAAGGCCCCAACTCCGCCAACAGTCTGTTTATCTCTTTTTTTCCTCCAGGAAAACGTGCCTTTCCCAAAGGGTAAGCAATTCTTGTCAAATACAACCATGCCAATACCAGAAGTACGGATGATACGGGAAGTCCAAATTTCATCCATTGCCAAAAGCTAATATCCACACCATATGTTTTTTGAACAAATCCGGCAAACACCAAGTTCGGAGGTGTTCCGATCAAGGTGGCAATTCCACCTATTGATGCAGCATACGCAATGGCCAACATTAATAATTTACTGAAAACTTTGTTTTCATCTTCTGGCGTTTCTGGATTATCCTTTAATTGTTTGACTATGGATATCGCCATTGGGAGTACCATAACTGTAGTTGCGGTATTGGAAATCCACATAGAAAGAAAAGCAGTGGCAACCATAAACCCAAGAACAATGGTATACATATTTGTTCCAATTGTTTTAATGATCTGAAGGGCTATTCTTTTATGAAGGTTCCACTTTTCAATGGCCATGGCCAAAATAAAACCTCCTAAATAAAGAAAAACATACTTATGCCCATAACTTGCAGTAGTATCTCCCAATGCAACAGCATCCAAAAGAGGGAACAAAAGTATTGGAAGCAGTGCGGTAACCGCAATGGGAAGCACTTCAAAAACCCACCAAACCCCTATCCAGCTCGTTGCCGCCAAAATGTCCCGCCCTTCATCCGAAAGGCCTTCCCCATTAAAAAAATAATGGATCAAAATAAATAGAAGAGGTCCGAGTACAAAGCCAAATTTCTTGTACGACATAGTTGTTTAATTAGTTGGTCAGTGCAAATAAAAAAGGGATGATGGCCCTAAGGCTACACCATCCCCTTCCGAAGATTACAAGATTTAGTCGATATTTTCCTTATCCATCCAGTAGAGCAAATAAGGAATATTATAGGCGTGCGTCCATCCAAACACACGAATCCCTTGATTGGTTTGCCAATTGGTAAATCGTCCCTTGCTCATTGGCAGGTTTGAAATTTCCAAAAGATCATCGCTATAGGTTTCGGCGGATTCATATTCGTCTGGTTTTTTTGGTAATTCTCCAATTTTGAGAACTTCTGCCCTTGCCAAGGCTTCATCTAAATACACTTTTTCACCGCTTATCTCGTAGCCCAACAACAATGGATAAATAGTTGCCAAATAAGATTCCATTTCATGGTTCAATGGAGGGACCTTCCTAACCCATCTGGCATGCTTCAACAGTGCTTTTCTTACTTCCTCATTACCTGTTATTTGTTGGTACTTGTAAAGTCCTTGTGCCACATAGGTTTGACTGTATCCATATCTATCCAATATTAAGTTGCCCCCTTGACGTTCTTGGAACTCCAACATCAAACCAACCCTTTCATCCAATTCGTCTTTGTACTTCTTAAGCTTGGTGGCATCGTAGAGCTCAACCAAGTTCAATACGGATAGATATAACCTTCTACCTCTTAAATCATGATCTCCCCAAATGCGTTTGATGTAAGTGTCCCCGGTCATTTTGGCGACCTCAAGTGCTCTGTGGTCGGCAGACAAATAATAATCGGCTATCCAACCTTGAATCCAAACATGGGCACTTAAAAGTGCGTACCAGTGTTCATTGGCATGTCTTCTTCCAATACCAAGGTAAGGTGTTGATTCCGGTTCATCTTCGTAGTTCCAAAAATCGATAGCATCGTTGATTTCTCCGTAATAGGTTCGCTTTTTAGGCCAATGGATATTGTCCACATCCATGGTGTGCCTACTCATGGCTTGGGCCAACTTGAAATATTTTGGGTTTCCTGTCCGCATAAAATTGGTCCACAGCATAAAATCCACAGTGGGCTCGTTATTGGTCCATTGCACCCATTTACCATTAAAGAAATAACTTTTTCCGTCTCCGTAGTCGAAAATACCATACCACGGCTCGTTCTTTTGGTTGTAGGCCCACCACTGATATCTGTATTGCAGGGCGTTTTCAAATTCTGGGTGTTCTTGGGAGGCAGGCGCCATGTTACCATATACTTTGGAGCTCGTATACCACTCGGGGGAGGCATGTGCCACTGGGCTTTCCGTAATATACTCCATTTTTTCTCCCACTTCTTCTGTGGTATCATTGTCGTGGAAATAATAAATGAACTCCGTGGTTTTGGTGATTCCTTGGGCAAAGTTAGCGAGCATTCCACCATCCGGTTCGGTATTGTGTCTTGCAAAGCTCATTGGGCCGTTTTCTTTTGGCCAAATGCTTCCCAAGAGGGTTTTACTGGCAGGATCGACCTCTATACCTTTTGGGTATTCTTTCATAAAATTCTTGATTCCTATACCCACTCCCCTTTTTCCATCGGTTACATTAAGCCAGCCCTTTGCTCTCTGGGATTTAGCCAAATCCTCGTCACCTTTGGATACCGTGGCTTCAAAATTTAATTTTTGATCTGACTCTTTATTGTCATCATCCTTTTTGAATTTGTTCAAATACAGACTCCTAAGACTGGTACTTTTTCTATATTCAGGTCCTTTTTGCAAAAGTTTAACGGGTACATCACTATTTACGGCAACTTCTTCCATTACCGTATTTGCTTTATCGTTTTTCCACGATCCATCATACATCGGCATTGAAACACTTACGTTGTCGTCCAAATGATATTTTAGTTGAAGTCCAACGCCTGCAATTTGATCATTAGGCTGTATCCAACCCATATCGTCCTCTGTGTTCTCCGAGATGATTTTCTTGTTCTGCGTTGCGATATTGGCATGTTCCCCTTCTTGTCGCTTATGTTTGTCAGGGATGCCTGTATAGGTCATGGTATGCAAAACTTTTATATAGCTTTTACCTGCGTATGTATGCAGCCAAATTGTAAATGGAGATAAATTATTGTCTTTCCTGCTATAAGTGTATGTTCCTTCTATCCGAAAAATAGTATGCATGGGACCTGATCCTTTTTCCCGGAACACTTCATTGATAACTGCCTTGGATGCATCTATCCCTGAATCGTCCAAAAGATCGAAAAAGGAACCTCTGTTCTTTTCTGGAGAAGTACCAATGAGTTCCTCCTCCGTAAACTCTCCATCCTTATTTGAGTCCAGGAAAACCTCATCCAAAAAGCCATTCCCTTTTTTATGGATGGAAAAAGATAGTGGTCCGGTATTAACATCGATTCCTCCTCTTGGCCTCATGTTGTTAGCGGAAACGACTTTTTCCTTTGGAAGCATTGGAACAACACCCGCACCATACTCCAATATATAGTCTTGTGTTTCTTCTGAAAAGAAGAACACCCAGACCCATTTTACACTGTCGTCTGTTGGCCCCCAATTGCTCACCTCTGTGGTTTGGCATGGTATTTCAGTACCGTCGGATGTTAGTAAACGCAAATGGTCCACGGAATTTAATTCTCCTTTTGGAAAAGGAATCCCCAGGGTAATCGGAGCTCCCTTTTTATTGTTCTCTACGGTAATGCTTACCTGTTTCCCTGTAACAATGGGTTGAGAGCAAGATTTTAGTAGAAAACATGCTAGTAGCACTGTTATTATTATTCTCATTTGTATAGTAAGGTTATTATTTTACAGACATAGGGCAGCCGCACCCAAAATGGGTGAATCCACCAAATCTGATGTTTCTATTTTAAAATTTTCCATTTGTTTTTGATAGGCAAACGAGTCGAGAGCCTCTTGCAACGAAGCCTTAAAAAATGGATAGGCATTACGTATTGACCCTCCAAGTATGATGGCCTCAGGAGCAAATAAATAAAGAATGGCCCTAATGGCCTCTCCTAAATGCACCCCGTATTCCCTAAAAGCGGACAATGCTTCACTATCGTTATCCAAAGCTTTTTGATACAACACTTTCGCAGATTCACCATATTCTTCTTCGAAAAAAAAACTTCCCGTGTATTGTTCCAGAATTCCATTTTTATAGGGTAGCATCCCTATTTCCCCAGCTCCACACAGAACACCATTGTACAACTTATCATTTATTAGAATTCCCATCCCAAGTCCCGTACCCAATGACAAGGCCACACAATTAGAGAATTGCTTTGCCTTCCCAAAATGTTTTTCGCCAAGCGCAAAACAATTGGCATCGTTGTTTATATATACCGGGACACCAAATTGTTTTTGTACAAGCTCCTTTAAGGGGACTTTTTTCCATGAAGGGATGTTCTGCACATCGTACACAACACCGGAATCCGGGTCAACTACAGCAGGAACTCCTATTCCAATGGCTTCAACTGCGTCCGTCATTACCTCGTCAATGGTCTTAAATAATTTTGAAAGGGAAGTTTCCTCTGAATCATCGCGATTTACTTTGGAAAGACTGCTTTGTGCCACATTCTTTCCTAAAACTCTTCCCGCTTTGATTTTGGTACCTCCTACATCAACCCCTAAAACCGTCCTGTTTTCTTTTTCCACTAGTCCTTCTTTAAGCTTATGGTCTTATTATTGACCAATGGTTTGGCCCAAAACCCAATGGTTAGGATAAAGGCCAAAGGAATCATTAAAAAGAACATCCCTGATTTCAATGACATTAATTCTCCCAAACCTCCCACTATAAATGGAATTACAGCACCTCCTGCTATACCAGTACATAGTATACCTGATAAAGAACCATGATGTTCTTTAACAGAATTAAGTGCTAGAGAAAATATGATGGAATACATAACGGATATAAAGAAACCTACTGCAGGGAAACCTATCAAAGCCATTTGTGCAGATCCGGTCAGTGCCAGTATAAGACAGATTATGGTTATGGAAGTTGCCAAAATCAGTAATTTTCGACTGTCCATAAACTTTAATAGCAATAAGCCCAACAAACATCCCACCGTCAACATGGCCCAGAAATAAGATACCGTGTCCGCACCTACCGTTTGAGGGTCAAGACCATGATATTGGCTCAAAAACTGGGAAATCCAATTTCCCACACCTTGCTCTGTTCCTACATAACAAAAGATTCCCAAGAAATAGAGTATTGTCCATTTATTCTTTAAAAGGTCCCAATAAGAACTGGTGTCTCCCGCTTTCTCTTCCTCGGTCTTTTCAAACTTGGGGTATTTGGTTAAAAACACGTAGAAAAACAATACCAAAGAAATTACCGCGAACACAATATATAATGATGCCCAAGGTAAATCTTGTGGTACCCATCCACGCAACATCTCAGCTAAAGAATCATTGGTGTTATTCTTACTTACCAAATACTTATATAGATAAGGGCTTAAAAATGATGCTGCTCCAAAAACCAATTGAGCGAGTACTGAGTTAAAAGCGAAATGCTCTTCACCTCCCGCCACACGCAACATAGGATTTATAATTACCTGAAGTACCGCCATACAACAGCCCAATACGAACAAGGTTATGCTAAAAACACCATACTGGGGTAGCAATGCAAAACCCAGGGAAGCAAGCGCCATGACCAAAAAGGAAACTGAAAGTAATGTCCTTTCACTATATTTTTCGGACAAAAATCCTGCAGGAATGGACATTATGCCATACGCAATAAAAAAAGTAAAGGGCAATAATCCGGTCAATGTAAGGCTAAGGTCAAAGCTATCCTTAACATCTACAATGATGGAATTCAGAATGTTAGTAATGAACGAAATCACAAAAAATACGATCATTACCAACCCAATTATATGAATATACCTCTTGGTCGTGGGCCTACTATTCTCCATTTTTAAATTGATTGGTTATTTATGTTTGGATACTACCTGGGTGGTTTATTTTCCTGTTTATTTAGAGCCCAACATGGGGAACATTTCTTTTATTTCCTCATCAGTGGGTTGCTTGCCGTATTCACATATTTCAAAGAATTCCACTTGTTTTACTTTTGAAACATCCACTCCTGGATACCATTTTTTAACTGCTTCCAAAGTGCTTGCATCTGGTTTTCTGTTCATCCACCTTTCTTTTAACCATGTCAATCTTTCTTTTTCTCCAGTAGGAATTGTTGAAAGGTCGACTCCTCTGGTCCAAGGCAACCATTCGAACATTTGTGAATCGTGAGCTGCCAATCCTTTTACTTTGGTATCGATTACATCATCAACTATGACAGCGATATCCTTTTGGAAAGGATATGGCTTCTTAAAATGATCGCTCATATATAGAAACACTGGATTCTTTTCCAAGGGTGGAGTATCTGGAGCCACATTTGGTACAATATTCATGTAAGCAGCATCTTGTACTACAGAACCTGCATTTCTGTGATCTGGATGATAATCGTTGGGTCTAAGTCCCAACACAATATCAGCATCCCAATCCCGTATACGTCGGATGACTTCCAATCGGACATTTAAGGTCGGAAACAATTCTCCATCGTGATTATCCAAAACTTCATATTCGGCTATACCCAATGCTTTTGCAGCATCTTTGGCCTCTTGCCTACGCTTTTTGGCCAATACGCCACCACCCATTTCATGATGCCCAGCATCTCCATTGGTCAATGCAAGGAATTTTACGTTGTGACCCATTTTGGCAAACAAGGCAGCCGTTCCCCCAAACTTGGAATCACAGTCATCTGGATGTGCCCCTATGGCCAAAATATTCAAGACTTTTTTCTGTTGGGCCTGAATTGTTGTAAATGCAAAACATAAACAAACGGCCATAATTAACTTTCTCATTTTCTATTTGATATTTAATTCATTAAAATTTTACAATTCCATCTCTGGTCACCTCTATTGAAGCAACAGTATTTTAATTTTATCTTCATTCAATTTGTTATGAGCTATTGATCCATAGTGATAAGTAGGTAATCCATGGTTTGGGAACTGATCAATCGAACTAACTTAATGAATGAAAACAGAATCTCGTTAAAAATTAATTGAACTTCCTAGTTCTGAACAAAGTTCGGGTTGATGTCCATCTCCCTTTGTGGGATAAAGAAATACTCCTTGGTACCGGTTATAAAGTCTTCTGCCTCGATAACTTTACTAACCGCACCAAATCGTTTTAGGTCTGGCCATCGGTGATTTTCAAAAGCAAGTTCAACTCTTCTTTCCTGAAGTAGTTTATCTTCAAAAGTACCAGGTGTGGAAGCATCAATATCTGGTAATCCAGCTCTATCTCTTACCTCATTGATCAAATCATAACTTTCGGGTGTTTCACCTAAAGCCTCTGCCAACATAAGTAGAACATCGGCGTATCGAAATACAACAAAGTTGATGTCGGAATCGTTCTCAATGGCTAAATCGGACTGGTATTTTCTTACATGTCTGGCTTCGACCACTTCTCCTTCAAGGTCAATGTAGGTTGCTCCCATAGATGGTTCAAATCTTAAATCCCCGTCTTCATAGGCTTCCAACATGGAAACAGTTGGCCGGTTTCTTCCGAAACCTGAACCGGTCTGCAAATCGGTACTTGGCGAAAAATCATTGGTAAAAAGACTTCCCTGACCTATACCTCCACTGATATACTGAACTTCAAAAATGGACTCAGCATTGTTCTCATTAGCAACACCCCATAAATCGGCATAACTAGGCAACAACTCATACCCGTAGTTGGCTATGATTCTCCTGAGAACAGTTTCTGCAGCAGAATTTTCACCAAGTGTCAATAATACTTTGGCCAACAAGGTTGCTGCTGCTCCTTTTGTAGCTTTTCCAACCTCACTTCCTGTATACGACACCGGAAGATTTTCCTCTGCTGTTGTTAAATCGGTAACCAATTGTTGTAATACCGCATTTTCGTCAACCTGCACAAGTTCGTCTCCCGAATCAAAGGATGTAAGTTGTAAAGGGATATTCCCGAATCCGATTGCCAAATGGTAGTACATCAAGGAACGGATAAACAAAGCTTCACCTGATACTTGATTCTTTAGCGACGCGTCCATTTCAACATTTGGGATACGGTCTAAAATCACATTGCAATTGGCAATAACTCTGTAGGACTCGCTCCAAGCTGAGGTAATCTGCTCATTGAGGGCATCCTCGGTAAAAGCATTGATTTCCGTGTACTGACGGGCCAATCCGGTCGCATCGGGACCTTGATCGGTATTATCGCTTCTCATCTCGAACATAGTCCAGTACCCGCGTCCGTAAACCCCGGTGCTCTGGAGTCCGGCGTAACTGGCATTAATAGCTACTTCAAAATCTTCGGGAGCATTGTAAAAATCTGCCTCATTTCTGTTGGAAATGGGCGCGAGATCTGTAAAGTCTTCGCTACACCCGGTAAAAAGTGCCGTGCATAGCATTATATATAGAATTCGTTTCATTTTTTTCCTTTTTTTAGATTAGAACTTTAGGTTTACCCCCAAGGTGAAGGATTTAGTCAATGGAAATGCTCCATAATCCTCTCCCGGTGTCAAACTATTCGTGGTAATGCTACTAACCTCTGGGTTGTACCCTAGATAATCGGTAATAGTGAAGAGGTTTGTTCCCGTAACATAGAACCTAAGCTTCTGAATTTTACTTCCAAAAAAGTTATTGGTCGGCACGGTGTAACCCAGGGTCACATTTCTTAATCTTACATAGGATCCGTCCTCCACTTGAAAAGAAGAAGGCCTGTTGTTGTTCCCATGGTTTCCTGTTTGCCTATCAGCTCTTGGAATGTATCCATTTCCTGGTTCTGAAGGAGACCTCCAACGTTCGTTGAAAATGGCATAAGAATTAAAGTTGGCCTCACCATTCTTCATGTGTCTTGAAGTTAAGTTAAGAATCTCATTTCCCTCTACTCCTTGAATCAAAAAGCTAAAATCAATATTCTTATAAGTTAACCTGTTATTGACACCCCAAGTAAAATCAGGGAAATAACTACCCGTAACTGTTCTATCGTCCGGAGTTATTTCTCCATCACCATCTACATCTTTAAACCTGATATCTCCAGGGGCTGGGTCAGGGGCCTGAGTATCAAATGGTGCGTTATCAATTTCCTCTTGGGATTGATAGATACCATCCGTTACATAACCATAGTAACTACCTATTGGGTCACCCACACGCGTTACGTGTCTTACCCCGGCACTACCAGATGAAAAAATAGGCTCATTACTTTCATTCAAAGAAAGTACTTCGTTCTTGTTGGTGGAGAAATTAATATTTGTATTCCACGTAAAGTCCTCCCCTACAAAGTTTTTGGTGCTCAAAGCAAGTTCAAAACCTCTGTTTTGCACTTCCCCAAGGTTTCTTAGCTGGGTCTCGAACCCGGAAACTGAAGAAATAGCAACGTTAAGCAATAAATCCTTCGTTTTGGTATCGTAATAATCTGCCAAAAGAAAAACTCTATTATTGAACAGTCCTAACTCTATACCTGCATCAATCTGCTCGGATTTCTCCCAAGTAAGGTCAGGATTCGGAATTGTACTTTGTACAAGACCATTGATTTGATTTCCTCCAAGGTTATAGTTCTGTGGCGATAATAAACCTACGGCTCCATAATTTGGAATTTCGAAGTTACCGGTTTGACCCCAGCTAACACGTAATTTAAGCTCGGAGATGGTTTCTGAGTCAACCAAAAATTCTTCTTCGTTCAACCTCCATCCTAAAGAAAAGGAAGGAAAATATCCTGTTTGGTTGTTTTTTCCAAATCTTGAGGATTTATCGGTACGGAATGTTCCCGTAAATAAATATTTGTCCTTAAAACTATAATTTACTCTAAATAGAGAAGACAATAAAGACCATTGTTCTTTAACAGATGTTCCTCCAAATACTTGTCCTCCACTTACGGTCGGCACAAGATCATCAGGATAATTATTGGCCAATACTTGTTTTAGCGTTAAGTTGTCCTTTTGCGCCATGTAACCCAAGACTGCATCTATATAATGGTCACCGAACTCTTTTTTCCAATTAAGCGTGTTTTCCCAAAGCCAGTTGGTCTCTGTGGATGAAGACGCTTGCCCATAGGGATCACCATTGGCATTATTTCTATACAGTAGCGTATTTGATCTATAAAAATCTTGATTGTAAAGGTTAATATAGACACCTCCAAAAGTTTTAAAGCTCAACTCAGGTAAAATATCATACGTTAAAGCAAGGTTTCCTCTGGTTTGAAATTGGAAAATCTGGTCATCAACAGCCTCGATAATTGCCAATGGGTTACTTGCCGTAGTTGTACCCCCACCTAAATAGGATTGGTTGTTCAACTGGTTGATGGTACCATCCGCATTATAAGGACTAACTGTTGGTGAATGCACCAATCCAGAATACACAATGCCAGGAGGACGTGCAAAATATGGAGAGGATGCAGGGACTCTTTGATTTTCTGTAACGGTTGGAGCCAACCTTAAATCCAAGTTCAATTTTTCAGTTAACTGAGAATTTAAGTTCAACATTACCGAGTAACGTTCAAACTTTGCCTTGTCAATTACACCTGTTTGCGAAAAATAACCTGTGGATGCATAAAAGCTAGTTTTGTTCCTCACTGGCGAGGCATAAGAAAAGTTATAGCTCTGAACTATTCCTGTCTTAAAAATAAGATCTTGCCAATCAGTGTCCGTTCCATCCCAGTTCAGAAAAGATTCTGGAATCTCAAAATTGGTATCACCTCTATCTCCAGGGCCAATAGGATCATCTATGGATGCGCCATCTACAGATTGTAAGTAGTTATTGTTTCTGGCATCTATGGTGAAATCTATCAATTCTTGAGCATTCATTAAATCTATTTTGTTGGCAACAGATTGCATGCTCACAAAAGAATCAAAGGAAAAAACACCTTCATCACCATTTGAACCCTTTTTTGTGGTTATCAAAAGAACTCCATTACCACCTCGAGAACCATAAATGGCCGCTGCACTTGCATCCTTTAAAACCTGAATCGATTCAATATCATTTGGATTTAAGGTAGCCAGGGGGTTAATTGTTGGTGGCTGAAATGTTGCACGTCTATTTGCCACACCACCTAATTGACTTGAAGAAGTTAGGTTACGGGAAATTGGAATCCCATCCACAACAAACAATGGGTCATTTCCTGCGGAGATAGATCCCGAACCCCTTACACGAATATTTGGTGCGGCTCCCGGCTCCCCAGAAACTTCTTGTACCTGAACCCCTGTCACTTGGCCGATAAGGGCGCTTTCAGGTGTTAATGCTGGAACTTCGGTTATTGTCTCCGGTGTAATTGAAACCACAGAACCAGTTACTTTTTTCTTCGCCAAAGTACCATATCCTACAACAACAACCTCTTCCAAAGCGGCTGCATCTTGTTCCAAGGTTATGGTTACCGAGGTTTGTCCGGCCACATCAACTTCTTTGGCCTTAAAACCGATATAGGTTACTCGAATAACCGAGACCCCTGAAGGCATCGTGATTTCAAAATTTCCATCAAAATCGGTAGTAGTCCCCTCATTGGTTCCTTTGGCAATAATAGTAGCGCCGGCAAGAGGAATTCCTGCCTCATCCAGTACAACCCCGGTTAAATTAGATTGGGGATTCTCTGCATTAATCTTTTTTTGTGGAACTAAATTGGGAAGTGTTTTGTTCTTCTTTTTGATTACTATTTGTCTTTCAATAATCTCAAAGGATAGATCTGTATCTTGAAAAACCTCCTTTAAAAAATCTTGAATACAAAGGTTGTTGCCATTAACCGTTACCTTTCGGTCAATATCAACCTCCGATGCTTCATAAAAAAATTTGTAGCCCGTTGATTCGGTAATGGTTTCGAATACATCACTCAATCTGGTGTCATCAAAGCTCATTGCCACCTTATCATATTGTGCACAAGATGCAGCATTGACCTGGCCGAGCATAAAGAGCAGGAAAAATCCATACAGTAGTCTTTTCCCCAGCCTTGGTGCCGTGGCACGTATAGTTTTGGTTTTTTTCATAATTGATTTAGTCTAGTTAGTTAGTAATTGTTTTTTTGGTATTAATGGTTTTTTAAATCATAGGCACTATTCGTTATTTGGTTTTTTAATCGTTATCAAATTTTCTTTTTTGTCATAACTAAAATGGGTGTGAGCCTGAATGGTTTTAAGAACATGATCTATGGTTTCCTCATCGAACATTCCCGTAAACCTTCGCTCATCCAATTCTTCGTACTGATTAACAATCTTTATATTGTATTGACGCTGAAGTCTTTTTATAATTTGTCCCATGGATTCATTTTCGAAGGCCAAAATCCCTTTGGTCCATGATATGTATGAGGATACATCTACGTCTTCCACCACAAAATCCTTTTCGCCTCCCATAATATTGGAAGCTTTCTGTGAAGGAGCAAGCATTTGTAAGGCTTCTGGATTTACTTTATTTGATTTGCCAACCCCTACGGAACCTTCAACCAAAACCACTTCGGTAGTATCATCTTCTTCGTATGCGGAAACATTAAAAACAGTACCAAAAACTTGGGTGTACATGGTTTCTGTTCTAACTATAAAAGGTTTTTTTGGGTTTTTGGCAACTTCAAAAAACGCCTCTCCCTTTAGTTGCACCTCCCGAGTATCCATACCCGCAAAACTTGAAGGGTAAGTCATGCTAGACCCAGAGTTCAGCATTACAACAGATCCATCTTGTAAGGTAACCGATAGATTTTTGCCATAAGGCACTCTAATAGTATTGTTTTGTACTTTACCTTTTTTTATTCGTGCTTCCTTCTGGGTTAAAACACCTTTTGCCAGAGTTACTACCGTACTTCCATTTTTACTTTGGATCGTGGCATCGGATTCTGGATCAAGGGTTAAAACCTCGCCATTGTCCAATTGAAGTGTAATCTGATTTGAATCCACCTCAACTGGAACAACTATTTGAGGACTCTGATTTAGTAAAAAGAATAAAGATGAACCGACAATAATCGTAATTACGGCGGCGTATTTCCAAATTTGATTGCCTGCGTATAACAGCTTTACTTTTGAAGTTTCCCTTTGTTTGATAGTATGCAAGAAACTTTCAAAGGCTTCTTCGCTTTCCCATGATTTATCTTCATAGTTGACCAAAAAATCAGCTTGCACCAACTTTTTGAACACTTCCTTGTTGTTCTCTTTTTTAACCCATTCGTATAAAATGGCCAGTTCTTCTTGTGAAGCTTCTTGGTTGATATACCTGGTAATTATTCTTCTGATATCAATTTTGGTCATTTGAAAAATATTGTCACTTTTAAAAGAGACGTAGGATTTTCCAAAAACCCTTACATAGTTTTATTTTTTTAACATTTAAAGTGTGAAATACGCTGTTTTTACCTCAAATTATTGATATGCCCAATTTGATGATAGGGATGGAATGGCCATTAAAAGAAAATGGTCAATTGAGCTCTTAAACGCTTCATGGCCTTGGCCATGTGAACCTCTACGGTTTTTATTGAAATGTGAAGTTGTTCAGAAATTTCCCTGTATTTAAGTCCTTCTCTTTTGCTCATAATAAAGACTTTTTTACATTGCTCAGGCAGATTATCGATTTCCTTTTCTACTTTTTTGAGTCTCTCTTCAAAAAGAGAGGTATCTGCATCGGCCATATCCAAATAGGCCTGCTGTTTAAGGTTTTCCAATAGTTGAAATTCCTTTTTCTTTTTTCTCTGGGAATCAATAAATAGATTATAGGCAACTTTGAACAGATATCTTTTTAACTTATTCTTGGATACGAAAAGTTTTTGCCTATTGTCCCATATTTTGATAAAGGTTTGTTGAGCAATATCTTCTGCAATCTTTGGGTCTCCAGAAATTGCGGTCATATAATTACAAAGCTCCCTATGGTACAGTTTAAACAAATGACCATAAGCATCTTTGCAGCCTTTTTTTAGCTGCTCAATGAGGAAGGATTCATTATTAAAGCTTTTCTGGTCCATTTTTCGCCTTTCTTTTAAGTATGTGGCAAACAACACGTTTGTTTATGTCAATTTAGCCATATAACTCTTCATTTGTAAACTTATGGCTGCGCAACATTGGAATGCGAAACCGTTTTCGTTCTAAACGAAAAAGTGCCGTATGCATGAAATAACTCCAAAAGAGATATTTCTAAAAAGGAAAGTTGTTTTTATTTCCTTGATTAAATAAAAAACCAATTGAAATAATACCAAAAAACGTTAACAAATTATAAAAAAATCTTTAAATAGAATATTTAGGGAAGATTTTTTTGAATTATTCCTAAAATGATATCGGATTTACTTCTATTAAGACATGAGCATAATAAAGAACAAAACTCTCAAAACAAACACCGACGACTTCAAGATTATTTTAAAGCATAAAAATATTGGCAAAAGTATTAAGCTTTACTCCTTCTCCTTCTTCAAAACAGATAGTGGAGAGTTTCTAACAATCCCAATACTGTTTCCAACGCCCAGTGCAAAAACCAACAACGTTATTGCCGGAAGAATAATAAAGAACGGTACCCATGAAGGAGTAAAAGTGGTTTCAAACAACATATAAGCCAATAGGGAACTTCCCAAAACAGCGAGCAACACCCCCATAAAAGCCCCTAAAAATCCAAGAATGGCGTACTCAATAGCTATCATTTTTAAAATTTGTGAGCCTTGGGCTCCCAAAGTCCTTAATAGAGCACCTTGTTTTACACGTTGGTGTTTACTGCTATAGATAGCACCCATTAGTACTGCTACTCCAACAAAAATGCTAAAGAAGGCCATAAAGTTGATGACCCATCCAATTTTTCCCAGAATATCTTCCAAAAGACTTAGGATTCTTTTTAAATCCAGAATAGAAACATTGGGAAATTGACGTACCAGTTGCTGCTGTAATTGAGCAGAACCTTGATCGTCCGCAGTTCTGGTCGTCATCACCCCAAACTGTGGCGCATTTTCAAGCACTCCAGCTGGAAAAACAATGGAGAAATTAGGCTGTAGCCTGCTCCAATCCACTTCACGTATGCTTTGCACAACGGTGTTCATTATCCTTCCTTGCACATTGAATGATACTGGGTCCCCGATGGTCACTTTGGCCATATTGGCAAAATCACTGCTCACGGAAATAGGGACATCCGAATCTGCATCGACACTGCTTATCCAATCCCCTTCTAAAATTCGTTCGGAACCAATAAGACTGTCTCTATAGGTCACCCTAAACTCATGATTCAATATCCATCTGCCCACTTGCGATGTGGTATCTTTTCGAATATCCTCTACATGTCTATCTTTTAAGGTTTCCACCCGCATGGTAACAATTGGGATTTTATCGATTACAGGATAGCCCGAAGCTTTAATCGTATTGGAAACACCATCCATTTGTGGATTCTGTATATCCATTAAAATCATATTGGCGCTGTTGGCACTATCCTCAATGGCTGCCTTTTCCAAAAGCATATCCTTGGTAAAATAAAGGGTGCTTATCAAAAAAGTTCCAATTCCTATGGACAATACCAATACCAAGGTCTGATTTTGTGGTCTGAACAAATTCTTCAAACTCTGGCGAGCAATAAAACTCCATGAATACGGGAAAAATCTTTTCAACATGGCCATAAAGAATCTTGCAACTGCGGTAAGAATCAAAAAGACAACCAACAATCCTACTACAAAAAACAGAGAGCGCATAAAATCACCGAGCAACCAAAATGAAAAACTGAATACAAACAGCACAATGCCCAATCCAACAGCAGTGGTTGCTCTTTTTGAGCGGGATTTGGTTTCCTGAACCACACGTAAGGCCTGCAAGGGCGATACATATAATGTTTTCATTAGTGGATAGAGTGCAAATAAAATGGACATAGCCAATCCTAATGAAAGTCCAAGTAAGACACTTTGAAGGGATAAAGTAATATCAACATCTACGGGTAGTAAATCACCCAATAAAATGGGAAACAATTGTTGCAGTAGATAACCGATTACCGTTCCCAATAATCCACCAACAATACCCATACAAGCTATTTGAATAAAGAAAATAAGGTAGCTCTGCCTTTTTGAAGCACCCAAGCATTTGAGCACTGCAATGGATTTTAATTTCATCTGAACATAGATGCCCATGCCACTGGCAATGCCTACACAACCCAGTAGCAACGCAATAAAACCGACCAGATTGAGGAATTTTCCAAAATTCTCGTACCGTCGCCCCAAACGTCTTGCTTCGGAGAGATGGGTATCCAAATCTGCCTCTTCAGCATCCAATACAGGGGCGACCTTCTTGTCCAAGAGAACCATATCCTCATTTTCATCCGCTTTGAAGTAATATTTGTATTCAATGCGACTTCCCGTTTGGACCAGACCTGTTGCTTCAATATATGTAAATGGAATAAGCACCGGTGGTGCAATGGCCCCAAAAACCGATGTGCTACCGGGAACCGTTTCTAACTCCCCTGCAATGGGAAGGGTAACTGCTCCCAATTTTATACTATCTCCAATCTTTAGGTTGAGCTGAAGCATAGTAGTAACATCCACTAAGGCACCACCATTTCTATAGTCGTTTGCCGCTGAAACGGGTGTGGTCTCCAAATCCCCGTAAAACGGAAAACCGCCTTCCACTCCCCTAACTTCCATTAACTTGGTCCCATTATTCCCAGGAAAAGCTGCCATGGACAGGAAGTTGATCTCTTGGGCATCTGCCCCTCCCAACGAATCCATAATACCAATTACCACATCGTTGACCGGTTTGTCGCTTTCAATAAGATAATCAGCTCCTAAAAGTGCTTTAGACTGTGAAGCAATATTTTCTTTCAATAAATTACTAAAGGAATGAACGCTGACCACAGCGGCCACGCCCAAGGTTATAGAGAAAACAAATAATAAAAGTTTGCCGTAGCTTGCCTTTCCATCTCGCCAAGCCATTTTCAGCAGCCAAGAAAATCCAGTGTTGTTCTTTCCCATAATTACCCTACAGTTTCCTCGATTTTGCCAGACCTTAAGCGAATACTCTTATCTGTTTTTTGGGCCAGCTCCAAATCATGGGTCACAATAACAAGTGCCGTACCTTGCTCTTTGTTGAGTTCAAAAAGTAAATCTTCTATTTTGGTACCCGTATCATCATCAAGATTTCCCGTAGGCTCATCGGCAAAAAGTATAGCAGGTTGGTTGGCAAAAGCACGTGCCAAGGCAACACGCTGCTGCTCGCCTCCCGATAATTGAGAAGGGTAATGTCCTGCTCTATCTTGCAGTCCAACCTTGGCCAAAAGCTCTTTTCCATGGTCGGTCGCTTTTTTAACCCCACGAAGTTCCAAAGGAACAATCACGTTCTCCAGCGCGGTCAACGTTGGCAATAGTTGAAAATCCTGAAAAACAAAACCAACATTCTGGTTTCTTAAGCGTGCTCTTCCATCTTCATCCAAGTCGAATAAATTCTGCCCACAGAGCCAAATTTCGCCTTCATCTGTAGTGTCCAATCCGGCGCAAAGTCCCAACAAAGTGGTTTTTCCACTACCTGAGGGGCCAACAATCGCAAAACTTTCACCACTTCCTACTTCAAACGAAACATTGTTGAGAACATTTAGATCATGTTCACCACTTCGATAGGTTTTAGAGAGGTGTTGAACTTTTAATATCTTTGACATAACACGCTTTTGGTTAAAACTCTCAAAATACTAAAATTGATCATGACCAAGAAAATCCCAAGCTTCTCTTTGCCGTTAATGTTTTGTTATTTTTTGACTTTGCCGCTACTTGGTTGTGGTGAGAAGAACTCTAAAAAAGATGTTGAGGAAACCTCGGTTACCGAAGAAACCGCAGTACCCGAGACCACCGACTCCAATAAAAAAATCCTGTTTTTTGGTGATAGCCTAACTGCTGGGTATGGATTGGAAGTCAGTCAAGCTTTCCCAGCTGTTATCCAAGGAAAAATAGACTCTCTAGGCTTGGACTATACTGTTATCAATGCAGGGCTGAGTGGGGAAACTACGGCTAGTGGCAAGAATAGGTTAGAATGGGTTTTGGAAGATGGTATCGACATCATCATCATAGAGTTGGGTGCCAATGATGGACTTCGAGGCGTTCCGCTAACGGAAACCGAATCCAACCTTCAAAGCATGGTAGATACTGTTCAAAGTAAATTGCCCGATGCAAAAATTATTCTTGCCGGCATGAGGATTCCCCCAAACATGGGACCTGAATACACTTCAAAATTTGAAAGCATATTTCCTGAACTGGCTGCGTCAGAAAACATCAAATTGATTCCCTTTTTATTGAACAATGTAGCCGGAATCCCAGAACTCAACCAAGGAGATGGGATACACCCTACCGTAAAAGGGCAAAAACTGGTAGCTGAAAATGTATGGGATATTTTAAAGCCGATGCTGTAAACCAACAAAAAAGCACAGCTAAAAAATAGAACTGTGCTTACTCGATTTGAATTGGTAGTTGATGTATGTACTGTCTATTTTATAAAATCAATATTCCCCCTTATGCTTATAATCTCCAAACCTCGGTCTATTGGTGGATTTTAATGGAATCTGCATACCTCCTGTATTCTCTAACCACGAATAGAGTGATTCGAGCATATTTTTGATGGTATCTTGTTTTGAGGGATCACCGATAAGATTATACATTTCGTTTGGATCATTTTCTAAGTCATAAAGTTCATTTCTGTCCCAGATACCTTGATAACGGATGTATTTGTATTTATCCGTACGCATGCCAAACATGGTGGGGGTCATGGGGAAATCATTTTCCCAATAGTATTCATAAAATACTTCATTTCTGTCACCATCAGGTTTTTTCCCTGTTAGAATAGGAACAAAGGAAACTCCGGGCATGTCTTTGGGCTGTTTTACTCCTGCTTCAGCCAAAATGGTAGGGGCTACATCTATATTCTGAACCATTGCTTGTGGCATAATCCCTCCCGCAAATAAATCCGGACATCTTACCAACAATGGTACTTTCACAGATTCTTCGTAGAAGTGTCGCTTATCTATCAATCCATGTTCACCCCAACTGAAACCATTATCACCCATATAGATGATCATGGTGGAATCATCCAATCCTTCGGATTCCAAATATTCCAAAACGGCACCAACACTTTCGTCTACACCCAAAAGTGTCTCACAATAAGCTTGCACTAATTCTTGCATGTCTATATTGTTATGATACATATAATCCACTCCATGCCAGCTTACTCGTTGATCAGCAACCCATTCGGGCCATTTTAGGTCTCTCCAAGCACCGGTCTTGGTCTGATCGTAGGTTGGTGGGAGTTCAATTTTTTTTCCTTCATATTTTCCTTTATGTCGTCTTGCTGGTTGGAATTCAGCATGTACGGCCTTATGTGAGAGATACATAAAGAAGGGTTTGTCGTCATCTCTATTTTTGAGCCAATCCAAAGCGTGCTCCGTCAACAAATCGGTGATATAGGTAGAATCCTTATACTGGATACGTTCCCCATTGATATTCAACTGTGGATTGTAGTAAACGCCTTGTCCAAAAAAGCTTTCCCAGTGGTCAAAACCAGGTCTGGGCTCATCAGTATGGCTTCCCATGTGCCACTTTCCAAAAAAACTGGTTTGATAGCCAGCTTTTTGCAAGTATTGTGGGAAATAGGTTAGGTTCCCTGGATTGGGTGCCTGATTATCCACAATGGTATGGGAGTGGGAGAACTGTCCCGTCAATATGGAGGCCCTACTTGGCGAACATAAAGAAGTAGTTACAAATGCATTGGGAAGGTAAGCACCTTCCGAGGCCAAACGGTCCATATTAGGGGTCTCCAACCACGGTACCTTTCCTGTAAAGCCCATATAATCGTACCTATGGTCATCTGTTAAGATGAATATTACGTTTCTTGGCTTCTCTTTTTTGGATTGTGCATTGGTCTTACTGGCAAACAACATGAGTGTTAATAAAAACACCAAGATCTGTGAAAAATGTTTAGTTTTCATTTAAGGTTTTTTTTGGCTATGGCTATTGCTTTCTTGGTTATGGTGTACTCACGGTCAAAATTCCGTTGTACGATTTAAACTCAAATGTACCTGAATTACGTTCATATCTCCCTATCATGACACCGTTTTGCTGCTCATTCCCTTTATATTCAACTCCTTTTATGACTTTAAAGGAATCCTCTCGATCTACCTCCATAGGTAGATATAGGGTGGCATTGGTATTTGCGGGTATAGTACATTGGTAAGTTAACATATTTCCCTTTCCATCAGAGGTCCAACTGCTAAATATCTTTGCATAGTTGGATTCGTAATTACCGGATAAGTATTCAAAATTACCTGTTTCAAAACTTGATTTTTGAGTATCGGTTGCCCTTCTGTGTTTTCTTCACTGCAGGAACCGACCAAAAGAAGACTTGCCCTAAACAGAGGTAAAGCTATTTTCGGGAATAATTTCATTGTATAATTTTTATGTAATATCCTTAGCTTTTACATGTCGGCCATCAGAGCCAAGAATTCTTTGTCGTGCTGCGGTTTTACTTCACAGGAGTTGTCAAAAAACATGGTTGATGTATTCTCTGGATTATATTGTGGCCATTGTGGTAAACCATCGTGATTTGGATTACCAGTCTTGGCAAAATTGATCCACGCACCGCTCATCTTGTCTGCTAGCAAATGGGCTTCTTGACCTCCACCTGTCATCTGTCTGGCACGCTCTATATTATCGAAAACAAAAGGAAGTTCCATACAATGTAATGCTTTGTATTTTCCATCAAAAACAGGGGATTGCCATGTAAACATATACATGTATACAGGTGCACCGCTCTCCAATTGCGATTTTTGGTTTGCCTGGAAAACCGCTCCTGGCCTAAACATGGCATCTATATCCAGTAAATCGGAAGGTCTGGTATCGTTTGGATAAGCTTTTTTAACGGCAGCTACATAATCATCAGCCTTGTCTTTGTAGGTTTCTTCAATATGAGTCATCACTTCTTCTTCCGATGCTTTGAAGAAGCGTCCGTTCATAAATGGTGTAAATTCATTTTTCGTGCTCCCCAACATTAAGGGTATATTCTTTGAGAGTTCGAATGCTTCATCGGACATTAAATCGTGCGGAAGTACAATACCGTCCAAACTCGGTCCCCAATTTAGGCCAAAGCCAACAGGTGCATTACCGTCTTCTCTCATTTTCTTTTCCACTATACCTAGAGCTGCTGTACCTGCTGCACTTAGTTCATCAAATGGAATGGTTTGAAGACTATCTACCTGATTTGGAGATAGAGAAAGTTGATTTAACACCTCAGCGGTTATCTGCTGAGAAATCTCTTTTCTGGTCAATCTACCTCTAAATGAACCACTTTGATTGATGGCTTTATGAAACAATCCTTCCGCCCTTGGCATGGCCATTAGCGTATTGACCTTAGCGCCTCCACCGGACTGACCGAAAATGGTAACGTTGTTGGGGTCACCTCCAAAATTGGAAATATTGGTTTTTACCCAATCCAATGCAGCAACAATATCCAACATACTATTATTGGCCGATTCTTTGTATTTGTCACCATAAGCGGATAAATCCAAAAAGCCCAAAATATTCAATCTATGGTTGATGGAAACCACAACAACATCACCCTTAATACTTAAATTTTCTCCGTGGTAGGATGGCAGTTCCTGGCTGGAACCAGCCGTATAACCACCACCATGAATCCAAAAAAGTACGGGTCTTTTTTTATTGTCATTAATACTTGGGGTCCAAATATTTAGTCGAAGACAGTCTTCGCTTGTATAGCCCCAATCATGGTCAAAAACAAATTCAGCTTCGTCTTGAACCTGTGTAGTGGGTGTCATCAAAGGAGCTACGGGGCCATACATAGTCGAGCTTCTCACACCATCCCATGGTTCTACTTTTTTCGCAGGCATAAAGCGTTCCGCTGTAGCGTAAGGTATCCCTTTGTAAGTGTATATTCCGTTTTGAATAAATCCTCGGACTTTTCCTGATTCAGTATCGGCAATAGCGACATCTTCTCCGGTAATGACTTCTGTTTGAGCGTGTAAAGTACTTGTCCCTATTACAATTAGGAATAAATAGCGTATGGTTTTTAATTTCATGTTAGTTTGTTTAGTTAATCTTATTGTGTTAAATCGCTTTAATTTTTAATGCGAGAGAAAGTACCTAGAGGTCCTTCAAAATCCAAAAAATTGATTGCTAATTGGCAACTGGTCGGGACAATCCTTTTGCAAAAATGCAGTGTCAATCAAACGTTTTTAAAGTTAAGATAAGCCCTTTAAAACCCAAAGTAATCTGGTAAGATTCTATAACAATTATCCAATTTGTTAGAATACGGAGAATTTGCAATTAATCCGTTCTACACTGTTCTGCTGGTAGTACTAAAATCACCAAAAGCAAAAGCAGCTTTGACCGACGGAACTGTGCCTACCGTAGCCCTTGCCCTTTGGCCTACAATATTTTGGACATTTTATTTGGTGTAAAAAAACAAAGTGAAGTAAAAGCTTAATTTTGTATGAATCAAAGACTCTAAATTGAAAAGTGAAATTGTACAACTTCTGGAAGGAGCTTTGGAGCTTAATGAAGAAGAGGCCAAAGCTGTTACGGAATGTATTCCCATCAAAACCTTTGAAAAAGGTCATGTTTTGTTGCGTGAAGGACAGGTCTCCAACGAGTCCTACTTTAATATACAAGGGCTGGTGAGGAAGTATTATTTGGTCGATGGGGAAGAAAAGACTACCGAGTTTTATATAGAAAAAGATGCCATTTCCTCCTTACAAAGCTACAATCTCAAAATACCTTCAAATCATTATTTGGAATGCATAGAAGATTGCAGACTAGCCATTCTATCCCGAGACAAAGAACAAGAGCTTTTTGAACGAGTACCGGCATTTGAGTCCATTTGCAGAGTTTCTGTTGAGGAAGAGCTTGGAGCTTATCAAGATAAATTGGCCCAGTTCATGATTTCCAGTCCGGAAAAAAGATACCTAGACCTTATGGAGAATCGACCAGATTTGCTACAACGTGTACCTCAATACCATTTGGCAAGTTATTTAGGTGTCAAACCAGAGTCACTAAGTCGTATTCGAAAACGAATCGCACAACGGTAACTTGTAATTGGCACTTTATTGCGCTTTTTTTAACCCTTTTATCAGTAACCAAACAGTAAACGACAACTCCCCTGCAACCCCGAAGAGAACGACCAATAATTCGAGGCCTTGTTCATAATCATCGTAATTAGGCATAACCAGCTTTGCTGAGCAACTCACCAAATAACCTATAGCGGCCAAGAGCAGCATATAACCCAAGCCTTTGGGAACAAAATCTGATTTAAGGGACAGATAGCCCAAAAGCGTCAAATGAACCCCAAAAAGTAAAAGTCCCATTGTCCATATCTCATCAAACCTTTGTAATAAAGACATAACCAAATTTTGCAAGCTTTGCATATTTAATCCTACTGAGTCATCGGTTATTCGATAAACCTCAACCAAACACATCAATGCAATTCCGAAGCAAATGGCATGGAGCAATCGAAAACCAGAAGCTACAAAAGATAATTTTCGGCTAACTTTTTTAGTCACAAAAAAGAGGGAGTATACCAGAACTACATCAAAAAAAAGCATGGCCAAGAACCCAACAATACCCCAACCCAGGCTTGATCGGTCTTTCAAAAAATTAGTAACGGTTACCTCGGCATTTGAGGGAACCACCATGGTTTCCAATATGGCAAAATTTGCATAGAACCCTGAAATAAATATCAAAAGGTAACCAATACCCGATACCAAAAATGCTTGCCTAAGATTCATAATCCTTTCTCGTATTTCAAAATTTAGGTAAAATTAGGTTTAAACATATCCCCTTTCATTGACTTTGGTTAATAACCGCCTCAAAACCAAAAACAAACCTGAATGAAATTAAGATTCCTATGTTCCAAATAGCTTTCATTGATGAACTTTTATTAATTTTCTAAATCAATTTCTAGATTTTGGATGCAAAGGATAAACTCTTATCTCATTTAAAGGAAACTATTGAACTAACCCAAGAGGAGGAATCCATCGTATGTGATAGTTATTCGGAAACTCAGCTCAAAAAGAAAGAAGTTTTACTTTTTGCCGGGGAAGTTTCCAATCACATGCGGTTTATTGCCGAAGGATGTTTGCGTGCTTACCATATGGATGAAGAGGCCAAAGAACATATAGTACAATTTGGTATTGAAGGTTGGTGGGTAAACGATCTATACAGCTATTTGACCTGTACCCCGGCCAAGCAATTTGTACAGGCTTTAGAACCAACAACAGTACTTCAAATTCACCGAGACACCCTTAATGAACTTTACGAAAAAGTTCCTGCTATTGAGCGGTTCTACAGATTAAAGTTTGAAAAAGCCTATGTTGCCCTGCAAGACCGCACCATTAATTCCATGAGCAAATCGGCCGAAGAGCGTTATTTGGAATTCCGATCAAAATATAGAAGCATTGAACAACGCGTTCCACAATACATGATTGCTTCCTATTTGGGCATTACTCCTGAATTTTTAAGTGCCCTCCGAAAAAAGATAAAATAAATCCATTTCTTAATACACCTTAAGATTAATGATTGTTTGCCATACTAGGTTTGCACTGACCCACAAATCAGTGTATTATGAAAAAAATAATCGCTTTTACAGGAAGTAATAGTCCTAACTCCATCAACCAAATATTGATAGACTATATAGTAAAAGAATTCTCGAACAACGGTATAGAATATCTTGACCTAAAAAAATATAACCTTCCAATATATAGCCCGTCAACCGAACAGAAAGGTATTCCGGCACCTACTAAGGAACTTTTCCAAACCTTTACTTCGGCAGATGGATTTATTTTGGCATCCCCAGAGCATAATGGACTTCCCTCTGCTTTTTTAAAAAACCACATCGATTGGCTTTCTAGAATAGACCAGCGTTTTTTTGGCGACAAGCCCGTTCTGCTATTGAGTACTTCACCTGGTAAAACCGGGGGTAGTTCTCATCTGGAGATAATGGCAAAATTGGTTCAGCGATGGGGCGGCGAACTCGTAGGTAAATTTTCCTTGGGTGACTTTTATCAAAATTTTGACACCCGTACAAACACCCCAAATAAATCAAAAGATGAGCAGTCTTTGAAACAATTGGTCAAATCCCTTCTTAATTATAAAGAACAACCGATAGAGAGTTATAGAACACAAAGAGAAATTGAGGTGTTCATAAACAAAACTGTGAATCAATATAAAAACAAAGGTTTTTTATAAAAAAGAAGATATGAACAAGAAAATCATTGAACATTTATTCGAGTTCTGGGAACAAATTGGAAGACATGGAGGATTCTTAAAAACGGAAAATGGATTTTCCTTTACGAATCCATCAGATAACTCTTGGCCCAGTAAAATATTTCACTTAAACATTAGTGAATTGGAATTATCTGAACTGCAGAAGAAAATTCGTTTACAAGAGTTACCAAACTCCTTAGCCATTTATGAAGCCAATGTGATTAAAAACGAACTGGAACGCAACGGTTTTTGTCCTACGTCCCAAGTAAAAGCAATGGCCCTGGATACTTCTGAATTCAATTTTAATCCCACAGATGCATCTGAGTTTATAAGGGTAAGTTCACGACTTGAAGCGGAACTGTTTGCCCAAGTAGCCACAGCATCTTTTGGTTATCCGGTTAGCCCTTCAACCATAAGTGCATTGATCAACAAACCATCCTTTACGCTCTACTTGGGTAAACATGAAAATGCTTTTCCAAGTTGTGGTATAGTGTATTTGGACAAAAATGGGGTTTCCGGAATTCATATGATCGGTACAAAAGCAGGTTATAGGGGTTTGGGGCTCGGAAAAAAGATGACCCAATTTTTGATTCATCAAGCAATTAAAAACCAAAGTAGAAAAGTCTATCTGGTCGCTTCACAGGCTGGAGAGCGGATTTATACCAAAATGGGATTTACAACACATGGGGTTTTGGAGAGCTATTCCTTATCATTGCATTAATATAATATCAACCATTTTATTGCTTTCAGAGGGTATATGTTTTTCAATAAGATAGGAAAATTATACCCTTTTTGATTTTGAAAGGTATCTACCAGTTTCTTTCTTAAGGTACCTTAATTATTCCCCATTTGTTTGCTCATAGGTTTGCCACGGTAAAATCTATAACAATGAAGAGAAAGATATCTTTATTCACTCTATTTTATTTGTCCGTTTCAACCTTGGTTATTGGTCAAGAATTAAGTTTCGCCCCAGATGTTGTATTTGGCAACCGATCGTTGACCTACAAACATTTGATCAAGTATTCGGTCAACCCAAAACTTTCGGTGGACAATTTGACCCTTTTTGATGCCGAATACGGAAACGATCTAAACAACCTTTATTTCATAAGAAATACTATTTCCTATGCCCTTACTAAAAACATAAGAGCCAACACGGCAATAGGAATCAAAAACCCCGGTGCTTTTGGAACCATGTCATTATCCTTTACTACCCAATCGCACCAATTCAACTTTACCTATTCGGCTGGCAGTACGTATCAAGATGGATTTTCATTTGAACAATCTATTGTAGCCAGTTATTTGCCCTCTTTTGGAAACAATCATCAGGGTTATATAAATCTTCTTGCCACAGGTAACATTAATGCCAATGGATATGCAAGAGGACTCCAACAACTTAAAATTGGTGTTCGTAAAAAACAACTCATAACCGGGCTTGCCATAAATCTGGATCAGTTCAACAACGCTCGAAAAACATTGACGAACACGGGCATTTTTTTAAAATATAATTTTTAACATCAAAAGGATACAACATGAAAAGAAATAAAAACATTGCTATTTTTTTATTCAGAATCGCCATTCCTTTTACCATGCTCATTTATGGAATAGATAAGATTAAGAACGGTACAGGATTTATAGGCAGCCTATTGGAAGCCTATGGATTACCCTTGTTTTTGGCCAATGGCGTATTTGTAGGTGAAATAATCGCTCCCTTGATGCTCCTCATAGGTTTCAGAACCCGTTTGGCAGGGCTTATTTTGTCATTTAATTGTTTATTGGCGGTACTTATGGCCCAAACTCAAAACATACTTACCTTGAACCCGTTTGGAGGTTGGTCTCTGGATTTATTGTTTATTTATATTGTAGCGGGTATTGCCTTTTTCTATAGTGGAGCAGGCAAGCATGCCATCTCAACAAACAATTCCTGGGATTAATGAAACCCATAAAATAGGTCCAATATGTATGCAGTAATATATCAGTTTGATGTTATCCAAGGTCAGGAAGAAGACTTTGAGACGCTGTGGCAAATGGTAACAGAATCATTTATACAACATGCTGGGGGTCTAGGCTCCCGTCTCCACAAAAATGAGACGGGCAGCTATATTGCCTATGCGCAATGGCCTGATAAAAAAGCTTGGGAAACTGCTAGACAAAAATTACCAAAAACTGCTATAGAAAATCTACAACGAATGAACGGGTATTGTGAGGAAATTACAGTATTGTTCAATATGGACGTTAAAAACGATTTATTGAAGTAAGGTCGTACTCGCATCGCAAACATGTGCCCATATCCATTTCTTATTTGCTTTTGGTTTTAAAGTTGACTTCCAAGATTCTTCTATGAAATGTTTAAGTAGGGTTTAAAAGGATTCGTTAGGGCTATTACATATGTTTAAGCAGTGTGCGGTAGATATCCCTTACCGATATCATATCGTTTTCTACTTCTGAAGTATTGACAAACACAATAATACCATGACTTCCTTCTCTAAGAAAATATGCATGGGAAATAATACCAGGATCATTTCCACTATGCCCGATTTTTTCATCATCAATAGTCCAAAAAACATTCTTTTTGAATTCTTTTGAGGCCGGTTGAGATAGCATTTCCTTGTAGCTGGATGCCTTCAAAATATTACTTTCCCCTTTGTAACCCTTGATCACTGCAATTAAATATTTACTGAAGTCCTCTATATTGGTCATGAATCCGCCATCGCCATATGTGATGAACTCATATTGGGGAATGGGATTACCATACCAGTATAGCTTGGAAGCATTTTCCAACGGATGATCTTTGGATGCCCAACCTGAGTTATCCATTTGTATTGGATTTAAAATATACTTCTGTAAAAATTTGGTATACTCCATATCGCTAACCTCTGCAATAATAAAAGCTGCAATATTTGCTCCCATATTACTGTAATCATATGTAGACCCCGGAACCGTGTCTGAAAAACTATTTGACGTATACCATTTTCCATCTGTACAATACTGGTTTTTAATAAAGTTGGCCACCGGCATCATTTGATTATTATTAAATAGGTCAACTTCTTGTTTCACCCCCAGTTTAGATTTTTGGGGTAGGTTTTCATAAAACGGAGGTATACTATCGTTGAAAATATAAATCTTGTTGTAGTGCTCTGTGTCAAGGATACTTGAAGTATGGTTGGCCAATTGACGAATGGTTATGGGCTCATTTGGATAAAATGGGTTCTGTATGGTAAAGGGTAAATGATCATTGATGGGGTCATCTAAATCCAGTAAACCCATTTCCTGCGCCTTCATTAAGGCCACTCCGAGCAACGTCTTGGAAATGGACGCAATAGGTTGGACGGTTTTTGTTGTATAGGGTTTCTGCTGCTCTTTGTTCGAATAGCCAAAGCCTTTGGAGTAAACAATACTATCTTTATTGACAATAGCTACGGCGAAGCCTACAAGATTGCTGCTTTCTTGTATCCTTTTCAATTCCTTGGTTATCGAATCAGTCTGCTGTTGTGATTGAAGGGAGTAAACTCCCATTACAATACATAACAACGATAGAAGAGCTCTCATACAGTACATTCTTTTAATTGATTTGATTTTTCAGTTTGTTTTTTAATTATTTCATTTCGGAACTACCAATACTCATAAATCCTAAAGATTTTTCCATCCTTAAATTCGAAAAGAGCCATTTGAGCATCGCCTTCCACAATTTTGCCCTCTTCCCTTTTGATAAAACGTTTACTGACAGCGATGGCATTCAGACCAACAATGTTGTTTTCCACTTTAATGTCTATCACACTCCCATCATAACCTCCATTTTTCTGGTTGCGCATGTAACCGTTATATAGGTCTTCCCTTGTATACACCCCTCCATACTTGGGATGCACATAGGTGAAATCATCGGTGAACATTTCAAAGATGTTGTCAACATCTTCTGGAGTAGAGTCGGCTTGAAAAACCTTAAGGTTTAACTTATAGTATTGTTCCAATACGTAGTTTAGGGAATCTTTATGAGCTTTGAATCCAACATTGACCTTGCTCGACAACTTTTCCACTTTTTCCATTACAGAAGCAGCTTTTTCAAAATCCCTATTGGCCTTATATGCAGTGGCAAGTTCGTTTAGGGCATCTATTGAGTTTGGGCGATATGACACCCAACGTTTGATAACCTCGATAGCCTCTAAGGTACTTCCCTCCCTGAGTAAAATGGCACCAATGCGACTTAAACTGTTCGTGCTGTTCCAGCGCTCTGTTTTTGGTAATATTTCAAACCCATATTCCTCCGAAAGTTTTTGAAAATGATCATCGATATTCTTCATGGCATTACCCGGCCCATTTATGATATCCCTATATTTTGCAAACCACTTTTCCTTTGGAAAGATGAGTCCAAGTGCCTCCTCCAATGCAGGTAAGGCCACATCATAGTGCCCTTCGTTTGGAAATATTTTTGAAATAAAATGAAAATCTTCAGAGCGATACGGGGAGAGTCGTTTTTCCAATTCTTCCAAATTGGCCTTTATCATTGGAGAATTGCCATTACCATCAGAATCCGCTGAGGTTACATATAGATAACCTGTTTTGTTCGTACCATTTTCAAAATCATTTATCACATAATCGATTAAACTTACCCCTTCCTCATACCCCATTCCAAGGATATCCCCTGAAGCAATGGCAATATGGGCATCAAATAAATTTGGCTCCTTGGCAAAGGCATGCAAAGCATACACCGCTGTCCCCGAAAGTCCCATGATTATATTAAAGCCGTTTGCCCTAAAATTTTTCTTCAAATAAGGAAAGAGCTCTTGTTTTAGATGTGCAGTGAATGGCTCTGGATTTTTTCCAAACGGTAATTGTTTCCAGTCCTTGGGCCAGAAATCACTCCCATTGGTATAAAGTTTGGGTATTATAGGTCCATCCACCAAGCTTACTACAATTGTCTCGGGCATTCGTTCTACAGAACTTAAGTGCTTGACAACCCCTGAGGTCATCAAAAAAAACTCATCCTCCAAAAGGAGCAATACCGGGTAAGTATGTTTTTCAGAGGACTCATGGAAACTTTCCGGCAGGAAAATATTAATGGTCCTATCCTCTTCCAAAATCTCTGAATGAAACACCTCTTGTTGGGCAAAAGCCGATGATTTTGATGGTACAGTATTTTGAATCTGATGCGCTTGAACCGCATTGACGCAATAAAATAAAATGGCCTTTAAAATGATATGATTTAACTTCATCCTTTTTATTTCTTTTCAATTAACTTTCGGGTTGCATTCCTTTTTTTAGCCAATAGACTTTCCGAATCCGGATACTTTTTCAACAAAAGATCATACAATTCAACGGCTTCCTGAAACCTATTGTTCTTTTCATAAAATGCAGCAAATTGGGACACGGCATAATCCCTATTCTCTATCAGCTCTTGTATAAAAGCATTTTTGTCCAGGGCATTCAACAAAGTTTCAAACTGATCAAAATCATCGGCTCGCATGGCGCTGCGAACAATGGTAAAACGCGACCATAGCGAGAGTTCAGGTTCAAATCCATAACGCTTTGCCCTTTCTTGAGCATGATTCAGGGCATACTCCATACCTCCTGCATTGATGAACTTTTGCAGGTTGTTCGTTTCAAACTCCTGATAATATTTGAAGTAGTCGCGGAGGCCATGATACAAAGTTGGATATCCCGTGGAGCGGTGTTCTTCCAATTCAAATTCAAAATACTTCCATTCAAGCCCCTCAATAGGGTTTGATGCCAGTTTCTCGTTCAATTTTTCGGTACTGTGCCGCACATCAAATTCATCCGGGCTTACCGAAAAATACAGTTGTGTATCCATGCGGGCAGAAGTATCCAAATCATCAATAGCATCAAAAATGGGATAGGGGCTGGCAATCAAATAAGCATTAAAAAGTGATGATCGGTCCTTCATTATGTGAAAAGCAAAGCTTCCTCCATATTCCCAACCGAATAGCAGATTTTCACCATTGGTCCTAAAGTTTTGGTTTACATAAGCCATCAATTCATCTTGTAAGAAGCCTTTGAAATTTTCCTTTCCTTCTCCAAAATGTTGAAACCTACCAGGATACGAATTCTTGATTCCCACAATGATAAACTCGGGCGCCAACTGAAATTGCTGGAACGATTGGCTCAGGCTGACTACGTGTAAAAAGAAACGTTGACCATCGAGCACATAAACCACCGGATATTTTTTTTCTGATTCTTCGTAACCTTCAGGCAGATATATTTGCACTTCCCGCGCTTCTCCCAAAACTTCAGAAACCAAGAGGTGGTTGTACCCCACCACATTCGCTGTCGCCTTATTTTGAGCATTGCCCATGTTGATAAACAATCCTCCCACTAATACCAATAGTGCTATTTTCTTTAACATTGAATCTATTTTAAACCATTGTTTTGTTACAGTAAGTGGCTTTCTCAAAATCCCTGATGTTGATGGAGATAATTGGAACTTCCGGAAACATTACCTTGAGTTCCGAAACAATTTGATTTGATAAATTGGCCTTTTGTTCGGTGGTTCTACCTTCCATAATATTTGCAAAAATATGGATAAAGTCATCCTTTGCATTCCCGACCATATAGTGTTCGAAAGGATTGATTCTTACCTTAATATCCTGTGGGTCGAACAAACCTGTGGATTCAGCGGTATCGTAGACCAATTGCATTATAGATTCCGGTGATTGCGATTTAATGACCGTATTTGAACAGTCCAATACAAAATGTGGCATGTGTTATATAATTGATTTTAATGTTGTTTTCTATCCAAACTGCGATATACAAAGTTTCTTAGTAACAAGGAAGTTGGTTAGTCCTAAAAGGATGAAAATTTGTTTGAAAGGGAATATTCCTTGATTATTTACAAGGATTATTTTTCATATTGTTCTTTAACTGTTCTATTTAATGTCTCAATTATTGGTTAAAAGATTTCACTTCCTTGAGAAGCTCATTCAATTGATTCCTATCCAACCACTCCCCTTTCAATAGTACACCTTCAATGGCTTTGGTGTTTTTAATATCTTTCAATGGGTTTTTGTTCAACAGGACCATATTGGCATTTTTTCCTTCGGAAATAGTGCCTTCCATGGCAATCGAGCCCAAATATCGGGCCGGCACCACAGTACTCGCATGGAGTATTTCATAAGGAGATAAACCTGCCTCTTGGAGAAATTGAAATTCCTCGTGCAATGAAAATCCAGGAACCACAAAACCAAAGGTATCGCTTCCGGTCATCATAGGAACATCGGCTTCTGCCAACATTTTTGTAAATTTTTTCATCCAGTCGAAATAGCCTTGAAGTAAGAGCAAGGCATCCTTTCCGTTGATTACCTTACCCTTTAGATTCTTTCTATACGGATTTTCGTCCGATGCCCAATAATCATAATCTCGGGATAGCATATATATAGCTGAGCTCTTTTTGCTAAGCTTGGAAAAACTTTTGTCGTCCAAACTCTTTACGATCATATCAAAAACCACCAAGGTGGGAGCAATCACGATTCCGCTGTTTTTGATTTGTTCCACAGCGTTTGTTAAGAACAAATCATCAGTTCTTTGTTCGTCATCGAAAACATACACAAACTCCTCTACGTGTTCAATGGATTTCATTCGGAGTGAAAACTCTAAGTCTAGCTCCCGTTGTGCATGCCCCATCACCGGAATGTTGTATGCTTGTGCCGTTTCCAAAACTTCTAGATAGATATCTTTGGGCAGGTTATCAGCTATTTTTATAAAGTCATATCCCTTTTGGTGGTGATGTTCTATTGTCTTCTGTACATCAGCACTCGATTTTAAATCACCCGATTGAAGGTAAGGACCAGCCGTGTAGTAATTGGGTCCCATTAATTGTCCGTTGTTTATGCTATCCCGTATCGCAACATGGTCCTGCCAATCGTATTCCGCCATGTTTCGTACTGTGGTAACTCCATTGGCCAGTAACAATTTGAAGTCACGGGCTATTCCTCCTTCTTTGTTACGCCAGTGATAATGCATTTCACTTAAGCCAGGAATTAAATATTTTCCTGTACCGTCAATTATTTTGGCCGATTCGCGAACCAAAGTATCGGTTGAAGGGCCAACTTTCAGGATTTTCCCATTAGCAATTACTACGGTTTGATTTTCCCATACCACTTCTTGATGCATTGGGATAACATTTACATTTTGAATGATGAAGGTATCGTTTTGACCATACCCAATGGTATAGCAAAGAATGCATAGCAAACATTTGATGATTGTTGTTCTCATAATATTAATTGATTGATGATGAATTTATTTTTTTGAACCACAGGTTTTTTACCCTTCCTGTGGATATATAGAGACCGACTATTTCTCCTTTTTGATTACGTGACATTTTAATGGTTCCCAAAGGCCAAGTGCTCTTAAACATATCCTTACCAATAGCTTCCATTATAAATTCCCCATGCCGTACATGGGAACATTTTAAACTATTGTCCGCTATATAAAAAGTATAGTGGGTATCAATTTCAGGGCTATAAAATGTACCTGTGTAATCCGTTAAACCCAATAATGGGCTAGGTTGATTTTTTTTCTTCTCCCCTACATTGGAATTAGAAAATGGATTGTTCTTTTTCCTAGTTTTCGAAAATAAGATTCCAGCAATATCGTCCGCCTTTTCCCCAAATGGTGCATTCGAAAAATTGGTCAGCACAACAATGCTCAATTCCTCTTCGGGATATATGCTTAAAAAGGTTCGATAGCCCCCAACTACTCCCGCATGCTGGATACGTTTTTTTTCGAACTTTTCGTCCACATATATTCCATAACCATAATCAATTGAAGTGCCATTGTTCAACTGTCCCATAGTTTGAAGCGTTCCGAACGAACTCCCCCATCCTTCTTTAGGGTTATAAAAATTATTGGACCATTTCAACAAGTCCTCCACGGTGGAATACATATTCCCTGCCCCTGTATATGCCCAATACCCTTGGGCCATTTCAAACACCCTATCGTGGCTATGGTAGTACGATGTTGCCCTATTGGGGACAATGCGCTGATAATTGTCCTCCACATAGGTATTGTGCATCTGTAATGGCTCAAAAACATTGTTTTTCATCCAAATTTTGAAATCCTCCCTTGTCACTTTTTCAATGATTTTGGCCAAAACAACATATCCTGTATTGGAATACATAAATTGTTCACCAGGTTCAAAATTCAAATCAGTCTGCTTTCGAACCAATCGTAGAACATCGGCATTGGTCCTGTAATCATCGCCCCGCCAACCGGCAAGGGCCATCAAATCGTGAAAATCCCTTAAACCACTCGTATGTTGCAGTACGTGTTTTATGGTGACGGATTTATTAAAAATCTGAAACTCTGGGAAGTACTTTTGAACAGGGTCATCTATGGACAATAATCCTCTTTCCTGCAGCAAAACAATACCCATTGCCGTAAATTGTTTTGATATAGACCCAATATTGAACAAAGTGGCCTCGGTAGTTGGAACATTATATTCCAAGCTAGCGTTTCCAAAGGAATTCAAATAAATAACTTCATCAGATTGCATAACCCCCACTACTCCACCGGGATGGTTTTCCAATTCCCAATCCATGAACAATGCATCAATCTGATTCTTGAACCTAGTGGATGGTTGACCAAAACTCACGATTGGACAAACCAACATCAAACAAATAATCAGGTTTTGAATCCTCAGAAATCCAGTGACTTTATGTTTACTATTTACATCCTTCATAATTAAACAAAGCTATTTTGTGGTAGCACCTTTTTCATTGACTTTGGTTAAGAAAACAGGTATTGCCCGTTAACCAGAAATCAAAATTAGAACTATACCTCTTCTTGTTTCTTAATGTACCTTAAGATTTCTCAAAAGGCTTCCCGATAATTTTGTGATATCAAAAAATGAATTTATGAACCAGTATATCAACATTTTATTGGCTTTTATCGGCGGCGTTTTCTTGGCCATGCAAGGGGGATTGAACGCACAACTTGGTGTTCAGCTCAAAAATCCTTTATTGGCATCGCTGACAGCTTTCTTTTTCAGCATGCTGTTCGCATTACTGGCCGTTATCCTTAGTATCAAAAACGTTCCGAAAACAGCACTCCTACTAAGTATTCCAAAACATTTATGGTTTACAGGAGCATTTTTCAGTGTTATCGGAATAGGACTATACTACTATACCATTCCCAAACTAGGGATATCCACCATGATTTCCTTGGGCCTCTTTGGACAACTGATTTTTTCGGCAGTAGCAGGACATTATGGATGGTTTGGATTGCCCCAAGAACCCATGGTCATAAAAAAGGTATTTGGGTTGCTGGCGATGACCATCGGCATCTTATTGATAAATAAGAGCTAGTGAAAAACAATAGATAAGATAAATTAAAAACAGAAGACAATGAATTTATTACAAGACTTGAAATGGCGCTACGCCACTAAAAAATTTGATGCATCCAAAGGAATCCAAGAGGATGATTTACAGAAACTAAAGGAGGCCGTACAGCTATCGGTATCGTCTTACGGGCTACAACTGTACAAAGTTTTAATCATTCAAAACAAGGAATTGAAAAGTCAACTAAGGGAAGCGGCATGGAACCAAGCCCAGTTGACCGATGCCTCCCATATTTTCGTGTTTTGCAACTATACGGAAAGAAAGAATGAACATATAGACGAATATATTGAAGCAACTTCAAAAATTCAGGATACCCCATTGGAGAAACTAGCTGGTTATGGCGATTTAATCAAGGAAAGCTTGTCTGCAAAATCAGATGCAGCATGGCAAAACTGGTCGGAAAAACAAACCTACTTGGCACTTTCCAATTTGTTGACCGCATGTGCAGCACTTAAAATAGATTCTTGTCCCATGGAAGGATTTGAGCAAGAGAAGTTCAACACCATTCTTGGGCTTGATGAAAAAGGGCTAAATGCTGCAGTAATCGCTCCGGTAGGGTATCGATCAGCAGAAGACCATACACAATTCAGAACAAAAGTTCGTAAACCGAAAGAAATTCTGTTCGAGGAAATTTAATATTCGGTTCATTCTTGATGGAACCTGGGGTAAAAATAAAAGTGTAACCCATCATAGAGTTTACTCGTCAAACCCTTTACATCAAAAAACTAATCAAATTATGAGACTGTTATTCTTATTAACACTATTACTTATTACGTATTCCTGTGGAACAAGCAAAGGCGTAACCACGGAAAACACGAACAATTTCAGGAAAGAAAACCCAGAGTTTTCGACACAATTTGAAAATAAGGTAAAAGACATTTACCTTGAAAAGGAGATGTACGGGGATTTCATCTTTGCCGTGGTCGATGAAAATGGATTGGCATATTCATTTGCGTTGAATCGAGAAATTTTAGATGGTAAAAGATCCTCTTTGGATAATGATACTCCTATTTATATCGCATCTAGTACAAAATCTTTTACTGGAACATTGCTTAAAATATTGGATCAGGACAGCGTATTGGATTTGGACAATTCTCTTGATCAATATCTTCCCGAACTTAATTTCAATGATAGTATTGATGCCAAGAACATCACTATCAAAAATCTTTTAAACCATACCCACGGTACATTCAGTACCTCTATGACATGGAAAACTGCATTTTTGGGGTATAGTGGAGGCAATGAAGAATTGATCAACGATTTGAACACCGATTTTCTATTTGACCCCTCCGGTAGGTATCGGTATTCAAACGTAGGACCGATTGTTGCTGGAATGGTTGCAGAAAAGGTGACAGGAAAGAACTGGAAAACACTTATGGAGGAGCGCATCTTCTCGCCTTTACAAATGAAAAATACCAGTGCCCATGTCAGTAATTTTGATTTTAAGAACATTCGGCCATCATTAACCGTCAACAAAGAAAGAGGAATCGTTGAGAAAGATTTTTACAAATCAGATATCACAATGCACGCTTCTGGAGGAATCATTTCAACCATAAATGATATGTCAAAATGGTTAGCTGCAAATATTAATCAGAATAATGTATTATTAAATAATGATTCATGGGAGGAGCTCCATACCTCAACTGCAACACAGGACAAGAAATATTATACGTATCAACGATCTGGTTACAGCTTGGGATGGGACATTGCAGAATATCAGAATAATAGCATTTTGACTCGCTTTGGAGGATTGGCAGGCATTAGTTTCCATATTTCATTCATGCCCGATAAAAATGTAGGGGTAATTGCGTTCTCCAATGATAACAGAGCGTATCTGCTACCACACTTAATGGCAAATTATGCCTACAACATAATCAATGAACAGCCTGCGGACAGTATTTTAAATATTGAGAAAACTTCATTTGATAAAAGCTTTAAAAGAGAGAATGACATCCAATATCCTGATGATTCAGAAATTTTAGTAACCAACAGTGGAAACGATAAGATAATAGGCACCTACAAAAACACTGAAAACTGGCCTACCATCAAAATTTACAAAGAAGGTGGCCACTACATTTTTAATTGGGGAGTTTTAAAAGGCAAAATATTCCGAAATGAAAAAGGGGGCTTCAACAGTAATCTCGGAGTTTTATCCAGAGACTTTAAAATAAGTAACGACTCACTCATCACAGGTTCCTTGGTATATAAAAAAGTAATGCCTTAAAATTCTTCCAGGAATCTATAAAAATAAAAATCCACCCTGTACAATGTTGTCAAGGTGGATTTTTATGTAATATCCTTAGCTTTTACATATTGGCCATCAAAGCCAAGAATTCTTTGTCGTGCTGAGGTTTTACTTCACAGGAGTTGTCAAAAAACATGGTTGATGTATTCTTTGGGTTATATTGTGGCCATTGTGGTAATCCATCGTGATTTGGATTACCCGTCTTGGCAAAATTGATCCACGCACTGCTCATCTTGTCTGCTAGCAAATGGGCTTCTTGTCCTCCACCTGTCATTTGCCTGGCACGCTCTATATTATCAAAAACAAAAGGAAGTTCCATACAATGGAGTGCTTTATATTTCCCATCAAAAACTGGAGATTGCCATGTAAACAAATACATATAAACTGGTGCTCCATTCTTCAATTGTGACTTTGCATTGGCTTGAAAGACCGCTCCTGGTCTAAAGGTGGCATCTATGTCCAATAGATCGGATGGTTTTGTGTCCTTTGGGTATGCCTTTTGTACGGCGGCTATATAATCATCTGCCTTCTCCTTATATGTCTCTTTTATATGAGACATCACTACCTCTTCCGATGCTTTAAAAAAGCGTCCGTTCATAAATGGCGTAAATTCATTTTTCGTGCTTCCCAACATTAGGGGTATATTCTTTGATAGTTCGAATGCTTCATCAGACATCAAATCGTGTGGAAGTACAATACCGTCCAAACTCGGCCCCCAGTTTAGGCCAAAACCAACAGGTGCATTTCCTTCTTCTCTCATTTTCTTTTCCACTATACCTAGAGCTGCTGTGCCTGCTGCACTTAGTTTATCAAATGGAATGGTTTGAAGACTATCTACCTGATTTGGAGATAGGGAAAGTTGATTCAATACCTCAGCGGTAATCTCCTGAGAAACCTCTTTTTTGGTCAATCTACCTCTAAATGAACCACTTTGGTTGATGGCTTTATGAAACAATCCTTTAGCTCTTGGCATCGCCATTAGCG
>QGCX01000039.1_pt1 | contig 40740 bp, 36 predicted proteins | sample 4708031 | NCBI WGS metagenome assembly QGCX01 (sample SAMN08941163, study PRJNA450518) | Sediment metagenome, whole genome shotgun sequencing project. | reverse complement strand
GCCGAGCACTGTTTGAGCGCAGCGAGTTGCGCAGGCGCGCTTGGAAACAAGTCGCGCAGGATGAAGATAATGCAGGGCGAGCTTTCTTTTTGCTTCGTTATTCTTTGCTCGTCAAAGAAAAATGACGTCGCCGCAGGCGAAAGCTTTAACTATGCAAAATGAATAAACTCACCGTCTAGGCGAAATCATCCCCAACAGCCCCAAAAATAAACAACCAAACATACTTTGGCTAACCCCCTCCACACTCTCGATAATCAAGATTGCGCTTTTCAATCCCTTCAATAAGCGCCTTTACCATTAAGCTTATGCTTGCGCCACCAACCACAATACCTGATAAGGCTTGAGCTTATATTCCTGCAGCAATAGGCTGTCACCAGTCAGTAAGTCTTTACACTGCTGCTGATAAGCCTGCGGAAGCTGGGCGTGGTGATCGATGGATTGCGGGTGTTTAGTTAAATTGAACACGGCAAGCAATGACGGATACTTCACTTGCTCGTTGCCGGTTGGTGCATCACCACGCTGCAACACAAACAGGGCATCTCCGCAGTCATAAACACGCTGGGCGGCTTCCGGATGAAAAGCGCTGATCGTTTTACGCAAGGCCAATAAATCTCGATAACGCTGAAATACCTGTGACTGAGGGCTGTGCTCTTGAGAAAGCAAGGTTTCAAATTCACTTCGTTGCCAACGATGACGGTTAATTGAACGAGTACGGCCAGTCTGCTCCACCAAGGCCTGATCGTTGGCAGTAGCGGTTAAACTGTGAATATAAATCCCCGGGATCCCCTGCAGACTCAATAGCAGCTTTTGGCTACACAAGAAACGCTCAACTTGCCATTGATCAGAGCCAGTACGCGTACCTTGCAAGGCATCAAACAGAGAAATATTTAACTCATAGGGATTTTGCGTACCGTCACCATTAGATTTCATGCTGACAAACCCACCAAAGTTATGTACCGATTCTGCTAAATCCATAATTTCATGTTTGGGAATAATTTGCTCAACGGCCCTCACCCCAATTCCGTCATGAGAAGCGACAAAATTGAAATAATTACAGCCCTTAGGTAACCCCACTAAATCACGCGCCCAGGCCGTTAAGTAATGGCCATTACCGCGATTTAAGGCATGTAATAGCAATGGAGGTAAGGCAAACTGGTACACCATATGAGCCTCATCGCCTTGGCCAAAATAACTAATATTCTCTTGATGGGGGACGTTAGTTTCAGTAATCAATATTAAGTTAGGATCTAGCTGCTCCATGACCCAACGTAATAACTTCACTATCGCATGAGTTTGCGGTAAATGAATACAATTGCTGCCTAACAGCTTCCATACAAACGCCACTGCATCCAAACGAACAAAGCGTGCACCTTGCTTTAAGTAGAAGATGAAAATGTCGACAAAGGCCACCAGCACCTTAGGGTTGGCAAAGTCTAAATCGATTTGATCATCACTAAAGGTCGCCCACACGTGCTTTAAGCCTTGCCGAGTATATACATCCACAATTAATGGGCTGGTGCGAGGCCGCGTAACGGCGCTGTAGTCTAATTTAGGATCAGACTCGATAAAGTAATCTTGTCCTTCTCCGGTACCATTTACAAAATCATTAAACCAAAGACTTTGCCGCGAACAGTGGTTCATCACCAGATCAAACATCAATTCAAAATCTAGATTTAGTTTTTGTACATCTCCCCAGTCGCCCAATTTGTAATTGACTTGATAATAGTCGATGACCGAAAAGCCATCATCAGAGCTGAAAGGAAAAAAGGGAAGAATATGAACCGCACTCACCAACCCATTTAAGTACTCTCGAAGAAACTGATGCAAACCTTGCAATGGGCTTAAACCCTCACTGTTCACACTATCACCATAGGTAATCAAAATAACATCTTGCTCTGACCATGGTTGATAAACGGGAAAACCTTCCTGTGCTTCTACTAACTTTTGCTCTAACAAGGGCTTTAAGCTCTCGTCTAAGCTTTCGCTGTAGATTTCTTGTAACAACAGCTCTAGTTTATCCATACAGGTCCCTCAGTGGTGCTTAATTCAATAACAACATCAATAAACAGAACCAATTACTGTGCCAATCCCAAATACGGGGCCGCTTTTGTCAACACCCAAAACGAAGTAATAGGTTTAATATTCTTAAAAATCAACAATTAATCCCCAAAAAAACAAATGTGAAATTCAATCAACATGAAGCTTTATAGAATGTGCAATTTTAAGGCAGCATCATGATGCATCACTAAAAATCGCACCAAAACCGTGCAAAACTAACTATAATCGACTTAATAGTAATCTTAATGTAAATTTCAAATTATATATTTAACAATAACTTATACTACTCTTGAACCTTGACGGCACTGCTTTTGCTGGGCAAAGAGTAGACATTTAATCAAGCAAGACCTTGGGTCGATGCTGAAAAGGAGTTCCAATGACCATGATAAAGAAATGTTTGTTTCCCGTTGCTGGCTATGGCACCCGCTTCCTTCCCGCCACTAAATCCATGCCTAAAGAAATGCTTCCCATCGTTAACAAGCCACTAGTGCAATACGGTGTAGAAGAAGCGGTGGCAGCCAATATGACAGATATGGCTTTTATCACCGGCCGCGGCAAACGCGCCATCGCCGACCACTTCGACATAAGCTATGAGCTTGAGAATGAAATTGCTGGAACCAGTAAAGAAGCTTACTTAAAAGAGATTCGTCACCTAGTCGACAACGTTAACTGTACTTATACGCGACAAAAGAAAATGATGGGCCTAGGCCACGCGGTATTGTGTGGTGAAACCTTAATTGGCCAAGAGCCTTTTGCTGTGGTACTCGCAGACGACCTTTGCTTTGGTGATGATGGCGGCGTACTTGCTCAAATGACCAAGCTTTACCAGCAGTTCCGCTGTTCAATTATTGCGGTGATGGAAGTGCCACAAGAAGAAGCCCATAAATACGGGGTAATTGAAGGTGAAGCACTGCGCGATGATTTATTCCGAGTCACCTCCATGGTAGAGAAGCCACCGCAAGGGGAAGAGCCATCTAACCTAGCGGTCATCGGTCGTTACATTCTCACTCCCGATATTTTCAGTTTAATCCGCGATACCAAGCCGGGGAAAAATGGGGAAATTCAATTAACCGATGCGCTACTCACTCAAGCACAAAATGGTTGTGTAATGGCCTATAAATTCAAAGGTAAACGTTTCGATTGCGGTAGTGTAGAAGGTTTTGTGGAAGCCACTAACTACTGTTTTGAAAACCTATACAGTAAGTAAAATTAAAGCCGGCGCAAATGCGTCGGCTTTTTATTCTACTAACACAGGGTAAGGATTAAACCCCATGTGCACCAAAGGGTAGCCGGTATAACGCTCTGGACGTTTCCACAATATTTCAAAACGATGGCGTAAATAGAAACTTAATGCCGAAGTATTATCGGCAAATAGGTGTAATTCTAGACGCGGGCGTAAACTTTTAGCTAATTCTAATAATTGCGAACCAATGCCTTTATTTTGCCAAGGCGGCGCTACAAACAAAGCAATCAGTTTGTGCTCCATTAAGGCAAGAAAACCACACACTTGTTGGTCAACTTCCGCCACCCACACTTCAGCTTTATCTTTATATAAGCGTTGCAGCGCTTCTTGCCGCTCCCACCAATATTTACTGGGCAGAAAATCATGAGCGCGTAAACTAGCGGCAAACCAGATTTCGCTAATGTCATCATAATCGCAAGATTTTGCTTGACGCAAAGTTAATCCCAGAGCGTTGGTGAAAGAATTCAATACATCAGCCATCCATTTATGCCAAAGAACTTTGATTATGGTTAGCAAGTGGAAAATCAGATGTGAAATAGATCCAGTTTCACTGGCTCTAGCAGGACCAAGATCACAAGCATTAACAAAAATGACAAAATGCTTTATTTAGCCCAAACAAATTAGTCTTACATAAATATAAATCTTAAACAGAGCCTATACGACTCAGCAAAACAGCTCTCAACAATTCTGAATATGTCAAAAAAAGCATAATTGTTTCCTGACATGCCAATCAGTTTTGATAGAATAGCGGCCCGCTAATTTATCAAAGAGCTATTCCGTTATGTGGTTTAAAAATTTAATGTTATTTCGAATTTCCAAGGAATTGGAACTTGAGCCGGAAAAGCTAGACACAATCTTAAGCGAGTTCAGCTTTAGCCCCTGTGGAAGCCAAGACCTCAGCAAATTTGGCTGGGTCGCACCAATGGGCAAATTTGGCCAAAGCATGGTGCATGTGGTAGGTAATGAATACCTAATATGTGCAAAGAAAGAAGAAAAAATGCTGCCAGCTTCAGTGATCCGTGATTCTTTACAAGAAAAAATTGAGCAACTAGAGCAAGAGCAACAACGCCCGCTGAAAAAAGCCGAAAAAGACGCATTAAAAGAAGAGATCGTATTGAATCTATTACCTCGCGCCTTTTCTCGTAGCAGCTTAACCTACGTATGGTTAAGCCCCGATAACGACTTAATCGCGGTAGATGCAGGCAGCGCAAAAAAAGCCGAAGAAGTCATTGCGCTACTGCGTAAATCACTAGGTAGCTTACCAGTAAGTCCAATTAAACTGGCCAATCAAGCCGATGTCACCATGACTGACTGGCTTAATGAACAAGCCATCCCTGCGCAATTTGAACTAGGTGAAGAAGCCGAACTTCGTAGCGCCTTAGAAGGCGGCGGTATTATTCGCTGTAAAGAACAAGATTTATTTAGCGACGAAATTAAAGTGCACTTAGAAGCCGACAAATTTGTGACTAAATTAGAGCTCACTTGGGCCGACTCGATTCGCTTTGTGATTAGCGAAGACATGAGTATTAAAGGAGTGAAATTCACTGATACTGTCACCGAACAGAACGATGACATCGATAAATCTGATGTTGCCGCACGCTTTGATGCCGACTTTGCTCTCGCCAGTGGCGAACTAGGCAAAATGATCCCCGACTTAATCGCCGCACTTGGTGGTGAACTCAGTAATTAAACGTACTCCTCGGCATTTTCCCCGTTACCAACCCCTGCGGCTCTGTTAAGTCGCTCACGGGTTGGTTATATTTTAAACAAGGCATTGCAAGCCTAGTTAGCTCGGCGTACAATGCGCGCCCTTATTGTGCTGCTTGCAGCCTCCCTCAATGATTCGACTAAGACCCGGAGCTTTGATGTTTACACCTGAACTATTGTCACCCGCTGGCACCCTAAAAAACATGCGTTACGCTTTTGCCTATGGTGCAGATGCCGTTTACGCGGGACAACCCCGCTATTCTTTACGCGTACGCAACAACGAATTTAACCACGAGAACCTTGAGTTGGCGATTAACGAAGCCCACGCCCAAGATAAAAAGCTCTACGTGGTTAGCAATATTGCGCCACATAACGCCAAACTAAAAACCTACCTGCGCGATATTGAGCCGGTGATAGCGATGAAACCCGATGCCTTAATCATGTCTGATCCAGGGATGATTATGATGGTTCGCGAGGCCTTCCCCGAGCAAAGCATTCACCTATCAGTACAAGCCAATGCGATTAACTGGGCCACCGTTAAGTTTTGGCGGCAACAAGGTGTAGACCGCGTCATCCTATCGCGCGAACTATCTCTTGATGAGATCGAAGAGATCCGCATGCATGTTCCCGAAATGGAACTAGAAGTTTTTGTTCATGGTGCCCTATGCATGGCCTACTCAGGCCGCTGTTTACTGTCTGGTTACATCAATAAACGTGACCCAAACCAAGGTACCTGCACTAACTCTTGCCGTTGGAAATACAACGCTCACGAGGCCAAAGAAAACGAAGTGGGTGACATTATTGCTACCCAACCACAAATTGTAGAGCCCACTCTAGGCGCAGGAGCTCCTAGCGACCAAGTATTCTTATTACAAGAACAAGGCCGCCCTAATGAGTACATGCCTGCTTTTGAAGATGAGCATGGCACCTACATCATGAACTCCAAAGACTTACGGGCCATTCAACACGTGGAGCGCCTCACTAAAATGGGTGTGCACTCACTAAAAATTGAAGGCCGTACTAAGTCATTCTACTACTGCGCACGTACCGCTCAGGTTTACCGTCAAGCGATCAACGACGCAGTGGCTGGCAAGCCCTTTGACCCAAGTCTAATGGGCACCTTAGAGAACCTCGCTCACCGTGGTTACACCGAAGGCTTCTTGCGCCGCCATACCCATGACGAATATCAAAATTACGACTATGGCTACTCTGTGAGTGATACCCAGCAATTTGTGGGTGAACTCGCTGACCGAAACGCCGCAGGCCTTGCCGAAGTAACAGTGAAAAACAAGTTTGTATTGGGTGATACTCTGGAATTAATGACGCCACAGGGCAACTTGAACTTCAAGCTAGAGCACCTCGAAAACAAAAAAGGTGAGCTAATTGATGATGCCAAAGGCAGTGGTCATACCGTATATCTGCCAGTGCCAGAAAATGTTGACTTAAACCATGCCTTGTTAATGCGTAATCTGGCTTCAGGTCAGAATACCCGTAACCCTCATCAAGCTAGTGAAGTAAAGGCTTAGGCATGGCCTTACTGATAAGCAAGAAGTGCATCAACTGTGACATGTGCGAACCAGAGTGCCCTAATCAGGCCATCTCTTATGATGGTGTGATTACGGTAATCGACCCCGCTCGCTGCACCGAATGTAAGGGCCACTATGAGCGCCCTACTTGCATGGATGTATGCCCCATTGATTGTATTTCAGTTGACCCTGCCCATGTGGAAACCGAAGAGCAACTTTACGACAAATTTGTTGCGTTGCACGGTGACTTGCTGATAGCCAAAGGCTCGGTATAAAACCACCTTTAAGGGAAGTGGCTAGCGCTCTTCCCTTATTTTCCCAACCTCACTCTACAAGCCGAACAACAAAAATACGCTATTTATTCACGCCAATAGTAAACTAAAAGCAAACAACAGCGACGCCAACATTACAAGGAACGGTAATGAGCTTTGATAACATTATTGAACTACTCGCCACCCCGGTATTTTCGATTCAAGAGAAAGCCATTACTGTGGGCGATATTCTACTGCTACCCTGCATTCTACTGTTTAGCTACCTAGCACTTAAAACCCTAATCAAACTCATTGTTAATCGCATGACTAGTAAGGGCTTGACTCCCGATGTGGTGCACTTAGTCAGCCGAATTACCTACATTTTGGGCATCGTGATCATGCTAGTGATGACCCTAGAGCTGATCAATATTCCCATTACCGCCTTTGCTTTCTTGTCTGGTGCGGTCGCTATTGGGGTGGGTTTTGGGGCTCAAAACATCATCAATAACTTCATTAGCGGCTGGATTTTAATGTGGGAGCGACCCATTAAAATTGGTGATTTCTTAGAAGTGGATGGCGTAAAAGGTAATGTAGAAGCTATTAATACCCGCTCTACTCGCATTCGCAGAACTGACGGAGTGCACATGCTTATTCCCAACAGTAAGCTACTAGAAAATACCGTGATTAACTGGACGCTTATAGATAACAAGGCGCGCACCACGGTGAGCGTTGGCGTGGCTTATGGCTCACCTTGCCGAAAAGTAGCACAATTGATTGAACAGGCAGTGAGTGAACAAAGTGCAGTATTAAATAGTCCCGCACCGGTAGTGATTTTCAATGATTTTGGCGACAACGCACTAGCATTTGTCGCCTATTTTTGGATGGAAGCGAATATGGAAGGTCAAATCAGACAAGTCAGCAGTGAGATCCGCTACCGCATCGACGAACTGTTTAGCGAAAACGACATTATTATCGCCTTCCCACAACGCGATATTCACCTAGACGGCGCGCTCACCATCAACCGCGGCCGAATGCCCCCACAACCTTAAGCCAATAAGGGTACCAAAATAGGGCAAAGCATGGCGCTAAAAGTGGCGCTGAGAACCAAGGCCAAGGCACCATAAGCGCCCTGTTGATGGCCTTCTTCTGCAATTCTTGCGGTACCTAGAGCGTGGCAAGCGGTCCCCATCGCGATGCCTTGAGCCTTGGTTGAATGTACGCCACAGAGCTTCAATATTGGACTCCCCATCACCGCGCCAACCAAGCCAGTAAATAGTACCGCTATCGCAGTTAAGGCCGCTTCTCCCGATACTTGCTCACTAATCAATACCGCAATCGGTGTGGTTACCGATTTCGGCGCTAACGAAGCCGCAATAGTTGAGCTTGCCCCTACAGTTAAGGCCACCAATACGGTGCTTACAATAGCAATAATTGCAGACACCAAAATAATCACAATGATCTGCGGTAATTCACGCTTAATATCATTTAACTGCTTATACAAAGGCACGCCTAAAGCTACTACGGCGGGTTCGAGTAATTTGGTTAGCCAGCCACTGTATTCATTGTAAGCGCTAAAAGATATGTCCAAGCTAAGCAAAATACCAACTAAAATAACTAAGGTAATCAATACTGGGTTTAGCCAAGAGATAGCTAGTCGCTGTTGTAGGGCTCGCGCTGCAATAAATATAGCGATGGTCAAAGGAAGGTAAAAGAAATTCATTATTTGTCGGCTCCCTGCTCATCTTCAGCATCAGCTTTATGCTGGCTTCGCGCCTCCCAAAACTGATAAAAACGCCCTACAGCCACCAATAAAACCAAAGTAGCGATACCACAAGTTAACAGCATTGCCGGCAAAGCCTGTAATAAAGTTTCAATATTTTCTACTAAGCCAATACTAATCGGTACAAATAATAACGACATCCAACGGACAAATTGGTTAGCGCTACACTCCACCCAGTTCAGTTTTACCCAACGCAATTGTAGCGCGGCAGTGAGTAGTAACATGCCCATAATACTAGCAGGAAGAAGCTGCCCACTAAAATTGCTCAGTAATTTACCAAGCCATAGCGCTACATAAATAATTAAAATGCCTGAAGGAATTTCCAGCAATAACGATTTGTAAGACTTTCTCATGACTACCTGTCGATTTTAGGGCTTAACAAAGCTATTATGTAATAAAATTACATAACAAGCTATAACTAGCAAAAATGTTGTAGGAGAAATTATGAAGATCAGTTTTTTCAGCGCTAAGCGCTATGACCGAGAGCACTTTGATGCGCAAAATGCTGCTTCCACCTTTGACATAGAATACTTTGATACGAGCTTATCGGCAAAAACAGTGCGCCTAGCCCACGACGCCGATGCAGTGTGTGCCTTTGTTAACGACGACCTCTCTGCCGAAACTCTAGAGGCTCTGCACCAACAAGACATCAAGCTAGTATTGTTACGCTGCGCTGGCTTTAATAACTTAGACCTTAGCGCCGCCGAGCGCTTAGGGATTACCGTATCAAGAGTACCTGCTTACTCACCAGAGTCTGTAGCCGAACACGCTATTGCCCTAATGATGACGCTAAACCGCCGCATTCACAAAGCTTACCAACGAACTCGCGACGCGAACTTCTCGTTAGAGGGACTTACCGGAATAAACATTTTTGGTAAAACCGCAGGGGTAGTAGGTACCGGTAAAATCGGCTTAGCCACCGCCCGAATTCTCAAAGGTTTTGGCTGTAAAGTTATCGCCTTCGACCCATACCCCAACCAAGCCGCCATCGACTTAGGCATAGAATATGTGAGCATGCCAGAACTGCTGGCGCAATCAAAAATCATCACCTTACACTGCCCGCTTACCGCGGAAAATACCTATTTGATTGGCAAGTCTGCCTTTGCCCAAATGAATAAAGGTACGTTACTGATTAATACTAGCCGCGGAAAGCTGGTCGATTCTAGCGCCTGTATTGAAGCCCTTAAAGATGGCACTCTTGGGGGTCTAGCTCTAGATGTGTACGAACATGAAAAAGAGCTGTTTTTTGAAGATTTATCTTCTGAAGTGATCCAAGATGACGTATTCCGTCGTTTGTCGGCTTGCCATAACGTCATCTTTACTGGCCACCAAGCCTTTTTAACCGAAGAAGCCTTGCGCAGTATTGCCGACACTACCCTGAACAATGCGCAAGCATTCAGTGAAAGTAAACGCAACGGCAACGAAGTGACCCACCAAGTGGTAGATAACAGCTAAGTGATGTCTAACTACTCAAGATAATAAAGGCCTCACCAGAGGCCTTTATTAGATTTTTCCCAAGCTTAATAGTCGGCGGCATTTATTGGGCTGTGTTGCTGTAAATAGTCTTTTAGTACTTCGGCGTCGACAAACCCCGTATCAACAAAAGCGCTATGCCCGGTGAGCTTAGGATAGCCATCTCCACCGGCGGCATTAAAACTGGGAACAGTGAAACGGTAGACCCTAGTTTCATCTAGCGCTTGACCAGCTATCTTAAGCTCATTAATTCGCCCTTTACTAAGGGAAAAACTAATTCCAGAGAATTGCGCATAAGCGCCGGTATCAACTGGCATACGAGCGACTACATTCAGGTAGTCAAGCAGCTCTGCTCCGTTCATGTCCACATAGGTAAGGGTATTGGAGAAGGGTTGCACCGTGAGTACGTCTTTATAGCTGATATCCCCTTCTTCAATTGAGGCTCGAATTCCACCGGAATTCATCACCGCAAAATCGGCGTTAACCCGTTCGCGATGCGCGGTAGCAATTAAACGTCCTAGATTAGTTTGACCAAAGCGTACCTTATCCCTATCCCCCTCTAAACGACCTTGTAGCTGGGCAATTTTTTCAATTAACTGCGCCTGACCGTACTGCTGATAAGGTGATAACAAGGCTAACACCTCAGGATTTTGGGCAATCTCAGCTTGCACAAAAACGCGTTGCGCCTGCCCATTTAGCTTTATTTTCTTTTTCAAGTTGACAGGGATCAATTGGTAACGCAACAAACTCAGTTCACCATTTTTAAAGGTGTAATCAGCACGCCCAAGGTACTTGCCCCACTCATAGGCTTGAACAATCCAAGTGCCATTTTGTTGATCGGGTTTACACTCATCACCCGCTTTAAAGCTTTGTAGGTAATGATTGGTTTCGCCCATACACACCGACTTTTGCGAATGCCCGCCCACAATCAAATCTAAGTCACCGTAGTTTAAGGCGCGCGCTAGACTAACATCTCCGGGCGCATTGACTCCGTGTTTAGCATCGGCGTAATGCCCCATGTGTGTCACGGCAAAGATCAAATCGGGTGAGACTTGTTGTTTTAGCTCTGCTAATACTTGTTTAGCCTCTATACGAACATCTCGGAACTCGATATCGGCTACCGTATCTGGATGAACTAATTTATAGGTATCTTCAGTGGTAAAGCCCACCACCGCTAAACTAAGCCCCTGTACATTAAATAATTGATAAGGCTGGAACATGCGCTTACCGGTCGATTTACGGTAAATATTGGCAGATAAAAAGGGGAAATCGACCCAGCTTTGCTGCTTAGCCAAAACCTCAAGGCTGTTATCAAATTCATGATTACCAATAGCCATGGCATCGTAACCGAGTAAAGCCATGCCTTTAAAATCAGGTTCAGCGTCTAATAAATCCGATTCCGGAACACCAGTGTTAATATCACCACCAGAAAGTAATAATACGCTGCCTCCCGCTGCACTTACTTCGGCTCGAATACTGTCAATTAAGGTTTTACGAGCAGCTAAACCATATTCGCCTTGTTCATTTTGCCAAAAACGTCCATGGTGATCATTAGTATGCAATACCGTGATGTGATAAACCGACTCAACGAAGACACTAGACTGAGGCTGATTACTACATGCGGCTAAGTTGAGTATTAGCAGTAACGAAACCAAGCTATTAACCCTAAAAACGAACATCTGTCTTCCTTAACGAATCGCCTCAGACTATAAGCATAGACGGCAAATCGGTCGAGTATCGAACTCTATTAAACTTGGGCTAGATCAAAAACACCCAAATGATAATGATTTACATTTAGATTAATTTATCGTTCGAGTGATCTACAGTTATGATGAATATTCCAGAACAAACACTGCCCACCAGCTTAACTGGTGAGGCTAGCCCTTCGCCCTTGCAGTTTGCCTTTACCAAAAAAACCGCTGCCCACGCCCAGCGTGGCGAACGCGCCAGCTTAAGCGGACCAGCTGCCCTTGCAGCGCTAAACCAACAGCTACAACAAAGCCAAGCCAGCGACAAATCCAGAGCCATCTATATCCACATTCCTTTTTGTCGAGTCCGTTGCAGCTTCTGTAACTTTTTCCAATATGCCAGTAAGCCACAAATGATGGACGAGTACTTTCTATGTTTGGAAAAAGAGCTGCTAGCCAAAGCAGCCTATCCGTGGACTCAAGCAAAGCCCTTTGACACGGTCTATGTTGGCGGTGGAACTCCCACCGATTTAAGCGCCCAGCAACTATTTAAGTTAGGCCAATTAATCACTCACTACTTTCCGCTAACGTCCAATTGCGAAATCACCCTTGAAGGTCGGTTAAATCGCTTTAGCGATGAGAAGTTCGAGGCGGCCTTAGCCGGCGGATTTAGCCGTTTCTCTTTTGGAGTACAAAGTTTTAATAGCGAAGTACGTCGCGCCGCTAAACGGCTTGATGGACGAGACTACATACTAGAGCGCCTGCAGCAATTAACCGCCAGCAATAAAGCTACCATTGCCATCGATCTAATTTACGGCCTGCCCCACCAAACACCCGAAAACTGGCAGCAAGATCTGCAAGATGTGATTAGCAGTGGTGTAGATGGTGTCGATCTCTACCAACTACTGACCTTTAGAGACAGCCCACTACAACGTAATATTGATGCGGGCCGCGAAGTGGTGCCACTATCAACCAGCGAAAAAGCGTTGATGTATCAACAAGGTCATCAGTTTTTTCAACAACAAGGGCTACGCCAACTCAGTTACTGCCACTGGGCCAATGGTCCCAAAGAGCAGAGTCGCTATAATAGCTTGGCCAAGCAAGGAGCAGAAATTTTACCCATCGGCGCAGGCGCGGGAGGCAACATCAATGGCTATGGCTTAATGCAATACCGCGATATTGCTCAATGGCAAAGTGGAAGCGACAACCCATGGTGTTTTCAAGATTTAAGTTTACCCGCAGAAAATGCCGAACTCAGTGCCGCTATTACTAGCAGCTGTGATAAAGGCTTAATTGAACCAGCCACACTAGGACAGCAGCGATTTGAACATTGCCAGCCACTATTTAAGGCGTGGCAAAATAACGGCCTAGTGAAGCTCTATAAAGATAAGGTGACATTGAGTTTGGCGGGGCAATTTTGGTCGGTCAATATGGCCAATGCGCTGAATAGCTACTTGCAACTCTACCCTTGGGCATTAAAGCCCTAGTAACGAAAAAAGCCACGTTAAACGTGGCTTTCAAAAATGGCGGAGGAGGAGAGATTTGAACTCTCGAGGCGCTATTAACGCCTGCCGGTTTTCAAGACCGGTGCATTCGACCACTCTGCCACCCCTCCGCAGGGGTGTTGCTGCGATTAAAAAAACCATGCGTTGCATGGCTAATTAATGGCGGAGGAGGAGAGATTTGAACTCTCGAGGCGCTATTAACGCCTGCCGGTTTTCAAGACCGGTGCATTCGACCACTCTGCCACCCCTCCGCAGCGGTGTGAATATTACGTTTTAGATTTTCGAATGTAAAGAGCGATTACGTTTAACCGCTCGCAATTCAGCCAATTAAACGCAAGTTTTTTACTCTGGCTTAAATATCGGGCCTTGTAAGCGCAGTTTTGTTCAAACAATCAGCAAGGCCCTAACAGCAAACACTACAGATTAACGGCTTACTCGCCTAAAAACGCATAACGCACGCCAACCTGAGAGCGGATTTCGTCCATAATTTGCATAGTTGTCAAACTTTCTTGCCAGCTCATACTCTCACTCTGCAGTTTTCCATCACGCACACACTGCATCACTTCTTCAATTTGATACTCAAAACCACTGGCTCTGAACGGGCAGTCGAATACCTCCGGCTGTTGACCTTCCAAAACTAAGCTTGCTTGGCTGGCTACCCAGAACATATTAGGCACTTTGATATAACCCTTGGTGCCATAAATAGTAAAACTATTTTCGGTATTACTCATGAAGTTACAAGTAAACTGACTGGCCGCCTCGCCATAACTCATTGTGACTGAACAACGCTCATCGACACCTGTTTCGCCCACTACCCCCTCGGCAAGGATTTTACTGGGACGCTGCTGCATTACATATTGCGACAATGAGACGTTGTATACGCCCATATCAAGCAATACCCCTCCAGCCAGTTCTGGGTTCAACAAACGGTCATCATGATTACGCGGAACGTTAACGCCAAAAGTCGAACTTAACAGCTTAAGCTCACCAATTTTTTGTTGCTCAAGCCATTCTCTCACTTGGCGCCATGCTGGCTGAAAACGACTCCATAAGGCTTCCATTAAGAACACCTTGTTTTCCTCGGCCAACGCAAGCAACTCTTGAGTTTGCGCAGCATTAACCGTAAGCGGTTTTTCACACAACACAGGCTTACCTGCGGCCAAACACATTTTTATACTGTCGTAATGAAAACGGTGGGGGTTGGCGATATACACGGCATCAATTGCCGGGTCGTTCACTAATTGTTGGTAATCATCCAAGGCATATTCACCGGAAAATTCATCGGCAAAGGCTTGCGCCCGGGCCAAGTTAGAACTGGCCACCGCATACAGGTTTGCATTTGGAATAACAGCCAGCGCTTCAGCAAAATTTCGCGCGATACGTCCAGGAGCAATCACCCCCCAATTAAACTTAGCGTTTGTCATAGTGCCTTCTTTAAGAGATATAAGAGCATTAATAGTAACCCCTTTAACTCAGCTTGCCAGTCTTCAAAAACGTTGAATTTAATAGCAAAAATTAAACTGTGAGCAGCATCGATAAAGCAACAGCAGCGATGACAGTTTTCATCAAACAAAACTAAAAAATCATAAATTAACTGATACCGAGTTTGGCACTACGTTGCCAATAAACGACAAAGCCCAGCAATATCATTAAAGCAGCCAACTGCCATTGCAAAGCAAAGGGATATAACAAGGCAATAGCTAAGCCACCCATCGCAGCTCGTTCCCATAAAGCTAACTGATGTTTTTGCCAGCCCTGCATCAACAAGGTAAAGGCATATAAACCTGGCACCGCAAAGATAAATACCAACAACGCTTGGCTCCAGCTACCTTTAACCAGAGGGCTGTAAGCAAATAGCAAGGGGATAATGTACAAACCTTTAGCCACTTTCCAAGAAGTAAAACCGGTCGCCATAGGCGGCGACTTAGCAATAGCGGCGGCGGTAAAGGTACATAAACACACTGGAGGCGTCACGTTACTATCTTGCGATAACCAGAATATAATTAAATGCGAGGACAATAATAACATGGCAATTTGCCCATCATCTAATAGCATAGGCCTGAGCAAACTCAACATTTCATCGGGTGCATTACTCAGCAAGCTTTGCGCTTGAGCGGCACTCATTGTCGCTTGCTCTGGAGCCGCGCCCAACAACATCAATACTGCATTAACCTCATCACTTAAGCCCCCCGCAGACAACACTTGGATAAACTCGGCACTGGCGAGTAACTGCAATAAGGCAGGAGCAGACAGCGTAGCCAAAACAATATATGCAGCGGTCACCGGTAGGCCCATCCCTAACACCAACGATGCCATGGCCACTAATAATATGGCAAATAATAAATTGCCGCCCGACCAATCAGTAATCATCAGCGAGAAAGTATTACCAATACCGGCAGTGGCAATCACATTAACGATTAAGCCCACCGAACACAGCAAAATGGCCGTTACTACCATGTTTTTTGCACCTAAGGCAAAGGCATCACCAATGGCGGTAAAGCCCATTTTATTGGGCGTAAACCAAGAGCTTACAATTACCGCCAAGATCGCAATTACCGCCGCATAGGTGGGTGTATACCCCACCACCAGCAATATAATCAGTAAAGTCACAGGAATAATAAAACTCAAACCTTCACGCAGTAGCATCGGTAACAGTGGTGGGCCTTGCTCCATAGTACGGGTTAGCCCTAATTTGTAGGACTCGGTGCGAACATAAAACACGAGGGAAGCAAAATATAAAATAGCAGGAAGAATACTCACCATCACAATGGTGCTATAAGGAATTTGAGTATAACTGGCCATAACAAAGGCGCCCGCGCCCATAATCGGCGGAACAATTTGTCCACCAGTCGAGGCAGACGCTTCAACGGCTGCGCTAAACCGCGAGCTAAAACCGGCATTTTTCATTAAGGGAATGGTGACCACCCCGGTGGATGCGGTATTAGCCACCGCACTGCCAGAAATAGTACCAGTAAGACCCGAAGCTATAATCGCCACTATGCCAGGCCCCCCCACCATTTTACTGGCAATGCCTTTGGATAAATGAATCACAAAGTCACCCGCGCCCGAGCGCAATAAAAAAGCCCCAAACAGAATAAACATGAAAACAAAACTAGCGGAAATACGGGCGATATTGCCAAAAATGGCATCATCACCAAATAAGCTGCGAAACAGCAGGGTTTCAAAACTAAGTCCTTTAAATTGGAATACTCCCGGGATCAGGTTCCCCCACCATGCAAGGTAAGAAATGGCCAGCACAATAAGGATGGGAATCACCCAACCGGTAGTACGCCGTGTCATATCAATGGCGCCTAGTACCACAATGCAACCACATATCCAGTCAAGAGTGACTAAACGTACCCCGCGAGCGTAGATCATATCTTCAGCAAACAACAAATACAGCGCCGAGCAAGCAATGGCTATTACCCAAGCTTTATCCAACAAGCCTAAAACTCCCTGGCGAAAAATTGGTCTCACTAAACCGCACAACAAGACAAAACCGGCAAAATGAATAATATTTTGTTGTAATACCGCAATGTCAGCAAAAATGTTGAAATAAACGTGCACCAAGCTAATTAACACACCGACCCCATAAATAAATGGCACGGCGCGAGTCTCTTCAATCTCCTGACGAATACTGTCAGGTACGGCATTCCATTGCATAGTCAAACCCAAACAGAGCAAATGAGAAACTAGGCCCAGTGGGCCTAATGGTTATTTGGCGATCAATTTCTCAGGAATATTAAGACCTGCTTCACGATAATAACGCGCAGCGCCAGGATGCAGAGGCGCAGGTAAACCCGCTAGTGCTTTATTTAAAGCCATCGCCGAAGTTGCCTTATGTATGGCTTGCAAGAAGCCTAAGTTTTCATAAATAGTTTTAGTCAGCAGATAAACAAATTCCTCATCAACATCGGCGTGAACTGCTAAAAAATTTGGCTGGGCAATAGTGTTCCAATCTTTGTCTAAATTTGGGTAAGTTCCGGCAGGAATCACATAACGCGTCCACAAATCTAAACCACCATTGACCCGCTCAATCTGTTGGTCGCTAACATCAAGAGGACGAATATCATCGGCAGCAGCGGCAAATAGTTTGGTTACCGCTCCAGTAGGGGCGCCAGCAGGGGTATTAATCGCCTCAACTTGACCGTTTTGTAAAGCTTCCGCCGAAGGCCCATAACCAGCAGAGAATAACGACATCTGCTTATCAATATTTAAGCCTAAATTACCCAATAAAAAACGGTTGGAACCGATGGTGCCGGAGTTTTTCTTACCAAAAGCCACCTTTTCCCCAGCTAACGCTAACAAGTCACTCAAGTCGCCATTTTTAGCGTGCTCTTTTTTAACAACAAACTGCTCTACGTTTTGCCATAACATGGTAATTGAACGTAAATGGGCTTGTTTTCCTTCTTTTTCTAAGGGACCGGTACCATTAACTGCATAGGAACCATACAAGCCTTGTAAAATAGCAAACTGCGCTTCTTTGTCTCTGAGCAGTTTAATGTTTTCAGCGGACCCTGCCGAGTTAATTGCCGATACACTCACCTTATGTTGTGGCTGGATCTTCACCTTGGTAAGCGTGGCCAAGGCGACCCCCACTGGATAATAAGTACCGCCAGTACTAGCAGTAGCCAACAAGTAGTTGCTAGGGTTTTCAGCCTGAGTAGAAAAAGATAATACAGCAGCAATTAACGCGACTTTTCTCAGCCAATGACGCATGGTTTTACTCTCCTTAGTAAACGCTTAGAACCGCCGAAGGCTAGTCGTTCGAACAGCCCGGCAAATTTGTCTTTCGACTGATCCTAGTCAGACAGTTCAGCATTAACAAGTTATTAACAACAGCCCTGCGACTAAAGTTGGATGAGAAAACTACTGACTGAAATACTTCAGATAGAGTTTTTGGTATTCAGGAGAAGCTTGAACGGCTGCTAAAGCTTGGCTAAATATAGCTACCTGAGAAGCCTCAACTGCCAAATTGAAGGCAAAACAATACTCGCTTTCAAACAAGCTATACAGCAACTTAAAACTTTGCATATCCACGCTGTTACGCTGCGCTATGATGGCCAAAGCTTGCACTCGGCGCAAGGCTAATAAACGACTAGCCTGCTCCAGCGATTTAACCCTCACTAAGCTATCCTCAAAACCCTTCTTAGATAAAAAGCCATCAATGGCTTGACCGCGTAATACGGCAATTTTGATATTATTAAGGTCACTCAGCTGAGTGATATTCAACTGACTGTCGAGTAAACCAAACAACTGCGCGCGACTAATATTGATGGGGCAAACCCAGCTAAACATAGACAGTCGATTGGTGGTTTTAATGGTGGTAAACAATACTGAATTTGGCTGATACTGAGCCATCGCGTAGGCGCGGGACCAAGGGAGGATGTTAACCTCGGGCAGTGGCTGGCCTAAGTGATCATAAATCAACTCCAGCAGCTCAAAGGAAAATCCGCTCAACTCGCCTTGATGGGAATAGTTATAAGGGAAAAACTCTTCAGTGTAATAATCCAAGGCCTTAAGACTCTCTGCTCTCACCGAGAGATTGAGCATAATAATGAAGCAAATCAACGACGCCAAGAGCTTTCGCAACATCACCATCCTCCAGTTTCTGCTACCGCCTAGACTAAGCTCACGCTTTAACCTCTTGACGCGGCTGGTAGTTCTGCTTCAGTGCAAGTACACTGCCTTAGTTATTCATATTAGGGTAGTCTGCTTTGCATTTTCAGCCACTTTTTTACAGCCTTTTACTGGGTTTATTCAGTGCAACAGTGGGGGCCAACAACTGGCCAGAAAGCAAGCTGATTGGCCAAGGCAAGCGCTCTGTCAAACAGGTGATTCAGGCTTATCACAATGACAGCTTAAAGCGGCTATTACCGCTGTTTGTTACAGCTAAAGTCGACTACCCACCAAAACAAATAACCCTGCTAGTTAGCAAGCGTTCACGCAGGCTTGAGTTATGGGCAGACAGCGGCGAAGGCTATAAATACATTCATACTTACTGGATCCGCCATGCCAGTGGCGAAGCTGGCCCTAAATTACGAGAAGGCGATCTCCAAGTACCGGAAGGGGTTTACCAAATTGAAGCGCTTAACCCGAACAGCCGTTTTCATTTGTCGATGAAACTCAATTATCCCAATAGTTTCGATTTAGCCATGGCTAAAAACGATCAACGCTCTCAACCAGGTTCCAACATTTTTATTCATGGTAAAGCCTCGTCGGTGGGTTGTTTAGCCATCGGCGATAAAAATATTGAAGACTTATTTATATTGGTGGAACGGATCGGCCCGGGTAATAGCCAAATTATAATTGCCCCCCACGACCCTCGTTTGCTGCCCTTATTTCCTGTTCCAGCCCATTTACCTGGGTGGACAGCTCAGCTTTATCAACAAATCAAACAACAATTTGAACAATTTATACCATGAGTTAGGCTAAGAGTAAGTAGTAATAGGATGAGGAGAAGCGCTTAATGCCGATTGTGCACATACGCTCGTTAGCACTTCCTAACACCGTTAATATGTCGAAATTGATAGAGCAGTTGGCCATAGCCTTTGCCAAGCAAGCCAATATTCAGCTCGAGCACATTAGCATCGATTGGAGCTTTACTCCTGCGGGACATTATTTTGTTGATAAAAAAATTCAACTGCAACAAGACGTTCATCAGCCCCCCATTATTGTAGAGCTGCTAATCCCTGATATTCACAACGAAAAACGCCAGCAGCAGCTATTAACCGTGCTAGCAGAGGTGATCCACCAGTATAGCCACATAGCCTTAGACAATATTTTTATTTCACTACAAATCGCCAAGTCAGGCAGAATATTCGACAATGGCAAAGTGGTACTTTGGCCACAAAAAGGCTAGTTAACTAAAGCAGCGTTGCCGCGCGGAAGGCAAATAACAAAACCTAATCCCTGCGGCTTAACCTGAAAACTTTCCACGCTACCGAACAGATGTTGATTCACCAAATTATAGACTTGATTTAACCCCAACCCCACATTACCAGAGCTTCGCCCAGTGGTATAAAAAGGATTAAAAATCATTCCAATATGCTCTTCAGCGACACCGCTACCATTGTCCTGATAACGAATTAGGACCTGCTCAGGCAACGCTTCAATTTCCACTAGAATATGCGGATGAAGATAAAGGTGCTGGTTAAAACCGTGCTGAACCGAGTTTTCGACCAAACTAGACAACACTAACTCTAGCGCTCGCTGATTAAAACGCAAAGAAGGATTATGCCCGGTGACACGCCATTGTACATACCGTTCACTATAAGGCTGCAATAACATTTGAATTTGCGGCTCTATCCATGTTTTTAAGTTGACTTGCTGAACGCGGGTATCGATGTCACTCCCCGCGAGAGCTTTAAAGCTGTTCACAAGCGCTGCAGAACGCTGCAAACTGCTTTCAATGAGCTGTGTTCCAGCCACTCCCTGACTAAGCATTTGTTCTAAGTCGGCACGCGCCAAACCTCCGCGTTGCATTTTTTGTTCAATCTGCAGGTAATTATCAGTTAATTGAGATGCAGCCGTGATGCCTACGCCAATAGGTGTGTTTAGCTCATGAGCCATTCCTGCCACCAACCCACCCAAGGCCGCCATTTTTTCCTTTTCAACCAACTGCAATTGGGTATCGTTTAGCTTAGCAAGGGTTTGTTGCAAGGTTTGATTAGCCTGCTCTAGCTCTTGAGTTCGCTCTGCTACCCGATGTTCAAGCTGCTCTTGGTGGCGAGTTACCCGCGCGGCCATACTCTTAAGTAGTCCTCCCACTTGATTAAATTCTTCGTAGGCTAAATAGGGAACCTGGCTGTCATAGCGTCCTTGTGAATAGTTAGCTACCACGTTGCTTAAGTCTTTAATGGGGTCAACAATGCGTCGGGTTAAAACCAAGGCAATCACCACTACAATAACGATAATCAACACCACAATAATCACTACGTTAAACTGGCGCTCTACCAGTAAGCTCCATAATGAACGACTTGGCGCACTTAAAGATAGTAATAAAGGACCCGCCATATTATTTACAGCTAAATCGACATCAATGGTTAAACGCCGCTGGGCTTCTTTACCAATAACCCCTTTAAACAGCTGTTGCTCAGAGTGATATAGCGCTAAAGCCCCCAGCGGAGAAAGGTTTGACGAAAAGGTATTCCATAATGATTGCATTGGCACAAACACTAACAAGGCGCCCACTTGTTGGCTACTTTCTAAGGCATTGAGATTTTTCTTCAACAAGGGTTGCATAAACAACAAGCCATAGTCACTCACCGCATCGCTTTGTTGCTCACTTAGCAGACTAAAATTGGCGTCTTGATAGACTTCAATTAGGGTCTCCTCTAAACCGGCTTCCACCCGTTGATTTAAACGTGCTATAGCCTCTTGGTGTGGACTCAAATCGAGAATTTCAGCCATTAAAGGAACCCCTTCAAGAATTTGCCCTTGAGTATCCACTATATAAATTGCCGAAGCCCAACTATTTTGCTGTAGCACTTCGCTCATTAACTGGTTGGAGTGAAAGCCAAACATGGCAGAGGTGGGAGTAAAAATAATATCGTTTACTTGAGCCAGACTTTGTAGATCTAACACAACCTGTCTGACTTGGTAGCGAATATCTTGGGCAATATTGTTAGCATGTAAACGCAGTGTTTGATTAACAGCTTGCCGATCTTGCTCAGAAATTTGCTTTAATAAAAAGCCACCAATCAGAATGCTAGGTAATAATGCGCCCAGTAGAATACTTAACGCTAATACGGTTCTAAGCTGACTCGCTCTTAAGCTCATTATTGTTGGCTCTGTTTATAGTCTCGCTCAGCATAAGTTTGCATGTATCGACTCGCTCTGGCAGCATCCACAAGGCCTTTATTAAATAGCTCAAAGCCCTTACGCATACCCAACCAAGCACTAGATTGAGCACCTTCTCCCGACATAGGAACCGCTTCAGCTAACTGTGCCAACATTGCCGCCTCATTAATACTGGCATTGGCGCGGATTTGGTTTAATAAAGGACCATTAACCGGTAAAAAGCGAGCCTCTTGATAAAGACGCTGTTGTACTGCTTCACTTTGTAAAAACCTTACTAACTGGTTTAAAGCCTGCGCTTTGCTACTACTGAGACTGTCATTAGGAAAAACTAATACTAGGCTAGACGACAGCGGTTTAAAAGCGCGTTCACCAATTTTTGGGATCAAAGCAATACCCAAGTCATCACCTAAGCGCCGCTCGAAGTCTGCAATACTCCATTCGCCATTAATTGAATACGCGACTTTGCCTTCCATAAACTCTCGATAACCGCAATCATAGGTACAAGCAGCACTCACTAAGCCTTGCACACTAAGGCCCTTATAGAAGTTTAAGGCTTCTTGCATCGCAGGTTCCGCCAAGGTGACCTCTTGACCGCGAGTCATTCGACCACCGAAGGTATTGTAAAAACCAGCAAACCAATACATCTCGGTATAGTTCCAGCCTATGGTAGCAATACCCTGCTTATCAAATTCGGATTTTTGCGCCAACAACTGTTGCCAGTTTTTAGCCGGTGTTGATACATAGCGTCGATTATAAAACAGCATCAAATGATTACCCTGCAAAATAGGGATACCATAAAGCGTTTGTTGATTTAGCGCCGTGTCCAGTAACTCTTCAGGAGTATTGGAGTCGATTAAATCTTTAGATACTTCAGAGAACTTTGCCTGCTGCGCAATGCCAATAATATCTGAAGGCGCAAATACCACGTCGGCGGCAGTGCCACGCATAACCGATTTAACTAAGGCAGGTTTCAGTGTTTCCGAGGTGATTTGATGAAAAGAAACTTGATGATGGTACTGTTGAGCGAACTGTTCAATAATCGATTCAAAAATGGCTCGACCTTGCTCGCGATAATAAATGAAGCTCAATTGTTCAGCGTAGCTAGTTCCCCACACCATGCTAAGCAACAGTAACCAAATTCGCATCCACTCACCCTTTAATTTTTCGCACTCTTCTAGTGTAGTTCAAAAGCACCAGCCTGAAGCTTAAGTAGATGGCAAAATCGAGAGCGAACAAACAGTTAACCTGTTGGATATCGCAGGATATCATCTATGCTGCGTGGTAAAGAGACACCATCGCGGCACTGCGTTTTAATGCCTCACTCAACAACTTCGGCATATCATCAATATCTAGGTTATCTAATAAGTTTTTTAACTCTAAACCAAGTTCCGTGTCACCCTCAATTTGCAGCCGTCTCTGAAAGAACAAGGTATCAGGATCTTCCTGGCGCCCCATCATTAAGACAAAATCATTTAGCTTGCCACTAAAGCTCACATCAACCTGTGGTGCGTTAGCATGTACTGACAATTTTTCGTCGTTATAGCTTATGTACCAACTGGCCTCTAAGTCTGTCACCGACAGTTTCAGCCAGCGCCGAGTAAGAAAATCCAAATCGCCATCTTCAATGGCTTCGGCAAAACTAAGCGCTAGCGCCTTCTCTAAGGCCATCCCCTGAATTGAGAAAGGACAAAATTTTGCGGGAATGCTTAACAAGCGCGGCATTTCTTTTACCAAAGACTGTTTGAAACGAGTCAGCACGAAGAACCTCATAAAATAAATAAACAAACAAAGCTGATAAGTGGCTAAGTTTACTCAAATTTGGCTAATACAAAGCTGCGCTGAGTCAATATCCCCGTTAACTAAGCCCAGTAAAATGACCAAAAAACACATCAATGAGGGACACATGGAGCTACTCTGTCCAGCAGGATCTTTACCTGCCGTTAAAGCCGCTGTCGATCATGGCGCAGATGCCATTTACATCGGCTTTAAAGACGCCACCAATGCGCGCCATTTCGCAGGTTTAAACTTCGAAGGTAAAAAGCTAGAAAAGGCGGTTGATTATTTAAAGCAACATCAACGGAAACTGCACATTGCCATCAATACCTTTGCTCATCCTGAGCAACACCAGATTTGGTACCAAGCGATAGATAGAGCGGTAGAGATTGGTGCCGATGTGGTAATTCTGGCCGATATTGCCTTATTGGAATATGCCAAACAACGCTATCCCCAACTCACTGTGCACTTGTCAGTACAAGCCTCCGCCACCAATGCCTCGGCGATTGCCTTTTACCAACGTAATTTTAAGGTAAAGCGGGTGGTATTGCCGCGAGTGCTATCGATGCACCAAGTGAAACAACTGGCTCGCAGCTGTCCCGATATCGAACTCGAAGTGTTTGCCTTTGGCAGCCTATGTGTCATGGCCGAAGGACGCTGTTATCTTTCGTCCTACCTTACCGGAGAATCCCCCAATACCGTAGGTGCTTGCTCTCCGGCTTCCTTCGTTCGCTGGCAAGAAACCGAACAAGGACTAGAGTCGCGCCTGAATGACATTCTAATCGATCGCTACGGACCAGCAGAAACGGCCGGATACCCCACTCTGTGTAAAGGGCGCTTCGAGGTAGACCAACGGGTTTACCATGCCCTTGAAGAACCCACCAGCCTCAATACCTTGGAATTATTACCCGAGTTATTCGCCGCCAACATTGCCGCAGTCAAAATTGAAGGACGGCAGCGCAGCCCCGCATATGTTGCTCAAGTCACTCAAGTTTGGCGAGAGGCTATCGACAGCTACCAACGCAATCCTAGCAACTACAGTGCTAAAAATGAATGGATGAGTCGTTTAGCTAAACTATCAGAAGGCAGCCAAACTACTTTGGGTGCTTACCACAAGGCATGGCAATAGCAGTAGGTAAATTATGAAGTATTCTCTCGGACCCATTTTATATTACTGGCCAACACAACAGATTGAAGAGTTTTATCACTTAGCTAAAGCCAGTAGCGCCGACATTATCTATATTGGCGAAACCGTTTGTAGTAAACGTCGCAATATGAAAGCCAACGACTGGATAGAGCTGGGTAAACAGTTATCACAAGCGGGTAAAGAAGTGGTGATTTCGACCATGGCCTTATTAGAAGCCCCCTCAGAAATCCGTAATCTAAAAAAGCTCATCGACAACGGCGACTTCCTCATTGAAGCTAACGATGTCAGTGCCATTGAAGAAGCCAATAAAGCCAAACTACCTTTTGTTTGTGGCTCGGCAGTTAACGTGTATAACGCTTATGCGCTTAAAGTCTTATTGGACCAAGGCATGCAACGCTGGGTAATGCCGGTAGAACTATCACGAGATTGGCTCAGCAAACTCAGTGCCGAATGCCGCGAAATGAATATCAGAGAGCGTTTTGAAATAGAAGTATTTGCTTACGGGCACTTACCTTTAGCTTATTCAGCGCGCTGCTTTACTGCTCAGTCAGAAGGCAAAAGCAAGGATAATTGCGAAACCTGCTGCATCAACTACCCCACCGGACGCAAAGTGAATAGCCAAGAGGGCCAGCCCTTGTTTACCTTAAACGGCATCCAAACCATGTCAGGGGAATGTTATGATTTGATCAATGATCAGCAAAGCATGAAGGACTTAGTGGATATTGTGCGCCTTAGTCCCTTAGGTGAAGAAAGCATTGAACACCTAGAAGCGTTTAGCAAGAGAGCTAGCTGCAATGAGCACTTTCCCACCCCCGATACGGTAAATGGATATTGGCATCAAATTGCTGGCATTCGCCAGCAAGATTAAACCACCATACCACGAGGGCCGCCTATTGGTCCTCGTAACGTTTTAGCTCAAGCAAGGCTAAGCGATGTTCAACAAAATCATAAACGTTATTAGCTAAAGACAACTTAAAGTAACTTCTAGCTTGCTGGTGTTCGCCATTTTGCTGGGCCAACTTGGCCAAGTAAAAATAGGCTTCACATAACTGCTCAGCCAAGGTTTGATTATCACTTGGCTGGTCCATAGTGCTATTAATTAAGTCCTGTGGGCTTAACTCTCCAGCGTACATACGCGCAATATTCCAAGCCCAGTCTTCATTCTGATAGCTGTCGATAGCCGCTTGTAACTGGCTTCGAGCTCCCGCTAAGTTGGCCTCGGTCTGAATCAAATAACGCCAAATGATTCGATAAGGATCATTAGGCGTTTCTGCGGCATACTTATCGACATCCATCACCGCCAACTCAGCCTTATTAGCGTAACTTAAGGCGATACCGCGATAAAAATAAGCAAAGCTGTAGTCCGGTGCTAACTCTAAGGCAGAATCAAAAGCCTCAAAGGCACTGTCAAACTCTTCGGCTAATACAAAATAAATACCCAAAAAATTATAAGCTTCAACAAAATCGGGTTTCATTTGAATCGCCCGATTAAAGTCAAACCGCGCTAAGGCGCGTAAGCCTACTCGGTCAAATACAATACCGCGCTCATAATAAAGCTGAGCCATTTGTTGTTGATTATATTCCCCCGAATTAAGCATTTGCCCTAAACGGGCCAAGGCGACTTCTGATTGATAGTTCACTTGCAGGGGTTGAGCTAATACCACAGTTTGCGGAGCTTGACTTGAAGTGCTGGCACAAGCGCTAAGGTAAGCAACCGTTACCAACATGCATCCCGTGCGCAAGGCTTTTTTTAACATATCACTTCCACTTAAAAATTGGCTAGAGGCTGGAAAGTTGAACGCAACCAGCCTGTTATCTGTTTACCCTAGCAAGAGAGCTCAACAAGGGAAACCCAAACTTAGCAATATCTACGGATTTATTATTGTGTGTCTAATACCGCAAAGGATTTCACCAAATCATCTAAGGCTTTAATTTGGGTAAGAAAAGGCTCAAGTTTGGCCAATACCAACGCGCTAGGTCCGTCACAGCGAGCATTATCAGGGTCAGGGTGAGCTTCTAGAAACAAACCCGCCAAGCTGGTCGCCATACCCGCTTTGGCTAGCTCGGCAACTTGCTCACGGCGGCCACCCGAAGCGGCCCCTAAAGGATCACGACATTGTAATGAGTGGGTTACGTCAAAAATAACTGGTGCGCCATGGCTGACTTTTTTCATGGTGCCAAAACCTAAGGTATCTACCACTAAGTTGTCGTAGCCAAAGTTACTGCCACGCTCACACAAAATAACTTGGGTATTACCACACTCAGCAAACTTATCAACAATATTGCCCATTTGCGAAGGACTTAAAAACTGTGGTTTTTTAACGTTAATCACCGCTCCAGTTTTAGCCATAGCTTCCACCAAATCGGTTTGACGAGCCAAAAACGCTGGCAACTGAATAACATCGGCGACTTCTGCAACAGGAGCCGCTTGAGCAACGTCATGCACATCGGTAATCACCGGAATAGAAAACTGTTGTTTAATCTCTTCTAATAAGCGCAAACCTTGCTCCATTCCCGGACCACGGTAAGAATGGATCGAAGAACGATTAGCTTTATCAAACGAAGCCTTAAATACATAAGGAATGCCCAGCTTGCTTGTCACTTCAACAAAATGCTCTGCAATACGCATCGCTAACTCACGCGACTCTAATACGTTCATTCCGGCAAACAAGGTAAATGGCGCGTCGTTAGCGACCTTAATTGAGCCGATATTTACGATTTTTTGCTGCATGCTATTCCTCTCAATGTAATATGGCGGGTTGCGAATCCATCGAGTGGATTTGCACCTTCAGTATCTTCGATAAGGGATCGTCGGGACACTGTTCAATAAAATATTCGAAATCGTTGATTGCCACATTAGTGCAATCTAACTGTTGATAAATAAAACCACGGTCACGCATCTCATGAGGGTCGCCTGGCTTTAAGCGTATTAAAACTTGAGAAACACTTAAAGCCATCTCAAAGTTATCTTCTCGAAGACACACGCGTTTTAATTCACTCAACCAGCGCTCAGTCATTTTGGTCGAAGCCAGTGGTGTTAAATCACCCTCTTTGAGACGCGCCAAATCACCTTTAAAACCACGGTGAATCACTTCCAACTCAGCAACGGTTTTGCTCTCTCCGGCAAAAGCATCAAAATAAACGGTGTTACCGGCTAATTTAAACGCCAAAATAGTTTGCGCTGGAAAAGTAATAATCTGGCATTCAATATCAAGCTTACGTGCAAAATAATGAAATAGTAGGGCTAAGCTAGTGGCATTGCCACAGCGACGATGTAACACCTCACCAATCAATAAATTTTGACTGTGATAATAGGCTTGCCAATCACCGCTGAAACTTAAATCCTGATAAAATAAGCTTTGTAACTGCTCGAAGCGCGCGACTTGGCACTCCTCAATAGGATTCAGTTTTAACCAATCTAACCACAGACGATGCAATTCTTTACGCACCGCCAAAGTTGATTGCCCAGAGATTTCTTCTTCAAAACTTAAAATACGAAAAATCACTCTAGTTCTATCCTTTCGTCTTGTGACTAATCACGCTCGCTGCTAGCGTAGCGACCACCGCTAACTCGGTCCATACCAGCGTAGTCTTGCTCGGTAAATACCTCACTATAACCTGCCGCGAGCAAACAGGCTTGTACTGCCTGCTTTTGATCGTAACCATGTTCAAACATTAACCAGCCACCAGGTTTTAAGTAGTCTGGAGCTTGTTGAATAATCTGTTGAATATCCGCTAAACCGTGTTGCTCTGCGGTTAACGCCGTGCTGGGTTCAAAGCGCACATCGCCCTGGGCTAAGTGCGGATCTTCAGGGTCGATATAAGGGGGATTGCTCAATATAAAATCAAAGCGCTCACCAACAAAAGGGCTAAACCAAGAACCCAACTTAAAGCACACTTGCTCTAAGCCGAGCTTTTGCGCGTTATGTTGCGCTAACACTAAGGCATCTTCACGCAGGTCGCTAGCACTCACTTTCGCCAACGGAAGCTCACTGGCTATAGCCAAGGCGATGGCTCCACTGCCGGTTCCTAAATCAACTATTTTAGTATCGGCATGATTGCTTGCTTTCTTTAGACAAAGCTCCACTAATACTTCAGTATCTGGGCGTGGGATCAACGTTACGTGAGACACATTGAGATTTAAAGACCAAAACTCTCGCTCACCTACGATGTAGGCCACAGGCTCGCCTTGCTGGCGTTGGCTCAGCCAGTATTGATATTGCTGCCACTGCTCGGCAGTTAAAACGCGCTCTGGCCAAGTCAGCAAGTAGGCGGTGTCACAGCCAAGCAAATGTTGCAACATCACCTTCGCATCCACCTTAGGCGACTCGCCGCCTGCTAAGCGCTCGCAGGCCCACTGCAGTGCTTCAGCAATGCTAGGCAAATTAGCCTTCACTCTCAGCAAGCGCCGCCAATTGGTCGGCTTGGTATTCTTGTAGAATAGGATCAAGTAGCGCTAATAAATCACCTTCAAGAATATCGTTTAAGCGATACAAGGTTAAATTGATACGGTGGTCGCTCACTCGCCCTTGCGGGTAGTTATAAGTGCGGATCCGCTCGCTTCTATCACCACTGGCTACCAACTCGCGACGCATCGAAGTTTCTTCAGCTCGACGCTTTTCATCTTCAGCAGCTTGCAAGCGAGCCGATAAAACCGACATCGCTTTAGCGCGGTTCTTATGCTGTGAACGCTCTTCCTGACATTCCACTACCACACCGCTTGGAATGTGAGTAATTCGGATTGCCGAATCAGTTTTGTTTACGTGCTGACCACCAGCACCAGAAGCGCGGAAGGTATCGACACGTAAATCACCGGGGTTGATTTCAATCTGCTCAGCTTCTGGAATTTCTGGCATCACCGCCACTGTACAGGCGGAGGTATGAATACGCCCTTGTGACTCGGTTTCTGGCACCCGTTGAACTCGGTGGCCACCAGATTCAAACTTCATTAAACGGTAAACATCTTCGCCGTCAATTTTGGCAATCAGTTCTTTATAGCCGCCTTGCTCACTTTCGTTGCATGACATAATAGTCATTCGCCAACCTTGGCTTTCAGAAAACTTACTGTACATACGGAATAAGTTACCAGCGAAAATCGCCGCTTCATCACCACCCGCGCCAGCGCGAATTTCTAAGAAGACGCTGCGTGAGTCGTTAGGGTCACGAGGTAATAACAATAATTGCAACTCTTCAGACAAGCTTTCCATGCTTGCCTGAGCTTCTTCTACTTCTAGCTCGGCCATTTCACGCATTTCTGGATCGTCGTCTTGCAACATTTCATTGGCTGACTCTAGATTCTCTTGCGCCTGTTGATAAGCGGTAAAACAGTTCACCACTTCTTCAAGTTGAGAATATTCTTTGGTTAGGCCGCGAAACTTATCTTGGTCAGAAATAATCTCTGGTTCACCGAGTAACACTTGCACTTCTTGATAACGCTCTTGCAAGGTTTCAAGTTTGGATAAAATAGACGCTTTCATGCTTTCTCTCTTTAACTGCAATACTCCGTCGGCTCTACTTGCAACGAAACATTGACCTCAAATAAGGTTATTTTCTTAGGCCAATGGCCTCTCGTATTACCGCCAGTTCTTCCAGTCTGCCATCACGGCCAGCCTTATTAATGGCCTCGGTTGGCGCATGGATCAATTTATTGGTTAATTGAAATGCGGTTTCGCGAATCACCGTTGCGGGGTCTTTACCGTTGGCTAAGGCTTCAAGCGCTTTTTCTACTGCGACATCACGCACCCGTTCACTATGGCTGCGGTAGTCACGAATAGTGGTTACCGATTCCAAAGAACGCAGCCAAGCCATAAAATCTTCACTATGTTGCTCAACAATAAACTCAGCTTGTTCGGCCGCTTCGCGGCGAGATGCCATATTTTGCTCAACAATACCTTGTAAGTCATCAACACTGTATAAATAGGCGTCGCGTAAATCGCCAACTTGCTCTTCAATATCTCGGGGCACTGCAATATCCACCAAAAACATTGGCTGAAAACGGCGTTTTTTCAAGGCCGTTTCCACCATACCCTTACCAATAATAGGCAAAGGGCTGGCGGTTGAACTAATCACAATATCTGACTGCGGTAAATGCTCAGGAATTTCGTTTAAGGTAATGGCCTCAGCGCCAAAGCGGCTCGCTAAGGTTTTAGCCCTAGACACCGTACGGTTAGCCACTATCATCTTTTTCACACCTTGATCGGCTAAGTGTTTAGCCACTAAATCAATGGTTTCCCCTGCACCGACCAATAATACCGAAGATTGGCGTAAGTCATCAAAGATTTGTTTGGCCAAACTCACCGCAGCAAAAGCCACCGATACAGCGTTAACCCCAATATCGGTATCGGTGCGTACTTGTTTCGCCACCGAAAAGGCCCGTTGGAAGAAACGTTCCAATACACTGCCCACCGAGCCCGCTTCACGCGATTCGGTATAAGCCTGCTTAATTTGCCCGAGAATTTGCGGCTCACCCAAAATCAGCGAGTCCAACCCACTGGCTACGCGCATTAAATGCGCTACCGCTTGCTGTTGTTGATACAGATACAGACTAGGTCTTAACTCTTGCTCGGGTAACTTTTTATAGTCAACCAGCCATTGCACCACTTTTTCGCAATCGGTATCACCCAAATTACAATATAGCTCGGTGCGGTTACAGGTCGACACGATCACCATTTCCACGCCGAGCTTGGCGCTGGCGTCGGTTAATGCTTGATTAACCTGCTCTGGACTAAACGCGACTTTTTCACGCAACCCAAGGGGAGCCGATTTATGATTAATACCTAGGACTTGCAGACTCATCTTAGTGGGGCTTTGTTGCGCCTTTTCCTACCAGTGGAGTAAAAACGCAAATTGTACGGGAATATCCAACTAAATAAAAGAAACAGCACCGCTATGCGACGGCTAATTAGCTAAAATTCAGCCAACAAAACAACACATCTTTTCTTTTTAGCAATTTACACCCACTACCCTGAACTTTTATACTGCGGAAAAAAACTGGAGGCCTTGTGCGCCAACTCCTTTGTTTATTGATTTTAATTGCAGGCCTTAATGCTTGTAGTACACAGCCTCCGATTACCACCGCAGATAGCGAATGGGGGCAACACCTGAACCAGTTACAGCAACTGAAGCATTGGCAGCTCAACGGGAAAATCGCCTTTATTAACCAACAATCTCGCCAAGCAGCCAACTTGTTTTGGCGACAAGACGGTGAAAACAGCTTATTACGCATCAATGGACCGCTTGGTTTAAAGGGAGTAGAGTTGCGCTACCAACCTGGGCAAGTATGGGTAAAAACCAAAGATGAAGAATATCGTGGAGAAGACGCCCAACAACTTATCTATAGACTCACTGGTTGGCAAGTACCTGTTGAACAGTTGCCAGCATGGTTATTAGGCATTCCCAGCCAAAACGATTATCAGCTTAATACTCAGCACCGCTTAGCCAGCTTTACCAGCGCCGAACAATGGCAAATTAGCTACCTTAACTATGCCGAGTACGGTGCCTATACGCTACCTCGGCAAATGGAACTCAGCTCGGCCGATAACCGCTTAAAACTTAATATTCACCAATGGCAAATCGATGACTAATCCCCTTTCTAGCGGTCCTTGGCTCTCGCCTGCCAAGCTCAATCTATTTCTTTATATTACTCGGCGACGCAGCGACGGCTACCACGACTTACAAACCCTGTTTCAATTTATTGACTGCTGCGACCAACTATATTTTGAGCTAACCCCGCATGACGAAGTAACCTTAAACAGTAACTTAGACCTTCCCGCCGAAGACAATCTAGTAGTAAAAGCCGCCCGTTTATTGCAACAACATTGTCAGGTAAAGCAAGGTGTAAGCATCACTTTAGATAAAAGTTTACCCATGGGCGGTGGTATTGGCGGAGGCTCTTCTAATGCCGCCACCACCTTGTTGGTATTAAACCAACTTTGGCAATGTAACTTAAATATCAAACAATTAGCCGCACTGAGTTTGCAACTTGGCGCAGACCTGCCTATTTTTATCCATGGTCATAGCGCTTTTGCTGAAGGCGTGGGAGAGCAGCTGCAATATGTTGACCCCAAAGAAAGGTGGTATGTGGTATTACACCCCGATGTGCATGTTTCAACGCCCAGTGTATTTAACCACCCTGAACTACCACGCAGTACACCCAAACGCAGTTGGGATGAACTAAAAAACAGTGACTGGCACAATGATTGCCAAGAAATTGTGGCTAAAGTTTATCCGAAGGTTGCACAAGCTCTTGGCTGGTTGGTAGAATACGCGCCGTCGAGAATGACGGGAACCGGAAGTTGCGTTTTTGCCGCTTTCGACACCGAGCGTGAAGCCCTTGAAGTGCTAAATAAACGCCCGAAAGATCTTACAGGTTTTGTATGTAAATCCTGTAATCAGTCGCCGCTTCATCAGCAACTGAATCAAATCAAAAACATACACAATAACACCGCTGGCGTTTAAGCAACTAAATGCTTACTCGCTTAACCAATGTAACGCTCTTTTGACCCGATAAATCTGAGGTTTCCATCGTGCCAGACATGAAACTCTTCGCCGGTAACGCCACGCCAGAACTTGCACAGCGTATTGCTGACCGCCTCTATACCACCCTTGGTGATATTTCAGTAGGTAGATTCAGCGATGGCGAAATTAGTGTACAAATCAACGAAAACGTTCGTGGTGGAGACATCTTTGTTGTCCAATCCACTTGTGCGCCAACTAATGATAATGTTATGGAACTTATCGTTATGGTTGATGCTCTACGTCGTGCCTCTGCGGGTCGTATTACTGCAGTAATCCCCTACTTTGGTTATGCGCGTCAAGACCGCCGTCCTCGTAGTGCTCGTGTGCCAATTACCGCTAAAGTTGTAGCCGACTTCTTATCTAGCGTTGGTGTGGACCGGGTACTAACCGTTGACCTACACGCTGAACAAATTCAAGGTTTCTTTGATGTTCCAGTAGACAATGCCTTTGGTAGCCCTGTGCTACTACAAGACATGTTGGATAAAAACCTAGAGTCGCCAGTGGTAGTTTCACCTGATATTGGTGGTGTGGTTCGTGCCCGTGCCGTAGCAAAAATGCTCAACGACAGCGATTTAGCGATTATCGACAAACGTCGCCCCCGCGCTAACGTTGCTCAAGTAATGAATATTATTGGTGACGTAGATGGCCGTGACTGCATCATGGTTGATGACATGATCGATACTGGCGGTACTTTATGTCAAGCTGCTGCAGCGCTAAAAGCCAAAGGCGCTAAACGCGTATTTGCTTATGCAACCCACCCTGTATTCTCAGGTAATGCGGCCAGTAACATCACTGAATCAGCACTAGACGAAGTGATTATTACCGACTCAATTCCACTAAGCGAAGCAATGAGCGAAGTAGAGAAAGTACGCCAGCTTTCTTTAGCGCCAATGTTGGCTGAAGCGATTCGCCGTGTGAGCAACGAAGAGTCAATCTCTGCAATGTTCTAAGCAACATTGGCAAAGATAAGTGAAAAGCGAACCATTTGGTTCGCTTTTTTGTTTGCAAGGTTTACCTATAACGCCTTGGGTCAGAGACTTTTGGCACAATCGTTGAGCTAACAAACTTTTGCTGCAAAATGAGTTAACTTACTTTTTTGGGGGCGCTGTTAGCCTGTTTTATCATTTAGCTTCAACGAGCAAAGCTTCGAGAAGCCTAAATAGGTTGAAACGCTACCAAAATATGTCCCATCATCTTCTCCGAGTAGCGCTATCGTTGTTTATAAGAAGTAGAACATGCACTGTCTCTGCACTGCTGCATCATTTACGGTGGCCGTTAGATCACATGGCTTCGTTGTCTTGTGCCAACTCGCCTCCAGCCTACGCCTCATATAATGTTCTTGTTCATCAGCTCGCCCTATCTTTACATAAAAAGGCGTTCGGCTTCCTTCAGACATTCCCTCGCGGTAATGCCCTTGCCATTCGCTAGTAGTTAGCGTTTAATAATCAACGTGTTATTAAACGGTGACCTTCCTACAGAGAACTTTCACCTCATTAGTTCCTGCCCATGCTGGGCGTACACAATTCAATCCAGCTGTTCGCCTTCAGCGACGGCTGATTTCAGGCGTTATGTGTTTTGACAAATTCGATAAAATTTGTTTAAAAATAATTTTCTTCATTATCTCTTTTTATGTACCAATGGATTATTTAATGAGCCAATCAGCCCGTACCAATCACGCATTAAATAGTTCCGTGATAGTAACATTTTACCGTTTATGGATACCGTCGTTGCTAGGTTTGCTGGCATTAACGACCGCTAATATTGTTGATGGATTATTTATCGGTAACTACGTCGGCTCTAATGCGTTAGCGGCAGTTAATCTCATTATCCCGTTTTTTGGTGTTTTGTTTGGATTGAGCTTTATGTTAGCAATGGGTGGCTCTGTGCGCGCAGGGAAATATATAGGGGAAAAAAATCACACAGAAGCTAGTAATATATTTTCAAAAACTGTTATTGCAATAATTAGTTTGGTTGCCCTAATTATTTTACTTGGTCTAGCGTTTGAGACCACTGTATTAAGGGCGTTGGGTGGCACGGACGAGGTGCTACCTTTGATGAAAACCTATTACCGCATTACTATGGGTTTTATCTGGACACAGCTTCTAACAGTGGCCCTTTATTTTTTCGTTCGCCTTGATGGCTACCCTAACCTTGCAAGCTTTGCTTTGATATTTGGTTCGGCAGTAAATATCGGTTTGGACTATTTGTTTATTGCACATTTAGGTTGGGGAATAGCTGGTGCAGCGTGGGCGACGGGTATATCACAAGCATTGCCTTTTATTGTGCTATGTAGTTACTTTTTACAGCGTAATCGTCATTTTTACTTTTCTTTTCGTCAAACACGGTGGCGAGATCTATTTCAATCGGCTGCAAATGGTTTATCCGAGTTTGTGAATGAAATTTCTGGCGCAGTTATTATCCTTATGTTGAATTGGCTGTTCGTCTTGCGCTACGGTGTGGATGGTGTTGCTGCATTTACCATTTTGAATTATTTGCTGATGATCGGCATGATGTTTGGTTTTTCAATTGGTGAGGCTGGCAGTATATTTATAAGCCAAAATTTTGGTGCACGGCAAGTAAAAAGAATTCAGCAATTTTTGTTGGTGAGTATCTTAAATGCATTGGCTATTGCGATAATATTTATAGCTTTGCTGGTTGGTGTTTCAGAGTCTCTCGTAGCAATGTTTTTACCCGAGAGTGAAACGTATGTGATAGATTTAGCGATTGTATTAATGGGGGTGGTCTGGCCAGCTTTCCTGGTGAATGGATTGACAATGGTTATCACATCCTATCTTACTGCGTTGCACCTGCCGGGCCCATCTGCAATCATTGCGTTAAGTCGTAGTCTTATATTGCCCGCATTACTGTTGTTGGTGTTATTTAAATTATTTCCAGAGCGACCATTTATTCTCGCTATTCCTATAGCTGAATTACTAACGTTTGGGCTGGCTTTGGTTTTTTTCTGGCGTTTTGCTCCGAAGCCGAAGGTATTGGATCGGGTCACAAACTAACGCATATAACAAATAAGAATAGGTGTCGCGCAGCCAACACCTTATTCGGGTGTTGAACAAGCCTGATACTTCTTTCTATAGTAAATAACGGTGTTGATATTGGTGGAGCCAAGGCCTTGTTACTTTTAGCAAGGCGAGTCTGGCTAAGATGGGCTGGATGGCGCTAAGCCTTTACCTGTCATATGTGGTGCTAAACTGTTATTTTGTGCGTATTTTCATCCTCATGTTAAGCCCAACCATTCTCCTTATAAGGTTCGCCTTTCGGCTAACTCGTTCGGCTAATACCTATGCAGTGCATGGGGTGTTGGCAGCAAGGGCATGGCCGGATTGCGCTGTGGTTGTTGGTTTGGAGCGCGGAAAAGTTAACGCGTTGCGGCACTCGCAGTAGTCACTGAATACGCCGTAATACCTGTTTAGCGTTACCTCGTAAAAAACCATAATCTCTCACCCGCTGTAAGCCCTTAGGCAACACATGCTGTAAGATAAGCCTTAAGAACGTTAGGGTAGCCAGAGTACGGGGGTTGCTGGTGTGGCTTTGGTTGGCTTGATACCTAAAGCTCACTTGGCCGTTATGAATACTGATAATGTCTTTATCGGGCAATACTCCGCGGTGTAAGTAGCGAGATAAGTACTGTAGCGCGGGCAAGCCCAAACTCGTTTTGTGCAAAAAACTGTTGGCCAAGAGCCTCGCATCCACAAACTTCTCTGAATACCTGCCTTTCTAAGGCTGAGTGTTCTCCCATTTAATTCGGCAGATAAAAACCAGTAAGGTTAATTACCACGCTTTTTTATTGGCTTTCAAAAACGCCAATGGTAGAATGCCGCGCCTTTTGAATTGAAGTGGCTAAGTGTTACTCACTTTATCACTGATTCAACGAGGTACTGGTTAGGGTTTGGTCGCGAAACCTTAGCCTCATTTTATTATTTGGAGAAATACAAATGTCTAACATTACCATCGACGCTGAACTGCGTACCGACTTGGGGAAAGGTGCGAGCCGCCGCCTACGTCACGCAGAAAAAGTTCCTGCTATCGTTTACGGTGCTGGTGAAGCACCTGTTTCAATCACTCTAGAGCAACGTCACGTGATGAAAGCTCAAGAAGCTGAAGCATTCTACTCAAGCATTATTACTTTGAATATTGCTGGTAAAGCAGTAGACGTACTAGTAAAAGACATGCAGCGTCATGCTTACAAGCCTCGTGTTCAACACATTGACTTCCAACGTGTTGATAACTCTGCCACCATCACGAAAGCTGTACCGCTTCACTTCTTGAACGAAGAGAGTGCAGAAGCAGTTAAAAATGGCGGTAAAGTACACCACTTGGCCACTGAGATCGAAGTTAGCTGTCTAGCTAAAGATCTTCCAGAATTCGTTGAAGTAGACGTAGCAAACCTTGAGCTTGGTGCATCTCTACACATTTCTAACATCGTTCTTCCTGCTGGCGTAACCTCTGTTGAGTTAGCTAAAGGTGAAGCACACGACCAAGCTGTAGTATCTATTACTGCTCCTAAAGGTGCTGAAGACGATTCTGCTGCTGAAGAAGAAGCAACTGAAGAATAGTGTCGAACGATATTCGTTTACTCGTGGGCCTGGGTAATCCAGGCCCCGAATACGCCGCTACACGCCACAATGCTGGTGCTTGGTTAGTCACTCAACTAGCTAACAATCATCACGTCCATTTAAAGCCCGATAGTAAACATTTTGGATTAACCGGCCGAATAGAATTGTCTGGCCAAGAAATGCGTTTACTGATCCCCACAACTTATATGAACCTCAGCGGTAAAGCTGTCGCTTCATTAGCCAAATTCTACCGTATTGAGCTGGAACAAATCATGGTTGCCCATGACGAGCTTGATTTACCGCCGGGCGTTGCCCGCTTCAAAAAAGGCGGTGGGCATGGCGGACACAACGGGTTGCGCGATATCATTAGCAAATTTGGTAATAGCAAAGATTTTTATCGATTACGAATTGGTATTGGCCACCCAGGCCATAAAGATCGGGTATCGGGCTATGTCTTAGGCAAAGCCCCTAAGACCGACCAAGCGCTAATAAATGACGCCATTGATGAAGCGGTACGCAGTACCGATATTTTGCTTAAAGACGGTTTAAGCAAAGCAATGAATCGATTACATAGTTACAAAGCGGGCTAAGCCCCTTAAACACACAGATAGGTATTATTATGGGATTTAAATGTGGCATTGTTGGTTTGCCAAACGTAGGCAAGTCGACACTATTTAACGCTCTGACTCAAGCCGGTATTGAAGCTGCTAACTTTCCATTTTGTACTATTGAGCCCAATACCGGCGTAGTACCCGTACCTGACGAGCGCTTAGACGCCCTCGCTGAGATTGTAAACCCGCAGCGCGTGCTCCCCACTACAATGGAGTTTGTAGACATTGCAGGCCTAGTTGCTGGCGCCTCTAAAGGTGAAGGCTTGGGTAACAAATTTTTGGCTAACATTCGCGAAACCGACGCTATTGGTCATGTGGTACGTTGCTTCGAAAATGACAACATCGTACACGTTTCAGGTAAAGTTGACCCAGCCGAAGACATCGACACCATCAATACTGAATTAGCCCTAGCCGATTTGGATAGCTGTGAAAAAGCCCAGATACGCGTCGCTAAAAAAGCCAAAGGTGGCGATAAAGAAGCTAAATTTGAACTGGACGTATTGGCTAAGGTGCAGACTCACCTAGAAGCCGATCTAATGCTACGCAGTTTAGACTTAAGCAAAGAAGAAAAAGCAGCAATTGCTTACATGAATTTCTTAACGGCTAAACCCACCATGTACATTGCTAACGTTAATGACGATGGTTTTGAAAACAACCCTTATCTAGACGTAGTAAATGCAATAGCAGCGAAAGAAAATGCAGTAGTGGTGGCGGTGTGCGCCGAAATCGAAGGTGAAATTGCCGAGTTAGATGCCGAAGAAAAAGCCGAGTTTATGGAAGAGATGGGCTTGGAAGAACCCGGCCTAAACCGCGTTATTCGAGCTGGTTATGAGTTACTTAATTTACAAACTTACTTTACCGCTGGGGTAAAAGAAGTTCGCGCTTGGACCATTCCGGTGGGAGCCACTGGGCCTCAAGCCGCTGGCAAAATCCACACTGACTTTGAAAAAGGTTATATTCGCGCCGAAGTGGTCGGCTATGATGACTACATTCAATACCGAGGTGAAACTGGCGCTAAAGGTGCGGGAAAATGGCGCCAAGAAGGAAAAACCTATGTGGTGAGCGATGGTGATGTAATTCACTTCTTGTTCAACGTATAACACCACTAAAAACCAACCTTCGGGTTGGTTTTTTATGCCCAATTAACCAAATGATAAAATTCCCCCTTCCGTGGTAGCCGAGACCTAACACTGGCAAACTATTAACGCCGCTCAAAATAACCACAAACGTTCCCTCAAATATTGATATTGCACAGAAAGCACACAGTTAAATTGAGCAAACCAACAGCATCACGTACACAAACTGCGCAAACGAACTTTTTTGCGGATTTTTGACAAAAAAACGGTTGACGCTGTTAGGTCTCATCAGCATAATACGCCCCGTTCTCGACACAAAGCGTCGAAACACAAGGCTATGTAGCTCAGCTGGTTAGAGCACAGCACTCATAATGCTGGGGTCGCAGGTTCAAGTCCCGCCATAGCCACCATTACTGTATACTGCTAAAGTTACAGTGAGAAACATGCGGAAGTGGCGGAATTGGTAGACGCGCTAGATTTAGGTTCTAGTATCGCAAGGTGTGAGAGTTCAAGTCTCTCCTTCCGCACCATTCTTCTTAACAGAAGAATCCAATAGTAAGACCCTGCAGGGATATCGCCAAGCGGTAAGGCAGCGGCTTTTGATGCCGCCATTCGTTGGTTCAAATCCAGCTATCCCTGCCATTTTCTAAGGCTTGAGTATAAAACTTGAGTTAGCAACAAGAAGTAAAATTCATTGTTGCCAGTCTAAGTGGAAGCTTAGAACAACGAGACAATGTTTCTCAGCAAGGTTTCTGCAGGGATATCGCCAAGCGGTAAGGCAGCGGCTTTTGATGCCGCCATTCGTTGGTTCAAATCCAGCTATCCCTGCCACTTTTATTATGGCTAGTGATGACACTAGGCGACAATAAAATTAGGGTTTTTATACCCAGGTAAGACAGTAGTACTATGTCGAAGACTAGCCACTGCTTCCACTGCCGATAAATTTGTAGATTCGTAAGAATGTACAGATGGCTATGTAGCTCAGCTGGTTAGAGCACAGCACTCATAATGC
>QGCX01000038.1_pt1 | contig 41481 bp, 35 predicted proteins | sample 4708031 | NCBI WGS metagenome assembly QGCX01 (sample SAMN08941163, study PRJNA450518) | Sediment metagenome, whole genome shotgun sequencing project. | reverse complement strand
TCTTGTTCATCTTCAGCTGCACGCGCGTAAGTAGAAGTCGTCGTATGGTAATCGGCAGACTCTTCTTGCTTTTTACGCAGCTTCTCTTCCTCAGCCCAACGAGCCGCATTTTCGATTGCCAGCTTCTTCGCCTCTTCGGCTTTACGTTCCGCTTCCGCTTCCGCCTTAGCAAGTGCGGCTTCTTCTTGCTTACGTAAGATTTCTGCGGCTTCTTTTTCCGCTTCTATTTGATCAGGCGTTTTGTCTTCTGCGGGCTGAGTAGTTTCTTTAGCTTTCGCCGCAGCAGCGGCTGCCGCTTTTTGCTCACGCTTGACTTTCTCTTCCGCTTCACGTTTGGCCTTCTCTTCCGCTTCACGTTTGGCTTTTTCTTCAGCGGCTTTTTTTGCAGCGGCTTCGGCTTCAAGGCGTGCTTTTTCTTCCGCTTCTTGTTTCGCTTTTTCTTCCACCGCGCTTACTTTCACATATGTGCGCTTCTTACGAACTTCGACTTGAACCGCGCGCGACTTACCACCAGACCCCGATACACTCAAGGTACTTTTGGTAGTCCGTTTTAAAGTCATCCGGCTAGGCGAACCTTGCTCACCATGCTGTGACTTCAAGTGTTCAAGCAGTTTTGCTTTTTCTTCTTGGCTCACTTTATCAGTAAGGGCCTTGCTTATCCCGGCATCGGCAAACTGTTGAATGAGTTTGTCTTCGCTGGTTCCCACGTCGGTCGCGAGTTGTTGTATTGAAACTTCTGTCATCGGCTAATATCCTCCGTCGACCTTATTCTTCGTCGCCGAACCAGCAAATCTGTCTGGCGGCCATAATCAATTCGCCGGCTTTTTCGTCCGACAATTCTTCGATATCTTCTAATTCATCAATACCTTGCTCCGCAAGGTCTTCTAAAGTAATAACCCCTTTACTCGCTAATACAAAGGCTAGGTGACGCTCCATACCTTCTAGAGACAATAGCTCCTCACTTGGCTCTGCATTGTCTAAAGACTCTTCTTTAGCTAGCGCATCTGTAACAAGTGCAGCTTTTGCTCGCTCACGTAATTCATTAACGATATCTTCATCAAAACCATCAATGCTTAGTAATTCGTTAACCGGAACGTAGGCGATTTCTTCCAGCGTAGTGAAACCTTCTTCCACTAATACCGTTGAGAACTCTTCATCAATATCAAGATATTGAACGAAGGTAGCAATAGACTTCTGTGCTTCGGCCTGATGTTTATTATTAGCATCTTCAACCGTCATCACATTTAGTTCCCAACCCGTTAATTGCGAGGCTAAACGTATGTTTTGACCATTACGACCAATGGCTTGTGCTAAGTTATCCGCTTCTACGGCAATATCCATAGAGTGGCTATCTTCATCTACGATAATCGACGCGACTTCAGCAGGTGCCATGGCGTTAATTGCAAACTGGGCTGGATTATCATCCCATAGTACAATATCAACACGCTCATTATCTAACTCACCCGAGACCGCTTGTACCCGTGCCCCACGCATGCCTACACAAGCACCCACAGGATCGATTCGACGGTCATTACTTTTCACTGCAATCTTAGCGCGAGAACCAGGATCACGAGCTGCGGCCTTAAGGTCGATCATCTCTTCTGCAATTTCTGGCACTTCGATGCGGAACAGCTCAATCAACATTTCCGGACGAGTACGACTCATAAATAACTGGGCGCCACGCGCTTCAGGCTTCACTTCATACAATAGACCTCGAACCCGGTCGCCAGGGCGGAAGGCTTCACGTGGTAATGATTCTTCACGATGAATCACCGCCTCGGCATTGTTACCTAAGTCAACGATGATGTTTTCACGGCTCACTTTCTTAACAACACCCGTGACCAATTCATTTACTTGGTCAAAGTACTGCTCAACCACTTGAGCACGCTCGGCTTCTCTTACCTTCTGCACAATCACTTGTTTAGCGGTTTGAGTGGTAATTCGGTCAAAAATCACCGACTCAATTTGCTCTTCTACATAGTCACCAAGCTCAATAGTAGGTTCTTCAAACTGAGCGGCTTCTAAAGTGATTTCTCGGTAAGGATTTTCGATGGCTTCTTGGTTCTCTACCACTTTCCAGCGGCGGAAAGTATCAAAACTACCATCTTTACGATCGATATCAACACGAACTTCAATATCGCCTTCGTACTTTTTCTTAGTCGCTGTTGCTAAAGCAATTTCCATTGCTTCAAAAATTTTTTCACGCGGCAACGCTTTTTCATTTGATACCGCATCAACAACCAACAAGACTTCTTTGTTCATTCCTGACCCTCTTTAGTCAAACTGGGGAACTAGATGCGCTTTCTGAACGTTACCTAGCGCGATCCGATGTTGTTCTTGATCTACTGCCAAAACGAGAGTGTCGTCTTCAACAGCTATAATTTCACCCTGCCATTTACGGCGATTATTCACTGGCATACGCACCTGTATAAAGGCTATCTCACCAATGAAACGCTGATAATGTTCCGCTTTAAAAAGAGGGCGTTCTAAACCTGGAGAAGAAACCTCAAGGTTATATTCAGTACTAATTGGATCTTCAACATCCAAAATAGCGCTGGCTTGCCGACTAACGTCTGCACAGTTATCTACATTGATGCCATCTTCATGGTCAATATAAAGACGGACAATAGAGTGCTTACCTGCACTCACATATTCGATACCTAATAACTCGAACCCCAGCGCTTCTACGGCTGGCGTAAGCATTTCAGTTAATCGTTGTTCTACAGTTGCCAAGGTTCCCCTCCAGAAACAAAAAAAGGGCGTAAAGCCCAGTTCTAGCACCTAAGGTGGTGCGGCGAGAAAATAACAAAAAGCCCCGGTGAAGCGGGGCTTTAAAATTTCTGAGCCTTTAACACTATCGAATACTAAGTAAGTACTTGATAGTTGGTTGCGGGAGCCGGATTTGAACCGACGACCTTCGGGTTATGAGCCCGACGAGCTACCAGACTGCTCCATCCCGCGTCCGAATGCCGAGGATTATAACAATCACTCTGACAGGATGCAAAAATAACTATTGGTGCCGAGAGCGGGACTTGAACCCGCACGTCCATAGGACACTACCCCCTCAAGATAGCGTGTCTACCAATTCCACCACCTCGGCTAATCTATTACTAGGTATCCTAGTTTGGTACGTCACTAGCTGGGCTTTCAGGAGATGCTGGTACATCACCTTGTGGCAGAGTTTGCTCAGCCACTGGCTGTGACAAATCACTCCATTCATCAACTTGTTGATGCTGTTGGGTTGAAAGGTTACCCAAAACCAAGCTGATAACAATAAACAAAGTTGCGCAGATAGCTGTTGCTCTAGTTAAAAAATTACCTGAACCAGAAGAACCAAATACCGTGTTTGATGCGCCAGAGCCGAATGAAGCGCCCATGTCAGCGCCCTTGCCTTGCTGGATTAAAACTAAACCAATTAAAGCTAACGCTACTATTAAATAAATTACTAATAAAATTTCGTACATTCTTTTTCACCTAAGTGTGGGTCGGTCTTCTATCCGACCGTCAATTAGTGAAGCACTAGTCACCAAAGCGGGCGAATATTAACGAACCTCCGCCGCTAATACAAGCATCAGCTTAAAAAATCTTTTGCCTAGTGTTCAACCGTTTAATTATTGTTCGCTTTAATCACAAGCGGCTCTAACCGCCTCTGCAATATCATTAGCACATTGCTCGACTAAAACCGAGTCAGCACCTTCAACCATCACGCGTAATAAAGGCTCAGTTCCTGATTTTCTTAGCAGTACTCGCCCTGAATCACCCAACCGACTTTCTGCCTTAGTTTGAGCCTGTTTGACCAATTCACAGCTTAGTGGGTCTGAGTCTCCCTTAAAACGAAGATTAACCAATAACTGAGGATACAGGCTTAAGTCTTTTAATAGACCTCGCAGACTTTGCTTTTGAGCTAGCATTGCAGCCAATACTTGCAAGGCTGCAACAATACCGTCACCAGTGGTGGTATGGCCTAAACAAATTATATGACCTGAGTTTTCTCCACCATAAGTCCAAGCGTTTTCGGCCAACTGTTCCATCACATAACGGTCACCCACTTTAGCACGCACAAATGGAATATCCATTGCGGCAAATGCTTGCTCAAGGGCAAGGTTACTCATCAAGGTTCCAACAACTCCACCTGTAAGGTGATGACTGCGCTTAGCGTCCTTAGCTAAAATGTACAGGATCTCATCCCCATCAACTTGTACACCATGTTGGTCAATCATCATCACCCGATCACCATCGCCATCTAGAGCGATGCCAAGATCAGCCTGATGTTTAAGCACTGTTTCAGCCAGCAAAGCCGTATCGGTTGCGCCACATTTATCGTTAATGTTCAAACCATCAGGCTGATTACCAATGGCAATCACTTCTGCGCCAAGTTCAGCAAACACTTTGGGGGCAATGTGATAGGTGGCACCATGGGCACAGTCGACCACAATTTTTAGCCCCGCTAAACTAAATTTATTTGGGAAAGTACTTTTACAAAATTCAATATAACGCCCGGCTGCATCTTCAATTCTACGCGCTTTACCTAATGCTGCCGACTCAACACACGTCATTGCTTGATCAAGCTGAGCTTCGATGGCTAATTCCACTTCATCAGGCAACTTAGTGCCAAAAGCCGAAAAAAACTTAATACCATTATCGTAATAAGGATTATGCGAAGCGCTAATGACAATACCAGCTTCGGCGCGAAACGTTCGGGTTAAATAAGCGACAGCTGGCGTAGGCATAGGGCCGACGAAACTGGCTTGAACCCCAGCGGCTGAAAGCCCCGCTTCGAGAGCTGATTCCAACATATAACCAGAGATCCGAGTATCTTTACCAATTAGCACTTTACGTGTACCGCTGCTAGACAAAACCTTCCCTGCTGCCCATCCCAACTTTAATGCAAATTCCGGAGTAATAGGGTACTCACCAACCTTCCCACGCACACCATCGGTGCCAAAATATCGTCTTGTCATTATTTGCTCATCTGTACTTTTGAATAAACCCGTAAAGCATCTGCAGTGGCAGCAACATCATGTACACGAAAAATATGCGCACCTTGCTGCACCGCCATCAAGGCACCAGCAATACTGGCTGCCTCTAATTCAGTTGGCTGTTTATCAAGTAATTTGCCAAACATGCTTTTACGCGACATCCCTGCAAGAATAGGTAAACCAAGCTGTTCAAACTCACTTAAATGAGCTAACAGCTTAAAATTATGCTCCAAAGTTTTACCAAAACCAAAACCAGGGTCAACTATTATATTCTCTCGCCGAATTCCTGCTGCTACGCAGCTCTCAACTCGCTGTTTTAGATAGCCCATTACCTCGCTAAGTACATCCCTGTATTGTGGATTTGCTTGCATACTTCTAGGCTCACCTTGCATATGCATAATACAAACTGGCACATTACATTCTGCCGCGACTTGTAGCGCACCGGAGCGCTCCAGAGCGCACACATCATTAATGATATCGGCACCTGCTGCAACGGTTTGTTGCATCACTTCGGGTTTACTGGTGTCTATCGATACTAAACAGGAAAAACGTTTTTTAATCTCGGCCACTACATCCACAGTACGCGCTAACTCTTCTTCGATCGAGACATCGGCTGCACCGGGACGAGTAGACTCTCCACCGACATCAATAATATCCGCACCTTGCTCTAACATTTGCTCTACTCTTAGCAACGCTTGCTGGGAACTAAGGTAGCGACCTCCATCAGAGAAGGAATCGGGGGTTAAGTTTAAAATGCCCATGATCACAGGGCGTTTGAAATGTTGAGAACCAATATTAAATGAAATAGTCATATCTGTTACTTAGAAAACTAAAAAAGCCCTGTAAGCTACTTACAGGGCTCGATCATTACTGAAGGTTATTGTGCTGGATCTTCACCCACGTTCTTAGGTTGATTCGCTGTAGGCTCAGTACTTTCTTCAACTTTATCACCAGAATCGGTAGTTGGAGGAGTTGAACCTGAGTCATCCCAATCGGCAGGCGGACGAGGCGTTTTACGCTCCATCAAATCATCAATTTGTTTAGCATCAATAGTTTCGTACTTCATTAACGCATCTTTCATTGAATGAAGAATATCGATATTGTCTTTAAGCAAATTCTCAGCGCGCTGATAGTTACGGTCGATCACTGAACGAATTTCAACATCAATGGCTTTAGCTGTATCGTCTGACATGTGCTTAGTTTTGGCGGCGGTTCGGCCCAAGAACACTTCACCTTCTTCGTCAGCATACAACAGTGGCCCCATAGATTCCGATAGACCCCATTGAGTCACCATCTTACGGGCTATTTCAGTCGCACGCTCAATATCATTACTGGCACCGGTTGAGACTTTTTCATCACCGTAGATAATCGATTCAGCCAAACGTCCACCATAAAGGCTGGATATCATGCTTTCTAGATGCTGCTTGCTATGGCTAACTCGGTCTTGCTCAGGCAAATACATCGTTACACCTAACGCACGACCACGAGGAATAATACTCACCTTATAAACTGGGTCGTGCTCTGGAACCAAACGGCCAACAATGGCATGGCCCGCTTCGTGATATGCAGTCATTTCCTTTTCGCTTTCCGTCATCACCATCGACTTGCGCTCAGCGCCCATCATGATTTTGTCTTTAGCTTTCTCAAATTCTTCCATTGAAACAGTACGTTTGCTACCGCGAGCGGCAAATAAAGCCGCCTCGTTAACCAAGTTAGCCAAATCAGCGCCAGAGAACCCAGGAGTACCACGAGCAATCACTGCAGGTTCGACTCCGTCACCTAAAGGCACTTTACGCATATGTACTTTTAGAATCTGCTCACGACCACGAATATCCGGCAAACCAACGGTGACTTGACGGTCGAAACGACCGGGACGTAACAAAGCGGGATCTAACACGTCGGGGCGGTTAGTCGCAGCAATAACGATAATCCCTTCATTACCCTCAAAACCATCCATCTCGACTAACATCTGGTTCAAGGTTTGCTCACGTTCATCATGTCCACCGCCTAGTCCTGCGCCACGCTGACGACCGACCGCATCGATTTCATCGATGAAGATGATACATGGGGCTGATTTTTTGGCTTGCTCAAACATGTCACGAACCCGAGAAGCACCTACACCCACAAACATTTCTACAAAGTCAGAACCAGAAATAGTAAAGAATGGCACTTTAGCTTCACCGGAGATTGCTTTAGCTAAAAGAGTTTTACCAGTACCTGGAGGACCGACCATTAGTACACCGGTTGGAATTTTACCGCCCAGCTTTTGAAACTTAGTAGGATCACGCAAGTAATCAACCAATTCTGCCACTTCTTCTTTTGCTTCATCACAGCCAGCAACGTCAGCAAAAGTGGTTTTTATTTGGTCTTCGCTCATTAAGCGAGCTTTGCTCTTACCAAACGACATGGCACCTTTACCGCCACCGCCTTGCATCTGACGCATAAAGAAGATCCAAACGCCAATGAGCAATAACATTGGGAACCAAGAGATAAAAATAGAGGTTAATAAACCCTGTTCTTCTGGTTTTTTGCCCAAAACCTTAACGTTATGATTAAGCAGATCATTCATCAGATCTCTATCATGCAAAGGAATGGTTGTGCTAAATTTTTCACCAGTGCGTTTAATACCATTAATTTCTTGGCCACTAATGACCACTTCTCGAATCTGTTCTTGATTAACTTCCTTCACGAAGGAAGAGTAATCCATTTGCCGCCCACTGGTAGTATCAGTATTAAAACTTTGAAATACAGACATCAACACTACAGCTATGACCAGCCACAGAATTAGATTTTTTGCCATGTCACTCAAGACGAAAACCTCACCGGTTACTTTTTAATAAAAATTACTTGCTAGCGTACTATAGTTTAAAGCCGCTAGCTACTATATAGACTTCTCTCGATCGTGCGCGGGAGGAATCTGGCTTACGAGTTTTTACACTAGTAAACATAGAACGTACTTCTTGCAGATATTGATCAAAGCCTTCACCTTGAAAAACCTTCACCGCGAAACAGCCCTTAGGCGCTAACACTTCGCGGCACATGTCTAAAGCTAATTCAACTAAATACATAGCACGAGACTGATCGACATTATTGTTACCACTCATATTCGGTGCCATATCAGACAGCACCACATCAACTTTACTTTCACCAACACGTTCCAATAAAGCATTAAGCACAGCTTCTTCGCGAAAATCACCACATAAAAAATCAACCCCAGCAATCGGGTCCATAGGCAAAATATCGCAGGCAATCACATGCCCATCTAAGCCAACCTGCTCAACACAATATTGCGACCACCCGCCCGGAGCGGCCCCTAAGTCAACCACGGTCATACCGGGCTTAAGCAATTTATCTTTATTTTGAATTTCTTCAATCTTAAAAACAGCACGCGAACGCAGGCCCAACTTTTGTGCCTTTTGTACATAGTGGTCATCAAAATGTTCGGTTAACCAGCGTTTAGAGCTGGCGGTATGTTTTTTATTAGTCACAAAGAGCATCCACTACAGTTACAAAACCACACGGTATAATGATTATAAAATAGTATTAGTCTTTAGATGGCGCTAGAATATGGCTTTTTCAACCCCGAGTAAGCAGAAAGTTTCATGCAACTGACCAACAAACAAAAACAGCACCTGAAATCCTTGGCTCATAAATTAAAGCCAGTGGTAATGCTTGGCTCTAATGGGCTGACCGAAGGGATTTTGGCAGAAATAGAACTCGCCTTAGCCCATCACGAGTTAATTAAAGTAAAAATTGCCACTGATGATAGAGAGATGAAGCAATTGATTGCCGATACTATCGTGAGTAAAGTGAATGCGGTAAAAGTGCAGGTAATTGGCCATATTTTGGTCATCTACCGCCCCAGTGAAGAGCAAAAAATCGAGCTACCTCGAAAATAAAAAAAGCGGCCTTAGCCGCTTTTTTTTAATCTATATTCCAAGGTTTACCCGCTGATAACGCGCTGGTTTTTGCTCAGTTTTTGCTTCGCAATATTTTGCATATAACTGCGCCAAAGCTAATTTTGATTTACCTGCTTTTGTCTGCTATAAATTACCGTTAATGCCTTCGAAAAATCTTATAGCTAAACACTTGATTGCATTCCTGCTCATTATCCTTAGCGCCTGTACCATCACAATAAGCATCTACTATTTTTTTGCTAATGGTTAACCACCGATACACCTAATACCACATCAGGTTTAGCGCTAGTTTCAGCCTGTTGCTTTTGCTGATAGTGGCTAACTTCGGAGTCTACATATAGTTAAGCGTTACTCAGGTGAGAGTTGTTGATATTGATTTTTATCTTATCAACGATACTACCAAGGCTAGGCTTATCAGCTACCTAAGCATTGCTAACAGCAAGACTGGATGTATTGAGATTCAAGCAGGAGCAAGAATAAATTGGCATCGACATAAATTCACCTTAAAACAGTTAAACCACAACCGCGCCTTGGCGAATTTATGCCCTTTAACAAATTACACTAAAACAGACGATCATTTAGCATCAAGAACGAAAGCACCAAATCCATTCAAATTTAAAGCAAAATTAAGGGCGCGCTAAAAACTTAGCTAATTGGAAATTCTTCACTAATACGCAATCCATACCAGCATTATGGCCAGCCTGAATACCAAAAGGAGTATCTTCAAAAACCAAGCAATACTGTGGCTCAACTGCTAAACGTTTCGCTACCTCTAAAAAAGTATCAGGCTCGGGTTTATGGGCTGCAACGTCATCAGCGCAAACCATCGCTTGGAATGGGTTCACCAAATCCAAGTTTTCGGTAATCCTTTGCATATTGACTCGCTCTGCTCCGGTTCCTAAGCCCAGTTTTTTAGTATTAGCAAAATCGCTTAACAACTGACAACTCGCAGGGATACGTTCCACCTTATGCCATAAAGCGTCAAAACCAGCTCGCTTATCCTTAAGTAAGAGCGCAGTGTCAATCTCCACTTTATAATGCTGCTGATACTGTTCAGCGATTTTCAAGGTTGGCATTCCGCCCCGTTGAGCGACAAAGTCTATATGTACCGGTAGACCTTGGTTAACTAAAGCCTGCTCCCACGCAGCCAAATGAGCTGGCATAGAATCCACTAAAGTTCCATCCATATCGAAAATAAGTGCTTTATACTTTGAAAAATCTATCGCTAACAAGGCCTACCTCCAAACAAAAAACGCAGCCTAGGCTGCGTTTTTTTTATCAAATTTACTTAGATATACTCAACACTAACAATCTCGTACTCAACTTCACCACCAGGGGTAACTACAGCAACCTCATCTTCAACCTGCTTGCCAATTAGGCCTCGAGCGATAGGAGAATTCACGGAAATACGGTTTTGCCTAATATCGGCTTCATCATCACCCACAATGCAATAGGTCACTTCTTTGTCGGTATCCAAATTCAATAAAGTCACTGTAGAGCCAAAAATAACTTTGCCATTGTTGGTCATCTTAGTTACATCGATCACCTGAACATTGCTCAATTTAGACTCAATGTCCTGAATGCGACCTTCACAGAAAGCTTGCTGCTCTCGAGCTGCATGGTATTCGGCATTTTCTTTTAAGTCGCCGTGTTCACGAGCCACTGCTATATCTTCGATAATCTTAGGTCGGCGAACATTTTTTAAATGGTCTAACTCTTCACGCAATTGGGTTTCGCCACGCACCGTCATAGGAACTGGTTTCATAGTTTTTAACTCAACAAAATTAACAAATAGAAAAAAATTTGGCTGTCTAAGACAGCCAAATTTACTGGTACTAATAATTGCAGTGTACCGTTATTTTAAGCTGCGGTGAAGATCTTCACCGCGTTGCCTGCACCGATAAGCAAGAGCTAGACGATACGTTTATGCAGATCTTGAACTGAAGTCACAGTACCACGATCATCTGCATTGTGTGCCTGACAAGTGGCAAAAGCACCATTTAGGGTAGTGGTGTAATTGACTTTCTGTACTAACGCTTCACGACGAAGTTGACGAGAATCTTCAATTGATTGACGACCTTCAGTGGTATTAATCACGTAGCTATATTCGCCATTTTTCAAACGGTCAAGAATATGTGGACGCCCTTCATGAACCTTGTTCACCAAACGAGGATTAATCCCTGCTTCGCCTAAGGCTACTGCAGTGCCATGAGTAGCATCTAGCTGATAACCTAGCTCAATTAATTTAGCCGCTAATTCAGCCACGCGCTTCTTGTCTGAGTTACGTACCGAAAGTAATACTCGACCGCTCTTTGGACCATCGTTTCCAATACCTAACTCGGCTTTAGCGTAAGCTTCAGCAAAGCTATCCCCCACCCCCATCACTTCACCGGTAGAGCGCATTTCTGGGCCTAATATAGGGTCAACACCATGGAACTTGTTAAATGGCAGCACCACTTCTTTTACCGAATAGAACGGTGGAATCACTTCTTTAGTCATCCCTTGTTCAGCCAAAGATATGCCAGCCATCACTCGAGCCGCCACTTTAGCAATAGGTACACCGGTCGCTTTAGATACAAACGGTACGGTACGAGCGGCACGTGGGTTAACTTCGATAAGGTAAATTTCGTCGTCTTTTACCGCAAACTGGGTATTCATTAAACCCACTACGCCCAGCTCAAGCGCCAAGGCTTTAACTTGCTCACGCATTCTGTCTTGCACTTGTGGGCTAAGGGTATAAGCCGGTAGCGAACACGCTGAGTCACCCGAGTGAACTCCTGCTTGTTCAATGTGCTCCATGATGCCGCCAATCACTACATCTTTACCATCACAAATAGCATCAATGTCAACCTCAACGGCATCGTTGAGGAAGCTATCTAGCAATACCGGTGAATCGTTAGAAACACTCACCGCTTCATTAAAGTAGCGACGTAAGTCTTGCTCATCATAAACGATTTCCATAGCGCGCCCCCCCAGTACATAAGATGGACGAACAACCAATGGATAACCAATCCGTTCGGCGGCAATCAGCGCATCTTCAGTGGTAGTCACCGTATCGTTTTCAGGCTGCTTTAGCTTCAAACGTTCTACCGCTAACTGGAAGCGTTCACGGTCTTCTGCACGGTCAATCGCATCGGGTGAGGTACCAATAATAGGTACTCCGGCCGCTTCTAGTTCACGCGCCAATTTCAGTGGCGTTTGGCCACCATATTGAACGATCACCCCAGTAGGTTGCTCTACTCGCACAATTTCTAATACGTCTTCTAAAGTCACCGGCTCAAAATACAAGCGGTCTGAAGTATCATAATCGGTAGATACGGTTTCTGGGTTACAGTTCACCATAATGGTTTCGTAACCGTCTTCACGCATAGCCAAAGCGGCATGAACACAACAGTAGTCAAACTCAATACCTTGACCAATACGGTTTGGACCGCCACCTAACACCATGATTTTCTTCTTATCTGAAGGCTGAGCTTCACACTCTTCGTCATAAGTGGAGTACATGTAGGCAGTATCGGTGGCAAATTCTGCCGCACAGGTATCAACCCTTTTGTATACCGGCAATACCTCTAAGCGATGACGCAGTTTACGTAGCTCTTTTTCTGAAACACCAGTTAACTTGGCTAAGCGAGCATCGGAGAAGCCTTTACGTTTTAATTTACGTAAAGTCGTTTCATTTAAGCTTGCTACGCCATCTTTAGCCACTTGCTGCTCTAACAATACGATGTCTTCTATTTGCACGAGGAACCAACGATCAATGTTGGTTAATCCAAATACATCGTCGACACTCATTCCAGCTCTGAATGCATCGGCAATATACCAAATTCGCTCGGCGCCTACGTTTTGCAATTCATGGCGAATGGTTTCGATGGCATCGGACGCAGTTAAGTCAACGATGGGGTCAAATCCATCAGCACCGACTTCTAGGCCACGCAGTGCTTTTTGCAAAGACTCTTGCTGGTTACGACCAATCGCCATTACCTCACCCACAGACTTCATCTGGGTGGTTAAGCGATCATTGGCACCAGCAAATTTTTCGAAGTTGAAGCGAGGGATTTTAGTCACAACATAGTCAATTGACGGCTCAAAAGAGGCTGGTGTTTGACCGCCAGTGATATCATTCTGTAGCTCGTCTAGAGTAAAGCCTACTGCCAACTTAGCGGCAATTTTGGCAATCGGGAAACCGGTCGCTTTTGAAGCTAAAGCTGATGAGCGCGATACCCGTGGGTTCATTTCAATAATCACCATACGGCCAGTATTTGGACAAATACCAAACTGAACGTTAGAACCGCCGGTTTCAACACCAATTTCACGTAATACCGCCAACGAGGCATTTCGCATCAACTGATATTCTTTATCTGATAAGGTTTGCGCTGGAGCAACAGTGATAGAATCACCTGTATGTACACCCATCGGGTCAAAGTTTTCAATGGCACAAACGATAATACAATTGTCGTTTTTATCGCGAACCACCTCCATTTCGTATTCTTTCCAACCAATTAAGCTCTCATCAATTAGCAGCTCACTGGTAGGAGAAAGGTCTAAACCACGGGCACAAATCTCGTCAAATTCTTGCTTGTTATAAGCAATCCCGCCGCCGGTTCCGCCCATAGTGAATGAAGGACGAATAATACAAGGGAAGCCTACTTTATCTAGCACCTGATAAGCTTCTTCCATAGAGTGGGCGATGCCAGCTTCAGGACAAGCTAAGCCAATGCTTTTCATCGCTTGGTCAAAACGATTACGATCTTCAGCCTTATCAATAGCGTCAGCGGTCGCACCAATCATCTCAACATTGTATTTCGCGAGTACGCCTTTGCTTTCAAGCTCTAATGCACAGTTAAGCGCTGTTTGGCCCCCCATGGTGGGCAATACCGCATCAGGGCGCTCTTTCTCAATAATCCGTTCTACCACTTCCCAATGAATAGGCTCGATGTAGGTAGCATCAGCCATTTCAGGGTCGGTCATAATGGTCGCAGGGTTAGAGTTAACCAAGATCACTCGGTAACCTTCTTCACGCAAGGCCTTACAAGCCTGGGCGCCAGAATAGTCAAACTCACAAGCTTGACCAATAACGATTGGGCCTGCGCCCAAAATGAGAATGCTTTTTATATCAGTACGTTTTGGCATAAGTTCTGTTGCTCTCTACCTACGCTTGGCCGTTAAGGCGCTGCTCAATTAATTCAATGAAGTGGTCAAATAATGACGCTGCATCGTGCGGACCCGGACTTGCTTCTGGGTGACCTTGGAAACTGAACGCGGGTTTATCGGTGCGATGAATACCTTGCAAGCTTTGGTCAAACAATGAGAAATGGGTCATTGTTAGATTCTCAGGCAAAGTTTTATCATCTACCGCAAAACCGTGGTTCTGCGCGGTGATCATCACTCGGTTATTCTCAATATCTTTCACCGGATGGTTACCACCGTGGTGACCGAACTTCATTTTGATGGTTTTAGCACCGCTAGCTAAGGCTAAAATTTGGTGGCCTAAGCATATACCAAATACTGGAACATCTGTTGCTAAGAAAGCCTGCACGGCAGTAATCGCGTAGTCACAAGGCTCTGGGTCACCCGGTCCGTTAGATAAGAAAATACCGTCAGGATTAAGCGCTAGCACATCCTCAGCAGACGTTTGCGCAGGTACCACCGTTAAGCGACAACCGCGATCCACTAACATACGTAAAATATTACGTTTAACACCGAAATCATAAGCAACAACATGGAACTTGCTGTCTTCGCTATCGCTAGGTAGGCCTTGTTTTAGCTCCCAAGAACCCTGTGCCCAAGGGTAAACCTCGGTCGTAGTCACTTCTTTGGCCAAGTCCATCCCCTTTAGGCCAGGGAAAACTTTAGCATCGGCCAACGCTTGGGCTTCATCTAAATTATCACCCGCTACGATGCAGCCAGCTTGAGCCCCTTTTTCGCGAAGAATACGTGTTAACTTACGCGTATCGATATCGGCAATGCCGATCACATTACGCGCTTCCAAGTATTCACTTAAACTTTGCTGACTACGGAAGTTACTCGCGATCAAAGGCAAATCACGAATCACCAAACCACAAGCGTGGATAGCATTCGATTCTTCATCTTCTGGGGTAGTTCCGTAGTTTCCAATATGAGGGTAAGTGAGGGTGACAATTTGGCGAGCATATGAGGGGTCAGTTAAAATTTCTTGGTATCCAGTCATCGAAGTATTGAAAACCACTTCTCCAACGGCGGAACCTGTGGCTCCGATTGCGGTTCCACGGAACACGGTACCGTCTTCTAATACCAGCAGTGCTGATTTGCTCAAGGCAACCTCCTAACAAAGAACTGTCGACGCGACAAAATTGAACTAAAAGCTTAAACTTTAGCCCAATACGATAAAAATTTGGCAAATTCCGCGGATTATAGAAGAGATATTGAGAAAGGTCTATCAATTTTTATACAAACTTATAAAAATAAGCGTTATAGCTATTTTTGACGAATAAAGACTCAAAATAGAAAGTTTTATCAAAATGCTGATACTCAGTAGATTCGCATGTAATGGCGACTTAGAATTACATAATCCCCCAAAAGGAAAAGCCAAGGCAGAACGCCTTGGCTTTATTAATTTAACTCAAATGAGTAAGTATTTATTCTTCCAGTTCACAAAGTGCGATTATGCCGTTATCAACGTTATCCACCAAGTCTGCTTCAACTTTTAGAGTAAGCACGCTGTCACCGGCGATAGTAATGCTGTTATTACCTGGGTCGCCGATAGCACTTGAACCAACTCGAGCCCACGCTTGGTAATCAACATTCATTACCAAGTTTTCAGCACGCGAATCGTCAGTATAAGCAATCACTTGAGGATCCCAGTCATCAGCATCACTGGCAAGTTTAAACTCATAATCACCAGCACCAAGCGCAACTTGGTAAGTATTATTACCTTTATAGCTTAATGCATATTCAGCGGCCCAAGCCCAACCAGAGTGGCTACCACGAACAGCTAGTTGACTGGTTAATGGACCTGTTTCTGCGCTATCTTCTAGTAACTCACAGCCTGCAACTTCTTCAGCTGTAACCAATACAGTGGGAGCTTCTACATCAGCGAAGTTAGCAACAATAGTCACTACAGATTTAGCGTCGATAGAGAAGCTTAAATTCCCAGCTTTGCTCTCAAGCGCCTTAGCAGTACCTAATGTTACTGCACCATCAGTCGCACCATAATCAACATCAGTCCAATCTGCAGCACCGACTTTAAAGCTGTAATCACCAGCATCTAAAGTAGTGGTGTACTCATATTTACCTTGTTGAGTAAAGGTTAGTTCGTTAACAGGAGTCCAAACTTCATCTAAGCCTCGAACATAAATTGGAGTATCACCTAAAGGAGGGATAGCACTTAAGTCTTTGTTAGAAGTATCAACTGGAAGGCCAGCACCTTGAGCTTCACCTTGAGGTTGGACAAATACCGCTGTAGTACGCGCAGGTACGGTGAAGTTACCATCAGCAAAGCTTGCGCCTTGGACTACGCCGTCAACAGAGCTTTGTTGAACTTCATGCAGTTCAAAGCCAGTAGCACCGTCAAGCGCAAAGCTTTGCTCTTCACTGGTCGCATTAAGTACCACAACAATAGCATCATTATTCTCGTCTAAATCAGCACCGGCACTAGTACCGTCATCAATAGACATAACAATTAAACCCTGAACTTGCTCAGTTCCCACGTTGCGGAAGTCAACACGCGCTTGCACATCTTCGGCGGTTGGTAAGCGGAACAATCGGCTACCAGAACGAATTTTCAACAACTCTATGAATTGTTCTTTAGTTAAGTCAATATCCGCTGCAGCAGGTTTAGCCGTTGCATCGCCGATAATTTGTTGAATTAGCTCCCAATTTGCAACGTCTTTATCTTCACGAGGAAGACCGACATTCCAGTTGTTATCGCTACCATCGAAACGTACGCGGTTGAACCAATCACCAGAATCGTAGCTGTCTCGTTGCATAGATTTAGAGCGAAGTAGCTCAGAACCCATGTGAATAAATGGAATACCTTGACCTAACATCACAGTAGACAAGCTCACTGTTTGCATGCGAGCACGATCTGCTGGTGATGTACCAGTAGCCAATTTGTAAGCATTGTTATCCCACAAAGTTTGGTTATCGTGCTTAGATACATAAGAAATATTTTCTGATGGACTTAAAGTATAACCGGCTTTAGCACCATTATAGTTAACATCTTGGCCACGACGGGTATTTCCTTCCGCATCAAGAATCACAAATTTCTGTAGGTTCCCTGCCATACCAACACGAATTAAATCTTGGTTATGTAAGGCAGCAGTGCGGAACGCTTCCTCATCAACATTCAACTCATTTAAGGTATCAGCGTTCCCAAAACCTTGGTTTTCGCGAATGGTTGCAGCTTCATCAAATGGGCTACCACCACGAACGGCATCACGTAAGCGGTCAGAGAAGGTACCAATTCCTGTACCCGCCATGTTCCACTGAATTGCTTGAGTAAAGCGTGCGTTATTGGTTACTTCACCAAAGTCCCAGCCTTCACCATAGAAGTAGGTATTACCGTCAACTTCCTCAACTGCCGCTAAGGCATCAACCATCAGATCTTTTGGCTGGTGGCCCATTAAGTCGAAACGGAAACCATCTACATTGTACTCATCTGCCCAGGTCACTAATGAGTCAGTCATTAGTTTACCCATCATCAGATTCTCTGTAGCGGTGTTGTCACAACAAGTTGAGTTTTCTACGCCGCCAGTATTAGCGTCGCGGCGGTGGTAATACCCTGGGACGATTTTATCGAGGACCGATTTATCGTTCACACCTGAAGCATTGGTATGGTTGTAAACCACGTCCATAACAATCTTCAAGCCCATGTCATGAGTCGCCTTCACCATTTGACGGAACTCTTTAATACGAGTAGTACCTTCTGCATCAGTGGCGTAACTGCCTTCTGGTACAGTGTAATGGTAAGGGTCATACCCCCAGTTAAAGCTATCTAAGGCGCGTAAGTCGCCCATTAGCGCTTGAGCATCACCTGTTGCTGGGTCAAAGCTGGCCAATTTAGCTTCGATGGTGCCCGAAGCATCAGCACAGTAACCGTCGGTTTTTTCAATTTCTGCACATAGGTCAGCTAAAGGATCGTCAATATCGATTGAATTTGCTTCATCTATCGTTGCAATATCAAACGCTGGAAGAATGTGTAAGGTAGTTAAGCCTGCTTCTTTTAGCTCTTGCAAGTGAGATACAGACTCACGCTCAGCTTCGGTTAACGCCAAGAATTTACCATTGTAAGCCGGTGTACCTAATTGATCACTAAAGCTGAAGTCTCGTAGATGAGATTCATACAATACATGGTCAACATCGTGTTCTAATACTGGGCGAACATCTTCGTCCCAACCAGCTGGTTTAGTATCATCAGCATCTAAATCAACCACCAATGAATACAGTGAGTTAGTAGACAAAGCTAATGAGTATGGGTCTGTCACCATACGGGTTTCAATTTCTTTAGTGGTTGGATGATAAACTGTCACCTCATAGCGATAGTATTTACCCACTGCGCCAACTTGCTCAGCAGACCAAACACCGTTTGCCGCTTCAGTCATAGTTACAGCTTCACCGACAGCGGCTTTTTCTTCATCATACAAGTACAGTTTTACGCTTTTTGCGGTAGGAGCCCATACCTTGAAAGTTACATCATCACCAGAAACAATGGCGCCTAAATCTTCATTAATTGCACCATTTTCACCTTCCACAAAAACAGCATCAATAACACCAGGTTTCTGTACTTGGGTCGCTGCAGTCGCTGCGCCTTCGGCATCTTTAGCTACAACAACAATTTGGCTTTTCAGAATTTGTTTTAGCGTTGCTTCATCTACCTCAATCATAGCCGCAGGTAAATCTGCAAGGTGAGGGAAACGTGCTTTTTCTGTTTCGCCAATCTCACCCGTCGTTAGCTCGACTGCAGTACCACCAGTCACTTCTTTGGTTTCTGCATCCATGGCGATGCCATTGTTTGGATCATAACGTAGCTCTAGTGCAGTAGCATTAGCAGCGCCTTCCCAAGCAATGGTGGTTGCGTCTAACCAATGGGCTTTAGCACCATCAATCGCCACGGGGCGCTCAGCCACAGGGCTATAAAATAATTCACTGCTACCGTCGAAGCCAAATACACCACGAGACTCATCAAGTTGAGTTAAGTTAATCTTAGAATCACTACTACCAAAGGCTTTGTCATCACCGTTATGCAAAATGAAGTTCATGCACTCATAAGGGTCATTCACTTCAGTATCGATTTGAAGAACATAATAAGCACCGTAAGTCTCACTGATGCCAGTTGCAGGGAATGGTGCATCCCAAGAGGTTCCAGCTCCAGCGTCGATGCCCATTCCTTCTAGATCAGTGCTAGCACACGCGGCATTGTTCCAAAGGTGTAAGCCCCAGCCTTCATAGGCCGATTCGTCTACACGCTCGTGCGCTTCTTCACGCTTATAATAAATAACAACTTCGTTATCTGCCGCAGTATATAGACCATCGATAACATTGCTGCCACCGCCGCCAGAGTTGTCATCACTGCTTCCACAAGCCGCTAGCAATGCGGTCGCTAGAACGGGCATGGTAAGCCTTGCTAGCTTACTAATTTTTATATCCATGTCAGCCTTTCCTTTCCTTTTACTAAGATAAAACTCAGCAAATGAATGTTTTTATGTATGGGTTTGATTGACTCTCGCCTTCCATAGAACGAGATGCACAATAAGGTAAGATTTCATAACTAAGAGGACTGTGACGCCAACGTAACTTTGGGTAACGAAAAGTTACAATGCTGTGTTTTTTATGGGCTTTGTGAGACCGTTCAAAGAACAAAAAACTTGAAAACGCTTTCAAAGCAACTCTTGATAACGCTTTCAAGCAAAGTGGCGGAATAAAATACTGCTATTTAATTTGGAGGATAAAAAAAACGCCACTACGTGACGTTAAAAAAACAAAGGGTGACTATTTAGTCATTTAAACCAAGCACATCTCGCATATCAAATAAGCCTTTTGGCTTATCTTGTAACCAGATAGCGGCACGTATAGCGCCATTGGCAAAAGTCATTCGGCTGGAGGCTTTGTGAGTAATTTCCACTCGTTCACCAATATCTGCAAACATTGCTGTGTGTTCGCCCACTAAATCGCCTGCGCGAATAGTAGCAAAACCGATGGTATCTCGGTCTCGTTCGCCGGTAATACCCTCGCGACCATATACCGCTACTTTTTTAAGGTCACGCCCTAGCGTATCTGCAATCGCTTCTCCCATACCCAAGGCCGTACCTGAAGGCGCGTCCACTTTGTGTCGATGGTGGCCTTCAATAATTTCGATATCGGTGTAATCCCCCATTACCTTGGCGGCGACTTCCAATAATTTAAACACTAAATTTACCCCTACGCTCATATTGGGGGCAAACATGATGGCAATATCTTCGGCTGCGCTTCGCAATTGTTGTTTTTGCTCATCACTAAAACCAGTAGTACCAATCACCATTTTTTTGCCATTGGCTCTAGCCCATTCAACATGAGCCAAGGTGACCGTTGGGGCCGTGAAATCAATAATCACATCAATGCCATCTTTGGCCTGCTCAATATTATCAACGATGGCAATGTCTAACTTACCTAATCCAGCGAGTTCTCCCGCGTCAACACCAATTAAACTAGAGCCAGGACGCTCAGTAGCAGCGCCTAAACAGGTATCTGGGTTTTGATTTACTGCTTCCAATAAATTCTTACCCATACGTCCATTACATCCAACAATCGCCACTCGTACCTGCGACATAATTATTCTCCCTTTAAGCAAGCCTTCACGCCAGATTTTGTGGCTCGACTATAACAAAGCAAATGTTATAAAACGAGACCAAGCCGCAGATCTATTGCCGCTTAAATTAGCCAGTGGTATTGACTTCAATCCAAGAGTTAAGCCTAAACTAGAGAGCAACTTACGCCAGAGCAAATCTCTTAGGCCGCATGGCTAGATTTCACTAACTCAGGCTTAATCTTTTTTTCTGATTGTGCAGGATTGCGCTGGCGCTCGTACAAGAACTTCAAGACCTGCGAACGATAATGGTTATATTCACTATCATCGGCCAAAGCCACGCGGTCACGAGGTCTAGCGAGCTTAACCTCTAATACTTCACCCACTGTTGCCGCGGGGCCATTAGTCATCATCACGATTTTGTCTGATAGCAATACCGCTTCATCGACATCATGGGTAATCATAATTACCGTATTATTAAGCTCTTGCTGAATTTCCATTAACGAGTCTTGCAAATGAGCCCGAGTAAGTGCATCCAAGGCACCAAAGGGTTCATCCATTAGTAACACTTTTGGCTGCATGGCTAAGGCTCTCGCTATCCCTACCCGCTGCTTCATCCCTCCGGATATTTCGTCGGGGCGCTTATGCATAGCATGGCTCATGTGCACCAACTCTAGGTTGTGCTCAATCCATTGCTTCATTTCAAGCTTAGACTTTTGCCTTTTAAACACCTCTTTTACTGCTAGTTCAACATTTTGGTAAGCGGTAAGCCACGGCAATAAAGAATGATTTTGAAATACCACCGCTCGATCTGGCCCGGGCTGACTCACCTCTTTGCCATCTAATACAACCCCACCTTCAGTAGCGTTATATAGACCAGCTACAATATTAAGCACGGTAGATTTGCCGCAACCCGAATGGCCAATCAACGAAACAAATTCCCCTTTGGCAATATTTAAATCAACCCCATCTAAGGCTCGAAAGGGGCCATTTTTTGTCGGAAAATCAATACTGACATGGTCGATTTCTAAATACTGAGACATAACTATTTCCTCTTCCTAACGAGCGCTTTCTGGGCTTGAGTGAGAAATCACTTTTTGTAAGCTCACCATCAGCCAATCCAATATGTAACCAATTAAACCAATCACCACCACAGCGACCATGATTCGACCCAACGAATCGGAACTGCCATTTTGGAATTCGTCCCAAACAAACTTACCTAAGCCCGGATTTTGCGCCAACATTTCTGCTGCAATCAATACCATCCAACCAATCCCCAAAGAGATACGTAAGCCGGTAAATATCATCGGCAGAGAAGCCGGAATGGCAATTTTAAAAACCTGCTTACTCCAATGCAGTTGAATAACACGTCCCACGTTTAGCCAATCTTTATCAATAGAGGCAACACCAGTGGCAGTATTGATTAGCGTGGGCCATAGCGAACACAAGGTAACGGTTATCGCCGATGTCACAAAAGACTTAGAAAACATCGGATCATCGCTGATGTATACCGCGCTCACGACCATAGTAACGATGGGTAACCAAGCCAGCGGCGAAACTGGTTTTAACACTTGAATAAGCGGGCTAATCGCGGCATACAGTTTTTTATTTAAACCACAGGCAACCCCAATTGGAATTGCGATAAGGCTAGCTAGGATGAAACCGGTAAACACCGTATACAAACTGGTAATGATTTGCTCAAAGAAGGTTTCTTTACCGGTATAGGGTCTAATTTTCACTTCAGCATCGGGGTTCTTTGCCAGCTTTTTGGCATTTCGCGCCTCTTGACGTTGATAAAAAGCCTCGGCTTTGACCCGCTCTTCTTTGTGCTCAAGTACTAGGCCCTGATATTGCTGCCACACTTCAGCCGGCCCCGGTAAGGTACCCAAACTGGTTTGAACCTTAGCCGCCGAGACACTCCACAACAGCAAAAACACCACTATGGCCAATAACGGCAAACCAAGGCGCTCAAATATGTCACTCAGCTGCTGCTTAGGGTTTTCACCACTGGCCAACCGCACTATGGGGACCACTGGGCTTAGCCCGATGGTTTCTAATGAATAAATCAACTTATCTTTCATCACTACTGCTCCTGTTACACTTTAGTGGCTTACCCACCACCAAAGCGCCCATTTCATCAATAAACTTATAGGTTATCGTCTTGCTTCAAACCAATAGCGAACTTATCAAGATAAGCGTTTGGCTGTGTCCCGTCGTAAACAATATTGTCGATGAAGTGTTTTTGCGGCGGCTTAAAGCCAGTTTCAGCAGCAAAGTCAGGAAACTCACTGGCGTTAATTAAGCCTTCGGCAATCAATTCTTTAGCGGCAAGTGCATAAATATCTGGGCGATACACCTTTTTAGCGATATCCATGTACCACGAGTCGGGCTTGCTATCGGCGATCTGTCCCCAGCGGCGCATTTGAGTTAGATACCAAATGGCGTCACTGTAGTAGGGGTAAGTGGCGTTATAACGGAAGAATACGTTGAAGTCCGGCACTTCTCGCTTATCACCTTTCTCATATTCAAAGGTACCGGTCATACTGTTAGCGATAACTTCATAGTCGGCGCCAACATATTGGCTTTTTGACAAGATCTTCACCGCTTCAGGGCGATTCTTGTTGTTCTCGTCATCCAACCATTTAGCCGCACGAATCATCGCTTTAACTACACGAATATGGGTATTTGGGTATTCTTCTGCCCACCCCTTGCTTACACCAAATACTTTCTCGGGGTTGTCTTTCCAGATTTCATAATCGGTAACAACAGGCACACCAATGCCTTTAAATACCGCTTGTTGGTTCCAAGGTTCACCCACACAGTAGCCATAAATAGTGCCAGCTTCCATGGTTGATGGCATTTGCGGTGGTGGAGTAACTGATAGCAATGCATCTGCATCAATTTTGCCTGAGGTATCGCCTTTATGCGGAGCATAGAAACCAGGGTGAATGCCGCCAGCGGCTAGCCAGTATCGTAACTCGTAGTTGTGAGTAGATACTGGAAATACCATGCCCATGTTAAATGGCTTACCTTGGTCGATGTAACTATCAACTACAGGCTTAAGCGCATCGGCTTTAATAGGGTGAACAGGCTTGCCATCTTCATGTGGAACATGGGGCTTCATTTGGGCCCAAATGTCGTTCGATACGGTAATTGCGTTACCGTTTAAGTCCATGCTAAACGCGGTGATAATGTCGGCTTTAGTACCAAAGCCAATGGTGGCACCTAAAGGTTGGCCAGCTAGCATGTGGGCCCCGTCCAACTCACCGGTGATAACGCGGTCCAGCAGCACCTTCCAGTTAGCTTGTGCTTCTAACTGAACATACAAACCTTCGTCTTCAAAATACCCCTTTTCATAAGCAATCGCTAAAGGCGCCATATCAGTAAGTTTAATAAAACCAAACTTAAGGTCTTCTTTTTCTGGTTCGCCAATTTCTGCATGACTATAAGCCACCATACTACTGCTAATTAACAAAGCACTAATGCTGGCTTTAATGATGTTACTAAAACGCTTAGGGCTAAATGTGTGCATTCCTTGCTCCTGCTACTGCAAAACTACCAATCGTGGTAGAACCAAAATGTTGTTACACATTTGAGGTTGCCAAGGTCGTGCCAAGATCTAGATCACATTTTTTTAACACTACAAATCATTAACTTATAAAAATCATTACCTCTAAAGGAGTATTGGTATTTTTTTAACAAATTCACTAACTTAGAACACAGCCGCACAAACTTGGCGCATAAAAAAACCGGCGAAAATCACCGGTTTTTTTACTGATGGTTGATGCTTAAGCTAGTACAGCTAATAGCTCAACTTCAAATACTAGCGCAGCAAAAGGAGGAATGGCCGCACCTGCACCTTGAGAACCATAAGCTAGTTCATGAGGTACGTAAAGCTTCCATTTATCACCCACTTTCATGCGTTGTAGCGCTTCAGTCCAACCTTTAATGACACCATTTACAGGGAATTCAGCAGGTTGACCACGTTGCACTGAGCTGTCGAAGACTTCACCAGAAATCAAAGTACCTTCATAGTGAACTTGTACCTTGCTAGTTGCGCTTGGGCTTTCACTTTCACCCTCGCCTTCCACCAATACTTCGTACTGTAGGCCAGTCTCTGTTTTGTTAATCTCAGGACGCTTAGCATTTTCAGCCAAGAAGTTTTCGCCTTCAACCATGGCTTCTTTATGCTGCTCTGCTTTTTTCGCTTCGATTTGCTTAGTGATTTCTTGAAAGGCTGCACCAATAACCGCCTCATCTAACTGCGGTTGTTCGCCTTGCATTACATCACGAATGCCATCAAGCATGGCATTAACTTCTAGTCCGTCGAATGCGGCACGCTCAATTTGCTCACCAATTTGAAGACCGTAACCGTAACTCGCTTGCGCTGCTGCGCCTTGATATTTATCGCTCATTTGAACTCTTAAATCTAATCAATAAATGAATCGAAAAGATTAACATAAAGCGATCAAAAATGCCCTTGGCTAAGCGTTAAATGAGCTTTTTTTTGTGAATAGCAATGCCCAGCAAAATCATACTGCTGTAGCTCACCGGTAAAGCTAAAGCCTAAGTGGCGATAAAAGTCCTGCGCGTGCTGATTATCTTGCATTACCCAGCAATATAAGTGCTGCGCCTTTGTTTGCTCACAAGCATGTTTTAACAGGGCCTTACCGAAACCTTGGCCCATCCATTCCGGTGATAAATATAAAGCACTAAGTTCTTGGCATTGTATTTGTTGGTGCAGGCAGATAAATCCCATAATTTCTGCTTGCTCTACTACCCAAGTTTGGTACACAGCATTTGCAAGCCTTAGTTGCCAAGCCTGTAAATGCTGAGTAATAGGCAAGGCTTCTAACATATTTGCAGTGAGTGTATCGCTATGTAAATGCTGCCAGCTAGCGCGCTGCACTCGACATATCGCCGCCGCGTCTCTGGTAGTAGCTAAACGAATAGTCAAAGCTAATTATTGAAACTAGCGGGTCGCTGGCACTGCGGCGATTTTCCTTGAGCAATGGCTTGCTTTTGCAACTGAACAGCCCGTTCCATGCGTGCCTGCAAATCACCAATACGGGTCTGGTTAGAGGGATGAGTAGACAAGAATTCAGGGACTGAGCCTCCACCTGCTTTCGCCATATTTTGCCACAAACTGACACTCGCTTTGGGGTCAAAACCGGCACTGGCCATTAAGTCCAGTCCCATTAGGTCGGCTTCACTTTCTTGGGTTCGTCCATAAGGTAACAATACTCCATATTGCACACCTAAACCTAGTGCAGCCATCGCCAAACCTTTGTGTTCGGTATCACTAACGCCAATGGCAATTGCAGCAACAGTAGTACTAATACCGGCAATTTGATTCTGCGATAAGCGCTCATTACTGTGCTCGGCCAATACGTGAGAAATTTCGTGGCCAATTACCGTGGCAAGCTGATCCGGCGTTTTAGCCACTTTAATCAAACCGGTATAAACCCCAATATGTGCGCCAGGTAGAGCAAAAGCGTTCACCTGTTCCGAGTCAAATACCACCACTTCCCAATCTTCTTCTCCGTAATGACCAGGAATTTCTGCCGTCACTGCATTGGCAACACAAGCCACATACTCGTTAGTCGCCTGATCACTATAAATTTTTTCCTGCTGTTTAATCTCGTCAAAAGATTGAGCTCCCAATGCACTCATTTTAGCGTCATCGTACAATAACACCCGTTTACGCCCTGTGGGAGAAGCCGAACAACTCAGTAAAATAGCTAGAGAGCCCGCTATAATGGCTGCTTTACATAATTTATTCATGGTGATGATCCATTGCTTAGCCGTCTATTGAGACTGCGAGTCCTTTAATATTAATGGTAATCCGGCACTAATAAAAACCACTCTATCGGCTTTTTTTGCTAAAGCTTGGTTTAAACGGCCAAGTTCATCGGCAAACAGGCGCGCCATTGGATTATCCGAAACTAAGCCCAAACCCACTTCATTACTGACAATAACCAACTCTGTATTCAATTGTTCTAGGCATTGCAGCAACGTTGTAGTTTGCTGTTGTATGTCGACTAATTGCCGCTCAGGCTCGCTTGAGCGACACAACCACCACCCCAACCAAGTTGACATGCACTCTAGTAAAATGAAACGCCCCTGCCCTGAATAATGTCTTAATACTTCAGTTAGGCTTTCATTTTCAAAATCTAACTCATGAGTATCAAAACGCGACTGGCGAGACTGCTGATGATGAGCAATCCGCAGCGCCATTTCTTGGTCACTGGCTAAAGCGGTAGCAACATAAACAGGCTTAGGATCAATATACCCAGTGGACTGTTGTTCAGCCCAACGGCTTTTGCCACTACGAATTCCACCTAAAACGAGGCTAATCATCACTCTACCCTATTGGTTTTGATTAATATTTTGGCAAACATATTAAAACATGATCCACCCTAGACACCATTTGCCCATAAAAAAAGCGGCTAATGCCGCTTTTTAACTCGATAAGTTTACTTAACTGGTTAAGTCATCAAAAAACTTTTTCACTCCATCGAAAAAACCTTCGGCTTTTGGCTTATGAGTACCACTAGCTGAACCACCACAACTTTCTTCAAAGTCTTTAAGCAGTTGTTTTTGTTTCTCATTTAGCTTAACTGGTGTTTCCACTATCACTTTACAGATCAAGTCACCTACTGGGCCACCGCGCACCGACTTCACGCCCTTGCCACGCATTCTGAACATGCGACCAGTTTGAGTTTCGCTAGGTACTTTTAAATTAACTCGGCCATCAAGAGTGGGGACTTCAATCTCGCCGCCCAAAGCCGCCAACGTGAAGCTAATAGGCACTTCACAGTAAAGGTTACTTTCTTCACGCTTAAAGATGGGATGCTCTTTAACATGGACTTGAACATACAAATCCCCTGCAGGAGCCCCGCTTTCGCCGGCTTCACCTTCACCAGACAAGCGAACCCGGTCACCGGTATCAACACCCGCTGGAATGCTAACCGATAATGTTTTAGCGCGTTCGTAACGACCTTCGCCATGACATTTATGACAAGGATCAGAAATAATAGTGCCTTTACCCTTACAAGTAGGACAAGCCTGTTGCACCGCAAAGAAACCTTGGCGCATTTGCACCTGACCTTGACCATGACAAGTACCACAGGTTTTAGGCGTAGAGCCTTTCTTCGCACCACTCCCATTACACTGCTCACAGTGTACCAAAGTAGGCACGCGGATCTCTTTCTTAATGCCTTTAACCGCTTGTTCTAAAGTTAGCTCAAGGTTGTAGCGTAAGTCTGAACCGCGCTGTGGTTGGCGACGACCGCCACCAGCACGACCACCACCAAAAATGTCACCGAAGATGTCACCAAACGCATCACCGAAGTCAGCGTGCCCACCACCGAAACCACCTGCGCCACCACGGTTTGGATCAACCCCTGCATGACCATAGTGATCATAGGATTCCTTCTTACGTGGGTCGCTTAGCACTTCATAGGCTTCTTTCACTTCTTTAAATTTCTCTTCAGAAGCCTTATCACCCTTAGTACGGTCGGGGTGGAATTTCATCGCCAAACGTTTGTAGGCTTTTTTAATATCTCGTTCACTGGCATCTTTGCTCAGACCAAGAACTTCATAATAATCGCGTTTTGACATAATGGGGTTCTACATTCTCACAACTGAATTAGCTGAAAGTATTGGCGTTAATAGACACACGGGCGTTGTGTTTAGACAACGCCCGTTCTTTTACATAAATTAAGTGTTCGACAAGTATTATTTTTTGTCGTCTTTCACTTCTTCAAACTCGGCGTCAACCACATCGTCTTGCGCAGCATCGGCGGCTTGCTCTGCATCAGCCGCACCAGCTTCTGCTTGCGCTTTTTGCTGAGCCACTTCCATCAATTTTTGAGAAGCTTCAATAAGAGCTTGAGTTTTCGCTTCAATCTCAGCTTTATCTTCGCCTTTACTGGCCGTTTCTAGCTCGCTAACCGCTGCTTCGATTTTCTCTTTGTCTTCATCAGAAAGAGCATCACCTGCTTCGGTTACTTGTTTGCGAGTACCGTGAACTAGTGCATCAGCTTGGTTACGCGCCTGTACAAGTTCTTCAAATTTCTTATCATCTTCAGCATGTGCTTCAGCATCATTTACCATTTTGCTGATTTCATCGTCTGACAAGCCAGAAGAAGCTTGAATAGTAATTTTCTGCTCTTTACTCGTATCTTTGTCTTTCGCTGATACGTGTAAAATACCATCCGCATCCAAATCAAAGGTCACTTCAATTTGTGGTACGCCACGCTGCGCAGGACGAATACCTTCTAGGTTAAATTGACCCAAAGATTTGTTATCTGCTGCACGCTTACGTTCACCCTGAATAACGTGAACCGTTACCGCGCTTTGGTTATCTTCAGCAGTTGAGAACACCTGTGAGCCCTTAGTTGGGATGGTGGTATTTTTCTCAACAACGCGAGTCATCACCCCCCCCATGGTTTCAATGCCTAGCGATAGTGGCGTTACGTCTAGTAGCAATACGTCTGTTTTATCACCAGACAATACCGCACCTTGAATCGCTGCGCCCATAGCTACGGCTTCATCAGGGTTAACGTCTTTACGTGGTTCCTTACCAAAGAACTCAGTTACAGCACTTTGAACTAAAGGCATACGTGTTTGACCACCCACCAAAATCACGTCATTGATGTCGCCTACAGATAGGTCAGCATCTTGAAGAGCAATACGTAGAGGCTCTAACGAACGCTGTACTAAATCTTCAACCAAAGATTCTAGCTTAGCCCGAGTTACTTTGATATTTAGGTGTTTAGGACCACTGGCATCAGCAGTGATGTAAGGAAGATTTACATCTGTTTGTTGTGCTGAAGATAGCTCACACTTAGCTTTTTCAGCAGCTTCTTTTAGACGCTGCATGGCTAGAGGATCAGTTTTAAGGTCAAAACCTTGGTCTTTCTTAAACTGCTCAACTAAGTAGTTAATTAAACGGTTATCGAAATCTTCGCCACCTAAGTGCGTATCACCATTAGTAGCTAATACTTCGAAGGTTTTTTCGCCATCAACTTCATCAATTTCAATAATTGAGATATCGAAAGTACCACCACCTAAGTCGTATACTGCAACTACGTTGTCACCCTTGGTATTGTTAACGCCGTAAGCAAAGGCAGCAGCTGTAGGCTCGTTGATAATACGTTTAACATCTAGACCAGCAATTCGGCCCGCATCTTTTGTCGCTTGACGCTGAGAATCATTAAAGTAAGCGGGTACGGTAATAACCGCTTCCGTTACTTTCTCACCAAGGTAGTCCTCGGCGGTCTTTTTCATTTTTTTCAATACTTCAGCAGAAATTTGTGGGGGCGCTTTTTTGTCACCTTTCACTTCAACCCAAGCATCGCCGTTATCAGCATTAACAATGCTAAAAGGCATAATTTCGATATCACGTTGTACTTCGTCATCAGTGAAACGACGACCGATTAAACGTTTAATCGCAAATAAAGTATTTGTCGGGTTAGTTACCGCTTGGCGTTTTGCAGGTTGACCTACTAAGGTTTCGCCATCTTCAGTAAAAGCAATGATAGATGGGGTTGTACGATCGCCTTCTGCGTTCTCGATAACTTTAGGGGTGTCGCCGTCTAGTACTGCAACACAAGAGTTAGTGGTCCCTAAGTCGATACCAATAATTCTACCCATGATGGTGTTCTCCAAATTCTGGTTATAACTAATATTTTGTCGTTGAGAACTAAGTGGGGGCGGCAAATTTCTTTTCAAGGGAAAATAACAAAAAAACTTATTAAAAATACTTACTCGCTAAATCGGCCGCAGAGGCTCTACTTAAGCCGCCCAAAATCAAACTAGTTCAAATAACCACCAACAAAGCCATAAATAGTACTATAAATGATTTCATATATAACCTGTGGTACTATCCTCTTAACTTTAAGTTATATGTAGATGTTAAATCTCCATTGAAATAGAGAGAAGGATAATGAAAAACGATCCAAAGCTAAGCCTTACACATAAAATTATTATCGGCATGATCGCTGGTATTGGCTTAGGTGTATTACTACAAAGTTTTTTTGCTGAATCAGTACTGGTTAAAGATTACTTGGTTGACGGTGCCCTCAATATCGTCGGTTCAATCTTTGTTGCCAGCCTAAAAATGCTGGTGGTCCCGCTAGTGTTTGTTTCTTTGGTATGTGGTGTATCTTCGATGAAAGATACCGCCCGCTTAGGTCGCTTAGGCGGTAAAACGGTTTTGCTTTATCTTGCCACTACCGCTATCGCCATTTCTCTAGCGATGGCAGTCGCTCTGTTAGTGCGCCCCGGTACCGGTATGGAGCTTAGTAGCGAAGCCAGTTTTGTTGCTAAAGAAGCACCTAGCCTCAGCCAAGTTGTGATTAACATGTTCCCAGACAACCCTATCGCGTCTATGGCTAAAGGCAATATGCTACAAATTATCGTATTTGCTCTGCTATTTGGCATCGCTATTGCGATTTCCGGCGAATCCGGCAAGCGTATCTCCAAATTGTTTGAAGACTTTAATGTAGTCATCATGAAGCTCGTCACCATATTAATGAACCTAGCCCCATACGGCGTTTTTGCCTTATTGGCTAAGCTATTTTTTGGTATTGGTTTTTCTGCTATTGCCAGTTTGCTAAGTTACTTTTTGGTGGTATTGGCCGTACTGCTACTGCACTCTTTAATTGTGTATCCCTCACTATTAAAAATGCTTACCGGCCTTAGTCCAATGCTATTTATTAAGAAAATGCGTGAAGCCATTGTCTTTGCCTTTAGTACCGCCTCTTCCAACGCCACCATTCCGGTAACGATGGAGACAGCAACCCATAAACTGGGCGTTCGCAACTCAACTGCGTCATTTACCATTCCTTTAGGCGCCACCATCAACATGGATGGCACCTCAATCATGCAAGGTGTGGCAACCATATTCATTGCTACTGTTTATGGTATTAACCTTACCGCTGGCAACTTCTTGATGGTGATTGTCACCGCAACCCTCGCTTCAGTGGGCACCGCTGGTGTACCAGGTGTGGGGCTAATTACTCTCGCAATGGTATTACAGCAAGTTGGCTTACCAGTAGAAGGTATCGCCCTAATCATTGGCGTAGACCGTCTACTAGACATGGTTCGTACTGCGGTTAACATTACAGGTGACAGCATGGTCACAGTTGCGGTAGCTAAGTCAGAGGGCGACCTCAACCTCGAGACTTATAACAACCCATTAGCCGGTTTATCTGAAGAAGAAGTTCACCTTCCTCATGAACAAAGTCCGAAGGCCAATGATGCAAATCAACGAGCCTAAGCTCATAGCTTAAGTAAAACAAAAAAACGCGGCTAAGAGCCGCGTTTTTTTATCTATTAAATTCTCTAATGACTAATCTTCTAAGCCCATGCGGCTAATATTAAGGTCATTTAAAATACCGTCTTGCAATGAATAAACACAACCATGTACGGCCAGTGGCTGACCGCGACTCCAAGCATTTTGCACTACCGTAGTTTCGGCTACGTTTTTAACCTGCTCTACCACGTTCAATTCACACAAACGATTTACCCGTTCATCAAAGTTTTCAATGGTATCTAGTTCCTTCTGGTAATAACGGTATACGTCTTTGATGTGACGTAACCAATTATCAATTAAGCCATGTTGCTCATCTTTCATTGCGGCTACTACACCACCACAACCATAATGCCCAGTAACGATGATGTGCTTCACCTTCAGTACATCTACTGCATACTGAATCACCGAAAGACAATTGAGATCGGTATGAACCACCACATTAGCAATATTACGATGAACAAATACTTCACCGGGGGGAAGGCTAGCTAACTGATTTGCAGGAACCCGGCTATCACTACAACCAATCCACATAAACTCTGGAGACTGCTGTTCACACAAGTCAGAAAAAAAAGTGGGATTTTTCTCCTTCATTTTCTTCGCCCAAATACGGTTATTATTGAGCAGGAGATCTACACCATTCATTGACACCTCGATTAAACTTTTACCACATCATTCCCTGTGCGGCTATATTGCCCGATAGCCTCAATAACTACCAGCTTTTAAACAATTCTTAGAAAGGTAGTTCGTTCTGTTGAGATAATTGCTGGGCGCTTGCTGCGTCTAACTGCTGCTGGCGTAACTGCCGCAACAAACGAACTTTGCGTTGCTTCATTAAGCGCAACACGTTTTGCTGTTCAGCAACGCTTAAGTTTTGCCACTCAAACCGCTCTTTACGAGTACGAAAACAACCCAAACACAGGCCACGACTATTGGTTTGGCAAATACCGCGGCAAGGGTTGGGAATGTCGAAAATTTCTAGTTGTTCCATTTGGTGTGATCACTCAAACGTTGGCAATACGAACAATTTTTATTCACCTAACCATGGCATAGTGATGCTGGGAAGGTCAAAGTTTTTACCCAAAACAGCACAATCTAATGCTGATTGCCGTTTAGCGAGCGGTAAATCGAGCTTCTAAAAGCTAAAACTCACAACAAGTAAATAGCAGTACTTTGAGTAACCAGGCTAAGGGGCGTTCATAAAACCGACAGGTGCAATGTGATAGCACATCAAGGTGGCCAACAGATAAGCAGTCAGAAAACAACAAATGGCTAGACGTGTAGCGTCGAAGATAAGGCCATAAAAAAAGCGTATCGATAAATAAGCTTATCGATACGCCAGTTTATTCAATCCAATAAGCAAATTAGGCGTTAGTATCAACCGAAGCCGCTTTTGAAATCATCACCATAGCTGGGCGCAATAAGCGACCATTCAGCTCATAGCCTTTTTGTAACACAGCCACTACCGTATTGGCGGCCACACCTTCTACTTCTTGCATCCCCATGGCTTGATGCTTTTCTGGGTCGAAAGCATGGTCTTGGGGGTCTACCACTTCAATACCAAACTTCTTAACAGCATCAATTAAAGTCTTAAGGGTTAGCTCAACACCTTCAATCATCGACGCTAAAGCATCATCTTCACGATTGGCATGTTGTAGCGCCATTTCCATGTTATCAATCACCGGAAGCAACTCATTAGCAAACTTTTCTAAGGCAAATTTACGCGCTTTATCCACTTCTTGAGCTGAACGACGACGAATATTCTCGACTTCGGCTTTAGCTCGAACCACGCTGTCTTTTTGCTCTTCAACTGTTTGCTCAGCCTTAGCTAAACGCTCCAATAACTCAGCCACTGAAATTTCTTCTGCGCCTTCGTCATTGGCTTGTTCTTGCTCTACCGGCTCCTCGCTCTGCAGTTGTTCCGCTTGCTCTTCCACTGGCTGTTCAACTTCGGTTTCTACAACTTCTTCAGGCTGTGGTTTGTTTTGCTCACTGCTCATGCAGGGTCTCCGTAATACTGTAAAAAAAACTTAAATCTGAAGCCTATTATGGGGATCAAATGTAGGCTTTCAAGTGATAGTCACGATAAAACTGGCTGAGTTGTTATGGCACGCGTTATAATCAACAACAACACAATGTTAAATCAACAAGTTATGACTCAAGCCTTCAGCACCATCGGTTTAATCGGCAAGCCCCATCATGAGGGAGCCAACAACACGCTCACTGCCCTCTATCATTGGTTGGCAGAGCAATCTTATACGGTATTAATTGAAGAACTCACCGGACAAGAATTAAACATTGAGCAACCCAACTTAGTCACCATTAACGAACTAGGCGAACGGGCTGATTTAGCCATAGTGGTAGGCGGCGACGGCAACATGCTAGGTGCTGCGCGAGTATTGTCTCGCTACAATGTTGCCGTACTTGGGGTAAACCGTGGCAACCTAGGTTTTTTAACCGATCTCGACCCCTATAATTTCGAACATCCGCTAAAAGCGGTATTAGATGGTGATTACATCACCGAAAAACGCTGCTTATTAGAGGCGAAAGTGCTTCGGCATAATGCAGTGAAAAGCCTTAATAGTGCGGTAAATGAGGTAGTACTTCACTTAGAAAAAGTCGCAACCATGCTGGAATTTGAAGTATACATAAACAACCACTTCATGCTGAGCCAGCGCGCCGATGGCATTATTGTTACCACACCCACAGGTTCTACCGCCTACTCTCTGTCTGCTGGCGGCCCTATTCTTACCCCCAATTTAGACGCGATAGCCTTGGTGCCAATGTTTCCCCATACCTTAAGCTCTAGACCCATCGTGGTAGACAGTAACAGTGAAATAAAACTCAAGTTGTCTCATGAGAATAGCGAACACATGCACGTGAGCTGTGACAGCCATGTATCGTTACCGGTATTGCCCGGCGACGAGGTAGTGATTCGCAAACAAGCACATCCCTTACGTCTAGTGCACCCCAAAAACTACGACTATTTTAAAATTTTACGAACTAAGTTAGGCTGGGGTAGCCGATTGTTTTAGTTAAGCAATGCAATAACAAGGGAGTGTTATTTTGGCAGCAACAGTTAGCCCGCTGGTAAAACAGCGTCAAGAAGTAATTAGCATCATGCAACAACTTCGCTTTGGCGATGTATTAGATGTACAGTTCATGAATGGCAGCAAGGTGAGAATAAAATGCAAACTGGTAGGTTTAGATGATGCCAACTTTTTAATATTTGCCGTTCCCCGCTATGCTCAAAATGGCCATAATGATGTATTGAAAGAAGGCATGGCTTGCATTGTTCGCTCAATTATTGAAGGAGAAGCCGGACAATGCATTGCCTTTCGCAGTAATATCACCGACATCATCAAGTCGCCTAAGCACCTACTATTTGTTAAATACCCCAGTGAAATAGAGCGTTTTAGCTTGCGTAAACAACAGCGCGCTAGCACTCGCATCCCTGCTGTCTTAACCCACCGTTCATCGGTAAATGACCAGCAAATTGAAAACGACTTAAGCTTCGACGGCGTCATCGTTGATTTATCGGCTGGCGGCTGTCGCTTCAAGGTTAAATGGCCCGAAAATTATGGTAAGTGCTTATTAAATAAAGTTTTCATTTACATTCGAATGCCAAACAACCCAGAGAATGACACAGTGATAGAGGGCAGTATAAAAAGTCAAAGTCGTGACGGCCACGAGCATCTCGCACTTGGGGTTAAATTTGACGAACAAGCAAAGTTGGATGACTTATTCACCCATCTCGCTTTAGAGATTTAAGCAAACTTGTGCAAGCAATGGCCTAGTTAAGCCTTAGCAATGGGCTGGTCAAATAACTTAATCAGCAACAAAGCCACCACCGCCATAAACAAAAAACCCAAACTTAAGGGATAAACCGTATCATTAAAACTAAGGCCAATAACGCTACCTATTGGGATCCCCACCACAGTAGAAATACACGCCACGAAAGCCGAGCCTAAGCCGGCGATTGCGCCTAGCGGCTCCATTGCCAAAGAATTCAGATTACCAAATAATAAACCAATGCAGAAAAAGGCAGGGATCAAATAAGCCATTAGCCAAACTAGGCTAGGCACACCTTGAGTTTGAACTAACAATAGACAAAACAATGCACTTAATATCGTCAAGCTCCACAACGCCGAAAGGATCATTCTGCGCATGCCCATTCTTAATACGATGCGTCCATTAACCACTGAAGCCAACCCTATCGACATTGCCGATAAAGCAAATAACAAGGCAAAATTATCAGCCTGTTGGTATAGCTGAATAAATAACAAAGGCGCGCTGTTTAAGTATCCCATGAAAGCGCCAAACACCAAGCCCGATACCAAGGTGTATACCAGCGCGGTACGTTCGGCAAATAATAGCTTTAAACCCGCTAACATATTAGCCAGGCTTAAAGCGCGGCGATTTTCCGGAGCCAAAGTTTCCTCTTGAAACAAGCAAAAGCAAATTCCCGTCACCAGCGCCATCGCTAGCAAAACGCCGAAGATCCAACGCCATCCTACAAAATTTAATATCACTTGGCCCAATGCTGGTGCCACTATCGGCACGACAATAAAAATAGAAAACACCACTGACATGACGCTGGCCATTTCTGCGCCCTTTAACTTATCACGCACCAATGCGGTGGTAATAATCCGCGGTGCTGCGGCCCCCACCCCTTGCAATACCCGTCCAACAATTAGCCAGGTGAAAGAATCGGCCAACATGCACAATAAACAGCCCAATAGGAACAAACTATAACCTAAATAAATGGGCCGCTTACGGCCAAAAGCATCGGATAAAGGACCATAAATCAGCTGACCAAGCGACAAGCCAATAAACAAAGAGGTGATGGTCCATTGAGCATAGGCCTCATTGCTTAAAGAAAAGTCTTCAGCAATCACGACTAAAGCTGGCAACATAGCATCAACCGACAAGGCCACCAAAGACATCATGCCGGCCAATAACAATACAAAGCCTTTAGAATGGTGCTGAGCTTGCTTCACTGTAGACCCCCGCAGAAAAATATCGGCCTTATAACATGCCGAGCCAATAATAGCGATCGCAATAGAGAAGTGCTCAAGCTACCCACATAGAATAGTTGCTTCCATGAGGTAAAACTCAGCGAGTAGCATCAAACAGTAGGCGAAGAGAACAAAATGGCACTTAGCTAGGCGTTTTTTCCTCGCTATTGAATAGCATCGACACTAGCGCCACCACTCCAGAGCCCAACATCAACAGTAGCGCTACCGCATTTAACACCGGAGTGGAACCTTCGCGTAGCCGATCATACATGGCTATAGTTAAGGGCGCATCGGACCCCACCAGCATAAGGGTGGTATTAAAATTCTCAAAAGACATTAAAAAGCTCACTACTGCTGCGCCAATCAAAGCTGGTGCTAAAAATGGTAAGACCACCGTCATAAAAGCAACCCAAGAGCTAGCACCTAGGTTTAAAGCTGCTTCTTCAAGGCTGAAATCAAACTTACGTAAACGGGCAATCACCACCAAAGTGGCAATGGTGGTGATAAACGCGACTTGCCCCAACACCACCAAAGTAAAACCGGGCCTCAACCACTGTAAGTCCCAGCCGACAGCTTCCTCTACACCATTGGCCAAGGCACTACTGGCCACCAAAATAGCCACCCCTAGAATCACCCCTGGGATGACTAAGGGCAATAGCAAGCCGATGTAGAGCCAATTTTTTCCAGGAAAATCAAAACGCACAAATAACCATGCATTGGCCGTGGCGAGTAACAGCGAAAACAGCGTTACTAAGCAGGCTATCATCGCACTTACGCCAATGCTGGATAACAAACCTTGGTCATAAAAAATGCCTAATTTGGGTTCTTCCTGACCAATAAACCAGTCCAAGGTAAAACCTTGCCAAGGAAGGGCTGCAAATACGCTATCGTTAAAAGCAAATACCGCTACTACGGTTAGCGGTAAGGCTAAAAAAAGCAGAAACAACAGCATGTAACTCAGATAAGCCGACTTCGCAGGGCCACGTAATTGATGCAACATAATTCCGCTACCTCCCTAAAGTTCGAGTAAATGATTGACCACTAACTCTTAACCCCAAAGCCACAACTAACGAGGATATCAACAACAGCACCACACCAAAGGCGGCGCCAAGTTCCCAGTTAAATCGAGTTATAAACTGGGTAAAGATTTGCTCAGTAAACCACAAGCTGTCTTTGCCACCGAGTAAACGCGGGGTCAAATAGTTGCCCAAACACAGCATAAACACCATGATGCAGCCGGAGACAATGCCTGGCATCGCATAAGGAACCACGATGGAGCGCGTCACGTTCCAGCCATTCCCCCCCAAGTCATAACCCGCCTCTATCAAGCTTTGATCCAAACCTTCAAGGGTACTCACCAAGGGCACCACCATAAATAGCATCGAGGTATAAACTAAACCCACTAACATGCTTACATCATTATACAAAAACTCGATGGGTTGCTCAGTTAAGCCCAACGCCATTAAGCCTTGGCTCATCACGCCGGATTCGCGCAACAAAATCATCCAGCCGTAAGTGCGCACTAACTCACTCACCCAAAAGGGCAACAAACAGCTCAACAATAGCAAGCGCTTAGTTTTTCCCTTGGCCACCTTGGCAATATAAAAAGCCACCGGGAAACTGACCAATAAAGTAATGAAGGTGGCCAGTAACGACATCCAAACCGTTCTTAACAAGGTGCGCCAATACAAAGGCTCAGAAAAAAACTGCTGATACTGATACCAACCCCGACTATCACCCGCCATGTAATCACGCTTGATAAACGATAGCTCCAACATCTGCAAATGTGGCAATACAATTAACAGCACAAACCACAAAACAAAGGGCAACAGCAGTAGATAGAATCCTAGGGTTTTCGTTTTCACTCGCCACCTCGAGCAATACAAATTGCCTGCTTCGCATTCCAATAGATACGCAAGTGACTACCTACCACCACGTGTTGTAGAGAAAAATTAGCCCCCGGCGCTACTCGGTACAAATCATGGTGGTGAATATCTCGAACCACCAATGTTGAACTGGCGCCGTCAAATAAACACTCTTCGACTTGCACATCAAACTGATTATCGGCTTGCACATCCTGCCCAGCCTCAGCGATGCCAATGGCTTCAGGGCGAACAAACACATCCACATGCGCATTCACTCGATAAGGTTGAGGAGTCGCCACAATTAAATGCCGCCCTCGCGCAGTTTTAAGTAATGCGATGTCTTTTTGTTGCTCAAACACCAAGGCTTTTAAACCATTAGTTTGGCCAACAAACTTGGCAACGAAAGCGCTTTGGGGTTGATAATAAAGTTCTTGAGGACTGGCTAATTGCTCAAATTGCCCATGATTCATCACCGCCACTTTATCAGACATGACCAAGGCTTCGGACTGGTCATGTGTAATGTAAATAAAAGTGGTGCCGAATTCTCGCTGTAGGTGTTTTAGCTCCACCTTCATCTTCTCACGAAGCTTTAGGTCCAAAGCCCCCAAGGGTTCATCAAGCAGCAATAAACGAGGCTCTAGCACCAAACTGCGAGCTATTGCAATCCGTTGTTTTTGCCCACCAGATAACTGAGAAACCTGCTTCTGCTGGCTGCCATTTAAGCCCACTCTTTCCAATACATCAGTGATTTTTCGCGTTCGCTCAGCCGCCTTCACGCCACGGCGCTTCAATCCGTAAGCGATATTTTCGGCCACATTCATATTGGGAAACAAAGCCAGGTGCTGAAATACCATATTCACTGGGCGTTTATTCGGCGCCAGCTCATTCACTCGTTTCTGGTGAATACGGATCTCCCCCTTACAGGGTGATTCAAAGCCAGCTAACATTCTTAGCAGCGTAGTTTTACCACAGCCAGAGGGGCCTAATATTGAGAAGAAAGACCCTGCTTCTACAGAAAAGTTAAGGCCATCAACCGCGGTGAAATCAGCAAAATGTTTAGAAAGGTGTTCACACTCAAGATCAAAATTAGCGTTATCCGCCATAATACATCCAAGTTAAAGCTGAGGGGCCAAGCGGCCCCTAATGATTTATTGTGCCGCTTGCACGCGGTCTAATACTTTTCCTTCCATGGCTTCTAGGCCAGCGGGAACGGCCGGATACCACTTGATGTTATCGATGTCATCACTGCTAAAGCTGGTATTAAACTGGGTTTTAGCTTGTTCGTTAACAAAGGCATCGGAGCCTTTAGAAGCGGTAAAGTTGCCCGCAGCCTCGGTAATTTTAGCGGCAATTTCAGGGCGCATAACAAAGTTAATCCATTTGTAAGCGGCGTCTACAGCTTTAGACTTACGCGGAATAGCAAAGGTGTCAATCCAACCTAAAGCCCCTGATTTAGGTGCCACAAACTGAATGTTTTGTTGATCACGATTCAGCTTCCAACCGCCAGCATCCCATGCCATAGCAGCCACAACTTCATTCGAACGGATCAAGTTCATTAACTCGTCACCGCCCGACCAATAGGTTTTAACTAAAGGCTTACATTCGATTAAGGCTTTTTCAACCTTATTTAAAATTTCTTGGTATTTACCTGCATCACTGTAGGCCGCAAACGGGTCTTCGCCTAAGGCAAAAGCAAAGCCAATTAAGGTTGGGCGCTTCAAGCGGTAAGACACTTTACCAGCATACTTTTGCTGACATAAATCGGTGTAGTCGGCAACATCTTTCGCCATCTCGGTATTTACCACCAAGCCGCTGGTTCCCCAAACATGAGGCACACCAAACACTTTGTCACCCACCGCAGTATTCTTCTTGGTGGCCGCTAACATAGAAGTAATGAATTTGTCTTGTTCAATACGGGATAAATCGATGGCTTGGTAAATGCCAAACTGTTGCTGAACGCCGGTAATACGGTCTTGACTTGGTTGGGCTAAATCAAAACCCGAGCCACCAGTAGCGCGCAGTTTAGAGATCATGTCCTCATTATTTGATTTAGTGACCTTCACTTCAATGCCGGTTTCTTTTTCAAACAGCTCAATCACCTCTTGCGGTGCATACCCCCCCCAAGTTAATAAGCGTAATGTTTCTGCACTAGCCTGTGCACTCAGGGTTGCGCCCATACTAAGCAGCAAGGCACTTAGTGTTAAACGTTTATTCAACATAATATCTTCCATGTGTTTTAGGTTAATTGGCATACCGACAAGTGCGGCACATATACAACAACTATTTGATAAACATGCACGAATTCGATGACACTAATGTGACAATCACCATCCTAGTAGCAAATCCTAAGGCTGAAAAGCCTTAGCCATAGCATTTATTACTTGGGAGACGGCAAGCGTCTAAAGCACGATCCTAAGAACTAGCCAAATTACAAATTTATCTAAACGTTTTGCCTAAAATTTCACAAGCGAACATTCATATTCACTAATAAAACTAGGCGTTTACCGCACACAATACTAATGTATTTTTTTTAGCCAAAACTCGATTATTTTTTAAACCCTAAGCCTTAACCAACCTTTAGATGAAACTTTTAAACTTGTGTAGGTTCACACCTAAACGTGTAA